>Ga0105248_10002142_pt1 | contig 21828 bp, 12 predicted proteins | sample KBSS34metaG_FD_81524 | JGI IMG/M metagenome (GOLD analysis project Ga0105248, IMG submission 81524) | Switchgrass rhizosphere microbial communities from Kellogg Biological Station, Michigan, USA - KBS S3-4 metaG | ecosystem: Host-associated > Plants > Roots > Rhizosphere > Soil | place...
CGAGACAGACAAAATTCGGCACCTGCGGAAAGAGCTTACGCACCTGCCGCATGATGTAGATCGCCGCTGGAGTGTGCAGCGGAGCAAACTCCGTATACCGCTCCATCTCATCGATCAACTCTGGCGTCAGCCTCTGATTCTCCGTGACTGTTGGCCCGCCGCAGACCATCCGATGCCCAATCGCTCCCGGCTGCACAAACAGAGGCGCAGCGAGAGCCTTCGCCACCACGCCCCAAGCGGCCTCCATATCCTGCACCTTCAACTGCTCATCTTTCAGCTTTGCGCCATCCGCCCCATGCAGCGAAAAATGCCCCAGCCCCGTAGAACCAATCCCATCGACGGCTCCCTCCAGCAGCTTCTTCGGACGCGTATCCGCCCCGGCCTCGCCAGCCTCATACAGGGAAAACTTGATCGACGAAGACCCGCTGTTCAGCACCAGCATCGGCAAGCTCAAATCACACTCCCCACTTGCAGCCTACTTCCGCCCCGCCCACTTCCATCCGCGAATCTCCGGCAGATCCTGCCCATGCTCCGCTACATAAAGCCGATGCCGCTGAATCTGTTCAGAATATCGCTGCCGCGCCGCATCGTGCAGATGCGCCAACCGCGGAATGCGCAGTATCGCATCCTGCGCCAACTGGTACCGGTCCAGGTTGTTCAGCACGCACATATCAAAGGGCGTAGTCGTCGTGCCCTCCTCCTTGTACCCGCGCACATGCAGATTGTCATGGTTGTGACGGCGATACGTCAGCCGGTGAATGCACCATGGATACCCGTGAAACGCGAAGATCGTCGGCTTGTCGCAGGTAAACGCGGCATCGTACTCCTCGTCGGGAAGCCCGTGCGGATGCTCCGAGGTCGGCTGCAGCGTCATCAGATCGACCACATTCACCACCCTGACCTTAATATCCGGCACCTCAGCCCTCAACAGCATCACTGCCGCCAGAGTCTCAAGCGTCGGCACATCTCCGGCACAGGCCATCACCACATCCGGCTCTCCAGGATCCGAAGCCCACTCCCAGACCCCAAGCCCCGCCGTGCAGTGCCGCACCGCCTCGTCGATCGTCAGCCACTGCGGAGCAGGCTGCTTGCCCGCGACGATCAGGTTGATGTAGTTCCGGCTGCGCAGGCAGTGGTCGCCCACAGACAGCAGCGTGTTCGCATCAGGCGGCAGATAAATCCGCACCACATCCGATTTCTTGTTCAAGAGATGGTCGATAAACCCCGGGTCCTGATGCGAAAACCCGTTGTGATCCTGCCGCCACACATGCGAGGTCAGCAGATAGTTCAGCGAAGCGATCGGCTTCCGCCACGGAATGCTCCGTGTCACCTTCAGCCACTTCGCATGCTGGTTCACCATCGAGTCCACGATGTGAATGAAGGCCTCATAGCAGGAGAAGAATCCATGCCGGCCAGTCAGCAGATAGCCCTCAAGCCAACCCTGGCAGAGATGCTCGCTCAGCACCTCCATTACCCGGCCTGTCTCCGAGAGGTTCTCGTCAACCGGCAGCACCTCGCCCATCCAGGCCTTACCCACACCGGTGATCACGTCCTGGATGCGGTTGGAAGCCGTCTCATCCGGCCCCACCACGCGAAAATTCTTCGCCTCCAGGTTCGCCGTCATCACTGCATGCAGCAGCTTGCCCAGAATCCGCGTCGACTCGGCATCCACCTGCCCGCGCGCCGCGTCGTCGGCAATCTCTACAGCAAACCGGTGAAAGTTCGGCACCACCAGCGGCTTCAGCAGCAGCCCGCCGTTGGCATGAGGATTCATCCCCATTCGCCGCCGTCCCTTCGGAGCAAGATCGGCCAGATCCTCCCGGAAGGCGCCCTTTTCGTCAAACAGCTCCTCGGGCTTATACGACCGCATCCACTCGTCTAAAAGTCTCAGGTGATCCGGCTTCTCAAAGATCTCAGAAAACGGCACCTGATGCGCCCGCCAGGTGCCCTCGACCGGCTTGCCATCTACTTCTTTCGGCCCAGTCCAGCCCTTTGGCGTTTTGAAGATCAGCATCGGCCATGCTGGCCGCTCGGTATTCCCCTCACGCGCCGCCTTCTGGATCTCTGCGATCCGGTCCAGCATCGTGTCCAGCACCGCCGCCATACCCTCATGCATCAGCGCCGGCCCGTCTCCAGGTTTAGGCCCCTCAAGCGTGAAGGGCTCATACCCATATCCGCGCATCAGGTCTTCCAGCTCGCCATGCGGAATCCGCGACAACAGCGTAGGGTTGGCGATCTTGTAGCCATTCAAATGCAGAATCGGCAGCACCGCTCCATCCGTAGCCGGATTGAGAAACTTGTTCGAGTGCCAGCTCGCCGCCAGCGGCCCGGTCTCAGCCTCGCCATCGCCCACCACGCAAGCCACCACCAGATCAGGATTGTCGAAGGCCGCTCCAAACGCATGCACCAACGAATACCCCAGTTCGCCGCCCTCGTGAATCGAGCCCGGCGTCTCCGGCGCCACATGGCTCGGAATGCCCAGCGGCCAACTGAACTGCCGGAAGAGCCGCTTGATCCCATCCGCGTTCTGCTCGACGGCCGGATACAGCTCCGTATACGAGCCTTCGAGGTAGGTGTTCGCCACCAGGCCCGGCCCGCCATGCCCAGGCCCGATGATGTACATCATGTTCAGGTCGCGCTCATTGATGGCGCGGTTCAGGTGAACATAGAGAAAATTGAGCCCCGGCGTTGTTCCCCAGTGCCCCAGCAGACGCGGTTTTACATCCTCCAGCGTCAGCGGCCCTTTCAAAAGAGGGTTGTCCTTGAGATAAATCTGCCCGACAGACAGATAGTTCGCAGCCCGCCAATAGGCATTCATTTTATTCATCATTTCCGGGCTCAACTTCGTTTCCGTTGCGCCCGGCACAAAGCCCGTTCCCTCAGAAAGCACCTGTTCATCCGCCATGCAGCACCCCATTCGCACGTATGACGCCCGGCCTGGCGGCCGAGGTTCGTCAAAATGATGCTAGCAGCGGAGTATTACAAGTCTGTGTGATTCGGCTCACAGACGAATAAGGCAGATCCCTCGCATTGACGCGAAGGATCTGCCTTTTGCTTCCCCGTTATCGCCCGAGATACCGCCGGAGCCGACTCTACAACTGGTAATTCGCAGCCTCAAGCTTCTGCTGCCATGCCCAAGCCGACCGCAGAATCTCGTCGAAATCCCGCTTCGCCACCCACCCCAGCACTTCCTTCGCCTTGGTGGCGTTGGCAAACAGCTGCGGCGGATCGCCTGCACGCGGCGGAGCCAGCTCATGCGGCACATCAATCCCCGTCAACCGCTTGAAGCTGTCGATGATCTCCTTCACCGAAGTTCCCTTGCCCGTACCCAGGTTGAGGCTTACGGACTCGCCCCCGTTGGCCAAATACTGGAGCGCCAGCACATGCGCCGCCCCTAGATCCGAAACATGGATGTAGTCCCGGATGCACGTCCCATCCGGCGTCGGCAGGTCGTGGCCAAAGACCTTGATCGGCGGAGCAACCCCCAGCACCGCCTTCAGCACCAGCGGAATCACATGCGTCTCTGGATCATGCACCTCGCCAATCAGCCCGCTTGCATGCGCCCCGGCTGCATTGAAGTAGCGCAGCGCCGCATACTTCAGCCCATGCGAAACCGAGTAAGCCGACAGCACATGCTCAAAAAACAGCTTCGTCGCTCCATACGGATTGATGGGGTCTTTCACCGAATCTTCCGTAATCGGAAAGACCTTGGGAATGCCATAAATCGAGTTGGTCGAAGAGAAGATGAACTTCCGCACCCTGGAGGCCAGCACCGCGTCCATCAGCTTCAGCGCCGACTCCACATTGTTCTGGAAATACTTCCGCGGATTTGCCACCGACTCGCCCACATAGGCGCAGGCGGCAAAGTGCATCACAGCCTCGACCCGGTCGAGCAGAGGAGCCAGCTTGGCCCCATCGGAGATGTCGCCCTCCACCAGCTCAAATCCATCGGAGAGCTTGCGGTTGCCCGTGCTCAGATTGTCGTAAATGATCACTTCATGGCCGGCCGCGGCCAGCTCCCTCACCGCATGAGAACCGACATAGCCGCTGCCACCCGTAACCAGAACGCGCATAGATATCCTCTCTCCGAATCATGACTTATGCATGTTGCGCTGAAAATACAACTTTTCGACCCCTAAGGAACTCGACAACCTTGTTTCAGACAGCAAAAAGCCCCGGATAGTCACTCCGGGGCTTTTTGTCGTGACCGATACCTTCCTCAGGTACTTGCCGCTTGATAACCTAAACCGAGGCTAGCCCCTCCCCGATTGATTGTCAATCATCCTTCCGTACCACGCGGTGAACATTCCCAGACACAGACAGCGGAGGGCAGGAGAGTCGAACTCCCAGGGCTGACTAGGCCTTGCGTCCGGTTATCAAGCGGCGTTCAGTACCCACTGAAGATACCCTCCAAACGCCTTCGCTTGACCCACGAACTGTAGCATCTTTCCATCCTTTAGTGGATTCGCTGCGGACCATTTTTTACAGTCGGATATTCCGCTTTTCCCAAATCTTCGCGTCGATCAAAAACCGGAACCAGAACGTCTGCAGCATCCAGAAAATGAACCCCTCGGTCCCGTCCAGAAAACCCAGCTTCACGAAGTACCGGTATCCAAACAGCAGAAACGGCCTCACGAACAGCGGCAGGTTGTTGTACTTCTGCCGCAAGGCCCGCTTGCGCTGCGCAGGGTTTCCCTTAGCATCGGCCACCAGCCGACCGCCCTCGTCCTTGGAGTCCATCTCGGCGACTTCGCCATCTGCCCAGCGGTTATGCCGCGCCGTCCACTCGGACAAACTCATGGCAATATCGTCGATCATCACGCCCGGCAACTGAGCCGTGGTTTTGTCTCCATCCCCGGTGAGCATGTAGTGCTGGTCGTACTTGCGATCCTCGCAGCGGCCCACGCCGGTCCGAAAGAGCCGCAGATGCCACGTCGGGCTCATGCCGCCATGCCGCATCACCCGCCCCAGGAACTTTACATACCGCGGAACGAAATACCCGGCCACCGGCGGATCGTCCGGCAGCCCCTGAATCGCGGCCACCAGCACATCGTCCATCACCTCATCGGCGTCCAGATGCAGCTGCCACTTGCCGGTGATGGGCAGATTGTCGATGGCCCAGTTGCGCTGAGCGCCGTAGTGCTCAAAGGCATGTTCGAAGACCTTTGCCCCGTAGGACTCGGCCAGCTTTGCCGTGTCGTCCTTGCTGAAGGAATCGACGACAAAGATCTCGTCCGAGACCTGACGAGCCTTCTCAAGCGTTGCACCCAATGTATCGACGGAGTTGTAAGAGAGCAGAATAACGGTAGGCCGCATATACCCCGATGGTAAGCCATCCCCTGTTACAAACCAAGCAAAACAAATGCCTTAGGCCCGTAACTCCTTTAAAAGTAGCGCTTCAGTCTCAATATCTGCGACTCAAAGCCGTACCAAAGTACCGTTGCCACGAGCGTGGAAGCCACCAGCCGCAGCCCCACGATTGCCAGATTGTTCAAGACCTGCACCGAGTTGCCATCGCTTAGCCGCGCGTCGAAGTTGCCGAAATACACAAAGACCAGGATGTGCGTCATGTACAGGCCGTAGCTGATCTTTCCGTAAAACGGCAGCGGCCCGCGCCGCAACAGCCACGCCGCCGGGTTTCGCGCCCCTGACCCGGCGACCGCCGCCAGCACCACCCCGGCAAACCCCAGCGCCAGCGCCGAATCCAGAAACGAAGTGCCTCCGGCCCACGTTCCCGCCAGCACAAAGCCCGCAACAGCCGCACACAGTCCTATCCAAAGCCAAACCCGCCGCGAAACCTGCAGCCCATAGAGCCCCAGCGCCAGCAGGCTCCCCAGGGCGATCCCGTCCAAGTGAATCAGCGTATGCGTGCTGTTGACCCAGTACGGATGCACAAACCGCACCACCGGCGAAGCTACCACCATCGCCACCAGCACGCCGGGCACAGCCCACGCCATCCGTCCCCGGCAAAACCGGACAATTGGGGCCCACACTACGTAATACTGCTCCTCGATAGCCAGAGACCAGGTCGGCCCCAGAGTTCCGGGCAGCGCCACATGCCGCAGGTTCTGCACAAACAGCGCATACGCAACGAGGGTCTTCCAGCCCGCCTGATGGGCCAGCGTATCCCCCAGAAACCACTCCGGCACGGAGTAGCAAACAATGAGCAGCAGAAAATACACCGGCCAGATGCGCAGCGCCCTTCGCGCATAAAAATTGCGAAAGTAGTGCGGCTCGGCTTCCAGGTTGTTGCTCGCCTCAATCAGGATCGAAGTAATCAAAAAGCCCGACAGCGCAAAGAAGAGATTGACCCCGGCCCAGCCCCACAGCACCGGCCCGTAGACCCAAGTACCCTCCAGCCGCGCATGGCAGTGGTAGAGCACCACAGCCAAAACAGCCAGCCCGCGCAACCCCTGCAGCTCACGGATATACGCGGGCAGCCAGCTCGGTCGTTGCATGGTGTCGTGGGTTGCTTCTGTCGAAGGAGTAGGCAAGCCTTACCCCGCGGCCAGCTCTTTAGCCCGCTGCGTGGCCCGCATCACGGCCTTGATCAGCGTCACGCGCAGGCCGCCCTCTTCGAGCTCCAAGATGCCGTCAATCGTGCAGCCCGCTGGAGTGGTCACCGCGTCCTTGAGCAGCGCCGGATGGTAGCCCGTGTCGAGGACCATCTTCGCAGCGCCAAAGGTGGTCTGAGCCGCCAGCAGCGTCGCTGTATCGCGCGGCAGGCCGACCTTCACGCCCGCCTCTGCCAGCGACTCCAGGATGATGTAGATAAACGCCGGCCCCGAGGCTGAAAGCCCGGTTACCGCATCCATGTGCTTTTCGTCGACGGTCACCGTGCGGCCCACGGTTTCGAAGATGCGCCGCGCCAGCTCCATCTGCTCATCGGAAACATACTTGCCCCGGCAGAGACCAGCAATGCCCGCACCCAGCGCTGAAGGCGTGTTCGGCATGGCGCGGATCACCGCAATCTCCATCCCCGCCGCCTCTTCAATCGCCGCCGTCTTCACCGAAGCGGCAAAGGAAACGATCGTCTTCTCCGGCGTCAGCGCCGGGCGAATCTGCGCCACCAGGTCCGGCACCTGAAACGGCTTCACACCGAGCAGAATCAGGTCCGCCTGCTGCGCCGCCGCCAGGTTGTCCGTCGAAACATCCACGCCCCACTGCGATGAAAGCGCCATCGCCTTTTCCCCATGCGCCACCGTGGCATGAATCTGGTCAGGGCTAAACAGGTTCTGCTTCAAAAAAGCCTGCAAAAGAATGCCGCCCATCTTGCCCGTGCCAAGCACGGCAATGCGGACGTTGGGCAACTGCGCGGGAATTTCTACTTCAGATACAGGAATTTCAGACACGATACGATCCTTTTCTAACTAACTGCGCAAGAGTGGTTCCAGCATAAAAGCGCTCTTATCAGAATACCCTTTTAATCAGCGAACCGACTCTTCGAGCAGCCTCTTAAAGGGTGCTGCCGGGAAACAACTATGGGCTTTGAGCAGTTTGTCACATCGAGTGGCGACCTTCGAATCGCCATTTCTATTGCTCCCCAAACTGCTTTCCTGAGAGCATATCCATCATGAAAAAGAAACCGCTGCTCACGCTCAGAATGGTCACTGAACTGCTTTTGGCTGCGTATTTCTTTTACTCAAGCGTGCATGAATTTCGTGCTCCTCGTTACGCGTTACCTACTTACATATATTTGGGAGGCGCAACCCTCAGCCTTCTGATCGCTCTATTTTTAATCCTTGATGCGATCAGAATCGCTAGACGTTTACGGCTTATGTTGCCCGAAATTGAAAGCTGACGCACCACCCAATTCCCGCGGATTTATACGCCAACGCCCATATCATTCGCCATCCGCTCTTATCACCCCTGAAATGGCCACTCGCCCCGCCGACGCGCTCGAATCATATAAATGATCGTTCCCGTAGCCGCGATCCCCGCCGCCGCGCCCAGCTCCAGCAGCGGATTGGGCCGGTACGCCAGCACAAAGACAAACCCCGCCATGGCCAGCAGCGGAGGCAGCGGAAACAGCGGCATCTTGAAGGGCCGCTTCAGCTCCGGCTGCCTATAGCGCAGCCAGATCACGCCAACCTGCTGCAACAAAAACTGCAGCAGTATCCGAATCACCACCAGCAGCGTAATCACCTGCGCCAGCGAGAAGAAGCAGAAGGCCGTAGCCACCAGCCCCAGCGCCACCAGCGAACGATGCGGAAACCCATGCCTGGGATGAACCGCTGCCAGCGCAGAGAAGTAATTCCCATCCTGCGCGGCTGCATACGGGACCCGCGAGTACCCCAGCAGCAGTGAAAACACCGACGAAAACGCACTCCACAGAATCAGCGTAGCCAGGGCCTGCCCGGCAAAGTGCCCAAACGCCGACTGCGCGATATCCGCCACCAGCGCCAGCCGCGACGGAGCCACACCGGCAGCGGCCTGCGTCGAAACAGGCCCGATCGCCGGAAGCACTGCCAGATTCATCGCGATATAGAAGGCAGCCACAACAAGAATCGAGATCAGAATGGCGCGAGGTATTGTCTTCTCCGGCCTGCGCACCTCCGCCCCGAGGAAGCAGATGTTGTAGTAGCCCCAGAAGCAGTAACAGGTAAAAACCGTCGCCTCGGCAAGAGGACGAGCAAAGGCTGTTGTCGGCCAGCCAATTAGCTCCTGCAGATTCCAGCCGCCCGCGACTTGGTTCCCGGTGACAACGCCGGAGACGATGACCGCGGCAAGCGTGATGAGGACGCCCCCAAAAAGCAGCCACGCCAGCCGCGTAATCGAGCTCAGATTGCGGTAGAGCAGCGCCGTCACCAGCAGGCAGGCCGCCGCTGCAACAAGATTCGTCCCATGAAGCGCCGGCAGCGCCGAAAACGGAGCCAATTGCAGCGGCTTCCAGATATAGGCGAGGAAAGTCGCAAGACCGATGCACCCCGAAGCAATCGAAAGCGGAGCAGAGAAGCTCAACTGCCACACATACAGAAATGAAACCCAGCGCCCCGCCCCGTGCGCTCCGTAAATCTGGCGCAGAAACGCATACGACCCGCCCGCCTCAGGAAAGGCCGCGCCCAGCTCGGCGCACACCAGACCGTCGCAAATGGCGATAGCCGCGCCCAGCACCCAGGCCCAGATGGCAAACCGGCTCCCGGCGGCGGCAATGACCAGAGGCAGCGTTAGAAACGGCCCCACCCCGATCATGTCCATCATGTTCAGAGCAATCGCAGACGGCAGCCCAATCCGCCGCCGCAGTTCTCCGCTCACGCCCGCCACCCTTGAAGAAGAAGTCATCCCTTTATCAGTTGTACACTGGCCAAAGAGATGCGAAACCGACCCGCAGCAAAGCAGGCAGCAGCATGGCTGGCCCTTGGCATTCTTGTGCAGGGCAGCCTCACTCCGTCCAACCTGTTCGCGCAAGCCGCCACTTCACCTGCAGCAGTTGCTTCGGCTACTGAAATCGCCCTGCCTCTGCCCGAAGATCGCGGCGCGGCGGCGCTTTCGCAGAGCCTCAAACGCCTCAACACCTGGGCCAGCCTCATGATCATCATCGCCCACCCCGACGATGAAGACGGCGCCATGCTCACCTACGAGACGCGCGGCCAGGGAACGCGCGCCGCGCAGCTCACCCTCACCCGAGGCGAGGGCGGCCAGAACGCCATCTCCGCCGACTCCTACGACGCCCTCGGCCTCATCCGCACCAACGAACTGCTCCGCGCCGGCCAGTTCTACGGCGTCAAGCAGTACTGGGGCACCGAGGCCGACTTCGGCTTCTCCAAGACCAAGGAAGAAGCCTTCTCCCAATGGGGCCATGACCGCGTTCTCTATGACGCCGTCCTCGCCATTCGCCGCGAACGCCCCCTCGTGGTCGTCTCCACCTTCGTCGGCGGCGTAACCGACGGGCACGGCCAACACCAGGTTTCCGCCGCCATCGCGCAGGAGGCCTACAAAGCCGCGGGCGACCCTAAAGTCTTCCCCGATCAGTTTGCCCTCGGCCTCCGCCCCTGGTCGCCCCGCGCCGTCTTCTCTCGCATGCCCTTTGCTCAGGTCACCGCCAAAGGCATCTTCGACTACGCCACCGGCAAGTGGAGTCCAGTCCGTTTCTACAACTACGTCACAGAAACCTGGACCGACCACGCGCTTTCCGAAGACGTGCAAATCCCCACCGGCTCCTACGACCCGGTCCTAGGCCGCACCTACACGCAAATCGCCCGCGAAGGCTGGGGCGAACAAAAATCCCAGAACGGCGGCGGCAATCCGTCGCTCTCCGGCTCCAGCGAATCCGAATATCATCGCTGGGCTACAAGCGTTCCCGGCCTCACCGGTACACAGGACAGCTTCTTCGCCGGTATCCCGACCGGCATCGAAGGGCTCGCCACCATCGTCTCCGGTCCGCCGCCGCAATGGCTCAAAACTGGTCTCGCCGCCATCGCCGCCCCGGCTGCCGCCGCCGAGAAGCAATACAATCCCGCCCATCCGGAAGCCATCGCGCCCCCCCTCAAATCCGGCTACCAGGCCACCCTCACCCTGAAGACCCAGGTCTCCACCAGCAGCCTCTCCGGCGACGAAAAAGCCAACCTCACCGCCGAGCTCGACCTCAAAATCGAACAGTTCCAGCACGCGCTGGCCCTGGCCCTCGGCCTCGACCTGCAGGCCTTCACCGTGCAGTCCGCTGCTCCGCCTAGCAGCGGCCCCTTCGGCGGCGGTATCGACGAAACCAATCGCAGCGTCTTCCCGGGCAGCCAACTCCTCGTCCGCGTGCACACCGGCAACGCCACGAAGAGTGCCCCCGACCATGCCGCCCTCACCCGCGTCTGGCTGCAAGGCAGCGACGGCCAATCCTGGTCCTCCACTCCAGTGACTCAAGCCCCCGGCAGCAATGTGACCATTGAAGCCCGCGTACCCGAAAACGAGCCAGCTACCGAGCCCTACTTCACCCGGCCAACCGTCGAACAGCCCTACTACGACGTATCGCGGCCCGAGTGGCGCGGTCGCTCCTTTGCCCCCTACCCGCTCACGGCCTGGGCAGAATTCCACTATCAGGGACTGCCGATCCGTCTCGGCGAAACCGTTCAGACCCTCCAGCGCCAGATCGGTGTCGGCGGCGTCTTCGAGCCGCTCGTGGTCACGCCCAAAATCGGCGTGCGTATCTCCCCGGAGTCACAGATTCTCCCGCTGGACGGCAGTCCGCTCCCCGTCCACGTCACCATCCACACCGAGAGCGCCGCCAGCGGCAAGGTCAGGCTCAAACTCCCGGATGGCTGGACCTCAGTTCCCGTCGAAGCCGATTTTGATCGCAAGAACTACGGCGATACAACAGCTCTTCTCTTTGAAGTCAAGCCACCCACTGGCTTGCAGGACACCTCGTTTTCCATCCACGCCGAGGCTATCGCCGAAAATCACACCTATCAGAGCGGGTGGCAGCGCATCGGCTATCTCGGCCTGAGGCCCTATAACCAGTACCGCTCGGCCACTCTCAAGACCCGCGCCATCGACGTGAAAGTGACGCCGGGCCTGAAAATTGCCTACGTCATGGGTACTGGCGACATGGTTCCAGAAGCAATTCAGGGCCTCGGCTACACCCCGCACCTGCTCACCCCCGCTGAGTTGCGCACCAGCGACCTCTCCGCCTGGGACGTGATCGTTCTCGGCATTCGCGCCTACTCCGCCCGTCCCGAACTGGGCATGGTCCAGCCGCGCCTCGATGCCTTTGTCCAGGGCGGAGGCACGCTGATCGTCCAGTACCAGAGCAACAACTTCCCCGCGCCGGTGCAACTCCTCGTTGGCTCCGCGGAAAAAGTCGTCGAAGAGACCGCTCCCGTAAAACTCCTCGCTCCCGACAATAGCCTCCTCACCACGCCCAACCAGATCACCCCCAATGACTTCGACGGCTGGGTTGAAGAGCGCGGCCACTCCTTCCTCGACTCCTGGGACGCCGCCTACACCCCCCTCACCGAAACCGCCGACCACGGCCAGGACCCTCAGCGCGGAGGCCTGCTCGTCGCGCACCCCGGTAAAGGCACCTACATTTACCTCGCCTACGCCCTCTACCGCCAACTCCCGGAACTCGTGCCCGGCTCCTACCGCATCCTCGCCAACCTGCTCAGCGCGGGCAAATCCTCAGCCCGCTAGGCATGCCTCAGCCGGGCTGAGGAAACCCCACCCGAAGCCCGGAAAATCCACAGAAAGCCCTGCATAATCCGCTGAATTTACATACCTTTAACACAAATTAGATTTGCCGCCGCGAATTCATCCAATTGCAATATAACCCTCCCCTTCGTTCGTCAAAAATTCACACAAATCTGGAATCGTACCTCTTAGGAATGTCCAAATACTCCTCCGGAAGAATGTTCAATACCTTCGGAATCCCCCGTTTGGAACACTCCAGCATCAGCCTGCGCCCATGCAGCCAATGGATCCTTCCCGCCATGTACCGGGAAAGACCGATGGGACGAGGCCGGACAAGACAGGGAGCAACGAGCTCGACAGCCCCATCCCGCCAAACCTTGTTCTGGCGCTCGATGAAGGCCGAACAACTTCGCACCTCGCCATTTTCCAGATGAACGAACTCCAGAGAGGCTCAATGAACACCAGCATGAAAGCAATCACGGCCGCCGTACTCGCAGCCGGACTCACCGTCACCAGCGTCTACGCTGCCGATGCCACGCCGCCAGCCAAGAAGCACAAACACACCGCTGCCAAGCCGGCTGCCACCAACGCCACCGCCGATCAGCTCCAGGATCTGAAGCGCGAGATGCAGAACCAGATCGACTCGCTCAAGAACGAGCTGAGCGATCGCGATGCCAAACTGCGTCAGGCCCAGGAAGCGGCAGCAGCAGCCCAGGCCGCGGCCACCCGCGCCGAGGCAGCCGCCAACTCGCAGAGCCAGGCCGTCTCCGACAACGCTGCCGCTGTCTCCACGCTCGACGCCACCGTGACCGACCTCAAGGCCAACGCAGCCCAGGTCGCCACCCAGATTCAGGACGATCAGGTCAAGATCAAAAAGGCCATCGAAAACCCAGATGTGCTCCACTACAAGGGCGTGACCATCACCCCGGGCGGCTACTTCGCGGGTGAGTCCATCTACCGCACCCACGCCACCGGCGCGGATGAGCCGACCCCCTTCAACGCGATTCCCTATGAACACGCCGATGCCTATCACCTCAGCGAGTTCTACGCTGGCGCCCGTCACTCCCGTCTCTCCATGTTGGTGCAGGGCAAGTCCGACATCGGCAACCTGCGCGGCTACGTCGAGGCCGACTTCCTCGGAACCGGCACCTCCTCGAACCCCAACCAGTCCAACAGCTATGTCCTCCGCCAGCGCGTCTTCTGGGGACAGCTCGAGACTCCTTCTCACTACACCATCAGCGCCGGACAGCTCTGGTCCTTCGCTACCGAAACCAAAAAGGGTATGTCCACCCTCTCCGGCGACATCGCGACCCCTCAGGTCATCGACCCGAACTACGTCCCCGGCTTTGTCTGGACCCGCCAGTACGCCTTCCGCGTAACCAAGTCCTTCTCCAAGGCCGCCTTTGGCGTCTCGATCGAGAATCCTGAGTTCCTCTACAGCGCCACCCTGGCCGGCAACACCCCCTACGCGGTGCTTGGCAACCAGGGTGCCAACGGCGGCAACTACAACGCTGCCGTCAGCGGCTGCTCCAACTCCAGCTACACCGCCTACAGCGAATCGGGCGGTAAAGTTTCCGTAGGCACCAAGTTCCTCAACATCTGCTCCAACCTCGCCAACTACACCTTCAATCAGGCTCCTGACCTGATCGTCAAGGCCGCCTTCGATCCCGGCTTCGGTCACTACGAAGTCTTCGGCATCGGCCGCTTCGCTCACGAGACCATCTTCCCTGGCGTCACCAACAACGCCTACCTCTACGGCGGCGTTACCGACACCAAGGGCGTAACGGTTGCTCCTCTGACCTCTGCCGGTGCGTACAACAACTCGGCTATCCTCGGCGGCGTCGGAGCCAGCGGTCGCATCTCCATCCTCAAGAAGAAGCTTGACCTCGGAGCCAAGGGCCTCTATGGCGAGGGCGTTGGCCGCTACGGCAACTCGACCCTATCCGACCTCACCGCCAAGCCGGATGGCACCTTTGCCGCCCTGCGCAACACCTCCTTCATCACCACCGCGGAGTGGACAGCCACCCCTCGCCTTGTCCTCTACTTCAACTACGGTGGAGACTTCGTCGATCGCGTCGCCTACGTCACCTCGACCATCACCGGCGTCACAAAATATGATCCCTCCACCCAGACCATCACCTACAAGATCGGCAACGCTCCTGTAGGCTACGGCTCGGCACTCTCCAGCAACGCTGGCTGCAAAACCGACGGCAACCCCAGCTACACCGGCGTAGGCTTCTACCCTGCCGGCTCCTGCGGTTCTGCAACCCACTCCGTGCAGGAATACACCGGCGGCTACTGGTATGACCTTTACCGTGGACCGGCTGGCCGCGTCCGCCAGGGCATCCAGTATGGATACGCTGTCCGCCAGGGCGTCTCCGACACCACCGGCATCGCTGGCAAGGGTATTGAAAACATGGTCTGGACCAGCTTCCGCTACTTCCTCCCGTAAGCTGACTGCAACCACAAATGGAAAGGGCGCTTCGATTCCGAAGCGCCCTTTCCTGCGTCTGGCGCAAACCTGCGCAAGCCCAAACGGAATCCGTTGTAAACTTGACCTAGCGCGGAAGTGGCGAAATTGGCAGACGCACCAGACTTAGGATCTGGCGGGGTAACCCATAGGGGTTCAAGTCCCCTCTTCCGCACCAACCCCTCAAAATAATTCCAATAAAATCGCGATCGCATGATCGTCCCCGGCCCGGAATGTCGCCTACCGGTCTGAGGACTTGAATCATGGCACGCATCTCTACCCCCCACATTTCCAGAATCGCAATCGCCACTCTCGCCATTGGCCTTTGCTGCTCCCTGCTCAGCCCACTCCAGGCCCAGACCAAACTCCCCGTCGGTGGCGGCGGCTCACCTCAGTTCAGCTCCGGCCCAGACCTCCACCACGATGTCTCCGCGCCGCTGATCGGATACCAGGCAGTTGCGCCCCCCAACCGCCGACTCCACGTCGCCGTCGATGGCATCCAAAGCAACCGCACCGCGGAGCTGACCTCCCTGACGCACGCTTCGCCTGAATTGTTCAACGGCGGGACCGGGGTCGCAACCACTCTCACCGCCTTTAACATCGCCGGGGTCGGCAATTTCTTCAACGGCCCCCAGGGCACCTTCACCCCGACTACAGCGCAATCCGACGCCACCGGAGCCGTCGGCACCACCCAGTACCTGCAGTGGGTCGACTACGACTTTGCCATCTTCTCTAAGGCCACGGGAGCCATTGTGTATGGTCCCGCCGCCGGCAACACTCTCTGGTCGGGATTCGGTGGACCCTGCGAAACCGACAATGATGGCGAGCCCACCGTCAACTTCGACAAGCTGGCCAAGCGCTGGGTGGTTAGCCAGCACGCCATCTCCAGCGGAGCCCCATACCTGCAATGCGTGGCCGTCTCCGTCACCGACGACGCGACCGGTAAGTGGAATCGCTATTCCTTCATGATCGGCCAAATAAACACTTCGTGGGTCAACCGGAATGCCCATCTGGGCGTCTGGTCCGACGGCTACTACATGAGCTTTGACATGTACCAGAACGGCAATTACTACGGGCCCAAGTTCTGCGCCCTGCAGCGATCAGCCATGCTCACCTCAGCCCATGCTGCCATTCAATGCATCCAGCTTGATTCGCAGTACATCAGTCCGATTGTCGCGGACTTCGACGGCACTACTCCTCCGCCCACCGGAGCGCCTGCGTACTTCGCCGCCGACGACCTCAACTACTTCGCGCTCGACCTGTGGAAGTTCCACGTCAACTGGGTCGACCCGCAGAACTCAACTCTCAGTTTGCCGGTACTGATCTATCAGCCCAACTTTGACAACGCCTGCAATAGCTATTACTCCACGATTTGCGCCCTTCAGCCCAACTCCGTCGCGCTCGACGTACACGGCAATCACGTCATCGGACGCATGCCCTATCGCAACTACGGAGATCACCAGTCCCTCTTTGCCGCGGAAGCCGTCGACATCGTCACCGACATTCTCTTCTACGAGGTACGCATCACCGCAAACGGAGACATCAGCGAGTATCAGGTCGGCAAATATCAGCCTGACACCAACCACTGGCGCTTTGTCCCTTCCATCGCCGCCGACCGCAGCGGCAACGTCGCCGTGGCCTATAACGTCTCGGGACTGAGCCTTCCCGCCAGCCAGTATGTCTCCACCCGCGCCCCGGGCGATCCGGGCGGCACCCTGGGCAACGAAACCCTGCTCAACCCCGGCAATGCCTCCCAGACCACCAGCACATGGGACGGCCGTTCCACCCTTACCGTCGATCCCGTCGACGACTGCACCTTCTACTATACGCAGCAGTACCAGCCAGTGAACGGAACCAACAACTGGTCCACCCAGATCGAAAACTTCTATCTCAACACCTGCCTTATCGATCTGAAAGTAGCCACCAGCCCGGCAGGTCTCAAAGCCTCGGCCACCGGCACAGGCAGCTCATTGGCCTCCCAGGCAACACCCTTCGTGGGTCATTTCCCGGTCACGACTGGGGTCACCGTCTCCACCACCGCCACCCAGGCCGGCCCGGCAGGCACTCGATACGTCTTCCAGAACTGGTCCGATGGCGGAGCTATCTCCCACAGCCTTCACATGCCCAGTACCCCACTCGGCCTTACCGCAAACTTCACTACCCAGTACCAGTTCAGCGCGGCCGTTTCACCTGCCGGAGCAGGAACCGTCACCCCCTCCGCTGCCGCTTATTACAACGTGGGAAGCGTCGTCAACATCTCAGCCACACCCGCCGCCGGGTACGTCTTCAGCGGCTGGTCCAGCGGCGCGACCAACTCCACCTCGTCGACCACAACAGCAGTCATCGCCCGTCCAATGACTGTGACCGCCTACTTCACACCGCTTCCGACCACGCTCCAGACCACCTTCTACACCAAGAGCGGCACCCTGGCATCCCGGCTCTGGACCTTCAGCCTCAAAAACCTGGGCCCCGGCCAGGCCAACAATATCAGCATCACCGGCTTCACCCTGAACCAGACAGCGGGCCCTGCGTGCCAGCCGCCGTTGCTCAGCATCCTGCCCCTCACCGTCAAGAATCTCGCACCCGGCATCGCGACAACCGTCTCGATCTCGCTGAACCTGTCTTCCTGCTCTTCCACGGCCCGCTTCACGGCGACCATCAACAATGTCGAAAACAACGGCGCATCGTTCTCCTCGGCCAACATTGCCAACCTCGCGCCCTAACCCTCTTGCTTTTACTCCCCCTCAAGGCGGCGATGAACCTCGCAGGGCATCGCCGCCTTGTTCTTTTTCCCTGCGAACGGCTTCGCCGCAGATAACCCGCACCTTTCATCTCGCCTGTCCAGTTTTCCTGTCCCGTCTTCCTGCTCAGTTTTGACCATCGCGCGATTGCCCCGGGCAAAAAAGGCAACCCGCTCCCAGCCCGCGGCTTCCCATTACGGAACACAACGGTGCGCTCTCGTGTGCCGGTTGTTCGAATTGCAAAACCAGAGAGCCGGGGAAACAGGTTTTCGCGATTTCCCTGTTTTGCCTGGAGCCAAGGAGAATCGCAAAGGCAGCCCCAAGACCCGGCTCTCCAATCCCATGCAACATGTCGTCTGAAAGGAATGCGTTATGTCTACCGCAACCGGAAACCTCAACGAAACCAAATTCGCCCTGCGCCTCGTCATCCAGAGCCTCATCGATGGCCAGGAGGGCTTCAAAACCCTGGGCGAAGACCTTAAGGACGAAACCCTGCGTCATTACTTCCTCACAGAATCCCTCAAGCGCGCCTCCTTCCGAGGTGAACTCGAAACCATCCTGCATCAGGAGGGGCTCCACGACGTCAAGGAGAGCGGCACTATCAGTGGCATGATCCTGCGCACCTGGGGAGATCTCAAATCCACGCTCGGAGCCGGCGATCACTCGCTCCTGGCCACCGCTGAAGAAGGCGAAGACGCTGCCAAGAGCGCCTACGAAGATGCCCTGTCCACGGAACTCCCTTTCCCCGTGCGCCAGCTGCTCATCACCCAGTCCACACACGTCCAACAGGTTCACGACTTCATCAAGACAGCCCGCGACATCCGCCGGTAACCGGTTGCGCTCATTCCAGGCCCAGGCAAAGGCAGCCAACGCTGTCAGCCTGGGCATCTTTTTGCCCTATCCTCGAAACCCCTCCCGATAAGTCGCGCACCCTCCCTCTGGCGGAGTAATCTGATGAAACCATGAGCCAGATTCCCCAGCCGCCCCGCGTCCTCGTTCAGCAAGCCCCCAACTACGGCGATACCTACGCCAACAGCGTCCAGGTCCGCATGAGCATCTGGGACTTTCACCTCGTCTTTGGCCAGGCCAGCTCGGAAACACCCGACCAGGTCGACTTCAAGGCCATGCAGGGCATCTTCCTAAGCCCCCAGCAAGCCAAAGCCTTCTGGAATGTCCTCGGCCAGAACCTCGCCCAATACGAACAGACCTTCGGCGAACTGAGCCTCGAAATGCAGGCACCCAACTTCCCTCCCAGCACCGTCAACTAAGCCTGAGGATAGCTCCGGCTTTTCGAAAAAACTGTTCTCACCCATTGCCCTCCGGCATACCGGGAACCAAAGCCGCCGTTGTGTTGTCTACCTCTCAAGAAGCCCAATGCCTATCCCCGAACAGGTCTCTGAAAAAGACAACCAACCCGGCCCCACACTCCGAGAGAGGCTGCTTCATCCCAGCCTCTTCCTCTCACCCGATCAGCCGCTGCCCCTGTGGATGATCTTCCCGCTCCTCTTCGTAGCCCTCTACCTCACTCACTGGACCCTCCTTCGCCTCCCCTACTACTGGGATGAAGCGGGCTACTACATCCCCGCCGCCTGGGACTTCCTCCGTACCGGCTCCCTGATCCCCTCCACCACCCTCACCAACGCCCACCCGCCGCTCCCCTCCATCTACCTCGCCCTCTGGTGGAAAGTCGGTGGCTTCGCTCCGTCCGTCACCCGCGAAGCCATTCTCATCGTCGCCGCAGCAGGCCTGCTCGCCATCTGGCGCCTCGCCCTCCGCCTCAACGGCTCCCCGCTCGTCGCCTTCTGGACCGTCCTCCTCACCGGCCTTTATCCCATCTGGTTCGCGCAAAGCACCCTGGCCCACGCCGATATCTTCGCCGCCACCTGCACCCTCTGGGCACTCACCTACGCGCTCCCGGATGAGAACCGCAAGCCCGCAGGACGCATCTGGCCCGCAGCCATCTGGTTCTCCCTCGCTGTCCTCGCTAAAGAAACCGCTATCGTCACCCCCATCGCCCTTGCCGCCTTTGAACTGGCAGCCGGCTTCCACAAAACCCGCCCCATCCGCCGCCGTGGCTGGCAATTAGCCGGCTGGTATGCTCTCTGCGCCCTGCCTCTCGCCGCCTGGTATGCCTGGCATTACGCCCACACCGGCTGGCTCTTCGGCAACCCGGAGTTCATCCGCTACAACGCCACCTCTACGCTCGACCCTGTGCGCATCGCCGCCGCCTTCGGCCACCGGCTGCTGCACCTCTTCGCGCACATGAACATGTTCGTGCCCGTCCTCTGCACCGCGGCCGCCATGGTCCTCGATCCCCTCAAGGATGAATCCGGCCAATCTCCCCAGCGCGTCAGCTTCCCCGCGCAATACCGCGTCTACGCCATCCTCCTCGCCAACGCCCTCGCCTTTTCTGTCCTCGGCGGAGCACTCCTGACCCGCTATCTCCTCCCCATGTACCCCCTCATCCTGCTCGTGGCCGTCTCCACCTTTAACCGAAGAGTGCGCTACTGGCAGCTGCTCGCCGCCTTCTCCGCCGCGGCGTTCCTCGTCGCGCTCTTCCTCAATCCCCCCTACGGCTTCGCCCCTGAAGACAACCTCAGCTACGCCCGCGTCATCCGGCTCCACCAGCAGGCCATCCATCAGCTCCTCGCCCGCTACCCCGGCTCCACCGTCCTGACCGCCTGGCCCGTCACCGACGAACTCACCCGCCCCGAGCTCGGCTACGTCAAAGCCCCCGTCGATGTCGAACGCCTCGAAGACTTCACAGCCCCCCAGATCGCCCGCGCCGCAGGCAACGCCAGCGCCTACTCCTCAGCCCTCGTCTTCTCCACCAAGCAGGAACCAGCCACTCTGCCCTTCCACCTCAACAGCCCCGCGATCGAAGAACAATACTTCGGCCTCCACCACGACCTCTCCCCAACCCAGATCGCCCAGCAACTCGGCGGCGAAATCGTCTGGCAAAAATCAGACGACCTCCAATGGGCCGCAGTCCTCCGCTTCCCCCGGGCAGTAGAAGCCAACCTTACGACCACTCACCCACAGGCAAAACAATAGTCCTCCCGAGAGCCACGCTCAGGCCCCGGCTACTCCCTGGTCCCTGTTCCCTGGTCCCTGGTCCGTCACAACCAACCAAACCACCCCCACCCAAGTCCTATAATCATGCTGGTGAAGCCCCTCTCGACAATTCGGATTCTTGCCGTCCTCCTCACGCTGTCCCTCATCCCCGCAGCTCACGGACAATCCGATCCCGACCCCAACTCCACCGGCGACGCAGCAGGCCGCGGTCGCATCCTCCTCGTCCTCCCCTTCGACGCCGTAGGCCCCGCCCCCAGCCAGAGCCTCGACTGGCTCCGCGAAGCTGCCCCGGAAGTCCTCAACGCCCGCTTCACCTCTGCGGGCTTCCTGCCCCTCACCCGCGCAGACCGCCTCTACGCGCTCGACCATCTCGGCCTCCCGGAAACCTTCCAGCCCAGCCGGGCCACCGCCCTGCGCATCGCCCAGACCCTCGACGCCGACTCCATCCTCATCGGTACCTACAGCGTAGCCACCTCCGGCACCGACACCCAGCTCACCCTCAAAGCCCGCATCGTAGACGTCGCCAAACTCCGCCTCTCCGACGAAGTCACCGCCACCGGCCCACTCTCCCAGCTGGTCCCGCTTCTCAGTTCCCTCGCCTGGCAGCTCACGCGCAAGCTCGACCCCACCTTCTCGGTCGCCGAACAGACCTTCCTCGCCGCTGGCTCCAAAGTCCGCCTCGATGCCTTTGAACAGTACATCCGTGGCATCACCGAGCACGACGCCGAAGAGCGCCTCCGACACCTCAAAAAGGCCACCGACCTCAACCCCGACTTCACCGAAGCATGGCTCGCCACCGCCCGCCTCCAGTTCAGCACCCAGCAGTTCGAACAGGCCGCCGTCTCCTTCAGCAAAGTCACCGCCAAACCTGGCACCAGCGACCCGGCTCAGCTCGAGGCAGGCTTCTACCGCGGCCTCGCCCTCGTCTTCTCCGGCAGCTACGCACGCGCCGAAGAGGCCTTCGCCACAGTAGCCCGCCTTCTGCCCCTGCCCGAGGTCGTCAACAACGAGGGCGTCTCCCTCAGCCGTCGCGGACGCGACTCGACCGCCCTCTTCCGTCAGGCCGTCGCCGCCGACCCCAACGATCCCGATTACCACTTCAACCTCGCCATCGCCCTCCACCGCCAGGGCAACCGCACCGAAGCCATCACAGAGATCGCTCAGACCATCAAGCTGCACCCCATCGACAGCGAAGCCAAAGCAATCGAAGCCTACTGGAAATCCTTTGCCGATAACGGCCCGCCCACCCCCGCCACCGAGCCGCTCGAACGCATCAAGCGCTCCTATGACGGAGCCGCCTTCCGCCAGGCCGCCCTCATGCTCGACCAGGTAGAGGCCGCACATCTCGCCGCCCTGCCGCCCCCGGAACGGGCCGCCCGCCTCAGCCGCTCAGCACGCGAAAAACTCGACCGCGGCCTGCTCCTC
>Ga0105248_10002143_pt1 | contig 21826 bp, 18 predicted proteins | sample KBSS34metaG_FD_81524 | JGI IMG/M metagenome (GOLD analysis project Ga0105248, IMG submission 81524) | Switchgrass rhizosphere microbial communities from Kellogg Biological Station, Michigan, USA - KBS S3-4 metaG | ecosystem: Host-associated > Plants > Roots > Rhizosphere > Soil | place...
AAATTACCAACGTGGCTCAGAGCGACGTCCCGAATTGCCGCCGCCGCGATTGCCGCCACCTCCTCCACGGTTTCCACCGAAGCCGCCGCCACCACGATTGCCGCCGCCGCCATAACCACCACCGCCGCCGCGGTTACCACCGAAGCCACGTCCACCACCGCCGCCACGACTCTCGCGTGGCCGGGCTTCGTTGACCTTCAACATCCGGCCCGCGACTTCCTTGCCGTTGAATTGCTCAATCGCCGAAGCCGCTTCTTCTTCAGTAGACATTTCGACGAAAGCAAAACCTTTCGATTGTCCTGTGTCACGGTCTTCAATCACGCTCGCTGATTCGACTGTGCCGGCTTGGGCAAATAATTCTTGCAAATCCTGACTGGTAGTTTGGAAGGCAAGGTTTCCAACATAAAGTTTTTTTGCCATAGAGAAGTACCTTTTCCTCCGAAGGAAATGAAAAGAAGCTGCGAATCAGATTTGGCTTCGGCGAACGGCAGCGTTCGAAGAATCAGGTTCGATGCTCACAGGAGCGCGGCTTCGTTATGTGAAACAAACCTGCTCTCGAACCATCCAAACGTCCGACGCTAATCGTTTTGTGCGCGGGCGCATCACCGTCAATGCGCGAGAGAAGGGTTAACGGCGTTATGATGTCGTATGTAGGGCCAAGTTGCAAGCTCAACAGTTCCCGCCCCCGCTCGATCTCGCTTACTATGCTGAACTCACGCAGGCGATGCTGATTGTGCGTGGCGAGCATGCGATCTATGGACTCGGCGAACGCTAAGGTCTGCGACGGTTTTCATAGAACTTGCTGTAACTTGCTTTCAGTGACGGATCAAGCCGGAATGCTGTCTCGAAATCCGCAGCATAGTCTGACTGTTTCAGTAGCACCTTGATCACGCCACGATTTGCGTATGCTAACGCGTGCCGCTGATCGAGTTCGATCGTCTTGCTGTAGTCAGCCAGAGCGCCCTCCAAGTCGTTTTTCTTTTGTCTGGCCGCGCCTCGTCCGTAATAGAGTGAGGCATCAGTCGGTTCAAACTGAAGGGCGTGTGTGTAATCTGCGATAGCTCCCTCCAGATCTCCCTTTTCCAACAGTGCAACCGCGCGGCTGATGTTGGCTCTGTAGAAGTCGGGAAATAACTTCAACGCCTCGGAAAAGTCCTTGATTGCCGCATCGATTTGATGTTGGTTTTGGAGTGCAATGCCGCGGTTGTAATAGTAAGACACATTGTGCGGTGACAGTGCGATCGCTGTTGAGTAATCGACGATGGCTCCCTCGGGGTCACCTTTACCGATTCGCACATTCCCGCGGTCGTTATACGCGTCAGAGAATTTCGGCTGGAGCTCAATAGCTTTATTGAAATCAGCAAAGGCCGCGTCGAGGTCTCCTTTGTTATACAAGGCGATGCCGCGGTTGTAATAGTTTTCGAAGTTACCAGGTTGAAGCTGTATTGCACTGCCGTAGTCGGCAACGGCCGCGGCGAAATCCTCCTTAGCCATGAAGGCATTCGCGCGATTGTTATAGGCAGTCGCAAGCGTGATCGGCTTTGCCTTCAAGGAGAGAGCTTTCGTGTAGTCTTCAATGGCGCCGTCAAGATCGCCACGATTCTGTCGATCGTGTCCGCGGTTGTTGTATTCCTCCGCTGACTTTGGAGACTGCGCCGGTGCGCTGGTCGAACTGAAGAACACCACCGCGATTGCCAAACTCAAGAGGTACTTTGATCTATTCTCAATGTGCATCGATAAATAAAGCGCTGTGGAGATGGGTGAGTAATTGCGCTTTTTCGTAGATATTCGTGATTGTTCGCTCAGCAGCTTCAGAATCGTCCGCGGCAATGTAGTCGTAAATATCCTCAAGCCATATTTCAGACTCGCGAGTCCAGTTTATTTCTGCCACATCTTTATTCGACGTTTCATTTCTTCGTTGGTGATGGTGCGTCGCTCGTCCGAATCTTTGAGGCCGCGTTGAACCATCAAATCAAATGCCAGCTCCCGGACAATGTCATCGTATGAGCTGTCGTCGGGCTGGCGTTTAATGATTTCAGCGATGTGTTCTTTCGCCGTAGCCATATTATCCTCCACTTGTCGGATAATAACGGAGTTGCTCGTTGACCACAAACGAACTTTATTGGCCACTCATTATCAGCACAACGCGGAACCGCACCTTGCCGCTGTGCATTTGTTCGTAAGCTTCGGCTACACGATCGAGCGGGTATTTTTCGATCATTGGATGGACACCGCTCAAGGCGCTGAATTCCATCGTGTCTTGTGAATCGCGCGCCGTGCCTGAGTACCAGCCGGACACTGAACTACGACGCATAATCAACGAAAACACATTGATCGAAAGCGGTTCGGCGGGCGCCGCGGGAACAAGCAAGAGTCCGTTTGGCGATAAACCATCAACCAACGGCGAAATAGCCTGCGCGTTCGGAGCGGTCGCCAGGATTACACGTGCTCCGCCAAGTTTTTGTAACTCAGCTACGACATCGCTGGCAGTCGCATCGATGTAATGATGCGCGCCCAGCTTTTGCGCGAGTTCTTGTTTGTCGTTACCGCGATTGATAGCGATGGTTTCAAAGCCCATCTGTCGCGCGTACTGAACGCCAAGATGGCCCAGTCCGCCGATACCGTGAACTGCGACCACGTTTCCCGCGCGTGCGCCGGAGTTTCGCAGCGCGTTGTAAACCGTCACGCCGGCGCACATGAATGGCCCGGCTTCTTCCGCTGGAACTTCATCAGGAATCGCAGCCAGCGCAGTTGCCGGCGCAATCATGTACTCAGCGTATCCACCGTCGAAATCGAAGCCCGTCACTTTGCGATTGACGCACATCGCGAAGTCACCACGACGACACTGTTCACACACAAAATCATGCCCGCCGTGCCAACCGACACCGACACGTTGTCCGGTGGTCCATGACGTCACGTTGTCGCCGACTGCATCGATGCGCCCGGCAACTTCATGACCGGGCACACGCGGATACTGAAGTCCCGGCCACAACCCTTCTTTCACAAGCACATCGCTGTGGCAAACGCCGCACGCCTCAACTTTCACACGCACCTGTCCGGCGCCGGGGTGCGGCACATCGCGCTCCACCAGTTCCCAATCTCCACCTGCTCTACTTATCTGAGCTACTCTCATCTTGTTACTCATTATTGCTCCCGAACGACGGGCGGCCACGGGAGGGCCGCCCGTGCGGTTGTTACCGAAGTGATTTGAACGCCGCGCGCAAGTCGGCTGTCAAAGCTTCCGGTTGTTCCCAGGCTGCAAAGTGCCCGCCCTTGTCGTGCTTGTTGAAGAAAATGAGTTTGGGAAATGCTTTTTCTACCCAATTCTTCGGGGCAGCATATATCTCCTCCCGAAAGACGCTTACGGCAACGGGGATGGTGACGTTCTTCGGCGCGAAGAATGCAAACTTGTTTTCCCAGTACAGCCGAGCCGAAGAGACTCCAGTGTTCGTCAGCCAGTAGAAAGTAATATTGTCGAGGATGTCATCTCGTGTGAGACCTTCACTCTGACCGTCAAAGACGCGTGCGATTAGCGCAAGGTTGCGCGAATCATGGTCGAGTATCCATGCCGCCAGACCGGCAGGCGAATCTGCAATGGCATAAAGTGTCTGTGGGCGAGTGCCCATCTCCTGGGCGTAGGCAAGGTCTTTGGTGTAGAAAAAGCTGAGGTGATCGTACGCATATCTCTCGTCGGCTGAGAGATCCGGCGGCGGTGGCGCGCCGGCAAAGGCGGCTTTGTCAATTTCAGGTGGAACTGCTCCGGGCATATTCGTGTGAATACCAGCCAATTCCGGAGGCGCCTCTACGCCCATCAGTTGGACGATTAGCGAACCCCAATCGCCACCCTGCGCCACAAATTTCGTGTATCCGAGACGCTTCATCAGCGTTGTCCACGCGCGTGCAATATGGAGGGGGTCCCACCCCGTAGTCGTGGGCTTGCCTGAAAAACCGTAGCCGGGCATCGACGGAATCACCAGATGAAACGCGTCTGAGGCGTCTCCGCCATTTGCTGTTGGGTTGGTGAGTGGTTCGATGATCTTGAGTTGCTCGATGACTGAGCCGGGCCATCCGTGCGTAACGATGAGTGGCAACGCATCTTCATGTTGCGAACGAACGTGAATGAAATGAATGTCGAGTCCATCGATTTCCGTGATGAAGTGCGGCAGAGACTTCAATTTCGCCTCACACTTACTCCAATCGTAATCCGTGGCCCAATAACTCGCGAGTTTCTGCATGGTCGCGAGTGGCACGCCCTGCGAATGATCCGCGACTGTTTCCTGTTCGGGCCACTTCGTCGCGTTGATGCGTCTCCGCAAGTCGCTAATTTCCTCTTCCGGAAAGCTCCACTGAAACGGCCGAATCGCATTTTTCTCAGTTGCTGGTTGTGCAGCACTGGTTTGGGTCATAGTTAGCCTCCTTTGGCCTTAGTGTTGTCCTTTGTCTTCTTGTAGGTTTGATTATTACGATTTGACTCGGCGTCGACATCCCGCAATCGGATAACCAGGTGATACCTCGTTAGGGTTAAGCGCGGCTTGTTCGCGACGGGCTGGTGAGTGTAAAAGCGAGTCTATGAGACTAATCATCTTGCCGCTAATCGCCGTCTTCTTGATGGCCTGGCCTGCGAACTCGCAGGAAACAACTTTCAAAAACCCAGTCGCAGTAAAACTCAGGGTGAATCGTGGTGATTACAATCGCAACTCAATCGGAGGCAACTTCGAAGTGGAAAACTTTTATCCGGTCGGCTGGTCCAAAGACGGAAAGTTCGCCTATTACCTCGAACCGGTTGATGAGGCTTGCGGCTGTTATTTCGGGAAGCTTGTGATTGTTGATCTTAAGAACGACGCCGTGGTGTGGCAGTTTGATTACACCAGCGAGGACGATGCAGAGAACTCCAAAAAACCCAAAACGTTAGCGGCACTCTGGGCTGCTAATCGCAAACTGTTTTCAAGCAAGCTGAACGAAAATAAGATCGAGCCGCAGCGCACAGCTCGTGTTCTGCCGTTCCCTATCATTGACAGGACCGATCGCGTGACGGCAAAGCTCAGCGTTGAACGAAAGCCTGTGAGCAAAGATGATCGCATTTACGGCGACGTCGCTCGTGTGAGAGTCGAGCTTACTTCGCGTCAGAACGGCAGGAAAACCGTGCTCGACGAGAAATATCGCGAAGCGATGCCACTCTACGTTGGGATGCTCGGATATCTCAAGAGCCCGCTCGAGCCGCGTGTCGCAATCATTCTGGTTGAGATCTATCGCGGCTACGAAGGTCCGCCTCACGTTGGAAACGTAATGATTGCCGGCGCAGCGCTTGACAAGAATTTCAGATAACTCCCGCCACGTTTCTGCGACGAATCACGCGCACCATTGCGTTGAAGCATTCATAAAGGGAGTTTTAATTCATGTACAAATCGAAAGCCTATGCCGCTGCCAGTAAGACGGCGCCACTCGCAATCAGGGAGATTCCGCGGCGCGAACCAACCGAACGCGACGTGCGAATCGAGATTCTCTTCTGCGGTATCTGCCACTCCGACCTTCATGCGGTGCGAAACGAGTGGAGCGAGTCTCTACCGACTGTTTATCCGATTGTTCCCGGCCACGAGATCGTCGGGCGTGTTACGGATGTCGGATCGGCAGTCACGAAGCACAAGCCCGGCGATCTGGTGGGTGTCGGTTGTATGGTTGACGCTGATCTCACGTGTAACGAATGTAAAGCCGGCTACGAGCAGTTTTGTCCGAACGGTGTTTTTACTTACAACTCGCTTGACAAACATCTCCGCCGCGTAACGTACGGTGGCTACTCAGAGAGCATCGTAGTTGATGAGCACTTTGTGCTGCGCGTTCCCTCGAATCTCGATCTTGCAGGAGTGGCGCCGCTTCTCTGTGCGGGCATCACCACTTACTCGCCGCTTCGTCACTGGGGTGTGACGAAAGGCAAGAAAGCCGGCGTGGTTGGGCTGGGAGGGTTGGGTCACATGGGCGTAAAGATTGCACACGCACTCGGAGCACACGTCGCGGTCTTTACTACTTCACCTGACAAGAAAGAAGATGCGCTGCGCCTCGGCGCTGATGAAGTTATCGTGTCTCGCAACACGGCTGAGATGGAGAAACACGCAGGCACTTTTGATTTCATCCTCGATACGGTATCGGCGCAGCACGACATCAACAGTTACATCGCGTTGCTCGCGCGTGACGGCAACATCACCCTCGTCGGTGCGCCACCAGAGCCATTGAACATCACGGCGTTCTCATTGATTTTCGGGCGTCACAGTTTGTCCGGCTCTGCGATTGGCGGCATCCGCGAGACACAGGAGATGCTCGACTTCTGCAGCGAATACAACATCACCGCTGATGTCGAAGTCATCCCTATTCAGAAGGTGAACGAGGCCTACGACCGGCTGGCGAAAGCCGATGTGAATTATCGCTTCTCGATCGACATGGCTTCGCTCAGGGATGAGTAGACACTGACTGCAGCCGCTGCTCGATATCGGGAAGCGAACGGATCTGAAACTCGGGCTCGATTGTTTTTGCGAGCCCGAGTGCTTTTTCATAACTCGTGCGCGCCTGTTGCGGTTGGCCCATCTCGAGAAGAACGTCTCCGAGGGCAAGTTGCGTCTGTATTGAATCGGGCGCCAGCGCGACCGCAGCCGTAGCTTCCTGCAACGCCCGCTCGAGTTGTTTTCCCTGCGCGAGGTTCCGGGCTTTCTGTACCTTGCTGATCGCGGCGGCCAATGGCATGTCAAACTTACCGTCAAACACAAACACGCCGTGATCGATCACCGCCGTAGGTTTTAGCAGCTTGAATTGGCCGTAAGGATCAAGCGAACCCGGCCCGAATTCGACGCCCGAAAGGTTGCTGGCGCTGATCAGCACTGGTCCATCTATCGAGTTTGGGACATCGATCGGTGTGTTTAGCCACAAGGTGTTGATCGTCGGCAAAGGCTTACAAGGTATTCCGTAGTAGCTCGGCTCGGCAACGCCTTCCGCGAAATACAGGAACCAGCAGTCTTTCACTCCACGCTGATCGAGATACTTCCTGACACTCTTTAGTTGTTGGCCCCAATCAGCATTCGAATCGGTTAGATACTTATACGTTTGCGACGGCCCGCCCCAGAGTTCATTTGCATAGGCGATATAGTTTGGAAACGCCAGCGCCGATGAAGCCACATGGACCAACAGCGCCACCCCCACAACGTAAGCCCACTTTCGATTCTTTCCGATCAAGATCCACGTAGCGCCACCGATAAGTACATACAGAAAAACGTAAATAACGAGGATGTGTCGCACGCCTATGTTCATTCCCACAGTCAATGCGACTGTCAGATAGAAGATCACCGGAACAACCAGAAAGAGAATTTCTCGCCGGCAGTTCAACTGACGAGTGGCAATGACGCCGATGGCCAACACGAAGAGCGCCAGCACACCAATGGTCGATTTGATCAGAAAAGCGACGGGAAAGTAGAACCACACGTTGTGTGCATACACTTTACCCAACAAGTAGCTCGTGTAGTAATTCGCCGTGAGTTTTACATCGACCAGTCCATACAGATACGACTCAGGAAGAATGTGCCATCGAGCCATTACGGAAACCGGCAAGGCTTCGTATGGCTTCAGCCCTTTGACGTACTCGACCAGAGGCGGATTCATTTGCAGGCCGTTTGGCCGTGCGTCGTAGCGGAATCTGTAAGTGGACCAAAGGACCAACCATCCGATCAGCGCGATGAGCGCCAACGAACCGAAGGGCTTGAGTGCGCTCTTTTTAAAGACGATCTCACAAAGCGCGAGTAAGAACAGGATTGGAAGGACCAGGAGGCCCGTATGCTTGACCGCAAGTACAAGCCCGACTGCTGCTCCCGTCGCGATCAGCCGTAAAGCAGACGGAGACTTCACGAACCGGTAGAACATGTAAACACTGAGAAACATGAAGCAGGCGAGTCCCACGTCAGTTGTAATCAGTGCACCATGGGCGAGGAGGTTTGGATCGAAAGTCACTAACGTGAGCGCAATGAAAGCGGCGCCGGTTCCAAACATCTCCCGGGTTCCGAAAAAGACAACTAACGCCATTAGCAGTGTCAGAGTGGCCGCGGCCGTGCGCGTGCGCGCGAGAATTTTGTCAGGATCATTCTGGTAGAGGAATTCCTTGCCGCGGAGAAACGCGTCCTCTTTAAAGAAGCGTTCTTCGAGTACGGGAGACCTCGGCTGCGACCATAATAACGGCGCGGTCGCGAACATTTTCATCAGCGGTGGATGTTCCGGATTCAGCCCGTAATCCGCATGCGTCCATGATCGATATCCCGCGAAGATGTGATTCCCTTCATCCCACGTTTGCGACTCTCTTCGCACCGAAAAGAACAGTTGCAGGCTAAGCACAAGGAGCAGCAAACAGAGCGCAGCAAATTCGGAACGCTGTTTCACGTTTAATACCACCTGAAGACGCGCAGGATATTAGAAAAATCATCGGTCCACACGTCCGAGTCTGTTCTTCCCTGGACCACTCGCCAGCGAGGGTTTTGGGCCAGGCTGTCAAACGCGGGTGAGTTACGCGCCATGACCAGCCACTCCGAAGGGTCTTTTCCTCTGACCGGGCCAAACTCGCCGTCAGCAAAGCTCAGGCTCATGGCACCGTTGTGTTTGGCGAGATCTGCAAGCACACCATCGAGTCGTAGGCTGCGGCTGGAAATGTGAAACGCAAGCATCCCGCCGGTCGCCAGCTTCGACGTGTAAAGGTCGATTGCTTCCTGCGTCAGTAGATGAACAGGAATAGCATCAGAGTTAAAAGCATCGAGAACGATGAGGCCATAATATTGGTCCGGCGCATTCTGCAATTGAAGACGAGCGTCGCCCACGACTATGTCGGTGGAAGCAGCCGCGCATTTTTGCAGGTAAGTAAAATACTGCGGTGTCTGCGCCAGGCGGACGACTGCAGGATTGATTTCGTAAAAGGTCCAATACTGACCCGCAAACGAGTAGCAGACCATTGATCCGGTTCCCAGTCCGACAACTGCCACATTTGGTGAGGCAGCATTCGAGTTAAATGCATCGAAGATCTGGCCCAGTGGTCCTTCGCGATGAAAGTATGAAAGAGGCTCCGTCTGATAAGTCGGATTGATAAACTGGCGGCCGTGTATAGTGTTGCCGTGATAAAGAATACGAGTATCGCTTTCGTGGTCCAACTTCACGCTTAATGTCCCAAAGAAATTCCGCTCAACGTGCAACGTGCGGTTTTGAGTTTCGGAGTAGACGACGCTGCCAAGCATCACCGCGCCGAGAGCGAGGGCAAATCGAAGCGGCCGAGTGCGGAAACGGTGATTGATGATCACCAGTGGAGCACCGAAAATAATCGCTACAGCCGCAACAGGGCTCATGTCCGATCCCTTAAGAATGAAGACTAGTGCGACGGTGAGTAGGCCTATGATCGCCGGCCAGATAACATCGAACAAACGGTCGACTGAGGAACTGTTTTGACTGTTTTCATATTGAATTAAGCATGCCAACACGATCACCAGCGGATATTCGAGAATCGTGTTGAATGTAATCGGAGCTATCAAGGTGTTGAAGAGTCCGCCGAGCATTCCTCCGATAGCAACGCACAAGTAAAAGTCAGCGAGACGCGTAGCAGATGGTCGATCGCCGGCCAACTTGTTATGACAGATCGTCGCGGCCACGAAGAAAAAACACAGATGCAGCACGACTATAGCCGTGGTCGGTTCAGTTGCGTTTGCCGCCAGCACCAACGTCAGGAGCAATGCCAATGCACTAAGTGCGCCGCTCGCGAATCGTTCCGGCAGCAAGTGTCTGCCTGCGAATGCGAGCACAAATGTCACGAGGTAAAGCGCTAACGGGATGGTCCATAGCAAGGGTGTAGGCGCGATTTCAGTGGTGATGTAAGTCGTGACACCGAACAGCAAGCTTGAAGGAATGAAGGCTAACAGAATCCAGTAAAGGCGCTGCTTGAGCGAAACGGCAGGCTTTGCAACGCTCTCAACCCGCTCTCGTCGTGACGACTTCCACAACACAAGCATACAACCGAGACTCAACACCAGAAATGTGACATAGGCCACAGCCCAGAGGTGAGTCTGACGAGACAGTTTGAGATTGGGTTCCAGTAATACTGGATAACTGATTAACGCGAGCAGACTGCCTGCATTACTAACAGCAAACAGGAAGTACGGATCCTCGTGGCCTGTGTGTGTAAACCACTTCTGGAGTAACGGGCTGGTAGTTGAAATAAGAAAGATCGGCAAGCCGATCGCACTCAGCAGATAGGCGAAGAGCCAGAGAGCGGGATAGTTTTGTTCGGATATAGAGCCGGCATTACCACTGAGCGTAAGCGGCAAGTAAAGACACGATAGCAGCAGGAGAACGCCGTGCAGAACTACCTGCTTGTGCACTTGTATTCGCGAAGTTGTAACCAGCACGTAGGAATATCCCGCCAACAGCAGTATCTGAAAAAACAGCATGCAGGTGTTCCACACCGCCGGCGTCCCACCGAGTCGAGGCAAAAGCATCTTCGCCATTGTGAGTTGAATCCAGAACAGCAAGAGGGCGCTGAGGAAAATCGTAGTGGCAAATAATAAGAATATTCGGCGGGAGCTGGCTGTAAAAGGAAACATTGAGCATGATTATCTTAAGCGCATTTCCTGGAGCACGCTAGACTTGCTGCCGAAGCCTGCTGTAGCGACGAGGTTCGATGGTGTTTAGTAAGATGCATCTTCAATGTCTATCGCACCCGTTAAAATCATCATCTCTGCCGGCGCCGGTCCCGGCGACAATCACAAAGCAGCTGAGCGTCTGGCTGTAATCTTTAAGGAAAATGAGATCGACGTAGACATATCGATCGCCGAAAGCGGTGCTGAAGTAGATGAACTCGCGCGGGATGCTGCTCGTGGTCCATATAAAGTCGTGGTGGCGGCGGGAGGCGACGGCACCATCAGCTCCGTAACAGCCGCGATTATCGATACAGACAAGATTTTAGGAGTGGTGCCGCTCGGAACTCTTAACCATTTTGCCCAAGACTTGAGAATTCCGCTCGACCTCGAAGCAGCGGCGCACACAATTGTCGCCGGGTTTACTACTGAGGTCGACGTGGCCGCGTTGAACAATCGAATCTTTCTTAATAACTCGAGCCTCGGTCTTTATCCCACCATCGTTCGCGAGCGAGAGAAGCGGCAGCGACTCGGGTTTGGAAAATGGCCCGCGTTCTTTTGGGCCACGATTCAGGCATTCCGCCGGTATCCATTGCTCGACGTGCGACTCCGTGTTAACGACGAACTGTTCGAAACGAAGACTCCGTTTGTGTTTGTCGGGAACAATGAGTATGCAATGGATTTATTGAACATCGGTTTGCGCGAGCGTCTTGATAGAGGCGTGCTGAGCATTTACATAACACACCGGACGGGTCGTTTGCGGTTGATAGTTCTGGCGCTGCGTGCGGTGTTCGGGCGTCTGCGAAACGACAGGGATTTTTTGGTATTGCGTTCAAACGAGGTGAAAATACAAAGCGCGCACAAGCGACTGCGAGTTGCTTTTGATGGAGAGATTACAGTGATGGAGCCTCCGCTCGAGTACCGCGTTCGCCCGCGTGCGTTGCGAGTGATTGTGCCTGCGGAAAGTGATTGATGCGAACCATAGTTCATCTTTCTGACTTGCACTTCGGGCGCGTGAATCCGTTGCTGCTCGATCCTTTGTTAGAAGTTGTCAGAAAAGTTAAACCGGATCTCGTTGCAATCTCCGGCGACCTTACACAGCGAGCACGGTCGTATCAGTTCCAGCAGGCGCGTTCCTTCCTCGATGCGTTGCCGAAGCCGCAGATAGTGGTGCCGGGAAATCATGATATTCCTCTTCATAATCTCTTTGCCCGCTTCCTGGAGCCGTTAACCAAATACAAGCGCTACATCACTGACGATCTTCAGCCGAGTTACGAGGATAAAGAGATGGTGATCGTCGGCGTGAATACGGCGCGGTCGTTGGTCTTCAAAGGCGGACGCATTAATGAAACTCAGGTTAGTCGTTTGCGAGACAAGTTCTGTTCGTTTGGAGATGGAGTGGTAAAGGTGGTCGTGACTCATCATCCGTTTGATCTACCGGAAGGGCATGATGAGCGTGACCTCGTTGGCAGAGCAAAAATGGCCATGACGGGACTGGCGGAATGCGGCGCCGACTTGTTTCTAGCCGGCCATTTGCATATCAGCCACACCGGTCACACGAAGCGCTATAACATTCGCGGCCACTCAGCGCTGGTCGTACAGGCGGGTACGGCTACTTCGACGAGAGAGAGAGGCGAAGTGAATTCATTCAATGTGCTTCGCCTCGCGTATCCAACCATAACGGTGGAAAAGTTTGCGTGGAGCGCGTCGACGACGTCGTTCGCCGTTTCGACGGTCGAACAATTCAACCACACCGAGGAAGGATGGATCAGAGTCTGACACCATTTTGTTAGCATTTCCTTCGAACTCCGCACCCCTGGCCCGCATCTGATCCAACATGACCAACTTTAATCGCTACATTATTGGCCCAATATTGATCTGCTTGTTATTGATCGGGACGTCTTGTAACGAGGACACGCCTAAGGAATCACCGGCAGCGAATCCTGCATCTGCCGCGGAAGACATCGCGAGCGCGGACCAACTGTATGGTCAGCGAGAAGATCTCTTGCAACTCCGGCGCGGCATAGTTTCACTGCGACAGGCGCTAACCAAAGATCCGGGGAGCTACGAGGCCGCCTGGAAACTGTCGAAGTTCAACTACTATCTTGCAATGCACACCGACAATTCGAAAGAGCGCGATGACGCATTTCAAGCTGGTATTGACGCCGGCAAGACTGCGGTTCAATTGCAGAATGAAAAACCGGATGGCCATTTCTGGCTGGGCGCCAATTACGGCGGCGCCGCCGAGCATTCCACGATTCAGGGGTTGGCAACAGTGAACGACATTCGTAACGAGATGCAAACGGTCCTGCGCCTGGACGAGGGATACCAGGACGGCAGCGCGTACATGGTGCTCGGTCTCGTGGACCTCAACGCTCCGACCGTAGTGGGTGGGGACCCGAAGAAAGCTGTGGAAGAAATGGAGAAGGGTTTACGTTTCGGCGAACCAAACGCGTTCCTTCATCTACATCTCGCCGAAGCGTACAAGAAAGTGGGACGCAACGACGACGCCCGCAAAGAACTCAAAAAGATCCTCTCAATGACACCCGATCCAAACTACCAGCCCGAATACAAAGAGGCGACCGCCGCCGCACAGAAGCTGCTGGACCAGATCGACCACGGCGGTTGAGCAGTTTTCGTGAGTTAAATCACACTCACACAACCGTGTGATATTTGACGTTGTTTAACATAGGTAGATTTCTCGATTTTCTACCCATATCGATCTGGACGTGGGTAGGTTTTTTAGTTTTCTACTCATATCGATTCAATCAACGGTACTTCTTTCTTTCCCTCACCTCCGTGACGCGCACCTACGAACAAATTATAAGTGGCTCATTTAGATAGAAATTACTTGGAAAGACGGTGAACCGTTGCCCGAAGCGAAATGGGAGTCAATCAGGAATGCTCCATAAAATTTTTCAACTCGCACTTATCATCACACTCTGCTCATGCACCGCCTACGCGCAGACACGGTCGGACTGCCTGACTTCATTCCCCGCTCCACCAAACGCCAAACCAGCCGTGAGCGGGGCTTTCACTTTCACGCGCGATGGGAAGACGCTGCTCGTCCCCGGAGGGGATGGCAAGATTAGATTTATCGATATGGCCTCGGGCGAAATCAAACGCACCCTCAGCGGTCATACGAATTATGTTTACATGGCAAACTTCAATCCCGACGCAACACTACTCGCGTCCTCGAGTCGCGATAACACGGCGCGAATCTGGGACGTCGCCAGCGGACAGATATTGCACACCTTCGACGGCTTTCGCTGCGCGGTAAAAGTCGCGACGTTTAATCCCGACGGTCAGTTGCTTGCCGCGTCCGGCAACGACGGCATGTTGAAGCTTTGGGACGTAAAGACCGGCAAGGAATTAAAGTCCCTCGTTCATCGCGACTCACCCGATATCGACATGTCCACTTACGCTTTCCTCTTCAGTCGCGATGGCAAACAAATCTACGCAGCCAACGGCGACGGCACGATTAGCGTGTGGGACGTTGCAAGTGGAAAAGAGTTTCGTAACTGGCAGGCGCATCCAAGTATTGTCTTTAAGTTGGAGCTTAGTCGCGATTATCGTCGTCTCATGTCTTTCGGAGAAGCGTTGGTGAAGATATGGGACACAAACACCTGGAGAGAAATCACTACGCTTTCAATACCGCGAACGGCTGCAGACTCCTACGTCTCGGCGGGTGCTCTTGCGATTAGTCACAATGGAAAACTAATCGCGGCAAGTTACATCGAACTCGACTCAAAACGAACTACGTATCTTGCCATCAACACGATTGTCTGGAATGCGAAGACTGGAGAAAAACTCTTTTCCCTGTCTGGACACAAATTCGATATCAACGGCCTCATCTTCACACCCAATGACCGCTATTTACTGACTGGTAGTGTGGATCGGACGATCAAGTTCTGGGATATGCGAACTGGCCAACTGACGCGAACAATCACATTAACGAATTGAAACCCGGACTGCCTTCCCTGCGTAAACAACTGTTCATCCACCGATGAACCTATTCAATCCACTCCAACGAAAGAGGTGTTTTATGCGTTCTCGCCGCTCAATTATCGGCCTGCTGATACTTTCAACCCTGTTGCTCGTCGCCCTCGCGGCGCCGGTGTGGGCGCAAAGCCCGCCGGTGATTGACCGCGAACTGTTTTTCGGCGACCCCGAAATCGCCGGGGCGCAGATCTCGCCGGATGGGGCGTTCATCGCCTTTGTCAAACCCTTCAAAGGCACACGCAATATCTGGGTGAAGGAGACCGGTGAGCCGTTTGCGAATGCAAAGCCGGTAACGGCCGATACGAAGCGACCGATTCCAACTTATTTCTGGTCGCGTGATGGCAAGTACATCCTCTTCGTGCAGGACAAAGCCGGCGACGAGAATTACAACGTTTACGCAGTCAACCCTACGGACGCGCCCGCAGCGGGACAGGACGTCCCGGCTGCCCGAAACCTCACCGACGTAAAGGGCATCAGGGCAGTTATTTATTCGGTCCCTAAAAATGAGCCCGACGCGATCTACGTCGGTCTAAACGATCGCGATGCGGCCTGGCATGATCTCTACAAAGTAAAAATCTCCACTGGGGAGCGCACCCTCGTTCGCAAGAATACCGAACGCATCACTGCCTACTACTTCGATCTCAAAGACCAGTTGCGGCTCGCAACCCGATCGGCAGAGAACGGCGACACGGAAGTCTTGCGCGTTGACGCCGACAAGTTCACCAAGGTTTACAGTTGCTCGGTGTTTGAGTCGTGTGGACCAGTTCGCTTTAACAAAGACGGCGAGCGCGTTTACTTCGTAACAAACAAGGGCGCCGATGTCGATCTGGTGCGTCTTGAACTATTCAACCCCGCCACCGGTAAAGAAGAGGTGGTTGAATCGGATCCTATGAAACGCGTTGACTTCGGCAATGCAACCTTCTCGGAAGTTTCCGATGAACTGGTTGCCACTTCCTACGACGATGAACGCCAACGCATCTACTGGAAAGACAAAAACTTCGAAGCTGATTACAAAAACTTGCAGAAGCAACTTCCCGGCAAGGAAATCGGTTTCGGATCTTCGACGAAAGATGAAAAGCTGTGGATCGTCTACGCAAATGCCGATACAGATCCCGGCTCAACCTACCTGTATGATCGCGCCACGAAGAAGCTGACACTTCAGTATCAGTCGCGCGAGAAGTTGAACCGCGCGTACCTGGCTCCGATGAAGCCGGTCAAATATCCGTCTTCTGACGGGATGGAAATTCCGGCTTATCTAACGTTACCCAAAGGCGTCGAAGCGAAGAATCTACCCGCGGTGATCGTTCCGCATGGTGGTCCATGGTTCCGCGACAGTTGGGGCTACAACGCTTTCGCACAGTTCCTCGCGAATCGCGGCTACGCTGTCCTGCAACCCAACTTCCGTGGCTCAACGGGTTACGGCAAGAAATTTATCGACTCCGCTAACAAGCAGTGGGGCGACAAGATGCAGGACGATGTGACCTGGGGCGCGAAGTATCTCATCGCCCAGGGCATTGCCGACCCGAAAAAGATTGGAATCATGGGCGGGTCGTATGGCGGCTACGCGACGCTCGCGGGTGTTGCCTTCACACCTGACGTTTACGCGGCAGGAGTCTCGATAGTTGGACCATCGAATCTAATCACGCTGCTCGAATCGATTCCGCCGTACTGGGAACCGGTTCGAAAAGTTTTTTACGCGCGCATGGGTGATCCAAACACACCTGAAGGAAAGGCGCAGTTACTGAGACAATCGCCGTTGAGTGCGGCTGCAAAAATCAAGACTCCGCTACTCGTGATCCAGGGCGCCAACGATCCACGCGTTAACAAACGCGAGTCAGACCAGATCGTGATCGCTTTAAGAGATCGAGGATTTCCGGTTGAGTACATGGTGGCGCCGGACGAGGGCCATGGCTTTGCCCGTCCGGTGAACAACATGGCGATGTTTGCGAGCGCCGAGAAGTTTCTCGCGAAATATCTCGGTGGGCGTTATCAGGAAAGTATGACTCCGGAAGTGTCGCAGCGTCTGAGCGAGATAAACGTCGACGTAAAAACAGTGACGATGCCGAAGATGATGACCGCCAGTGCCGATCTTCCGAAACCGGCGGTGGATCTGCGGCCGGGTACTTACAACTACAAGGCATCTATCGCCATCCAGGGACAGGAGATTCCGCTCACCTTGAAGACAGACATCAAGGACGAGAATGGAGCGTGGACCGTGAATGAAACTGCTCAGACTCCGCAAGGTCCGATTGTCGACATCAGCACCATCGAAAAAGGAAGTCTGCTACTGAAGCGTCGCTATATTACGCAAGGTCCAATGACAATCGAGATGAACGTGGCGCCGAACAAAGTGACCGGGTCCGCGAACGTCAACGGCGAGGCTAAACCAATCGACGCCGATCCAGGAGGCGCTCTGTTTGCCGATGGCGCCGGCATGTATGAGGTGATCGCTTCACTTCCGCTCGGTAATGGCTACAGTTTGAGTTATCGAAACTTCGATATCATGAAACAAAAGCCGCAGATGAAGCAGTTGAAGGTGGTGGGATCGGAGAGTGTCACTGTTCCGGCGGGCACTTTCGACGCTTATAAAGTGGAGATATCCTCCGCCGACAACGATGCAGACAAACAGACTGTTTGGATCGATAAGAGCAGTCGAAAGGTGTTGAAAACTTCAGCCGTGCTTCCGAGTCTTAACGGCGCAGTCCTTACGTCGGAACTCACGCCTTAGTGAGAATGGGTTTTAGGGTGGTGGTCTAATGCTGACCACCACCTTATTGCTCTGCACGCCGCGCACTTTGATACTAACCAACACGTTGCCTGCGTTCGCGAGGTTGTCAGGAAGCCGTACATTTATCTGCGCCAGCCAACTGAGATTCGAAACGTGGCCGACGTATTCAACAATCAATGGATAGACCGTGTGTTGTGAGTCTTCGGCTTCCGCCGTAACAATCGCAAGATTCTCACCTGCCTGCAATTCAACGTTCATGGCAAACAACATGACGCGAGTGTGACCGTCCGCGCTGAAGTTATAAATTGTTGAGATCGGGAACGGATCACGCAACCAGTTCACTGAATCTAAAGCAACACCGCGGTTTGAGTTTTCTTCAACCAGTAAGACTGGAGCAGGCGTTGGTGTAGGAGTCGGTGTTGGCGTCGGAGTGGGAGTCGCAACGCTGTTTACCGTTAGATTCCACCTGCGATTGTCACTTAGTAAGTTCTCCGTATCTTTTCGCACCTGCGCAGTGCTGTCTTTGACTACGGCGTCGATAACATGCGCACCGCTGGTCAGGTTATTGACGGTAAATCCCGTTCCAGTGCTTTGAAACACTCCATCCAAAAACCAGTCAACCTTGATTGTGCCGCTCAACGTTATCAGCGGCGTAATACTAAAGGATTGTGATTGTGCACTAGTGAGAGTTATATCAGTGGCAGCCGGCTGACTCGCATCGATCGGTGAGACGACGTTATAGATACGCCTGATCAGTTGCTCAGTGTTGATCTGCTCGTAAGGACGTCCTAAAAAGCGCATCCTGGAACCAAAGGTCGGACGGTACAGTCCTGCATCACAGTAAACTGCACCCTGGTATAAGCCGGGCACGCCATCGAACGCCGACAAGGTTGGTATAGGCGTGCTCGCATCGATCCAGTGATTCCATTTGATAAGTGAACGCTCAGTGGCCTTCGTTGCATTAGCAGCAGAAGGTTCGAAGGTGTTGTTGCAGACGGGCGGCGGCGGACCTCCATATTCGTCAGCAAGCAACCCAAAGCTGTGACCTAATTCATGAAGTATGAGCTCCAGGACTTCCTGATTTGTTGACGTAACAGCGACAGACCCTCCCGATCCACCGTATTCAGAATCGTTAACGATTACAAATGTCATATCGCGTTGCGAAGGTGAAACGCTATTTCCCAGAATCGTATTGGCCTTTGATATGTTCACGCAGATCAGTCGCTGGGTCCCCTGACAGTTGTAGGTAGCATCGAGGGCGGTGTTCACAAAGAAAGATCTTTCAGGATGGTCCGCTCCCGATTGACTGCTGACTACATCAATGCGATGCACATTGAAAAAGTTGCGATACTCTCGAAACGGCTCGTTATCAAAAAACCGCGTCATCAACGCCTGTACGTCGTTCTTGTACTTCTGCATCTCCGCGGCGGTGTAACCGTCGCCGAGAATTGCAATATCCACCCGATTTGCAGCATCGCCGTTATTGATGATCGTTTCAACCGGCTCGGCTAAAGCAATTTGAGGAAGACAGAGAATTAGTAAGATCGCACTTAAAGACCATGCTTTGAGGTGAGTTTTCATCGCAGCCTGGCTTCCCTCAAAATCATAGACTTCTGTTGGACACAGTCAGTACCACCTGCGATAGCGGGTGGGTTAACCGTTTCAAAATCGAATCGGATTCGCATGCTGATCATCTACCCACCCGCTATCGCAGGTGGTACGGACTGTGTCCAACTAGCGGGTAGGCAGGACTGCCAGCGGTTTAAGGTCAAAGTCGGTTCCGTTCCAGACAGGATGGTAGAACCGCAAGTTAGCAATTTCAGGATCGTCAGGAAATGCCACGAGGAGTGTGACGTTTGAAACGTAGTAGTCTTCACGACGTAGTTCTCCCGTGGCAGTCTGAGTCTCACCTCTGACCAATCGCGGATCGGGCATGATGGACCACCATCGAAGTTTGTCTGCCGCGTCAACTGCCGCGATGAAGATATGCGCTGGTGAAAGTTCGAGTGAGCGATGCCGCGGTAATGTGCCTGATCGTTTTTTGTCTTCGATGACGGAGACGTTTGGATTCTGGGTTTGTTGTTCTGAAGTGGCAGCCGACCTGACTTCAGTCGTGGATTTCGTGGGATTAGTCCAGGTAATTTTCAGTTCGCGGTACGACCGAGGCTGATCCGTCCTGGCCGCTATCTCAAGGACATCGATTCCGACCCTGGACATTAATCTCTTCAACTGTTCCTGCTGCACAGTCTCCCTTCTATTCTTTTCCACAGGCGTTCTTTGACTTTGCACGAGTGTGAAGAAGCAAAGTATTGAAGAGGCCAACAGCAGCCAGAAGTAGGTTTTCATACTTACCTCAAACCTTAGGTTAGGGACGGAAATCTACCACAGCCAGCCACCCAGTCTGAATATTTTGAGCAGTCTTTGCCTTACAAAGTACTTGACGACACTGCGGCTAACGCGTAGGATCCAGGAAGTGCCGACCCGTCTCCGTGTTGAAGGGTTTTATGAGAACGAGTTATGACGTAACTATCATTGGCGCCGGACTTGCCGGGCTTCAGTGTGCTCGCCTGCTGTCGAGACAAGGCGTCAACGTTCTACTCGTCGATCGCAAAAACACTCTGGACCAGAAGATCCATACCACCGGGATCTTCGTGCGCCGCACACTCGTCGATTTCGACATGCCGGACGACTGCCTTGGACCACCGATCAAACACGTCACGCTTTACTCACCCGCGCTGCGGCCACTGGAACTCGTCAGTCAGCACGACGAGTTTCGCATCGGCCGCATGGGCGAGCTCTACCAGCGTTACTTGCAGCAGTGTTTACACTCCGGTGTTCATTGGCTTCCGCAAACAAGTTACGTCAGCCATTCTGCAGCCAACGGCAAGCTAACACTTCGGCTCAGCTCCGGTTCGATAACTACGCGCTACTTGATTGGCGCGGATGGCGCACGTTCACGTGTGGCTCGGGATCTGAAACTCGAACTCAATCGCGAATGGATCGTAGGTGTGGAAAGTGTTTTTCGAGGAGCCGAGCTTGATGGTCCACCACGATTGCTTTGTTTTCTCGATCCGAAATTGGCGCCAGGTTACATCGGGTGGATCGCTCACAACGGCGATGAGACGCATATAGGCGTCGGCGGTTATCCATCATTATTCGATCCAATGGTGGCGTTGCACGACTTTCGTTCACGCGTCGCAAACATTATCGACTTGCGAAACGCAGAACAGATCGAGACACGCGCGGGCCTTATTCCCGTCGGTGGCGTGCTTAGAAACATCGCTAACCCGACCGGCCTGTTGATAGGCGACGCCGCAGGCGCCGTGTCACCCCTGACTGCGGGCGGTTTGGATCCGTGCATGCGTTTGTCCGCGTTCGCCGCACGAGTTGTTACGGAGTATTTGTCGACTGGTGATGTTCAGGTGTTGCAGCCGTACTCAGGTGAACTATTCCGGTCGCGGTTTGCATCGCGACTGTGGGCGCGCCGGGTTGCTGCGACTCTTCGTCAACCCCAACTGCTCGAATTCGGCTGTGCACTATTACGGCTGCCTGTATTCAGCCGGCTTGCGCATCACGTCTTCTTCGGCCGCGGTTCTTTCCCGGATGTGATGGAGAAGCTGCAACCAGAGTTCCCGGGTGCAGCGGGATGTTTACCCTATAGTAAATGAACTCGCTGGGATCTTTCTTAATTCGCTTCCCCGTTACTCACGCCATGAATTAGACGTCGCATTCGATCAGAAAACAGAACGTCCATCTTCCTGGGCTCGATGATCGCCGTCACTTCACCTTCACCGAACATCGGATGAATCACCGCATCTCCGCGTCGGTAAGTGTGTGCTCGATTATATGGCTGGCTGCCTTTTGTAGACGCCCGGCGCGTGCCACCCTGCTTGTAAGGAACACGTGATCCACATATCGGACAACTGACACGGGTGATTTTCCCCTGCTTCGAGATGGAAGCGACGACGTGCCCACGTTCCTCGCCACAAGTATCACACATCTGGTCGATTCGCTCACCGGGTGTGAAAGTGCGTTTTTCTTCCATGTTACTCCTTTAATGCTCGATCAAAAGATCCGCGACTGCACGAAGTTCACCTGACAAAGCGATGATCATGGCTTGCTTACTTCACGTGATCTGGGGATTCCAGAAAGTGTTGAGAAGGGGTTAATCAGACTCAATTCATAAGAAACATTACGCTTGAAAACACTATGTGTCAAAGGCTGCGATATGTTTGGCAGCACACATAGTGTGTTTTCCTACAATATGTTATAGTCCGGCGCGCGAGCGAACAGCCTGCTTTGACATGTGGGATCAAGTCTTCCACTCCTCTCTTGAACCTTGCGTAATTCAGTGCAGATTAAAAAGGCTTTTATTCGACCGGAGATCCGAAGATGAAGATCCTGCTCTACAGTCCAGACAATGGCGTCACGCGCAATTTCATGCCGCACCTGTGGA
>Ga0105248_10002145_pt1 | contig 21819 bp, 16 predicted proteins | sample KBSS34metaG_FD_81524 | JGI IMG/M metagenome (GOLD analysis project Ga0105248, IMG submission 81524) | Switchgrass rhizosphere microbial communities from Kellogg Biological Station, Michigan, USA - KBS S3-4 metaG | ecosystem: Host-associated > Plants > Roots > Rhizosphere > Soil | place...
CATTCATCTTTACTTATCGCTCTCTTGGCTCTGTGATCGTTCTGATGCTTTGGTTCTACCTAAGTGGTGTTGCTATTCTGATTGGTGGAGAAGTGAACTGCGAAATGCAAAACAGGCCACAAAAAGGCACATAAGGCACACAAACAAGAATGATTGGTCGTAAGAGAATTTTCGTGGGGGTATGGTTGCTGCTGATGTTGCTAGTGGCGGGCGAGGTGTCGGCGCAGCGGAAGACAAAGAAGAAGCCTGCTCCGCCGCAGCCGCAGAGTGAACTGACGAAGCTGCGCGAAGAATTCGTTAATAAGACTAACGAATACAAAGCGAGTCTCGAGAAGCTGCTCAAGAGGTACGAAGACAACGTTAAAAAAGCGGAAGAGAAAGTTACGGTGTCGAAGGGATTGCTCGCGGAAGGTCTGATCGCAAAAGCCCAGGTCGAAGATAACGAACACGCGCTTGCACTCGAGAAACAGAAAGTGGCGGAAACTCGTCGCGACATGACCAACGCTGATGCACAGATTGCGGGCGTGCTCGTGGAAACGGCAGCCGACGAGGAGATCGGGAAGAACCTGCGCTTCGCCAAACAGAGCTTGATTCGAACGTCTGCTTTTACGCGTTACACCGGCTCCGGCGGTTGGAACCTCAGCGACGCAGGGAAAATTCAACGGTTCTTTTCCGATACGTTCAATAAGCAGCTTCCCATCGCCGTCTTTGGACAGGGAGCGATTCACGAGCGCTGGCGTTTGGACCATCGCAACGCAATGGATATTCAACTTCATCCTGACGGTGCCGAAGGTCGCGCCCTGCTCAACTTTTTGCAGAAGAACGGAATTCCTTATTCGGCGTTCCGCTCCGCGATCCCCGGCACCGCTACTGGACCACACATTCATATCGGTAGACCATCTCACCGGTACTGAGTCATTGAAACTATGAAAGCCTTTTTCGTCTGCGTTAACGTTCTGCTCTTAACTATCACCACCCAGGCCCAAATGAATCTCAGCGAGAAACAAGCATCACACTTCGCGGCGCTGGCGCTCAAGTGTGTGAGTCGAGAGTTTCCAAATAAACCTGAGCACGTTATCAACAATGCGAGCGAGGTTAAGGGGCCGAAGGCTTTGCACCCGGCTTTCTATGGTTGTTACGACTGGCATTCATCGGTGCATGGCCACTGGATGCTGATCCGCTTGTTGAAGACGTTTCCGAGTTTGCCGGAGTCGGCGCAGATACGTGAAGCACTGAATGCGAATCTCACGGCGGAGAACGTTCAGCAGGAAGTTGCTTACATGAAGGAGCCTAACCGACAGTCGTTCGAGCGTACTTACGGTTGGGCGTGGGCGTTGAAGCTCGCGGAAGAGTTGCACTCGTGGAACGACGCGGATGGAAAGCGATGGGCCGAGAATCTGCAGCCGCTTGCCGAGACGCTGAGTAAGTCTTACGCCACGTTTCTTCCGAAGCAGACTTATCCGATCAGGACTGGCGTGCATCCGAATACTGCGTTTGGTCTCGCATTCGCACTCGACTACGCGAAGACGGTTGGTGACAGCGAGTTGGAGTCATTACTGAACGAACGAAGCCGGACTTATTTTGCGGGTGATGCCGACTATCCGGGAGCGTGGGAACCGGGTGGTGAAGATTTCTTTTCCGCGGCGCTGATGGAGGCTGACTTGATGCGGCGCGTTATGAAGCCGCGTGAGTTTGCGACGTGGTTTCATCGCTTTCTGCCGGGAGTTGCGAAAGGTAATCCCGCGGCGCTGCTGCAACCCGCGACTGTTACCGACCGCACGGATCCGAAGCTGGTTCATCTTGATGGTCTGAATCTCAGTCGCGCGTGGTGTATGCGAAGCATTGCCCGGGTGTTGCCTGAGACTGACCCGGCGCGCAAGGTCCTTTCCGTTTCCGCCGAGAAACACGCCTCCGCCGCCCTCGCTCACGTCGCCAGCGGTGACTACGCCGGCGAACACTGGCTCGCGTCATTCGCAGTGTTTTTGCTATCGAACGAATAAGTTTCACGCAAAGGCGCAAAGGTTACGCAAAGACGCAAAGCAATTCTTTATGAGCTCTTCTTTGCGCCTTTGCGTAACCTTTGCGCCTTTGCGTGAAACTCTTTCCCTGCAAGTCTCAAAAACTTCATCGTTCCTGTAAACAGGTAGGCAACTGCGCGGGCCAGGAAGAGGTCTAATGGCTGCAGTCCAACCTCGTCTCCCGATCTCAACCTAAGGACCCGGCTATGAAAACCATCATCCTTTCCGTCGCAGCCTTCGCCTTTCTGCTGTTCAACGCAGTCGCGCAACAATCCGACTATTCACAACTGCGAAGTGATGCAGAAACGCAATACGCCCAGGGCTCATACGCTCGCGCCAATGATCTCTATTCCAAAGTCGACAAGACGAAGTTAAGTGCGACCGAAGTTCGCTGGGTTGAGTTTCGCCTCGCCGACACCTCCTGGCGTGCTCAAGCCGCAACTCAAACTTCCGACACAACGCGCTTCGAACAAGCTCAAAAGCAACTCGAAGAACTGATCCGTGTCGCAGAGAAAGACCACGATCTGGTTTGGGCCGAAGCTCACGAATCACTGGGCGATTTTTTCTGGCGCCGGGGCCAGTTGAACTGGGGCATGGCATGGCCGCACTACCAACAAGCACTCGACTGGTGGGCCGGACAACGCGACATCGATCGCGCACGCGATCGTTATCTCAAGATCGTCTTCAGGGCCGCGCAACCACCAAACGCGGACAATGATTACTTCTACACTTACTACGGCAACTACATCCCTCTCGACGTACTCGAAAACGCACTCAAGATCAGCACCTCCGCGAATGAAAAGTCGCACCTCAACTTTTTACTGGCGATGACGATGCGCTATGCCGGCGGCGACTACTACGCGCGTTATCGCGTGCCCGACGAATTCGAAGAAGCACTCAAAGCCGGCAAGCAGTCGGCCTGGTACGACGATGCACTCTTCTACTATGCCGAGTGGATGAACAACACCGGGACGATTCAGCAACTTGAAGATGGCCAGTGGCAGGAACACCCTGACTACGTGAAAGCGCTGGAGTTGTACCGGCGTCTCCTCAGTGAGTTCACCAAAGGGGAGACTCGTTATTACGATCAGGCTCGCGAGCAGATTAGAAACATCACTGAACCGACACTCTCCGTGGCCGTCTCGAATATTTTTCTGCCCGATTCAGAAATCCAGTTTGCCCTGAATGCCCGCAACGTTCGCCGCGTTGACTTCAACATCTACAAATTCGACATGACTCGCGACGTTCGTTTTATCAAGGAAGAAGACGTGGAAGAGGGCGAGGGCGATGCGTCGCCGTGGGTACAACGAATTCCGACGGCAGGTCGTACTCCCGTCAAGTCGTGGTCCAAAAACTTCAAAGAAGAGCCGGCGTATGCGTTATTCGGTGAACAGATGCGAATCCATGGTAAGTTACCGGTTGGTGCTTACCTGCTCGAAGCAAAAAGTGGTTCGCTTTCTGCACGGGACATGATCCTCGTCTCCGATGCGACTCTCGTGTTCAAATCGGCGGGCAATCAGGCACTCGCCTTTTTCACTGATGCGTTGACGGGCGCTCCGATCGCGAATGCGACGGTTGCGCTTTGGGAAAGTTACTACGTGAACGACAGGTGGCGCTGGCGTCGCCTGCGTCAAACAACTGACGCCGATGGACTCGCTCGCTTTGCGTTGAGAACCAGCGCCGGAGATCACAGCCTCTTCGCTACGGCCGCGAGCAACGACAGGCAATCGTTTGTTTCCGGCTATTCCTCTCGGTATGTCGAAAACGATGGCTGGCGCATTTATGCCTTCACTGATCGACCTGCTTATCGCCCGAAGGAAACGATGCAGTGGAAATTCATTGCCAGGCAGTCGAAGAGCGGCGCTTACTCAACTCCTGCAAACCAGGTTGTTGAATATCAGATCAACGATCCGCGCGGCACCAAAGTGACTGAAGGCAAGTCAACCCTGAACGAGTTTGGCAGCGCGTGGGGCTCGCTCGAACTCGGCGAGCAGTTACCGCTCGGTGAATACACTGTTTACTTCTGGGATCAGGGACACAAGAACAATATCGGCAACGCGAGGCTTTTCCGTCTCGAAGAGTACAAACTGCCGGAGTTCAAAGTTCAGGTGAAGACTCCCGAAGAGGCGGGCAAAAAGAAGGCGTTTCGTCTCGGCGAGAAAGTCGAAGTTGAGATTCAGGCCGATTACTATTTTGGTGGTCCAGTCAGCAGTGCTTCAGTAGAAGCGGTTGTTTACCAGCTTCCGTTTTATCACTACTGGTTCCCACGACGCGATTACGCCTGGTATTACGACGACTTTGAGCAGCAGCGTTACAACTACTACGGCCGCGGCCAGGGAACTGTCGTTAAGCGGGAAACGATCAAAACAGACGCGACCGGTAAAGCAAAACTGACCTTCGATACGCCCCGCGAAAACTACAATCAGGACTACGAATATCGCGTCGAAGCACGCGTAGTCGATTCATCGCGGCGCGAGATCATCGCCAGCGATCGCGTTCGCGTTACGCGCCAGCGTTATTACGTCTATCCGCGTCCGGAACGAAATATTTACCGGCCGAAAGACAAAGTCACGATCGACATCAAGGCGCTCGATGCGAACGAGCAGCCGGTGCAAACCGAAGGCACTGTAAAAGTCACGCGGGATTACTGGTGGGAAATTTGGATCGATCCGCGCGGGCGCGAGGTGCAGGGCGAAGAGTTGCGACAACTGCGACAGCGATCGCGAGAGTTCCCGCCGCTGCCGGGAAAAGGACAACAGCCGTGGCGTTTGAAGTTTCGCGGTTATCAACACGACGACGTGCTCACGCAGTCAGTAAAAACCGACAAGGATGGTGTGGCCCAATTCAATTTCACTCCGGAGCGCGAGGGTTACTATCGTGTCGCGTGGCAGAGCAGTCAGGGCGTAGACGTTAAGCGCGATCGTTTTCTGCCGCCGATCAAAGCCGAAACCAACGTGTTCGTTGCTACTAACGCAACGACTGATTTGCAGTACCGTTCTAACGGTCTTCAGATCGTTGTCGATAAAGACACTTTCCGCGCCGGTCAGACGGCTCCGGTGATGATCACGGTTCCGACGAACGATCATTACGTGCTCTTCAGCGTCGAAGCCGAAGATCTGTTTAGTTACAAGGTGGTCCATGTTGAGGGCAACACTAAGTTGATCGAGCTGCCGATCGAGGAGAAGTATGTTCCGAACATTTTTCTCAGTGCGGTAATGGTCAGCGATGCGAGTTGGTTTGCCGACACCAAACAAGTGGTTGTGCCGCCGGTAGAGCGATTTCTCAACATCGCTGTCAAAGCTGATCGCGAACAATACAAGCCGCATGAGGAAGGCACGCTTGCAATCAGTGCGAAGGATGCAAATGGCCGCCCGGTGTCAGCGGAGATTGCGTTGGGATTGATCGACGAGTCGGTGCAGTACATTCAGCAGGACTATGCCGGCGATCCGCGCCAGTTTTACTACGGGCGCAAACGTGCGCACCTTGTGCAAACGCAAAGCACATTGAATCAAAAGGCTTATGCACGGCTGGTTGAAGTTGCGGGTGGTGGATTACGCGATCAAAAAGGCGTTGATGATAATGAAGTTGCGGGCGTTGCAGCGATTGCTGAAAGAGGAGAGTTCCGCGTCATTTCAAACGAGAGTGCAATGGACGTCATAAAGGTTTATGGCAATGTTGCGGTAGACGGGCGAAGGGTAGATTCACTCCAGATGCTATCACCCGGTGCGGCGCCCGCGGAATACGGCCGGAACGTTGCGCCGCTGACCAAGGCTAAGGCTCCGGCTGCGCCCGAACAGGAGCCACCGGTGCAAGTGCGCAGCGACTTTCGTTCGACAATCCTCTGGTTGCCTGACGTTAAGACCGACGCTGACGGCACTGCGACCGTGAAGGTAACGTACCCGGATTCATTGACGACCTGGTCCGCGACCGCACGCGTCGCAACTGCCGGTAATCAATTCGGTATCGGCAACTCCTCGACCCGTACGAAGCAACCGCTGATCGTTCGTTTGCAGTCGCCGCGTTTCTTCGTCGTTGGCGATCAGGTCACTGTGTCAGGCGTTATCAATAACAACACCGACGAAACGATGAGTGTTATGCCGGCGCTGAATGCGGAAGGGTTGTCGGTCACCGGTCTGATCGTCGACGGCAAACCTGTGAACGGAGCACCGACGCCGGTTGAAGTGAAGGCAAACAGCGAGACGAGGGTTGATTGGCTGGTGGCAGTGACTCATGCGAGCGAAGCAAAGCTGAAGGTCGAAGCGCGCGCCGATAAATATGCCGACGCGATGGAGAAGACCTTCACCATCTTTGAGCATGGCATCGAGAAGTTCATTTCACGCTCGGGCAAGATGCGTGGCGATAGCGTCTCGATCAAACTCGACATTCCGAAAGAACGTCGCGCTGATTCAACTAAGCTGACAGTACAGATCGCGCCGAGCATGGCCACCACCATGCTCGATGCGCTGCCGTATCTGATTGACTATCCGTACGGCTGCACTGAACAGACGATGAGTCGTTTTCTGCCGGCCGTGATCACCGCAAAAACATTGCACGATCTTGGTCTCAAGCCTGAAACCGCGATGCACAAAATCTTCGGCGGCATCGAAGAGTCGAGTGCAGCCGCAACTCATCCTGACGGTCGCACAGATCTCAAAAAGCTGGAGAGGATCACTCGCGAGGGTTTGGAGCGTCTTTACGACTTTCAACATGCCGATGGTGGTTGGGGCTGGTGGAAGCAAGGCGAGAGCGATCACTTCATGACCGCTTATGTTCTCTGGGGCATGAGTCTGGGGCGACAGGCCGGCATTGACGTGAAGCCGGACGTGATGGAACGCGCGGCCGCTTATCTCGATAAGGAGCTCGTCGAAGAAGAGACGAGCTACGACGCACAATCGTGGATGCTCCACTCGCTCTCGGTGTACCACGCGATGCGCAAGCAATCTGAAGCCGGTAAGTTTCAACAGACGGCATTCACGAATCTCTGGAACAATCGCGACAAGCTCAACGCTTACACGCGTGCGTTGCTGGCGCTCGCGGCACACAACTACGGCTATCACGATCAGGCGAAGACGCTCATCGCCAATCTCGAAAACGGCGTGAAGATTGACTCGAAGCCTGACACTTCAATCGTGCAGCATGGTGCGCAGAGTTCAGATCCTTCGGTTATCGGCACGGCGCATTGGGGCGAGGACGGAGTTTACTGGCGCTGGTCCGATGGTGGCGTTGAAGCAACCTCGTTTGCCTTGCGCGCTTTGCTCGCTATCGATCCGCAAAACAAACTCGTCGAGCCGGTGACAAACTGGCTAGTCAAGAATCGCAGGGGCGCACAGTGGAGTAACACGCGTGACACGGCGATTGTCGTGCTAACGCTCAACGACTATCTGAAAGTCAGTGGCGAAGCTCAGCCATCTATGAGTTATCAACTGGCAGTTAACGGAACGCCCGTGGCGAGCAAACAGCTCACGGCAGATGACGCGCTCAGCGCGCCGAGTAAGTTTGCGATCTCACGCGAACTACTGCGCGATGGGCAGAATGAGATCAGCATTGTGAGAAGCAGTGGCAATGGTCCAATCTACTTCTCAGCCGCGGCTGAGTTCTTCAGTCTGGAAGAGCCTTTGAAACCTGCGGGTAACGAGATCTTCGTTCGCCGCCAGTATTTCAAACTCGTGAATCACCCGACGCTGTTGAAGGGAATCGTTTCGGAGCGAGTGCCGTTGAATGATGGCGAAACGGTGAAGAGCGGTGATCGAGTTGAAGTCGTGCTGACAGTCGAAGCCAAGAACAACTACGAATATTTACTATTCGAAGATCTCAAGCCCGCGGGACTCGAGGCAGTGCAGGTTCGCAGCGGCGAGAGTCTTTTTGTTCGCGAGCTCAAGGCAGACGGTGATTTCACCGGGCGCCAGCGTTGGGTGTATCAGGAGTTGCGTGATCGGAAAGTGGCGTTGTTCATCGATCGTTTGCCGGAAGGTGTCTGGCAGCTCAGTTACGAGATGCGAGCCGAAGCACCGGGTGCGTTTCACGCGTTGCCGGTGCTCGGTCATGCGATGTATGTGCCGGAGATTCGCACGAATGGCGCTGAGACGCGCGTGCGTGTGGTTGATTAGCCGCGGATTTACACGGATATTTAACGGATCTCGTCGAGCCGGGCCTTGGCTTCCTGGATCATCGCTTTGATTTTACCTAGATCGTCGAGCGACATCGATTGCGTGGCTTGATCACAAATGCCGGCCCTCATGATGACCGCAATGCCACTGCGTGTTTGACGGAAGACCGAAATTTCAAGATCGCCCAAGGTTCGATAGCGCGCTTCGAACCCCGGCATCTTCGTCGCGGTTTCGTCAACGCGTCCGACAACGTCAATCGCATTGAGTAGATAATCAATCTCGTCATAGTCGACAAAAGCCCATTTCGCATCTGGAGTGCCTGCGCGCAATGTGACCACGAGCCCTTTAACGATGCGAATGTTGTTGGAGGTTCGCAAATCTCGCATCTCAATCGCATCGATGCGGGCAGGCCCTTCAACTGTAGTGATTCGTGTAAAGCCTTTAATGATTAAGCCGGGGCTGTCTTCGAGCGCTTCGAGTTTGGTTCTGGGCTCGAATGGTTCACAGCTCACCTTGCGCCAGAATTCCGGGCCGGGTCGTTGAGCCATCGCCTGGCCGCCGCACACCAATACCAATGTTGAGAAAAGAACCGTTCGCAAAAACATGGGAAACTCTCCCTTCACATGCGGGTTTTTAAGATCGGGAGAGCCGGTTTACGGTGCATTGTCACTCACGACTCCGCCGTGAGTTCCAAAAAATAACACGGATTGCCGTAAAATCGGCGGCTGATGACTGAAGACTTTTACTGCGATGAAGTATTGAGCGGGCGAACCGCAGTCAGAGTGGTTCGTGAAACCGACAACGTGCTTGCTTACTATCACACACGCCCATTCTGGCCTGTGCACATCGTCGTCATTCCGAAGCGCCACATCGCTTCGCTGGTCACGTTGGAAGAGAGTGATGGTCCATTGTTACTGGAACTGCTCGGCGTCGTTCGCGAAGTGGCCGGGGAAGTACTCGCCGAACACGGCGCCTGCCGCGTGTTGACCAACCTGGGCAAGTATCAGGACTCAAAACACCTTCACTGGCATGTGAGTGCCGGTGAACCGCGCAGATAGATTCCACACAAAGGCACAAAGGAAGACACAAAGGCACCAAGAAAGATTCGATGTGTCTTTGTGTCTTCCTTTGTGCCTTTGTGTGAAACCTCTTCCGTAAACACGAAGAGAGGTGAGTGGTACACTTACTCGCCTCGCTTCGATCCGACCCGCCGATAAAACTATTTCGAAGAAGCCATCTTCGTCCGTGCCTGTTCCGCCCGCGCGGCGCCGATGGCAGTCTCCACCTTTTTCACCTCTTCAGGTGGCGGTAGCACAGCTTTCATGCCGAGTGATTCGATCCAGAGTTCACGAGCCCAGCCTTTGGTGTGATAGAGGTGTTCGTCCTCTTCATGCTCGACTTGTTCGTGTGCTTCCTTGAGAACCTTCGCTACTTCGCCTTTGACGTTCTTCACCACTTCACCAATCAAATGCCAGTTCTGATGATCCTTTGTTTCAGCCAGAACGACAGCTTCGGCGGCCACCAATTGCGCGGCGCCTGGTTGACCTTCCGCCAACGCCATCTCCATTGATTGGACCAGCGCTTCGCCAATGGTGCGCACCACTTTGCGTCCCGGCGTCACTTCGTTTGGATCAAGGTCGAGCTTCGTGAGCACGTCTTCCACGATCGTCACGTGGTTCTTCGTTTGCTCGAGATATTCTTCCCACTCTTCTTTCAGGTCTTCATTTTCCGCGCAACGGATAGCGGTCGTATAAACCTGAACGCCTCCGATTTCGGTTTCGAGTCCCTGATATAAGAGTTCCCTAACTTGTTCGTCCTTCATGTCCCCTCCTTGTGAGTGCTTTACGTTCTTGTACTCAGCAAGCGGCAGGCCAAACGACAAGTTGCAAGAACGAAGGTTTGTAGGTTGAGCGGCGTATTTTTATGGGACATGCGAATGCGAATTGTAATCAAATAAGGACAGGATCGCGCAGCAATGGAAGAAATTTGAACTGCGTTTCCCAGTTCGGGTTCGTCGCGACGAAGTCGTTGAGTTTGACGTTCAGGACCTCGATTGGACCGAGCCGGCCACTGGATCGCTTGGTCCGGTACTCGCAGTTTATTTCGCAGAGCAGCGTGTCGCAGGAAGCGGCGAGTGCGTCCTCACCCGGGCGCGAGTCGCCGATGAGCAGCAGTTTGTAATGCGGTGGTTGTGATGGCACGCACGTAAGGAAGCGATCAGCCACGAGTGCCGGATACATCGCGCGTAGCTCGTTGAAAACCGTGCTGAGCTGTTCGCCTGTGAGCTTCTCGCCCGTGAAGGAATATTCGAGTGTGCGACGCCGGACGAATCTAAGATCCGGGAGGTTGTGGATCTTTCGTTCGCACCGAAATAGATCGTCTGTTCGATAGCGTCTGAGGCCGTAACCGTCACTGATCACCATTTCGTAAAGCTGACTGGGCTCGAGTTGATCGGCGTCGATCAGATTTCCAGTGTCGTTGTTTCGGAATTCATAAACAACGCCTGGCGCGATAGGGAAGAACGCGAGGTCCCGTCCGCGAAAATACGGCAGCGTCTCGATCGTTTCCGTCGACATCGAATACATCGGAATCAACGTGTATCGAGGTGAAGGAAGATGTGTGGCAAGTTGATCGAGAAATGGTTGTACGTAGCCGCCGGTCCAACAGATGTATGTTGTAACCGCGGGCGCGCACGATGCGAGCGGCATCGGATCATCACTTATAGCGATCTGTTTGAGACGTTCGTTACAGCCGCGTGATTGCAGCCGGTTGAAAATCTTGTGGACAGCGTGACTGAATGATGCGGAATTTCTGCACCAGTCTTTGATGAGTCTTGAACTGCGCGGCCAGTCGTGTGCGAGTTCATCGAGGAAGGTGGAGATAGTGGAAGGGTTGGTGCTGTAGAGTACGCCGGGGTTTGAAACAGTCAGCAGCCATAGGCGCACAGCGTTCCCGCCGTATCTTGAAACGAGTGTGCGAATCGTAGGGTGACGTTGAGCTCGATAGGGCGCTTGCAGCGTCGAGAAGTAATTCGGCAAGGCGCGTTCATCGAGCAGCAGGGAAGTGAGCGACGTGTCTGTTTCGAACGAACTGAAGACGTAGAGCGACGTGTGTGCGATTCGAAACGAATGGCACGCTCGGGCGAACATGTCGCTGAACGCGAGTTTCAGTGCGAGCAGCCGCCGGCGCGTGTACAGGATTTCTTTTGGTTTCCCGGTCGAACCGGATGTCGTTGCGAATCTCGCGATTGAGCCGTGCTTGTGTGCTGCTTTATTGATCAACCGTTCGACTCCCGGCCCGTACGACATCAGCGGCGTGTCGAGGCGGATGCCGTACTTTCGCTTCAATCGCGTTTGATTTGCGCGAAAGACGATTATTCGTAGGCGTTGCTGGACGGTGCAAACTCGCCCAAGCAGCTTAATAATCACGCCTATGACATAACGCAGACAGTCGTTCAGGAGCGCTCTCATAACAACTCCCGTCGTGCCTGAGCGACCTGTTCTGAGTAGAGTTGAGTGAGTTGCTGTACGTCATCAGTAGTTAACTGGGCTGGATCGTAGGTCAAAGTCAGCCACGTTTGGCCGGAATGAGTGGCGGCGTTTATGGCGAGATTTTGCCGCGGATGCAACAGACCGACGCATTCGATGCGCTCGACGTGCTTGAATGCTTCGCCCGCGTTTGCCAGCCAACTGCCGGCGTGCGTGAACACGGCCGTGCCCATGTCGATCTTCGGGAGTTGCAGATAAGTGCGAAGCAGCGGGCCCGCGATTGAGTCAGGTAAGCGTGTAAACCACGGATTTTCCGGCACGACCCATTCGCCGTGCTTTGTCGTCCATGAAACCTGTTGCCTCACCGCGCGACATTTTTCGATGAGCGACATGTCCTCGTAGTTCGCATAAACCCGAATCCGGCTCGTCCCATTACCAAACCCACCCGATTCACGCCTTACATTTATCGGCACCCAAAGACCGATTTTGCATTTCTTATTATTCCAATGACGAAGAACCTCTAGCGTGCAGGTGGCGAGGAGATCGTGGTATGTGAAACCGCCGGCGCGGCGACTGGCTTTTTGCAACTCGCATGACGGAAACGAGTTCGTGAACCAGCGTCGCGTGCCGGAGCGCTTCGAACGCGAGGTGCGTAAAGGATCTGAAGCGCCTTCGAATGCGAATTGACTGCGACGCACCGAATTTGCCGATTTACGCAAAGTTGGACCATCAAACAAACCACGTTCGAGTTGAGGGGGTTCGAACTCATAAGCGACGTTGAGTTGATGGCCCAACCAGAGCGCTGCGCTCAGTCCATCTGTAGCAGCGTGATGAAACCGGGTCGCTAAGCGAGCGCGCGAGCCATTCCTCACTAAGAGCTGCCTGACTGCTGGCTGGCGCCGCAAGTCAAACTCCTTATCGATGAAGCCTTGGATCGCCGAGCTACTCTCAGCCAGTTCGAGGTTGAAGTATTTATTCTCTTGCCACACCCGCCCCGCAACACTACACGCAGACCTCGGAAACCGATTCATCGCACTTCTCGCGCCGGCATAGAATCGATCGACATCAGGCACGTCACGCAGGTCAAGGATGACCGTAAAGTCCTGTGGTGAGCGCGCGGTGTCCAGGAGATAGAACGCGCGATCCAACAACGACAGTCTCATTGGAGTTGAATGTCGCGTTGCGGCAGCCAGCGTGACAAGCCGTGCGGAACCGGCACGACAAATGGCCGCAACTCGATCCACGATAACTTCGGTTGCAGGTGGTGTACGCGATGCATTGAAAGGCCCAGCGAGAACCAGTACATGAACATTCCGTAGTAATTGTGGGAACGCAAAACCGCCGGACCGGTCGAAAAGCCTTCGTGTGTTTGCACCGCAAACGGATACCAGAGCAGCACCGAAACGAGTATCAACGGCGGCGCCATGGCCCAGAACAGTCTTGCTGGACCAACGACCGCAAGCACTGTGGCATAAACAAGAACGATTCCGAGATAGTTGAGCAGCAACTCGACCGCGTCGCTGCGCTTCAGGCGGCGGCGTTTGCGAAGCCAGAAAAACCAGTGATGCGGCATGGCGAGAGCGCGCAGGCATAGTTCGACAAAGTTGCGCGACTTCATGAAGTGGTCCGGATCCAGATCGGGAAGATTTGTATGCGCGTGGTGCAACTGGTGCGTCTTGCGGAAGTTTGTGAACGGCACCATGCTCGGCAGCAGCGCGACGCGTCCCCACCAGAAGTTCGCGCGTCTAGTGCGGCCGAGATGACCATGCACGCTCTCATGGGCCATCACCGTGCCGATAAAGATCAAATAGGTGCGCAACCCAATGTCGACAGGCATCAGCAGAGGACTCGAAAGAGGAATGAAGAGCGTGCCTATTGAGAGCAGTACGGTGAGGCATATGATGGTGCGACTGAGGTAGTAGATTTGAGGACGACGCGGCATGATTGCGAGTGTAGAGCGGCGTCTTGATAAGACGATGTGCTGGTGTGGCAGTTAGATAAGTGTCACGGCAGCGCCGGATTCGTTGCGTATATGAGGTAAATGCAGTCTATGAAGACCATCGCCTCAATCCTTATCGCCATCCTTTGGACCATCACCACCCTGGCCCAGGATCAGCAAGCGCGTCTCGATACTTTGCGCGCCGAAGGTTATGAAGCGCTCTACAACCTCGACTACGAAACCGCGCGCGCTCGTTTTCAAAAAATGATCGATCTAGCGCCCGATCATCCCGCCGGCCCGCAGTGCATGGCGTCGAGTTTATGGGTGAAGCAGTTGAATCAATCCTGGGAATTAAAGTCCACGCTCTATAGCAGCAACGCAATCACAGACGGCAAGTCGCAAGTCGATCGCAAGCAAGCTGACGAATTTCGCAAATGGATCCGGCGCGCCAAACAGCTCTCACAGGCCCGGCTGCGCACGAACCCACACGACGTGGAGGCACTCTACTTTCTTGGCGCTGCCGAAGGACTTGAAGCGTCGTGGGCCGGCGGAGTCGAACGAAAGTTCATGGCGGCATTTCGCGCCGGCAAAGACTCGGTGGACCATCACCGCGAAGTGCTCAAGCTCGCGCCCGACTTTCATGACGCAGAGCTTACGATTGGTTTAATGAACTACATCATCGGCTCGTTGCCGTTGCCAACGAAGATGCTGGCGGCGACGATGGGTGTGCGCGGCTCGAAGAAGCGCGGACTGGAAACACTCCAGCGTGTTGTCGCGGAAGGTAAGTGGGCGCGCGACGTTGCGCGCGTGCTGTTGGTCGATCTATACAAGCGAGAGAAGCGTTGGGATGATGCGGCTAAAGTGGCGCGTGAGTTAGTCGTGAAATATCCGCGCAATTATCTGTTCAAGCTTCAGGTTGCGGATGCGCTGACCTCACAGATCGTAACGTTGCGGAAGTCGAAGAAGCCTGCCGCCGCTGAAGAAAAAGAGTTGCGGGAGATCTTCGTGTCGTTGTTGCGCGAAAAAAATCTCGATTCCAACACACGTGAACTCGTAAACGTCCGTTGGAACATTGCCCGCCAGCAATTACAATAACTCCCCACGACATGACAGATCATCATAGTGAAGAACTGCACGGTTTGCTCGACCGGATCAAGGATTTCGTGCGCGCTGAAGTCTATCCGCTCGAAGCTGAGTTCTTGCGTGGCCCGTTCAGCGAACTCAAACCAGCCCTCGAGGCAAAGCGAGCGCAGGTCAAAGCGATGGGCCTCTGGGCGCCACACTTGCCAGTGGAACACGGCGGAGTGGGACTCACGCTCTCGGAGTTTGCACTCGTCAGCGAAGAGCTCGGGCGCACACCGATCGGTCACTACCTCTTCAACTGCCAGGCGCCGGACATCGGGAACATGGAAATCCTGATGGACCACGGCACGTCGGAACAGAAAGAGAAATACTTCGAGCCACTCGCGCGTGGTGAAGTGCGCAGTTGTTTCTCGATGACTGAGCCTGAGCATCCGGGATCGAATCCCACCTGGATGAGCACCACCGCGGTGAAAGATGGTGACGACTACGTGATCAACGGTCACAAGTGGTTCACGTCGTCTGCGGAAGGTGCGAGCTTCGCGATCGTGATGGCAATCACAGATGCGGCAGCGTCGAATCGCTACAAACGTGCGAGCCAGATCATCGTGCCGATACCGACACCCGGATTCCAACTCGTGCGCAACATCAGCGTCATGGGCGACGAGGGCAGCGATTATGCCAGTCACGCGGAAGTCAGATACGAAAACTGCCGCGTTCCGCTAAGTAACTTGCTGGGCAGGGAAGGCGAGGGCTTCACGATCGCGCAGCAGCGACTTGGACCAGGAAGAATTCATCACTGCATGCGCTGGATTGGAATTTGTGAACGAGCGTTTGACTTGATGTGCAGCTACGCCGCGCACCGCGAGTTGTCGCCGGGTGTGTTGCTCGCGAGCCGGCAGAATGTGCAGGAGTGGATTGCCGAGAGTCGCGCTGAGATCTGTGCGGCGCGTTTACTCGTTTTGCAGACTGCGCGCGAAATCGATCGCAAGGGCACGAATGCAGCGAGAGAGAACATTTCCTTAATCAAGTTTTTCGTGGCGGGCATTTTGCAGAAGGTGCTGGATCGCGCGATTCAGGTACACGGCGCGCTCGGGCTCACGGACGCGACGGTTTTGTCGTACTGGTACCGGCACGAGCGTGCTGCGCGTATCTACGATGGACCAGATGAAGTACACAAGATGGTCGTCGCGCGCAGTGTGCTGCGCAAGTATGGAAAAGAGGATGTCTAACGTCGACCGCTCATCTCCGGTGCGACGGGGTGAAGAACTGCCAATCGAAGCTCTTGGTAATTATCTCTCGACTCATTTACCCGAACTCAGCGGCTCACCGGTTGTCGAACAGTTCCCGGCGGGCTTTTCCAATCTCACCTACTTGCTGCGCTTCGCGGATCGCGAGGTGGTCCTGCGTCGTCCGCCAATCGGCGCGAAGATCAAAACCGCGCACGACATGAGTCGCGAGTATCGCATCCTCTCGCACTTGTATCCGGTCTACAAAAAAGTGCCGCGGCCACTCTTGTTTTGCGAGGACGAATCCATACTCGGCGCGCCGTTCTATGTGATGGAACGCGTCAAAGGGATAATCCTGCGAGCTAAGCCGCCCGCTGAGATGGATCTTTCACCCGCCGTGATGCGCACTCTTTCGGAAACGTTCATTGAAAATCTCGCCGAGATTCACGAGATCGACTACGAAGCGGCGGGACTAAGTGAGTTAGGATCGCCGCAAGGTTACGTGAGGCGCCAGGTTGAAGGTTGGACCAAACGGTATTACAACGCACGCACCGATGATGTGCCGGCGATTGAGCGTCTCGCTGATTGGTTACAGGAGAACCTGCCGTCTGATTCGGTGAAAGCAGCGCTGATTCATAACGACTACAAATACGACAATCTCGTGCTTGCGCCTGATGATCTCGGGCGCGTGGTGGCAGTGCTCGATTGGGAGATGGCGACGATTGGCGATCCGTTGATGGATTTCGGGACGAGCCTCGGGTACTGGGTTGAAGCGCGGGATCCGGAAGAGTGGCAGCGATATGGTTTTGGGTTGACGGCGCGTGCCGGTAGTCTTACGCGTACTGAGTTGCTGGAGCATTATTCGAGACGAACGGGGCGAGTAATTAACGAGCCGGTGTTTTATTTTGCGTACGGGTTATTGAAGATCGCGGTGATCGTGCAGCAGATCTATTTTCGATATCAGAAGGGACTGACGCGAGATCCGAGGTTCGCGCAACTCGGCGGGTTGGTGAAGGCGTGTGGAGAGTTGGCGCAGCGCGCGATTGAGCGCAGACGAATTGATGCGCTCGGGTAGGTTTCAGCCGCAGATTTTCGCCGATGAACACGGATCTGATCCGTGTTCATCGGCGAAAATCTGCGGCTGAAACTATTTCATCAACTCCTGCGTTCCTGGCTTGAAGCGGAACAGCGCTACCGAGATCGCCAGTTTCCCATCATCAACGAAGTGCATGAACGCAGGCACTACGCGTCCCTCGGACGCTGAAATACTACTGTAGTCGCCAAAAAACGTACGCGGGTTTACTGCGAACGGCGGCAAGTCAACCTTGTGATTCACAAACGTGCGGCCACCATCAACGCTGCGCGCCAATGTCAGTCGTGTCTGTGTGCCATTCGTGTCGCGTCGATCGTAGAAGACGATGTTGACCGATCCATCGGCGGGATCAATGGCCATCCAGGTAAAGAACTGCACCTTGCCATTCTTCAACGGATCATCATTCACACGCACCGGCGCGCTCCACGTGTCGCCGCCATCGCGTGATGACATGACAAACACATCCGGATCGCCATTGCGCGCGTCGATCCAGTTGACGTAGAGCGTGCCTTTGTTTGGTCCGTTACTCAGATCGACGCTGGTCACCGGCATCCCATTCGCTCGATCGAGACCATCGACAGAAAAGTCCCAACCACCGGGAATCTCGCCAATCACTTTATCTTTGCCAAACGTCAAACCGCCATCGACCGACTTGTCGAACACGAGTCCGAGCGGTCCCGCCCACACCACATAAACTTCACCTTTAGGTCCAACAGCCGGCACAGCACCTTCGACCGTGTTATCGCTGTCCAGACAATCACCACCCCTGTCCGAAATTCGAAACGGCATCGAGAAGGTCTGTCCCTGATCCGTTGAGCGCGTGAAGTAGATCTGCGAACGGTGTTCGGGATTGGCGCTGCCGTATACGTCGAACCTGGTCCACGCTAGGTAGACGTTTCCTTTCGAACGTGAGCCAGGCGCGTTGTCGACTACGATCCCGGGTTTGTCTTCGAAGGGAATCACGGTGTTGATGTGATTGATCGCGGCAGTGCCGTCGGTCCAGGTGTTACCGCCATCTTTCGAAACGTTCACAATCATTCCGTTTTCCGCGCGCACGGGCCGGGCTAGTCGAATGCCATCGAAGGACAAATGAACGTGATACGCCACACCGTCGTGACTGAACACAACTACGTCGTCGCCCTGCACGAGATTCGCCGGATCGGGTGTGGGCACAGTCTTCCACGTCTTGCCGCCGTCAAACGTGACGTAGTGATAACTGCCCGCGCGTGGTCGCGGCGGCCGTCCGGTTTGAAACGATGCCGCGATCATGTTGTCGGGGTTTTTCGGATTGATCGCGATCGAGACTTCAGCCGGATTGATTGCGTTCGGTTCGGTGATACGCACGACCTGCTGTGCGAAAGTTAAGGGGGCGTTGAAAAGAAAGAAACATAGACCAAGCAGGAATCTCATGTGTAATGAATAGCAAGTTTTGCTTGTAATTAACAAGATTTCAGAATTGTTGACACAAAGAACGGACATAGTTCTTCAAGGATAATGGTTCAAGGGGTGAAAAATATGGCTGAATCATCTGAATCAAAAGTGACGACAAATCACGACGAGATTCGTCGTTGGGTAGAAGAACGAGGCGGGCACCCGGCCCGGGTTAAGGAAACGGAGAGCAAGAACAGTCCCGGGTTGTTACGGATTGACTATCCGGGTTACTCGGGTGGTGACTCGTTGGAGGCGATTAGCTGGGACGAGTTCTTCATGGGGTTTGATGAGAACAACCTGGCGTTTCTGTATCAGGAGAAAACTAAAGACGGGAAGGAAAGCCGCTTCTCGAAACTGATAGATCGAGACTCGGCTGACGAACGCGGGCATTAACCAAAAACCAGCCACGGATGACACGGACAAAATCCGGATTTTTTTCCGTGTCATCCGCGGTGAATATTACTCACTCAGCAGGCTTGTGTCTTTCTTTTTGAGTGCGGCCACCAGGCGGCTCCACTCGAAACGTCCCTGCGAGATTTTGCTGAAGTCTCCCGCCTTGTCCGTCTCCAGGCCATTCAACATCTCGTTCGCCTTGCCGGTAGTGATCGCTTTTTCCGCGGCCACGTTGAGTGCCTTAAAGGCCTCAGTGCGTCGCGAGCCTTTCACCGCGAGCTTCGCGCGTTCGTATGGGAACCGGTAGTCGCGTGGATACTGCTTCTCGACCTTCGCGATCGCCTGAATGATTCGCGAGCTTTCCGAGGGCTTCGCTGTCATTCGTTTTTCGCGCAGCTTCTTCAACTCATCCTCAGGATTTGCCGGTGCGACCTGTTGAGTCGTTGTCTCGGCGGGCGCTGCACGCGACACCTCGGTAGTAACGGGCGGCGTCGGTTGCGGCTGGCTAGCGGGCTGTTGAGCTGGTGGCGGGGTTTCGACGGTAGCCGAAGCCGTTTGCGTGCTCGAACGGAACAATCCGAATAGTCCAAGCGAGACGAGCGTCAACGCAACCGCAGCGATCGCGATCAACTTAAGCACCGATCCGCGCGACGTCGAACCGGGACGTTCCGGAGTTTGTGAAGCGGTCCACGAAAACATCGTCGAGCTCATCGGCCGTGGTTCAGTTTGCACGGTGAGCTCGTCATCGAGATCCATGGCTTGTGCAAGTAACGTCGGTGGCTTGCGCGGGGTGGGGACTGACGAGTGATGTTCGTTATCCATCGCGTTGCCGCACTTCCAACAGAATGCATATTTGGCTTCGATCAAAGCACCGCAGTCGGTACACGCTCTGACACCCGGCTGTTCCTTCTTTGGCGCCGGCGCTGGCGCGGGTTCAGGTTCTTCGTGTTTGGCTACAGCTTGAACTGGAGGCTGCTGGACCGCGGGCGGTTGAATTACAGGCGAGACTACTGGCCGCGGCTTCGGCGGTTGCTTGACTACTTCGAGAAGTCCGGTCTCGGCGAGTGACCAACCATTTCCGGTGTGCTCTACAAGAGCAGGTTCCACGATCTGCACATCGCCGGCGTCCGGGTTCGTGCAGTGATAATAGTCCTGATAGTACTCGTAAAAATCACGCTTCGCGGCAAACTTTGCTGTCCCTGGTAAAACGATCGGCTGCTCAAGGCCTGTTACAACTACAAACTCACCATCCTCGACCGGCACAAAAGCTCCCGTCTCGTAGTCGAAGGTGACGTTGATCTTGTTAACAGCCTTCGTTCGCTTGAGGTAATTTGCCACGGTTGAAGGAAACGCTGGGGCGATGTCGAGACGTTCATTGCAGATCGGACAGGTGCTCAGAGCGGTGATAAACGACGTGTTTGCTTCGTCGCACGTGTGCTCGTGCAGGTCAGCGGGCGCTGCTCGCAAACAGCCGGGACAGGAAGGTTGCGGAACGCCCTCGGCGGTCAACGTGAAGTTCTTCGTCTGGAGCGGCGTATTCGATTCGAAAGTGATGACGTAACACTTGTCGCACAAGTAAAGTTGTGAGCTTCGGCGAGTGCAGACCGAGCATCGTTGCAGACCGTGCTGATCGAAGTCTACGGGGCAGAAGTGTTCGCAATTGCAGCAGTACTGCCATTGCGGCTCGACCGGAGTGTTGGCCTGACCTTCAAAGTCGATCTCGCCGAGCAAATGGCCGCGATTTTCACACTTGATGGGACTTTGGCGAGGAGCGAAGAATCCTCTTTTGTGTTCGGGGCAAAATACTCTCATTTTCGAAGCTCCCTTCAGAGACGGGTGACCATTTAGGTTGTACTTGGCGCGAAGCATGACATCGTTGCGTCGGGGACTACAGACTAAAGATGAAAATAATCGGAGAGAGGTTTGCGCGTGTGCGCATAGATTACGGTTATCCGGTAAATTTTGCAATCCTTTAGACGGGCTGCGTGAATCCGCGGCTGGTTATGATAAGCTTTCGCGGTTTTGGACTTCGGGCAATACCGGAGGACGCCGCTTATGAGCGACAAAAAAGGGTGGGGATCGACCGTCGCGGGTTGGTTTATCGAGCGCGACGAGCCTCCCACACCCGTCGAGACCAACTTTGGAGATGTTCCTGAACCAACATCTCCTGCAGCAACAGAAAGCTACACCACACCATCGCCGACCCAGTCAGTCTTTCAGAAATCGCCGCCACCGCCGACCGGCGGCCAAGTCGATTTTGCGGCTGTCTTCGAGGCTGCGGGAGTCGATCAGGAAGAGCAGCAACGAGTTGCACGGACGACCGAGCTGCTGCGCAGTTTGCCTGCCGGCACTGACGCAGCCGTCAAGAAGCAGATTGTCGAAGCTTCACTCAAGGCTTTTGGAGTGCCGATCGAGAAGATCATCGAAGCGACGGTCGAGGAGATCCAGGCGGTCGACGGCTATCTACGCAACGCGGCTGCCGACAACGAAAAATTGATTCAGGAATCAGAGGCGCGCATCAAGCAATACGAACTAGAGATACAAAATATTCGTAGTGTTATGCAGCAGAGCGTCAATGAACAACAAACCCTAATCAAAACTTGCAACGACAAGAAGCTCGAGGTTCAGCAGGTGCTGGAGTTCTTCGGCCAGGAGACAGTTGCAAAAGTTGTTCAAGCTTCACCAAAGCTCCACAATCCTTCAGACCAAGCCACAACGCCGGCTAGTTAAGAGAAAGGAAACATACTTATGTTCAAACGGTTGGCTAACCTCTGGAAAGGTTTCCTATCGTTATGGATTTCCGACATCGAGAAGGAGCATCCGGAAATCGCCTACGAGAACGCGATCAATTCGATGGTGGAGAAGTATTCGAAGCTGAAGACCGCCACGGCCGGCATCATTCGCCGCCGCGAAGACATCGACGAGCGTTACAAACGCGCGACTGCCGAGTTGGCCCAAACTGAAGCTGAGCTCGATACCGCCGTTTCCACCAACCAGGATGATCTGGCTCTCATACTTATTCAGAAAAAGAATCAACTGAC
>Ga0105248_10002147_pt1 | contig 21812 bp, 19 predicted proteins | sample KBSS34metaG_FD_81524 | JGI IMG/M metagenome (GOLD analysis project Ga0105248, IMG submission 81524) | Switchgrass rhizosphere microbial communities from Kellogg Biological Station, Michigan, USA - KBS S3-4 metaG | ecosystem: Host-associated > Plants > Roots > Rhizosphere > Soil | place...
ATAAGGCCGATGCCATTGTGTCGCCGCCCAATCGCGTCCCGGAAGCGCTGCTCAGCGCGCTATACCCACATTTTTATTGCACCGGCGTGGCCGAAGCAAGCTTGCCGCCCGGTAGCCCGCTTGCGGATCTCCTTTCGGAGTTCCGAAATTGCATAACATTTGGGTCGCCGTAGCCGAGACGTCATCGGCGAATCCAACGAAATTTCAAACGGCGCGGAACACCGCGGACGAATGAGGCGCAGGATACCGGTGGGTAGCCTCACCGCGCGATCCAGCATGCCCACGGGAGAGCAGATGTGGAATATCAACTGAAAGACAAGGTGATCCTCATCACCGGAGGTGCGTCCGGGCTCGGCGAGGCGATCGCGATCAAAGCTGCCGCACAGGGAGCGAGGATAGCCATTGTCGACCGCAATGCTGAGGCGGCTGAAGCGCTCAGCCAACGGCTTGGCGGAGCGCGCGGCTATGGCGCGGAAGTCAGCTCGCTCGAGGATATGGAGCGCACCTGCCGGAAGGTCGCAGAAGACTTCGGCGGCTTGAACGGCGCGGTCAACAATGCCGGTATCCCCGGCGACTGGGCGACTGTTGTCGAATGTAGCAGCGAAAACTGGGACCGCGTTATCGGAGTCAATTTGACCGGTGTGTTCAACAGCCTCAAGGCCGAACTGCCCCACATCCTCCACGCAGGTGGCGGAAGCATCGTCAACATGGCGTCCGTCGCAGGTCTTTTGGCGCAACCACAGGCCGTCGCGTACATTGCCGCCAAGCACGGCGTGGTCGGGCTCACCAAGTCGACAGCCATTGACTTCGGACGGCGCGGCGTCCGCTGCAATGCGGTCTGTCCGAGCTACGTGCGGACACCAATGACGCAGACTCTGGACGAGGCTGTTTTTCAGCAGATGGAACAAAATCATCCGATCGGGCGGCTCGTAACGGCAGAAGAAGTCGCGGACGTTGCTGTCTTCCTGCTCAGTCCTTGCAGCGGCGGAATGACCGGCAGCGTCCATCTTCTGGATGGGGGACTCACGGCGGAATTCAAGGCGTGAGTATCCGCGTCTTTATTGACAGCGACGATCATTCCATGGCGAAACAGGCGCGCACCGGCCGGGTTGCGGGCAAGAGGATTCTCGTAACCGGCGGCGCTGGAGGGATCGGCGCGGCCTGTGCTCGCCGCCTGTCCGAAGAAGGTGCCCTGGTCATCATCGCCGACCTTCTCGACGATGCTGGCCAACAGCTGGCCCAGGAACTTGGCGGCCATTATCGGCGTCTGGACGTCGCGTCCGAAGAGGCATGGTCCGCACTCGCGCTTGAGCTCAAGCGCGATTTTGAAGGCCTGGACGGCCTCGTGAACAATGCCGGCATTGCGACCAGCAAGGCAGGGGAGGATGTCGAAAGCATCGCTCTGGAGGACTTGCATCGCATCTTCGCGGTCAATGTCGACGGAACCGTGCTTGGGTGCAAATATTGTATCCCACTCATGGTCGGGGATACATCGGGCGGTGTCCCAGGATCGATCGTCAATCTCTCGTCGATCGCCGCTTTGATACCGGCCTCGTTCTTACTAGCCTATGGCGCCAGCAAGGCGACGGTTGCCCATGTAAGCCGCTCTGTCGCCATGCACTGCGCGGAACGAGGCTACGGCATACGCTGCAATTCCTTGCACCCGGGAATTGTCCGCACGGACATGATGAACGGCATCATCGATCGGGTCGGACGAGAGAGAAACATTGGCACCGACCAGGCAGGCGCGGCGTTCGAAGCGCAGGTGCCGCTCGGGCGTCCGCAGGAGCCGGTGGATATCGCCAACGCGGCGCTGTTTCTCTTGTCCGACGAGAGCCGCTTCATCACGGGAACGCAGCTCATAGTCGATGGCGGGATGACGCTTTGCAACTGATGCGCGAAACAAATGGGAATCTTGCTCCATAACTGCGGTTGAACCAGCCCGCGAGGATGGCGCCATAAGAAGGATGAGACATGTCCACGGCCGATAGCGCGGACGCTACCCGCGACTTCATTTTCAATCAGACGATGCTGCGCATCAAGGATCCCGAGCGTTCGATAGCCTTCTACCGCGACGTCCTCGGGATGACGCTGCTGGACCGGTTCGATTTTCCGGATATGGAGTTTTCGCTCTATTTCATGGCGTTCGTCCGGCCGGAGGACGAACAGGTTCCGAGCGATCCCTCGCAGCGCGCCGCGTTTGTGTTTCGCCAGAAGGCCACGCTCGAGCTCACCCATAACTGGGGCACCGAGACCGACGACGCGTTCGCCGGGTACCACAACGGTAATTCCGATCCGCGCGGTTTTGGCCATATCGGCATCACGGTGCCGGACGTCTATTCCGCTGCCGAGCACTTTGATGCGCATGGCGTCGAATTCGTCAAGCGGCCCGACGACGGCAAGATGAAGGGCCTCGCCTTCATCAAGGACCCGGACGGTTACTGGATCGAGATCCTGTCCGCACCTGCACTCGCGCAGATGATCGTGAGCGGGTAATCAACGGGCCCGAAGGAGTGCAGCGCCTCGCAGCATCCACAAGCGGCACCGCAAGGCCCCGGGAAGACCTCATCGGGGCGCTGACGAACATCGTCGGCGCACCCCATATGCTCTTCGGCGACGCTGCGGCTGCACGCTACACCAGAGGCTATCGCTATGGCCACGGCGAGGTAGTGGCGGTGGTGCGGCCCGGCTCCCTGGTCGAGCAATGGCGGGTGCTGAACGCGTGCCTAAATGCGGGCGCCGTCGTGATCTTTCAGGCCGCCAACACCGGGCTGACGGGCGGCTCGACGCCCTTTGGCGACTATGACCGGCCGGTCGTCTTGGTGAATACTCTTCGCATCGATGCGATCCACCTGGTCGATGGAGGTCGCCAGGTCGTTTGCCTGCCGGGGGCCACGCTCTACGCGCTGGAAGGGAAACTGAAGCCGCTAGGCCGGGAGCCGCATTCGGTCATCGGTTCCTCGTGCATCGGTGCTTCCGTGGTCGGCGGAGTTTGCAACAATTCCGGCGGCTCGCTGGTCCACCGGGGCCCGGTCTATACCGAGCTTTCGCTCTTCGCCCAGGTCGACGAGGAGGGCCGGGTCCGGCTGGTGAACCACCTCGGCATCGAGCTGGGCGCGGACCCCGAGACCATGCTGCACCGGATCGAGCGCGGGGAATTCTCCGATCGGGAGGTGGACCTCCAGCCCGGCCGCGTTGCCTCGGATGACCGTTACTCCGCCCACGTTCGCGATGTCGACGCGCCCACTCCGGCGCGGTTCAATGCCGACCCTTCGCGCCTTTATGAGGCGTCCGGCTGCGCGGGAAAGCTTGCCGTGTTTGCCGTGCGGCTGGACACCTTTCCTGCCGAGCGCGGCGCTATCGTCTTCTACATGGGAACGAATGACACGGGCGAGCTGAGCGGGCTTCGGCGTGACATGCTCGGCTCGTTCAGGGCCCTGCCCATCGCCGGGGAATATCTGCACCGCACGGCGTACGATGTGGCGGAGAAATACGGCAAGGACACCTTCCTCGCGATCCGGTGGCTTGGAACACACCGGTTGCCCGGCTTGTTCGCGCTCAAGGCGAGGATCGATGCTGCCGCGAATAAACTCGGCTTCCGCACTGGTTTCGTCGACCGCCTTCTGCAGCGGGCAAGCCGCTTCGCGCCCGGTCACTTACCCCGCCGAATGCGGGATTTCCGCGCCAGGTACGAGCATTACCTCATGGTCAAGATCTCGGCCGCGGGGGCCGACGAAGCGCGCGCATATCTGGCGTCGCGATTCCCATCTAGCGCCGGCGACTTCTTCGAATGCACGCCGGACGAGGGAGAAAAGGCGTTCCTGCACCGGTTTGCCGCGGCAGGCGCGGCCGTCCGCTACCGGGAGGTTCATCGAAAGGAGGTGGAGGAGATACTGGCGCTCGACGTCGCGCTGCGGCGCAATGACATCGACTGGTTCGAGACGCTGCCGCCGGACATAGAGCGGGATGTCATCCACAAACTCTATTACGGCCATTTCTTCTGCCATGTTTTCCATCAGGACTATATCGTCCGTAAAGGCGTGGATCCGATCGCCCTCGAGCACCGGATGCTGCGCATTCTCGACCGCCGCGGAGCCGAATACCCGGCCGAGCACAACGTCGGGCATCTCTACAAGGCAAAGCCTGCCTTGTCGGAGTTCTACAAGAGCCTCGATCCGAGAAACGTCCTGAATCCGGGTCTCGGTCAGACGTCCCGATCGGAGTGCTGGCGTTAAGCATTGCCGCGCGGCGCCCGTCACTTGATGCATGAAGGCTTGGCGGGGCCGCGCGTGGCGATTTCGACCGCAGCGAGCGTGGCGCGATGCACGATCATCATGATCCATTTGCAGTTCCTTTTTCGCAAAGAAGAAGGCCCTGAAGCGGCGAGACGAGGCTCAGCTCGAACGCTCATAACAGCGTCAGAAGTCGGTTGATCGGAGCACTGGCGCAAATCGGCACCGCACCGTCAGCTGGCGTCTGACTTTAGGAGGAGGAAAGCCGTGGCACTTTCGCAAGACATCTCGCCCGTCAGCTCAGAGGTAATGGAAGCTTTGGTTCACAGCAACCAGATGGAGTGGATTCCGCAGCGCTTCGACCCCGATCGGCACTTCATGAAAGTGCTCTGGGTCGGCCCGGAGACCGGGCGGACGGCGGTGCTCATACGCTCGCTGAAGGGCTCGGTGACACCGCGGCATAAGCATCTGGGTGACGCTCATGTGCTGATGCTCAAGGGCCGTCTGAAAGTGCGGGATGCGGAGCTGGTCGCCGGCGACTATCTCTACGAGGCGAACGGCATGATCCACGACGAGACCAAGGCGCTCGAGGATACCGAATACCTGATGATCATGGGCGGGCCGGTACTGTTCTTCGATGAAAACGGCTTCCTCGGCTATCAGGGGTGGGAGGAGTTCTACCGAGACCATCAGGAACATTCCGTTCAATCGCATTGAAGTCCCCGTCAGGCGGTTGCGCCCCATTCCGGTCATGGCGCCGCTCCCGAGCGGGGCGGCGCTTGGCCCGCCGGGGAGAGATATTCAGAATGGGAACGGTCTCGAAGTTCGCCACGGCCGGCATCGCTCCGGCCGAGCGCCTACGGTACTGGAACTCGATCGCAGACGAGGCCTTCTGCGGAACCTTCGTCAACGCTGAAAGCGACGGCTTCGATGGCGAGCTGTGGAGCTGGCGACTCGGTCATCTTGGCATGATCCGCACTCGCTCGACCAGTGTCACGGTGGGACGCAAACCGCTCGGCGGCAGCGACGAGCATCTGATCATGCACCTGCAATGGCGAGGCCGGGCACAGCATAGCCAAGGCGGATGCGAGGCCCGGCTCGGTCCCGGCGACTTCGTAATCGGATCGCCTCATCGCCCCTATCGCTTCGACCTTACTCCGCACGAGTTAATGGTCGTTGAATTCCCCAGGCACGAGCTCGCCGAGCGCGTGTCGAATCTTGATGCGGCGCTCGCGCAGCGGCTTTCCGGGGCGTCTCCGGCGGCGCGGGTATTTAACGATTTTCTTCTCTCCTTGTGGCGGCAGGCGGGCAGCAACTCGGCCGATCCCGACTGGGCGAGCGGTATCAACCGCGTGTTCTACGACCTTGCCGCGATGGCGATTCGCGACGCCCGCCGAGCACCTCACCAAGGCAAGGCAGACGTCGGGCTTCGCCGGCGGGCGCTGGCGGCGATCGACGGGGGCCTTACCGATCCGGACTTGCGCACTGTGACGATTGCAGCGGAACTCGGCACCTCGGTCCGGACCCTGCAGAACCTCTTCGCCGACATGGGCACCACGCCGTCGGCGATTATCCTCGAGCGCCGGCTCGACCGCGCCGCCGAGCAGCTGATCGCAGATCCGGGCGCGACCGTTACCAAAGTGGCGTTCGGGCACGGTTTCAACGACAGCGCCTATTTCACCCGCTGCTTCCGGCACAAGTTCGGCGTTTCGCCGCGAGAATGGCGACAGGGCGGACGGCCTGACTGACGGACACCCTGAGCGGTTGCGCCACTGTCCAAACCCTTCCTGCGCCACAGTGCAAGCGCGCTTCCTACGCCACTGTTAGCGCTTGCCCCGACGGCCGCGGGGAATGCGCGCGGAAACAAGATCGAGGTTCGGGAGATGACTAGCATGAAAATAACTCAAGTTTCGCTCGCCGCTCTGGCGTTTGCGATCACCGTGCCGGTTTACGCGCAGGACCAGGCGGCGGATGCGGGGGCCGATCGGGCTCGCTCCGGCGGGATTGAGGAGATCGTCGTCACGGCCCAAAAGCGCAAGGAGAACGTGCAGGACGTGCCGATTGCGATCAGCGCTTTCGGCGCCCGGGCCCTGAACGAGCGCGCCGTCGGCGACGTGTCGCAGCTTTCGGGCATCACGCCCAACGTCACGCTCGACGCCTCGACGCCGTTCTCCGGTTCCAGCGCCGTCCTCGGCGCGACGATCCGCGGCATCGGTTCGAACGACTTCGCATTCAACATCGACTCTGCCGTCGGTGTCTATCTCGATGGCGTCTATCTTGGCCGCTCTATCGGGGCCAACCAGGACCTGCTCGATGTCGAGCGGATCGAAGTGCTGAAGGGCCCGCAGGGCACACTGTTCGGCCGCAATACGATCGGTGGCGCGATCTCGATCGTCACCACGACGCCAGGCAATCAGTTCCACGTGAAGGGCGACCTTACCGCGGGCAGTTTCGAGCGGATGCAGGTGCGCGGCCTCGTCGAAGTGCCGTTGGTCGATGGGCTATCCTCCTCGGTCGCCTTCGGCATCTTGAACCGCAAGGGCTACCAGAAGCGCGTGCCCTATCCCGGCGCAATTGGCGTGGCCGAATCCCACACCCGCTTCGGCGCGGCCCATTATGAAACCGGAAGCCGGCAGGGCGGCGACAACAGCTGGAGCCTGCGCGGCAAGCTGCGCTGGAACAACGGCGGCCCAATCACAGCGACCCTCAGCGCGGACTATACCAACATCGACCAGGACTCGACGCCCAGCACCCTGCTCGCCGTCACCGCCATCCCCGGCCCCTTCGCCGGCGTCGCGGCCAACAACATCCCCGGCACCGCGCTTGATGTGACGACCGGCAGCTCCGGTTTCCTGTTCGCCGGCCTCTACAATTTCTGCATCGGCGCGACCTCGGCGGAGATCGCCGCGCGCAATGCACAAAACCTCTGCGGTCCCCGCAGCAGCGTGGACGGCTACAACACCCTGCCGGGTCTTGGCAGCGTTAACGTCGATGGCGATCCGACCAACAACCGGCTGCCCTATGACAACCGTTGGGTGAACACCGACATCGACAAGACCTGGGCTGACGGTCCGAACTATTCGAAGCTCAAGCAGGGCGGGGCGGCGCTCGACCTGACGGCAAAGCTGAGCGATGCCATCTCGCTGCGATCGATCTCGTCGTTGCGCAAGGTCGATTTCACCGCCGGCGTGGACCTCGATAACTCGCCGATCCCGATGCTCCAGGTCAGCTTCATCGTCGACCAGCAGCAGTGGAGCCAGGAAGTCCAGCTGCTCGGCAACTTCCTCGACAAATCGCTCAACGTGGTGCTCGGCGGATATGCCTTCGGCGAAAAGGGCGATCTGCACGACTATGTCACCTTCTCGACCGGCCTCCTGCAGGTCGATGGGCCCGGAAAGGTCGACACCACCGCCTACGCCGCCTTCGGCCAGATCGACTGGCGGGTCAGCAATCTGATCGGCTTCACGCTGGGCGGACGCTACACCAAGGAGGACAAGCAATACGACGGCCAACAGGCCGACGTGAACGGCTTCAACTACAAACTGTTCAACTGCATGGCGACGCGCCCCGACGGTCTGCCGGATCCGGCCTGCGCCGCAGCCCTGGGCTTCCCGATCCCCAATGAGCCGTTCCGCTATTACCCGGCGCAGCCCAACACGCAGAAGTTTGACAACTTCTCGTTCAAGGCGGGCGTTCAGGTCCACCCGACCGAGCACGTCATGCTCTACGGATCGTTCAGTCAAGGCTACAAGACCGGCGGATGGACCACCCGGCTGTCCAATCCGCTCCCCGCGGCGCCGACTTTTGGCGAAGAGAAGGCGGAGACCTGGGAAGTCGGTGTCAAGTCGAAGCTGTTCGATCGGTTGCTGCAGCTCAATGCGGCGGCTTTCACCACGCAGTACGACGGCATTCAGCTGAACTTCCAGCAGGGCGTTTCCCCGAGCATCCAGAACGCTGGCAACGCTCGCATCAAGGGCGTCGAGGTCGAAGCGACCGCGGTGCCGGGTGGCGGATTCTCAGTCACCGGCTCAATCGGATATCTCGACGCTCATTACATCGATGTGCTGCCGCCGGCCCAGGTCGCTCCCAATCCATTCCAGGCGGGCGTGTTCGCGGGAGCCTCCTTGCCCAAGGCGCCGAGCTGGAAGATCAACGTCGCCCCGCGCTACGAAACCTCGCTGGGCAACGCCTCGCTCGTCTTCGTGGCCGACTGGACACATACGACCAGCATGCGGAACGACACCGAGGGCACCTGGCTGATCATGCGACCGGTCACCGACATCGTGAACGCGAGCGTCACCTATCGTCCGCACGGCGGGAAATGGTCACTCACCGCGGGCGGGACCAACGTGACCAACGCGCGCTACCTCGTCACGGGCCAGGCACAGATTGCCGGTGGCGCGATCTACGGTACTTACAGCCGCCCAGCCGAGTGGTACGCTCGGCTCGGGTTTGAGTTCTGAGGGGGATCGGCAGCGAGGTGACCGTGGCGGAACGCGGCGACCGCGTGCAGGATGATGACCACTCGGAGGATCACTGTGAAGAGCACGGGATTGCGATCAACCCGCGGCTATTGCTTGCACATCCTGCTCACCGGATGGGAGCCGTCTCCGTGATGAGCCCAAGCCTATAAGGCAATTCGATGTATTCGTCTGACTTGCCCTTAACCTTATCGACCCCCTGGTAAAGAAACCGAAGCGGCTGGCACGGATCGATTGCCAAGGTTTGATCGCTCACAGAGCGGATCATCTCGCCGTTAGACACGCCTTCGGACCAGACGCGATCCTCGAAACTCACATTGTCGGAGTCCACGAATATATTCATGGCGCCGGGCGTGCGCGGCTCCCACTCACCGGCGAGGCTCTCGCTCTTCCACCCGCGAAAATAACGGCCTTTGCGACCGCTGGCTTCGATCATCGTCAAATAGCTGTTCGTTCCTGCGATTCTGTAGGTGTTGCCGGCTTCGAACATGTCGTCGCGCTTGCCCTGCATGACGCGGTATCAGCGGCCGCTATCGAACAGCGTGGCGGGGGTCTCGATCAAGATCCTGAGAGCCTGAACGAAGCTTGCCGCGTCCCAGCCGTCAACGACCCTGTGGTCACAGCTGATGGATAGATTCATCAGCTTCGCCGCGACAACCCTGCCGTCGCGGAAGATGGGTCTTTCGACAATTTTGTTCGGCCCGATGATCGCCACCTCTGGACGATTGATAACCGGCGTCGTGGCAACGCCACCGAGCGGCCCGAGCGATGTAATCGTCAGTGTTGAACCCGACAATTCGCTGCTTGTCGCCTTGCCCGCGCGCGCGGCGTCGGCCAGGCGGACAATCTCCGCAGCTAGTTGCCACAGGTTGCGATCCTGCGCATCGCGGATGACGGGCACCATCAAACCGGCATCGGTCTGTGTCGCCATTCCGAGATGGATCGCCCCCGATCGCGTCACGATGCCAGCTTCGTCGTCGTATCGCGCGTTCAACATGGGAAAGTTCGGAATCGCACGGCAGATCGCGAGGATCAGCAGCGGCAATAATGTCAGCTTCGGGCGTCCGGCCCGCGTCTCATTGAGGTCGGCTCGCAGCGTCTCCAACTTGGTGACATCGATCTCCTCGACATAGGTGAAATGGGGGATCGCGCGCTTCGAGGCTGCCATGTTCTCGGCGATCCGTCGGCGCAGACCGATAACACGGACTTGTTCGTCGGGGCGCGCGATGCTTCCCGGCACATAGCCCGTCCCGGCGTTATATCTGAGGAACGAGTCGAGGTCCGAATGGCGAATATGGTCGCCAGCGCACTTCACCATTGCCAAGTCGATACCGAGGTCCTTCGCTCGAGCCCGGACCGCCGGCGACGCAGCCACGCGCCGACCGGCGAGCTCAGTCTCTAGGGGCAGGTCAGGCGCGGTCGCGACCTGTTGCACACCTCTGGTTAGGATCCCGGACGAATTGGCGGCGGCGGGCAAGACCGCGACATCGACTTCGACGAGATCGGCCGTCTCGGGCTCCGCAGGGAGCGCCGCGGACGCCGTTTGTGTAGCGCGGGAGTCGTCGCCGGCGATTTCGAACTTCGCCAGAACCGAGCCAATCGCGATCTGGTCACCGACCACACCTGCGGTCTCGACCAGCTTGCCCGCAACCGGGGCAGTCATTTCGACCGTCGCCTTGTCCGTCATCATGTCGCAGAGCAGGTCGTCTTCATTCAGGACCTCCCCGACCTTGGCGTGCCAGGCGACGATTTCGGCTTCGGCGATACCTTCGCCGAGGTCCGGAAGCTTGAAGCTGTAGATAGCCATAGTGTCAGTCCTGCATCACGCGTTGGAGCGCCGCGCCCAGCCGGGCGGGGCCGGGAAAATACTCCCATTCGAAAGCGTGGGGGTAAGGTGTGTCCCAGCCGGTCACTCGCTCGACGGGCGCCTCGAGCGCAAAGAAGCAATGTTCCTGCACCAGCGCCGCGAGTTCGGCACCAAAGCCGCAAGTTCGAGTCGCTTCATGGACAACGACGCAGCGCCCGGTCTTTTGGACTGAAGTCTTGATCGTCTCGAGGTCGAGCGGCACGAGCGTGCGCAGATCGATTACTTCCGCGTCCACGCCCGTTTCCTGTGCCGCCGCAAGCGCCACATGGACCATCGTGCCGTAGGAAAGAACCGTGACGTCCATTCCTTGTCGGGCGACCTTCGCCTTGCCGAGCGGGACGACGTAATGCCCGTTGGGAACGTCGCTGTCGGCGTGATTTGCCCAAGGTTGAACGGGGTGCTCGTGGTGGCCATCGAACGGTCCGTTATACAGGCGCTTGGGCTCGAAAAAGAGCACCGGATCGTCATCCTCGATTGCGGCGATCAGCAAGCCCTTGGCATCGTACGGGTTGGACGGGATAACGGTCTTCAACCCCGCGACATGGGTGAAGATGCCTTCCGGGGATTGGCTGTGGGTCTGTCCGCCGAAAATGCCGCCACCATAGGGGCTGCGCACGGTGATGGGGGACCACCATTCACCGGCAGTCCGGTAGCGCATGCGCGCCGCCTCGGAGATCAGCTGGTCGGCGGCCGGATAGATATAGTCGGCAAACTGGATCTCCACGACCGGCCTTTTGCCATAGGCACCCATGCCCACCGCGGCCGCCACGATCCCGCCCTCGGCAATGGGCGCGTCAAACACTCGCTGCGGCCCGTGGCGCTGTTGCAGGCCATCGGTCGCCCGGAAAACGCCGCCGAAATAGCCGACGTCTTGGCCGAAGATCACGACTGAGCGATCCTGCTCCAGCATCACTTCCATCGCGCTGTTGATTGCTTGGATCATGTTCATTGTCGGCATGTCACAGTCCCGCCTGGGCACGCTGCGCCGCAAGGTGAGCCGGCATCTCCTTGTACACGTCCTCGAACATCGACGAGGAGGCGAGCCGTTGACCTTCCTTGAGCGTGCCGAAACTCTCGGAGATTCTTCCCGCCTCGCGGACCGCGGCGTCGACCTCATCCTGGAGTGCGACATGCTCCCTTTCGGTCCAAAGGTCGCGTGAGATCAAATGCGCCTTGAACCGCTCGATCGGATCTCCGAGCGGCCAGGCGGCGGCTTCCGCTCCTGGCCGGTATTTGCTCGGGTCATCCGATGTCGAATGGCCCTCTGCGCGGTAGGTGAAATGCTCGATGATCGTCGGACCAAGACCCGCCCGCGCACGCTCTGCCGCCCACCGCGTTACCGCGTAGACGGCGAGAAAGTCGTTGCCGTCAACGCGAAGAGCGGGGATGCCGAAAGCAAGGCCACGTGCGGCAAACGTCGTGCGTTCTCCACCGGCGATGCCCGAAAAGGACGAGATGGCCCATTGGTTGTTGACGATGTTGAGAACGATGGGTGCCCGGTAAACGCTCGCGAACGTCAGCGCGTAATGAAAATCCCCTTCGGCAGTTGCACCCTCGCCGATCCATGCTGCCGCAATGCGCGGATCCCCGTCCGAGGCGGCTGCCATCGCCCAGCCGACAGCCTGACTATATTGCGTACCGAGGTTTCCCGAAATCGAGAAGAACGCTGCTTCCCGGCTAGAATAGAAGACCGGCATCTGCCGGCCCTTCAGCCGGTCGCGGCTGTTCGAATAGACCTGGTTCATCATATCGACGATCGGCCAGTCGCGTCCGATGAGCAGCCCCTGCTGGCGGTAGGTGGGAAAGCACATGTCGTCCTTGCGCAGCGCCAGTGACGCTGCGACCGCGATCGCCTCTTCGCCGGTCGACTTCATGTAGAAGCTGGTCTTGCCCTGGCGCTGGGCTCTCACCATGCGACCGTCATACGCGCGCGTCAGCAGCATCGCGCGCAAGCCTCGGATCATCGTTTCCGCGTCCATCGCTGGTACCCAGGGGCCGACAGCGACGCTCTCGTCATCGAGCACTCGGATTAGCTCGTAGGCCAGATGGTGGATCTCTTGGGGCGCAACTTCGATTGGGGGACGCGTCACGGTGCCGGCATCGGGGATCACGATCGACGAGAAGTCGACCTTGTCGCCGGGCCTGCAGGCAGGCTGAGGTATATGCAGGCCAACGCTGTTAGTCGGATAGGTCATTATCGTGCCTCGCTTGCTTATCGACGGGATGAAGCTTCGGCTCATCGGCACCCCGCTACGGGGCGGCGAACATCAGCGCGCCGCCAACGACAGCTTTGGCCCCATGGTGTGGAACAGGACGGCCGTGCTGGGTGAAGCTGCGGCGAACTTACGCGGTTTGATGAAGCACGACCTCCTCGGTCAGGACCAGCGACCGCATCTTCTCCGCGATGATCGATGCATCCCGGGCGCCCAGCGAGGCCTGTTCGATCACGATGAAGGCCGTCGTTTCAGTCAGGTCCGCGCTAATTCGCAACGGGGCCAAGCCGCGCTGTGCAAAATAGTTTAGCAGCCGCGGCAGGGTATCCGCGTCCCATGCGGCACGTATTTCAAAGCGGCTCACGGTCGACATCAGGCCGCTGCTTTCAGGCGCCGCGCGCCGACGCGCTGGCGAGCGAGGGTATCGGCGACCAGGTTGGGCGCGCTGTGCTCGCGCTCGGCTTGTTCGAATACATGCCTGAGTCGCGGCCCGATCGCCGACACGCGCTCGCGAACCTGTTCGGTTGCTTCTCCTAGATATTCGGCGGCGACGCTGATGATCCCGCCCGCATTCACGACGTAATCGGGAGCATAGAAGATGCCTCGCTCGAGGAGCCCTGTTCCATCGCATTCGTCGGCGAGTTGATTGTTGGCACCCCCGCAAACCAGCTTCGCCGCCAACCGCGGGATCGTCTGCTTATTGAGCACCCCGCCAAGCGCGCACGGTGCAAACACGTCCGCAGGCACGCTGAAGATATCCTCCGCGGCAACGGCGGTCGCCCCCAGATCCAGGGCGAGCCTTGTGGCACGCGCCACGTCGATATCCGCGATCACGAGCCTGGCACCTGCATTTTTGAGCAATCGGCAAAGCCGCAGGCCGACGCTCCCGATGCCCTGCACGGCTATCGTGAGGCTGCCCATGCTGGCCCCGAGATACATATCCGACGCTGTTTTCATGGCTTCGAAAACCCCAAGTGCGGTCCAGATCGAGGGATCGCCGCCGGCCCGGCCTGGCTGCGCGTCGAGCCCCGCCACATAGCGGGTTCGCTGGCGCACCAGTCTCATGTCGGCAACCGTGGTGCCGACATCTTCGGCGGTGATATATTGACCGTCGAGAGCGTCGATCGTGTCCGCGAACACGCGGAAGATCGCCTCTCGATCAAAGTCCGTACTTGGCCGCAGCAGAACGGCCTTGCCCCCTCCAAAGGGAAGGTCGGCAATGGCGTTCTTGTAACTCATCCCCGCGGCAAGGCGCATCGCATCTGCAGCGAGTTCGGCGGGACGATCATAATTCCAGAAGCGACAACCGCCGATCGCAGGTCCGGGCGCCGTCGAGTGGATCGCGATGATTCCATAGGCACCGGTTTGTGCATCATCAATGACGTGCAAGCCTTCCTGAAAGTCGCTTCCGAGCGGCACCGCGTGGACCATCTGGCATCTCCCTAGCCCGGAAAGGATATCAGGGACTTGGTGGAAAAACCTTGCTATATTCCGCCACTTTGGCGTGGTAATAGAAAGAATATTTCTCAGATGATCGTAAATGGGATAATTTCATGCTGGAAGGGCTGGACGGGTTCGAACGCAAGATTCTGGCGCTCCTTCAGGAGGATGCGTCGCGGTCCAACGCCGAGATCGCCGCGGCCATCGGTCTCTCGGAAGCACCTTGTTGGCGTCGCATTCAGCGCCTCAGGAAGGACGGCTATATCTTGGCGGACGTCAGTCTGCTCGATCGCCGCAAGATCGGACTGAACGCGCAGATCTTCGCGCAGGTGAAGCTCACCGCCCACGGCAGGTCCAATCTGGCTGCGTTTTCCGAAGCCATCAGGAGCTTCCCCGAGGTTCTCGAGTGCTTCGTTTTGATGGGAACCGTTGACTTCATGCTGCGCATCGTGGCGCGAGACATCGAGTCCTACGAACGGTTCTTTTTCGACAAGCTTTCTCAGGTGCCCGGCATCCAGGAAATCAATTCCATGGTGGCACTTTCGGAGATCAAGTCCACGACTGCGCTTCCCATTGGCTGAATGGCTGAAAATCTGGGGGCGGCAGTGCGCATGGCGGACCGAGACATAAGTACATCAAGCGGGGCAGGTTGCGCGTGAGCAAGGCCTGGCGGGGCCGGCTGGCACGCGCTTCCGACGTCCAAGACGGTGTACGTACTGGCGCCGCCCGCCAAGCCTGCGGACAGCGCCAAATCGATCACGCTATTCGATGCATCAAAAATGCAACCCCGCGGTCACGCCAAAAGTGCGGGGCATGTCAGGAGAGCCGGACAGCTTGAAGGTCGAGGCGGACATGTAGGTGTAATAGTAGGTATTCAACAGGTTCTTCGCCCAAACGCTCGCTTCATACTTGCCGTCCGACGATGTCCAGGAAAGCGTCGCGTTGACCAGCTCATGTGCGGGCTGTCTCAGCCGGTTGTCCGGATCCCAGACATAGCCGGAATTATGGTAGAACGATCCGTTCAAGGCAAAATCGCCGATAGAGGTCGGGATACGATACGTCGCGGCAATCGTGGCGGTGAATTTCGGCGACCGGGCCGTGCGGAGACCGCTCAGGTCTGCGAAGCAGGTCGTACCACCACCTGTGAGGGGTCCGGTAGGTGCAAGTGTGGCGCAGCTAGCCGGATTGGACACCACTACTGGACCAACGGGGAACGACGTAAATTTGGAGTCAAGGACCTGGAAACCGCCGTTGATCGTCAGATACCGGACAGGCACTGCGGTAAAGTCCACATCCAGACCCTTCATCCGCGCGGCGGCGGCATTCAGCGCCTGTGGTACGCCGGCAAGAACCGACGTAACCTGCAGATTGCTATAGTCGTAATAGAATAGGGAGGTATTCAGTCGCAACTTGCGCCCGAACAACTCACTTTTCAAGCCGATTTCATAGGCGTCGATTGTTTCCGGGGCGACCGGTGCCGACGGCTGTGTGACGCCGCCGACGACAATCGTGACACCCGACAGGTTATAGCCCCCGCTCTTGAACCCACGGCTGTAGGATCCGAACGCCATGATACCCGGTGTCAAATGATGATCGAGCACCACGCGGTAGGTCAGCTTGGAAAAGTCGGACCTTTGATTGATCTGCCCAGGCGCCAGAAGTGTACCCGCGAAGGTATGCCGCGTGGCTGCCATCTTGAAGAAGTCCGACGAATAGCGCATGCCAAGCGTCAGCTTTGTCTTCGGCAAAAACTCGTAATTTACTTCTCCGAATGCCGCATAGGATTGCAGCAACTGGCGTGAGCGAATCTCGATGCCGGCGCCGCCAGCTGCTAGGGAACCCGATTGCAGGAGCGGCGCGTACTTCGCGTTGGAATTGAAGTAGAAGATGCCGCCGATCCATTTCAAAGCGCTTTCCGTCGGAGACAGAAGCTGGAGCTCTTGCGAGATTGTTCGCGTGCTGGGAAATGAATCGGAGCGAAACAGATTGGCTGGTCCGCCGTCATTGTCGGCGTGATACTGGCTTGCGCTGTAGCGATACGCCGTGATGCTAGCCAGGCGAACGCCGCCGAAATCATGGTCGAGTCTCGCGCTGACGCCATATTGCGTGAACTTGTTCGTATCGACGGGTGAATGGCTCGAACGGTACCAGCCGGGAAACGTCGAGCCATCGATACCGACCGTGCCCGGCAGGATCGTCGTATTGAGCCCAGCGTCAGAATTGATCTCGGCGTAATCGCCCGAGATCAATAACGACGTCGATGCCGATGGTTCCCACAGCAACTGACTGCGGAGACCGAAGTCCTTCGACTTGTAAATGTCACCGCCCGTGTTGACATTGCGTCCGTAACCTTTGCCCTGGGAGCTCCCCGTGGCAGAAAAGTTGATCGCGACCGTGTCGCTCAAACCGCCGGTTGCGTACAGGCTTCCACTGAAGGTGTCATAGCTGCCATAGCCGATACGTGCATCCAATCGCGCCTTGTGCGACGGATGCCGCGTGCGGATGTTGACAACGCCGCCGGTCGCGTTGCGACCGAACAGAGTGCCCTGCGGACCTTTGAGAACCTCCACCTGATCGACATTGTTGAATGACATCAAATTGCCGGTTGCGGCGCCGATGTACACGTCATCAACATAGGTAGCGACGGCTGGCTCAAAGCCCGCTGTCGAAAGCGATGATCCGACGCCTCGCAGGAAGGGCACTCCGCCATTGCCTGTCGAACGACCGAATTGCAGTCCCGGAACCGCGACGTTGAGCGTCTCCGTGCCGATCGATCCAGCGACCTGCAACTCGGCGGCGGTTACAGTGGAGATGGCGACAGGAACATTCTGCTGACGCTCTGAACGGCGCTGCGCAGTGACGACGATATCCTGCAGGCCTTGCGTTTCCTCGGAAATTGCCGGGGGATTCTGCGGGCTGGAGGGAGCGGTGGTATCAGCAGCCTTTGCCTGAGTCTGTGCATATGCAGGCATCGCCAACGACAAGGCGGTTACCGAACAGCACAGCCTTAGCGCTTGGAAACAGCGGCTCATTCAAACCCTCCCTAAAAAGCCGGTCTGTGCCGGCTGCATGCAAGGCCATCGCCTTATCCAATCATCTTCTTCCTAGGAAGATAATAAGTCAATAGACTCGTGCGCAGGGTGTAGGGAATGACCCATCCGTGGAAGATTGATTGGGCTCTGGGGCCCTCTCATCAATCTTGCACCCTTGGGCGCGAAGTTCGGCAAGCAGTTGTGCAGGCCGCGGTTCAGCGGCCCAGCCATGTTCCAGTTCGATGAGGCCCGAATGGCCAGCGGCGGCAGCACATTGCAGCAGTGCAGCAAAGTCGATTTCGCCGGTCCCAGGTTCGGTGCGGTCAGGCGCATCCGCCAGCTGCAGCACGCTGACATGATCGATCACAGCCGCGAAATTTGCCGGCACAGCTCCATCCACGTCATGGACATGGGCCGTGTCGAAAATCAGCCCGAGGCTGGGGTTGCCGACCGCTGCGATTACGGTGACTGCATCCTCCAGATGCTGAAAAAGCATATTCGGCAGCCGACGCGGCGAAATCGGCTCGATCCCAAGAGTCACTCCAGCGGCTGCTGCACGATCGGCTGCGTAGCGAAGGTTTTCGGCGCACGCGGCACGTTGGCGCAAACCCGGCACGCCATTGGCCATGCCTGAGAGGATCGCAATGCACTTCGAGCCGATTTGTGTGGCGACAGCTACGGCGGAATCGACATTCTCCATAAGCCCAATTCGGGCGGTTGCACCGGTCGTCGTCCAGTATGGCTTGATCGCTTCCTGCACCGGTGCGTAGATCATGCACCCGCAGGTGAGGCCCGCCTCCCGCATGGCCAATGCGACGGCCTGGCGAAGTTGAGGCCGCGCCACCATCGCGTGTGCGAATTGCATCCCATCGAATCCGAGCCGGCCAGCCAACGCGACACTGGCGAGCGGATTACCCGGCGGCCCGACGAGCGGCTCGTCGGGCTTGCGGTAACCGAGGTGGGCTGCATAGCGCAGCACAGCCGCCAGCGCTTCAGGCCTTGCTGCGCGTCAGCACGAAATCAAAATGTCCCGGCGCCAGATCCTGCCACCGCGTGCCTTCTTCCACGATGCGATCCGGCGCACCGACGCGCGTCATATCTTCGATCATCGCACCAAGCGGCGGCTCACCAGCCTCGACCAGTCGCACGCATTCCATCAACCGTCGTCGCAACCGGACGACCGCCTGATCGGCAGGCACCAGATGCTCCTTTGCGCGATCGTACAGGGGCCCATACGATAGGCCAATCGCTACATCCTCGATTTCGATGCCATGAAGTCCGGTCCAGCTCCGGCCCATCGCAGCACGGTCTTGAAAAAATCCGTTATCCCAGGAACCGGCGAAGTCGAAATTGTCCGGCGTCCAGTAACGGGCATCGTTCATGCCGAGATCATACAGGATCTGATCGCGATTGAGCGGCTTGCTGCTGTGGACAACCAGGAACGTGCTGGTATTGTAATCGTCCGCCGGCGTCTCAAACACGGTGAATATATATTCGTTCGTCGGAATCATTCGCATCGACGGCATGATGATCGGCACGATGCGAACGTTTCGCTGAATGTCCTCGACGGTCGCCCCTACCGTAGTGCGAATGGCGGCATAGTGGTAACCGAAGGCGGTGTCCTCGATCTCGAGCCGCGGCGCGTTATCGTCCATCGCCAGCATCACTGGCATGTTTGGATCATCGTCCAGTCCACGCTCCGCCTTCCACGACGGACGAACCTGATTCGAGTGGAGAACGCCGACATGCGAACTGTCGCAACCGCCTTCCCACAACTGCAGATAGTTGACTTTCACATTGACGCGGAAGACCATCCGATGCTCGTCCTGGTCATAGGCGAAGCGGCGGAACGGCGGCTCGTGCTCTGCTGGGCCAAGGTAAGCCCAAATCAAACCCGACTGCTCACGCGTAGGATAGGCGGCAGCCTTAAGGCGCTGACGGAAGCGGCAGTCGCTATGGTTCGGCGTGTCGAGGATCGTCCCGTCGACGGCAAATTTCCAGCCATGATAAATGCAACGGATCCCGCCGTCTTCGACCCGGCCGATCGCAAGGGACGCACCGCGATGCATGCACAGCTCTTCCATCACGCCGACGCGACCTTCGCTATCGCGGAAGGCCACCAGCTTTTCCCCCAGCAAGGTCACTCGAAGCGGGTTGCAGTCAGGATGCGGCAGCTGCTCAGACAGTGCGACGGGGTGCCAATAGCGCCGCATCGCACGGCCCATGGGCGTGTCTGCTCCGACGCGGCAGAGCGTGTCGTTCTGTTCCTCAGTCATCATCGGCACTCACTCCGCTGCAATGCCGATCGGGTCAGCCGAGTCGGACAGCCGCGCCACCTCGTGGCATCGGGCAGATCATCTTCCAAGGAAGAGGTAGCGGCTCAGGCTGCGATGTCAAGCGACTGGATGCGATCCCCTGCCTGAAGGCCGGGGATCGCCCGTTCGCGATACTCAGCTGGCCACATGTGAAAGCACTAGGGCGGCAAACTACCCCTGCGCGCTTTAGTCGCGGCGAGTAAAAGCCCGTTCTACTTCGCGAGCTAGCGCTTCGTTGAATGCGACGCCCTGCTTGACTACCGCTGGGTCCATATCCTGCAGGACCTCCTGCAATAGCGAGTGGTCCCTCATGAGTTCGACCGCCGAATTGGCCAATTTGACGCCCTTTTGGGTCAAGCGGATCAAGAATCCGCCCGCGTGGAGCGGGTCATGTTCGCGGGCAGCCAGTTCCTTTGACACCAGCCGATCGACCTGTTTGGTAATCGCGCCCGAGGTGATCAACAAGGAGCGAAACAAGTCCGTCGGTCGACGGGCGAAGGGGTGGCCGGCGCGGCGAAGGGCGAGCAGAAGGCGCATTTCAGCACCCGAAACATCAAAATTGCGCTTGCACAGGCGGTCGTAGTCCGCGTCCAGCAGCCGACCGATGCGAGTCAGGCAGATACCGAGCAGCATGGCGGTGAGATCATCGTTGGGACGCTCGCGCCGCCAACTGAGCATTACGTCGTCGAAGTGACTTTGCCTGGATGCCGCAAAGCCGTCTGCCGCGGGAGCTTCTCCAACCGCCGTCCTGTTGGTGCGGTCGCGGTTCGCCTTCATCTTCGCCATGCGGCATCTTCACCCAAATCACCCAAAGATCAACGATCCCCTACATCGATTGACATCTGGCGCAATGCGATTATCTTCCATGGAAGAATAGGAGCGCGGTTTGGGACGGAACATCTTAGGGTTGCAGGGTGCCGGCTTCATTCTGCTGGGCGGCGGAAAAGGTTTAGGAATCGCGGTCGCAAACGCACTCAGCACAGCAGGATGCCGGGTCGTCGTGATCGACCGATCGGCGGCGATCGCCGATGAAACGGCTGCAGCGATAGGCGGCACCAGCTTGACCGCAGATCTGACCGATCGCGCTGAATTGTTCGCAGCATTCAACGAGGCGGCGGGAGTTTTGGGGTCGGTTCGTGGTATCGTCGACATCATCGGCATGGCGATGGTCAAACCGATTGTCGATTTTACCGACACGGAGCTTTCTGACCAGTTCGATATCGTCCTGCGCCATGCCTTGCTCACGCTGCAGGCCGGCGCGGCAATCCTTGACCGCGGGGCCAGTTTCACCTTCGTCGGATCGATGTCCGGTGAGCGTGCTGTTTTGAACCAGGCGATCTACGGAACAGCCAAGGCCGCGCTCCACCATCTGGTCCGCCAGGCGGCGCTGGAATTCGGATCAAGAGGAATCCGAGTCAACGCTGTTTCGCCGGGCTACATCCGCACACCGCGACTTAACGCGATACTTGATGCCACCCAATGGGATGCGATCGGTCGCAAGGTCCCGCTGGGGAGCGCCGCCCAGCCCTACGAAATTGCAGGTCCGATCCTGTTTCTGGCGTCAGCGCTCGCGAGCCACGTCACTGGCCAGGTGCTCGGCGTGGATGGAGGCATAAGCGTAGTAGCAAATCTCCCCGACCTTGACTGGTCCCGGCCGTGATCGGCCCCTCGGTCGCACGGACTACCGTGCTGACGCCTTGCCTGATGGAAGATTCCGCCGCTTCGGAACTGCTGATTCAACGGCTCGAACGATGACCATTACGCTCGAGTTCGACGCTGCGATGGCGCGGATTGCCGCCGCCGGAGCGCGCTGGAGCGGTGAGGTGATGCAGTTGACGCGCAGCGCGTTTACTGCGCTCGTCGCCGCTGCGCCTTGGTCCGGCCGCGCATTCGTGGCTGACATCGAGTATGGCCCGCATCCTCGCCAGCGGCTGGACGTGTATGCCCCCGACACGCCCGCGTCCGGTGGCGCCCCGATCGCCATCTTCTTGCACGGTGGCGGCTTCATTGCGGGCGACAAGAATTCGGACGGCATTTTCTACTGCAATGTGGGCCGGTATCTCGCGGCGCACGGTATGCTCGGCGTGACGGCGAATTACCGGCTGGCGACCACGGACGGATGGCCATCAGGGCGCGAGGACGTTGCCGCAATCATCGACTATGTGGGGCGCCACGCGCCGCAATATGGAGGAGATCCCGATCGGATCATTCTGATCGGCCAGTCGGCCGGCG
>Ga0105248_10002150_pt1 | contig 21793 bp, 17 predicted proteins | sample KBSS34metaG_FD_81524 | JGI IMG/M metagenome (GOLD analysis project Ga0105248, IMG submission 81524) | Switchgrass rhizosphere microbial communities from Kellogg Biological Station, Michigan, USA - KBS S3-4 metaG | ecosystem: Host-associated > Plants > Roots > Rhizosphere > Soil | place...
GATGCGCCCTGCGTCCAGCCCGTATCGGATGGCGTTGGCGCGCAGCCAACGAACGGCCGCCTTGATGTCGTACAACTGTCCCGGGAATATCGTCTGGGCGCTCGAACGTACCGAAACGCCGGCGACCGCAAAACCGGCGCGGTTGAGCGGGGCTACGAGCCAGCCCGCGAAATCCTTGCCATTATCCATCATCCAGGCCGAGCCGCCGGTCCAAATGACAACGGGCACGGGGCCTTTCGCGTCAGCCGGCAGGTAGAGATCGAGCAAATGCCCCTTGCTGTCCGCCGGATCGGCCGGCGCATAATCGATATTGGCGTGGCTAGGCCGTGGTCCGGGCGGCGGCGCGAACGGTGGCGGCGCCGACTGTGCGGCGCCGAGGGCCGGAACGAGCATCAGCAGGCAGCCGAGGAGCAAGGTTTTCCACATCGAATCAAGAGTCCTATTATGGAGAGAGGGCGCGATGGGCGTGCGCAGCCCGTCGTTTCGAGCGCTCTCCGGGAAGAGCCGCTTAGAAGCGTCGCGAAACGCGCACCCCGAAGGTGCGCGGCGCGGCATAGAAGGCAGTCGCGTTGTTGAGGCCGGTGACATAGCGCTTGTCGGTAAGGTTGCGCACGAACCCCTCCACTTCCCAGTCGCCCGATTTCAGGACGGCGAACGCGTCGATCTGCGTGCGGCTCGAGATGCGGAAGTAATTGGTGTTCTGGAAGATCGAGGCATATTGGCTGCTGCTATGCGAGACGGCGACGCGCGGCGTCAGCGTTGTGTCGCGGGCAATTTCGATCTCATAGCCGATCGAGCCATTCGCGGTGATTTTCGGCGAATAGGGATTCGATTGGCCGGAAAGGTTCACCATATAAGGCGAATAGTCGAAGCAGCCCCCCGTCTGGCCGGGACCACATTGCGGCGGCAATTGCCCGGCGGGCAACTGATAGGCCGCTACCGCGGAGATCGGGCCTAATCTCGAGTGATTATATGCCAGGCCGAAATCGAGGCTCAACGCGCCGAAATGCCCCTGTGCGGAAAGTTCCGCGCCATAGATGGTCGAGTCCCCGATGTTCGTGACCTGCTGGGTGGTCGTGTAGGGATTCAACACCTGCTGCTGCATGCGGTCGTACAGCATGTAATAGCCGCCCAGTTGTAGCAGCACGTGCCGCCCGAACAGCTTCGACTTCCAACCGCCTTCATAGTCGTCGACTATCTCGGAGCGGAAATTCGCGCCGGGCGGATTGATGCCCCCGTCCTTGAAGCCGCGCGCGTAAAAAGCGTAGAGGAAGTTGTCGTCGTTCACTTCCCAGTTGAGGGTCGCCTTCCAGGTCGGGCGTTGTTCGGTATAGCGGCCGGGCAGCGGCAGCGTGATCTTGAACCCCGGCGCGACCGCCAGCTGCAACGAACCTTCGCCGCTGTTGCGACTGAAAGTGTAGCGTCCGCCCAGCTGGAACTGGAGGTGCGGCGTCAGCCGATAGCCGAGCTGACCGAAGAGCCCGATCAACTGCTGCCGCGACACCGAGTTCAGGATGAAAGAGGCTTGCGTGCCGGCGGCGTCGGGTACTGCGCCGTCTGGATAGAATGTCAGGCCGACGGGCGTTTCGCGGTGGAAGAAGGACGCGCCGGCAAGCCAGGTTATGGTCCCCTCACCGGGTGAGATCAGGTTGATCTCCTGACTGTAATAGTCGTTCTTCGGGCCGATCATATGGTAGGCGACCGAGCCCTGCGGAAACGAACCGATCGGCGCGGCGGAAGCGTCAAGGTCGTCGACGCGAAGTTCCTTCAGATGCTGGAAACCGCTGAGCGTGCGCAGCACCACCCCATTGCCGAAGGTATAGCGGAGTTCCAAGCTGTAGCGGTCGGCCGTGTCCTGCTGCATTTCGGCGGTGTTGTAGACGAGGTCGGAAATCCCGGGTGTCCGCATCCCGTTGAGTGCGCTGGGCCCGGCGTATCCAAAAGCGTAGAAGCTGCTGTTCGGCGTGCAAGTCGCGCAGGCTGGGCGCGGCCGGGGGGTCAGGCCGCCGGTGTCAAGATAGTTGAGCTCGGCCTTGAGCAGGGCCTGGAAAGCGCTGCTCGGCCGCCACAACAGGCTCAGGCGCATATGTCGCGCGTCGACGCGGCCCGGCTGGGAAACGCCGTCATAACCGCTCGCCGGCGTGGGCTGTCCCAGATTGCGGTAGAAGCTGTCGCGACCCTCGACATAGAATGCGGCCCGGCCTGCCCAAGTGTCCGAGATCGGCAGGTTGACCGCACCGGTGAGGCGTTTGAGGCTATAGTTACCCAGAGTCGCGTCGAGATAGCCGCTTATGCCTTCGCTCAGGCTGGGATTGCGCGAATTGACCTGCAGCGAACCGCCGGTGGAGTTCTGGCCGACGATCGTTCCTTGCGGACCCCGCAGCACTTCGACCGAGGCAATGTCGTAGAACGGCGTGTTCAGCAGGATCGCTTCGGGTTGGTAGAGACCGTCGTGGAACACCGAGACCCCGGTGGTGATGTTCGGTGACGTGGTTGCGTTGCCGAGCCCGCGCAGGTTGATGTTGGCCGTGAACCCGTTCTGCGTGAACGAAAGCCCCGGCGTCTGCGTCTCCAGATCCTGGATCTGATTCACCTGACGTTCCTTGAGCTGGTCACCTCCCAGCACGCTGACCGAGATCGGTGTCGTCTGGATGTTGGTCGCGCGCCGCTCCGCGGTCACGATGATCATCTGCTCTGCGGCAGCCGTGGACGTCGTTCCACTGGAAGCATTACCGCTCGTAGCCTGTGCTGCGGCGGATGCCGGGACGATCGACGCCGCTGCGAGCGCAACTTTGAGCACGGCCGCGAATTGGGCCTGCCCCTCGCGCGATCGCCGCCGCACCTCGTTTCGATCGCCCCGCCGCGTCCCCTTCCGCCCTTCCATCGTCTCTCTCCCGATTGTGGCGCCTGAAGCACCTATTATTATGTGGATCGAACGATCGATCCATTGCTGGCGTGAGGAATATATCGAACGTTCGTTCTATGCAATATGGCGCTGGCATCGCGCGTTTGATTCGTGGCGATCGGAGGATGTGATGCGTAAGCCCGGAGCGCGTAACGGCTCGGCGGCCAGCGGTCGCTCGAAGCGAGCGCGCGGCTCCTCGTCGAGTTCGATATCAAGGGGATTAGGGCGAGCTAAGCTGTTCCATCGGCCACTCGCGTGGACAGAATTCAGTCCGCGAGAAAAGCTGCCTTCGCAAACGCCACGGCGCGCGCAATCGATTGTTCGACGGGATGACCCTTCGCCATGCCATCGGACATGATCTCGAGCCGCTCGTAGTCCCAGTGCGTCATATGCTCGATGCCAAAAGTGAAGTGCAGTCGCCAACAGACTTCCACGCGACTGAGGTGCGGAACGGCCCGCTGCGCGATGTCGACGACCTGCCGCAGCGATCCGACACTGGTGTCGACCTCCTCGACGATCTCCGGCAACGTGCTGAGCAACGCGCGAGAGAGGAAGGCAACCGTGATCTCGCCCTGCTTCCCACGTGCGCGCAGAAGCGCGACTGGTGCGACGATCGCGTAGAGTAGCTTGCCGAGGTCTGGCTTTGTCTGCTCCGCCAGTTCGAGGAACAAAGGGGTGCGCAATTCGCCAACTTCCGCCATGCGTCGCCGGAGTATCGTCTTAAGCAGGTTCGCTTTTGACCCGAAGTGATGGTAGATCACCGACAGGCTGACTGCGGCTTCCTTGGCGATGTCGCGCGTCGAGACTGCCTCGAGTCCGTGTTCGGCGCAAAGCCGTTCGGCAACCTCGAGAATACGCAGCGCCGACGCGCTGAAGTCTTGACTGGCGGCAGCGGTGGTCACGGCGTCTCCTGCGGTCTTGCGCTTCCATAGCCGCAAATTTTTTCCGGTCCATCTTAGTGGAGTTTGCGTGGGTCGATCGTTCGAACCAAGCCCGTGCTCCATCATCTGCGACGCTCGCGAGGAACCGGGAGCACAGCTGAGAAGCGTGAGCGCGCGCGACGGACGATCGTCGGGAGTTCACGATCGAGCAACGCGAAGCACCACCTATATTCCTGCCTGCCTTGTGAGCGGATAATTTGTCTGACAAACGCGCTTTCCCGACGGTGCGCATCGGCATCTCGGTTTTTCGAATCAAGGGACCGGCCGTGGCGATAGCGAGGATTCCAACGGCGGCCCGCGCAGCGCTCGTGGCGATCTCGCTGCTCGCCAGCCTGGCGCACGCGGCGCCACAGCTGGTGTCGGACGAAATCAAGTCGGCGCAGAAGGCCAATAACAGCGAAGCTGCTTTGGCGCCCGAACTGCTTTTGTCCGACGCGGATCTCGCCTGGTGGCGCGACGCCAAGCTCGGCATTTTCGTCCATTGGGGACTCTATGCGATCCCGGCGCGCGGCGAATGGCACATGTTCAACGACCACGTCCCCGCGGCCGAATATCGCAAGCTCGCCGACCAGTTCCGACCGAGGCATTTCGATCCCGACAAATGGGCGCTGGCCGCCCGTAGCGCCGGCGCGCGCTATATGGTTCTCACCGCGCGCCATCATGATGGTTTCTCGCTGTTCGACAGCCCCGGCAGTTTCGATCACTTCGATTCGATGCATTCTGCCGCGCACATCGATGTGGTGCGCGCCTATACGGATGCGCTGCGCCGGCACGGTCTGCGCGTCGGTATCTATTATTCGCCGCTCGACTGGCGCTTTCCCGCCTATTTCGATGTGAAAGGGCTGCCGGAAAATGCCGCGGCGTTTCGCAAGCAGACCTATGACCAGATCGCGGAGCTGACCAGCCGCTACGGGAAGATCGACATATTGTGGTATGACGGCGGCTGGCTGGCGCACCGTGGTACCGACGCCGATGCGGCGTGGTTCTGGCATCCCGAAGTGTTGAACGCGATCGTCCGCAAGAACCAGCCCAAGGCGATGATCAATCCCCGGTCCGGCTGGCAGGGCGACTTCAACGTCGAAGAAGGTGCCGCGCCGATCAGCGGCCCGGTTCGCGCGAAGCCGTGGGAAAAGACGTTCAGCCTCACCGCGGGCGGCGCCTGGGGCTATACGCCCGATCAGCGCTTGATCCCGCTCGATGCGCTGAAGCGATTGTTCGTCGATGCGGTGGTGCGCAACGGCAACCTGCTCGTCAACGTCGGACCCGACGCCGAGGGAGTCGTTCCGCCCGGTCAAGTGCGTCTGCTCGCTGCCTTTGGGGCATGGACCGGCCGGTACGGCGAAAGCCTGTTCGCCACGCGGCCCGGCCCGTTCCAACCGGTCGACGGCGTTTACGGATCGACTCGCCGCGGCCGCGCCATCTACCTGCACGTGCTGAAATGGCCCGACGGTGCGCTCCAGTTGCCGCCGCTCCGCGAGAAGATCGTGCGCGCCCGGGCGCTTACCGGTGGCCACGTCGGCCTCGCGCAGTCCGTGTCCGGCATCGAATTGCGGCTCGATCGACGCCATGTCGATGCGGTGGATACGATCGTTCGCCTCGACCTCGACCGGGCACCGGCCGAATAACGGCCAAGCCGAAGATTGCGCCCCCCGCGCTCGCGAGCGGTCGCGCCGCCTGACGGCGCGGCTGGCTATTTGGGTCCGGGTTTCGGCTCCCATAATTCGATCTTGGTTCCGTCGGGATCGACGATCCACGCGAACTTGCCGCTCGGATCGCTGTCGTCGCGCTTGAGCACGGTGACGCCTTTCGCCCTCAGCCGATCGAGAAACGCGGAAAGATCGTCGACCGCGAAGTTGAGCATGAACTCGCGCGTCGAGGGATCCATATAGCTGGTGGTCGCCTTGAACGCATTCACGATCACTGCGGGCGGGTGGTTCGGCGCATCATACCGCATAGCAGCGCCGCCCCAGGCTTCGAGTTGGATTCCCAGTACGTCGCGGTACCAGGCCATCAGCGCCTTGGGATCCTTGCTTTTGAAGAACACGCCGCCGACTCCGGTAATCCGGCCGGGCGGGTCGGCGGCGAGCGCCGATGTCGACGACGCCGCGAGCAGGAATGTCACAATGAGTGTGCGGATGGCTGCCACGGCAAGGCTCCTCGCTTGAGATCCCGAGGATGAAAGACGACCCGCGCCGCGATGTCCATCGGCCCGAGCATGCGCTTGCCCATCCGCGCGAACCAGCTGGCGCGGCGTCGCCTTCGTCGCGGACCGGTTGGACGCGGCTTCCGATCGGTGCAAGAGATCGGGGCGGCCGGGCCGATCCCGGACCGAGTGAATGGAATGCGTGGCAGGATGACCGCGCGCGAGCGGGAGCTGACATGATCGAGCGTTTCCTCGACGGCCTTCGCGAGAAGATGGAGGACCCCGACGACGTCACCTGCATGACCGTTGTCATCCCCGGCGACCTCGATCCGTTCGAGCGCCACTATCGGTTCAGCGTCTATGTCGATGCCGAACTGCGGCTGGCGGGGCTCGGCTGCAGCGTCGGCGGCGGCACGCTCTATTGGGATTGGGACGACGAAGCCGAGGAATGCGGGGAGGCCGGCAAGCCCGAAATCGCCTGCTGCATCCTCGACGTCGATGCGACCGACGTCGACGGCGTTCGCGGATTGCTGCGGCTGGACTTGCCCGAACTCGGCGCGCCCGAGGGGACGCTGGTGCAATATGGCGATCTCGAGGATCGCTTCGACGGCGAGACCTGGCATCTCGGCGAGCCGCGCAGCATCGAGGATATTTGAGCGTTCGGGGGCAGCGGTCCCGCTCTCGTCATTCCGGACTTGTTCCCATATGCGCTAACCTGTCCTCCCCTACTTCCCGTCATCCCCGCGAAAGCGGGGACCCAGGGTGGCAGAGGACGTCGCGTGTAGCCCTGGGTTCCCGCTTTCGCGGGAATGACGGAGAGGGGGATTGTGCGAGTAAATCCCTCAAAGTTACCTCCTATAGGGCTAAGTCCAGCGCGACGACGCTGGGTTAGCGAGATCCGCTATGTACAGATGCAACCGCGCTCACGCCGGGACCATTTGACTGGCATAAACCTCGCGCGCCGCATCCTCCAAGGCGCGCATCGCGAGCCGATAGGGCCCCGGCCCGTGGCTGATCCGCGCCACGCCCGCCTCGGCGACCTCGGCGGCCGAGGGCGCGCCCGGAAACGCCATGAAATTCACGGGCAGCGGGGAAGCGACGCAGACTCGCCCGAGCAGTCGGAGATCGACGAGGCCGGGCACGAAAAAGCCGCTCGCGCCGGCTTCGGCATAGGCATGCGCGCGGGCGATCGCGGCGTCGACCTTGGCGTCGTCATGTTCCGCGGCGGGCGCCTTGAGGAAAATGTCGGTGCGTGCGTTGATGAAGAACGCCGGCCCGACTGCGCGGCGAATCGCGCGGATGCGATTCGCCTGGACGTCGCTTGGGTACAGGCCGTCGCCGCCGATGATCTGGTCCTCGAAATTGCAGCCGATCGCGCCGGTGGCGGCAAGCGACCGGACATTGACGGCGGCGGGTTCGGGGCCCTCGGCATAGCCGCCTTCGAAGTCGATCGTCACCGGCAGGTCGACTGCGGCGACGATGCGCCGCGCATTGGCGAGTGCGAGCTCGAGCGGAAGGCCTTCGGCATCGAAGAAACCGTGCGCCGCCGCGACCGACCAGCTGCCGGTCGCGATTGCCGGTCCGCCGGCGCGCGCCACCGCGGCGGCGCTGCCGGCATCCCAGGCATTGAACAGCACCACCGGCCGGCCCGGCACGTGCAGCGCGGCGAAATCGGCGAACTTCTCACTCATGGCGCGTCCTTCCTGGAATCCTGTTCAGCCTCGTCGCAAACGGGTGCCCGCTCGCCGCCGCTGCAACGAGCCGGTCCAACATAAACTAGAACAAAGAAAGAACAACTGCAATTTCGCCGGCGATCAGTGCACGAAGCGCGCCACCACGTCGCGATAGCTGCGGCTCACTTTCACCTGCGCCCCCGAATCGAGCACCAGGAAGCATTCGCCATTGGTATGCGGCTTGACCTGTCGAACGAGGTCGAGGTTGACGATGGTCGAGCGATGCACGCGCTGGAAACGGCGCGGATCGAGCCGTTTCTCGAGATCCTTCATCGTCTCGCGCAGGATCATCGTGTCCTTGCCGGTGTAGATGCACATATAGTCGCCGGCCGCGTCGATCCGTTCGATCGTGTCGACGTCGACACGGAAGATCTGCCCGCGATCCTTGATGTTGATCAGCTTCTCGAAACGATTCGCCGCGACTTCGCCGCCATCGCTCGCCGCGAACTCCTCGACTGCTTCGGGCGCGACTTCGGTAAGCACTTCCTTGAGCTTCTCGTTTTCCTCGATGCCGCGCTTCTCGGTGATGCGCCGGCGCGCGCGATCGAGCGTGTCGGCGAGCCGCGATTCCTCGACGGGTTTGGTCAGATAGTCGAGCGCCTGCGCGTCGAACGCGCGGATCGCGTGTTCGTTATAGGCAGTGACGAACACGAACAGCGGCGGTTCGACTTCCATCAATCCCTGGATCACCGAAAAGCCGTCGAAACCGGGCATCTGGACGTCCAGAAAGACGAGATCGGGCTTGTTGGTCTTGATCGAACGGATCGCCTCGCGGCCGTTCGAGCATTTGTCGATGATCTCGACATCGTCATGCGCCTGAAGGCGCAGTTCCAACCCCTGGATCGCCAGCGGCTCGTCGTCGACGAGAATGGTGCGAATGGTCATGGTACCTCATAGGTTGATACAGGGCGCAGGCTGCCGGGAAGCGCGCGAGACCCGGTTCCGGCCGACCCGCCGGACGACGCGAGTTGCGCGCTCCGGATGGGGCAGGTCGGGCAGGTATCGGTCATGCGGCCTCTCGTGTCGGTTCCTCGACTTGGAACGGGAATTCGATCTCAACGCTGAAACCCCGTTCCGGGTTCGATCGCGTCTCGAACTGGTGGTCGGCCCCAAAGGCCTGCGCCAGCCGCTCCTTGATATTGGCGAGCCCCACGCCGGTTGAAAGGGTCGGCCGCGATTTCGTTTCGATCAATCCCGGTCCGGTGTCCGATACGCTGATCTGCACGCGATCTCCGGCGAGTCGAGCGGTGACGGTGATATCGGCGCCTTCTTCCTGCGGCGTGACCGCATATTTGATCGCGTTTTCGACCAGCGGCTGGAGCAGCAGCGATGGCAGCCGCGCCTTGGCGACGCGCGGATCGACGTCGAAATGCGCGCGCAGCCGCTCGTCGAACCGCATTTTCTCGATCTCGAGATACAGTTTCAGCGTCTCGACCTCCTGCGCCAGCGTGACATGCGCGGTCGGCTCGTTGGCGAGCGTATAGCGCAGAAACGACGACAGACGCGAGAGCATGATGTTCGCGCGTTCGGTCTGCTTGAGCAGCACCAGCGTCGAGATCGAATTGAGCGTGTTGAACAGGAAATGCGGGTTGAGCTGATAGCGCAGCATCGCCAGCTGCGCCGAGGACGCCTGGCTCTCGAGCGCGCGCATCCGGTCGATCTGATCCTCGACGACGAGGTAGAAATTGATTCCGAAGTAGAGTGCCGACCAGCCCGCGAGCACGATGAAGTTGAGGAAGATCGTCGTGAGCACCAGCGTGATGGTGATGCCCGGCGAGGCGTCATAGATCAGCGACGAGGTAAAAGCGCCGAGCACCGAATAGATGATCGTGAAGGTGGCGAGCGTGGCGATCGACAGCAGCACCGAGCTAATCCGCGGCAGCCGGCGATACACGCCATAGAGCGCCGAGAGCAGCAAGGTGAGGCAATAGCCGACGATCGATGCGATGATCGCGTTGATAAGCCCCTTGCCGGACATGCCGCTCGACAGAATCGATACGCTGCGGAGCACGAGATAACCGCTCCATCCGACCGCCTGCAGCATCCAGAAAGCGCGGCTCTTGTCCTCGAAGAACGGGCGCGAGAACAGCGCCGGCTTGCGGAAGCGTAAGAAACGGGCAGCGTTGGTCGCACGATCGGCCACGGCGTTTCCCTACCATTGCCGGCGCGGCGGAGCAAAGCGGTCTGCCGATAGCGCCGGGATAAAACAAAACCGCCGCTCCCCGGGGGAAGCGGCGGCCTTATCGATTGCCCGAGATGGGCGTCGGATCAGAAGCTGACGATGAGCGAACCCATCAGCGTGCGCGGATAGCCGATCTGGCTGTTCAGCGCGTTGCCATACGCCGTGATCTTGGTGCCGTCGGCGCTGTAGGTCGGACCCTGGTTCAGGGAACCGTTGCCGCTGTTGATCGAGCCGACCCACAGCTTGTTGAACACGTTGAGCGCATTGACCTGGAAATAGGTCTTTTTGCCCAGCCCCGCCCAATCGAGATAGACGCGCGCGTTCAGGTTGACCAGCGTGTAGCCCGGCGCCTTGGCTCCATAGACCTGATAGGTCGTGCCGCTGACGATCTGGAACACCGCTTCGTTGGTGTCGTACAGATAGCGCGGCCCGGTGCGCTTGATGTCGGCACCGATCGACACGTGCTTGAGATCGAGATCGGCGCCGCCGCCCCAGGTATAGATCGGCGCGTTCGACTCACGCTTGCCCGCGGTCGGGGCAAAGATCGTCGACCCAATCGGGCCCAGCGGACCCGCCGCGGTGGTGCGGCCGGCTTCGACATTGTCCTTGATTTCCGAATGGAGATAGGAGCCGAACCCGTACAGCGTCAGGAAACTGACCGGGCGAACCGCGATGTTGCCGTCGATACCCCAACGATCGACCTTGCCGAGGTTGCGGTACGTCGTCTTGTCGAGGTCGGGATCGTAGGACGAAGCGAGGCGGTTGGTGTATTTGGTCATCCAGCCCACCAGCTGCGCCTGGATGATCGACGAGCGATAACGCACGCCAAGGTCGAAGTTGTCGCTGCTTTCCGGCTTGGGTTGCGCCTTTTCGGACGTCGCCGGGAAGTAGAAGCTATTGTACAGATTGTCCGTGCCGGGTACCTGCAAGCCCTTGGAGTAGCTGAAGAATACATCCGTCTTTGGCATCACTTCAAACGTGAAGCCCGCGTTCGGCAGCACGCGGCTGTAGTTCAGGATCCGCTGCTGCGGCCCCTGCGTCGGGAAGGTGCACACCGGCGTTGCTGCAGTCGTGCAGGTGGCGCCAGCCGCCGCGGCCGCGCTCTGCACCACGGTCTGCGTGGGGTTGTCGGCGAGATAGGCGTTGATCGCCGCGACGTCGTTGGTCGCGCACTCGACGAACCCGGCGGCAGTCGACGTGGCGCAGTTGTTCCTGAGGTTGCGGCGGAAGAACGGTGCGCGAACGCCGAGGTTGACGTCGAGCCTGCCGTCGAGGAACTTGCCGCGATACTCACCCGAAACCTGCTGCAGGATCGCGAACGAGAGGCGGTCGCGCTTCTGCAGTACGCGGCCGTTGGTGTCGATCAGTCCATTGTTGATCGGGAAGACGTCGGCAGGCTTGCCGTCGAGCAGCAGAAAACCCGTCTCGCCGGTCTGATGATGTCGCGCGCGGTCATAGGTATAGGCGATACGAACCGTCTGGTCCTTGGTGAAGTCGTAGCGCAGCGACGAGATCACACCGATGCGATTGGTGCCGGTCTGGCTCGGCGCTAGGACGCGAACCGTGTCGAGGAGATCGGCGTCACCGTTGAGGTCGCGACCGAAATAGGGAACCCCAGACCAATAGCCCGGGAAGCAGTCGTTGCTCGCCGAATGCGGAGTGGTGACACAGGCCGATGCGCTGGCGGTACCGCCCGCCGGATTGAGGTCGCGCAGACCTTCCTGAGCGACCACCGTGCCGCCGCCATTGGCTTTGACATATTGGTAGCTGGGGTCGACCGTCAAGACGAGCCCGTCGGCGAGCGTGAAGCGCGACGCGACGCGGATGTTGCCGGTGTTCGACGGATTGAAACGCTCGTCGAAGATCGACCCGCAGGAGTTCGCCACCTGCGCGCCGGGGCCCGAGAGCGTGTTGATCTGGCACAACGGCACGACATAGACAGCCTCATCGCGCGTGAGCGGGAAGCGGTTGGTCGAGTTGGGGCCGACCACCCGCGAGCCGGTGACCGCCGCCGTGTCGGTGCGCAGCGGCACCGAACCCAGGAAGTTGTTGCGGTTCTCGTTATAATGGCCGGCGACCGAGATGAAGTCGCCATGGCTGCCGATCGGCTGGTAGATGCGCGCGTTGAACTGCTTCTTCTCGATCCGCGCCGCGCTGTTGAATGGCGCGCGATTGCGCGCGGTGCTCGCCGACGCGAAGGCACGGGTCCCGAAGGGAGTGAACTCGCCGGTGTCGACCATGCCGAAGATGCGCATATAGTCGAAGTCGCCGACCGAGCCGACCAGCTTTACGCCGAAATCCTTGCCGGGGAGACGCGTGCGATAATTGACGGTCGAGCCGGTGGCCGAGGCGGTCGGGCTGTCGACGTCGGTGGTGCCGAGGTTGACGTTGACCTGCTCGATCACTTCGGGGTCGAGTTGCTGGTTCGAATAGAGCGCATAATTGCCGGAGTCGTTCAGCGGAACGCCGTCGAAGGTTTCGCTGATGCGCGAATTGTCGAAGCCGCGAATGCTGAGCGAGCCGCCCGACGAGCCATAGGGATCGTTGTTCTGGAAGCTCACCCCCGGCAGCGCATTGATCGTCTCGTTGATCGACTGGCCCGGCGCCTGGCGCGAAATGAAATCCTGGGTCAGGACGGCCTTGGCTTTGGACGAGTCCGGAACGGCGACGCCATCGACTCCCCGGGTGATGCTCGCGCCCGTGACGACGATTTCGGTGCCCTTGTTTTCCAGGTCGATCGTACCCGTCGACTGCGCATAGGCGGCGACCGGAGTGACGAGCGCGGCAAAGGCCACGCTGGCATAAAGCTTAGTGCGCATGATCATCCCTTTTGTGATTGCGGCTATTGTGTTTTTTTCGCGGTGCACCCCACCGTCTGGTCCCCCCCATGCTCCCGCATTGTTGCGGAACCATGACGTGTTGCGGTGCGTTATAAACAGCTTTGCTGCGTTGCAAAAGTCCGTCAGTGGGCCGCTGCGACGATCGCGGCCCACTGTGTCTCGTCGATCACAGCCACCCCGAGTTCGGCGGCTTTCTTGAGCTTCGATCCGGCGCCGGGGCCAGCAATCACCAGGTCGGTCTTGGCCGAAACCGAGCCCGCGACGCGCGCGCCCAATGCCTCGGCCTGCGCCTTGGCTTCGTCGCGGCTCAGCGTCTCGAGGCTGCCGGTGAAGACGAGCGTCTTGCCGGTCACTTCCGACGCGCGGACTTCGTGGGCAAAGGCTTGCGGCCGCACTTCGCTCAGCAAATCGGCCCAGGTCTCGCGGTTGTGCGGCTCGGCGAAGAAATCGACCAGCGCCTCGGCGACCACCGGCCCCACGCCTTCGACCGCTTCGATTTCGCCGCGCGCATCGGCATCGGTGGTGGCCGCCGTGGCGACTTCGGCGATGCGCTCGACCGTCCCGAACGCCTTGAGCAAGTCGCGTGCAGTCACCTGGCCGATGTGGCGGATGCCGAGCCCGAACAGGAAGCGCACCGGATCGGGCGTGCGCCGCGCCTCGATCGCGGCGAGCAGATTGTCGACCGACGTCTCGGCCCAGCGCTCGCGGCCGACCAGGGCATCGCGGTGCCGGTGCAGGCGGAAGATGTCGGCCGGCGAGTGCAGCAGACCGTCGCGGAAGAAGGTCTCGATCGTCACGCCGCCCATGCCGTCGATGTCCATCGCTCCGCGGCTGACGAAGTGGCGCAGCCGCTCGACGCGCTGCGCCGGGCAGATCAGCCCGCCGGTGCAGCGGATATCGACTTCGCCTTCCTCGGCGACGGCGTCCGAATTGCATTCGGGACAATGCGTCGGAAAATGCCACGCCGGTCGCTCGACGTCGCGCGTCAGATTCTCGACGATCTGCGGGATCACGTCGCCGGCGCGCTGCAGCACGACGCGGTCACCCGGACGCACGCCGAGCCGCGCGATTTCGTCCGCATTGTGCAGCGTCGCATTGGTGATGACCACGCCGCCTACGGTCACCGGTTCGAGCCGCGCGACCGGGGTGAGCTTGCCGGTGCGGCCGACCTGGATGTCGATCCGCTCGAGCGTGGTCTGCGCGCGTTCGGCGGGAAATTTGTGCGCCAGCCCCCAGCGCGGCGCGCGGCCGACGCTGCCGAGTCGAGTCTGCCAATCGAGCCGATCGACCTTGTAGACCACGCCGTCGATGTCGAACGGCAAGTCGGCGCGCCGCGCCTCGATCGTGCGATATTGCGCGAGCGCGCCTGCGAGATCGACCGGCCCTACGAACAGATCGGACACCGCGAAGCCCATCCCGCGGATCGCGGCGATCACTTGCGCCTGGGTGTCGCCGGGGAGCGCGCTGGTCTCGCCCCAGCCCCAGGCGAGGAAGCGGAGCGGGCGCGACGCCGTGACGCTGGCGTCCTTCTGCCGCAGCGATCCCGCCGCGGCGTTGCGCGGATTGGCGAACTGGCGCGCCTTGCTTGCGTCGCCCGCCGCCCCGGCTTCGGCGAGCAGCCGCGCGTTGAGCGCCGCAAAGTCGTGCTTCGCCATGTAAATCTCGCCGCGCACTTCGAATATGTCCGGCGCCCCGGCCGGCAGCGCCCGGGGGATGTCGGCGATGGTGCGGACATTCGCGGTGACATCCTCGCCGATCTGGCCGTCGCCGCGAGTCAGTGCCTGCACCAGGCGCCCGGCTTCGTAGCGCAGCGAGCACGACAGCCCGTCGATCTTCGGCTCCGCGGTGAGCGCGACGGCGTCGTCGTCGCCGAGCTTGAGGAAGCGCCGCACGCGGCCGAGGAAATCGCCGACTTCCGCGTCGTCGAACGCATTGTCGAGGCTGAACATCGTCCGCGCATGCGCGACCTTGGCGAGCGCGCCCGCCGGTGCGGCACCGACCTGGCGCGACGGCGAATCGCTCCTGACGAGGTGCGGGAAGGCGGCCTCGATCGCCGCGTTGCGCCGCATCAGCGCGTCGAACGCGGCGTCGCTGATCTCGGGCGCGTCATCGGCGTGATAGCGTCGGTTGTGGTGCGCGATCTCGCCAGCGAGGCTGGCGAGCTCGGCAGCGGCTTCCTCGTCGGTGCGGGGCAGGTCGGCGGCCATGACGGCAGCGCTACGAAGCATGGCGGCCGCGATCAAGATGCGATGATCGGTCGCGAGCGCGCGAAATCGCGCGCTGTGTCCTTGCCGTGGCTGCGCGATGCTCTAACGTCGCGCCATCCTTGGCGATCACGAGGCGATAGTGACCGCAGAAGCCGACAAGAGCTGCAAGCCGTGCGGCAGGCCGTGCGTGTTCGTGGTCGAGCCCGGCGAGGGGCTTCGCCGGTCGATGCAACTGCTGCTCGGCTATTATGGCTATGAGGTTCGCGCCCATGCCAGCGCAAAGGAGGCGATCGAGGGCCTGCGATCCTGCGATATGGCCTGTGTGGTCACCGGCCTGATGCTCGATGGCATGAGCGGCCTGGCGTTGATCGGCGCGCTGCGGGAGAAGGGCTGGACCGGCCGCGCCTTTGTGATCTGTCCCACGGTGACCGATGCGATCCGGGCAACCGCGCAGCAGATCGGCGACGTGACGCTGATGCTGCGAAGCACCCCAGAGTACCGCCTCATCCAGGCGATCCAGAAGTTCGCACCCGCTACCGTTTCCTGAGCGAGCCGGCCTTGCCCGCTTTCGTCGGGCGGCGTAGCGGCGCGGCGAAGGGGATCGGAATGATCGAACTCGAACCCGTCGCTACTGTCCGCGGCGGCCGCAGCGAAGCCATGGATGACGATTGGGATCGCGAAATGGCCGTGGTCGAGCTCGATTCGCGCTTCGACAGCGATGCCCTCTCCGGCCTCGCCGACTTCAGCCACGCCGAGATCATTTTCCATTTCGACCGCGTCACCGACGACCGCGTCGAGACGAGTGCGCGCCACCCGCGCGGGCGCGCCGACTGGCCGCTGGTGGGGATCTTCGCGCAGCGCGGCAAGAATCGGCCGAACCGGCTGGGCGTCTCCGTCTGCGCGATCGTTGCCGTCGAAGGCCGGCGCATCCATGTCCGCGGGCTCGATGCGATCGACGGCACGCCTGTGCTCGACATCAAGCCGGTGCTGCGCGAATTCCTCCCGCGCGGCGAGGTTCGTCAACCCGATTGGGCGGGCGAATTGATGGCCGAATATTGGACGCGCCGAGCATGACTCGCGCGTTGCGGTGGTTCGGCGCCGCATTGCTATGGCTGGTGGTGGGGCTGGCGGTGCTGGCGACGGTGATCCCGGCGTTCCTCGACCGCATCTATTATCGCGGCCCGGCGACGGCGCATTTCGACGGCCGCCGTTTCGCCAATCCCGACGGCGATCGGACATTGCTGCCGACGCTCGGCCGCATGCCGCGTGGCTTCCCGATCCGCTTCTTCCTGCCCGACGCCGGCCGCGCGCCCTGGCCCGATCGCGTGCCGGTTACGCCTGCGCACCCGACTGCGCGCCCCGATCCGACAGTGCTGCACGCATGGTGGGTCGGCCATGCCACCGTGCTGGTGCAGGCGAACGGCCTCAACATCCTGACCGACCCGATCTGGAGCGATACCGCCGGCCCGTTCGGTATCGGACCGCGCCGCGTCGCGGCACCGGCGATCCGCTTCGAGGATCTGCCCAGGATCGACCTCGTGCTCGTCAGCCATGATCATTACGACCATCTCGATCTCGCCACGCTCGCCCGGCTGTGGCAGCGCGACCATCCGCAGGTGATCACCAGCCTGGGGAACGACGCGGTGATCGCACAGGCTGGCGTGCCGTCGCGCGCCGGCGATTGGGGCCAGGCGATTCCGGTGCGCCCGGGGGTCGACGTGATCGTGACGCGCAACCACCATTGGGGCAGCCGCTGGATGAGCGACCGCAACCGCGCCCTATGGTCAAGCTTCGTGGTGCGGATGCCCGGCGGCAATTTGTTCTTCGCCGGCGACACGGGCGTCGGTGACTTGCGCTGGGCCGACGAGGCTCGCGCTTTTGGTCCGGTGCGGCTCGCGCTGCTGCCGATCGGCGCATTCCGCTTCCAGCCCGGACAGATGGCGGCCGAGACGCATGTCGGTCCGATCGATGCGCTGCGGATTTGGGCGCGGCTCGGGCGGCCGATGACATTGCCGATCCATTGGGGAACGTTCCGCCTGTCGTGGGAGGCCCGTGACACACCGCCGGCGATGCTGCGCGCGCTGATGGCGTGCATGGACGAGCCGGCAGCGCGGTTTGCCGCCCACCGGCTCGGCATGGATCTGGCAATGCCGGCCGGCGCGCCAATCCAGGATGCGCGACCGATCGACGACGCGCGGCTCGTGCGCTGCGCCGCGCGCCCGGCGGTTACGGCACTGCCGTGAGGCGAGCTTGAGGCGCCGCGTCCCACCCCCTATCCTCTATGTCGGGGAAGGGGAGCGCGTGGCACGGGGAAAGCATCGATACGTCACGACGATCGACCGCGTCGGCTATGCGCTGGCAGCCGGTGCGGGGCTGGGCGGCGCAGTGACGATGGTGCTTGCGCTGTTCGGCGGCGCGCTCGATCCCTTGCAGCTGCTGGTCGCGCTGTTCGGCGGCGCGCTGATCGCGGCGTTCGCGATCGTCGCGGTGGCGACGCCGGTGTGGCTGGCGCTGCATCTGCTCGGGTGGCGCCAGCCTGCGCTCGCCGCGCTGCTCGGTGCGCTGATTGCGTTGCTGATCTTCCTCGCGGGCCAGACCTATGGCCTAGGCATGGCGATGCCGGTGATGGATGAGCGCGCGCTGACATACCGCTGGATCAGCGCGGCGGGGACCAGCGCACTGGTCGCACTGCTCGCCGCAGGCGTCGGTCTGGTGATGTGGCGCATCGCCTATCGGCGCGCGATCTGACGGGCTGGCCACAAGAAGAAGTTTTCGTTCGCGCAGAGACGCAGAGACGCGGAGGGCGAATTTCGGCGCGGCAGCGCCGAGCAAGAATCCGAAGCGTTGGTCACGACGGCAGCCGGATCGGTCCGGCGCTACGCGCTGGGTCGAACGTCTCTGCGTCTCGGCGCCTCTGCGCGAACAAAATGCGTGCGCGTTACGCCGGCCCGGCGCGGAACGCGCACAGCTTGTTGCCGTCGAGGTCGCGGAAATAGCCGACGTAGAACGCCTGCGGGCCTTCGTCCCCGCGCAGGCCTGCCGGACCCTCGTCCTGGCCGCCGAACTCGATCGCCTTGTTGTAGAGCCGATCCACTTTCTCGCGCGTGTCGACCACCAGTCCGACCATGGTGCCGTTGCCCGATGTCGCCGGCTTGCCGTCGAACGGCCGGCACACGCCGAGCGCCGGCTTGTCCTGCGCGACGCCATAGACCACCGCATTGGGGAATTCCATCAGACGAGTCGCGCCGATCTCGCCGAACAGCGCGTCGTAGAATTGCGTCGCGCGATCCATGTCGTTGGTGCCGACCAAAGTGTATTCGATCATCAGTCTTCTCCTCTCCCGGGGACCGCACCGACCGAACAGACGCCTTTCCGGTGCGCGATGGTGTTCACGATTTGTTGCAGCTTGGCGCGACAATCCCCATAGTGTCGAGTCATGGCAATCCAGATTCGCACCAGCCTGGCCGAGCCGGAGACCGGTCCGGCATTCGTGCCGCATCGGCCGAACCGCCCGGACAAGGTCGAAGGCGGGCGGCAATTCAAGCTCGTGTCCGAATACCAGCCTTCGGGCGACCAGCGCACCGCGATCCCGGAACTGGTCGAGCAGGCGCGCGCCGGCGAGCGCGACCAGGTGCTGCTCGGCGTCACCGGATCGGGCAAGACCTACACCATGGCGAAGGTGATCGAGGAGCTGCAGCGTCCGGCGCTGGTGCTTGCGCCGAACAAGATCCTCGCGGCGCAACTCTATGGCGAGTTCAAGAGCTTCTTCCCCGATAACGCCGTCGAATATTTCGTCAGCTATTACGACTATTACCAGCCCGAGGCCTATGTCCCGCGCTCCGATACCTACATCGAGAAAGAAAGCTCGGTGAACGAATCGATCGACCGGATGCGGCATTCGGCGACGCGCGCGCTGCTCGAACGCGACGACGTTATCATCGTCGCCTCGGTGTCGTGCCTCTACGGTATCGGTTCGGTCGAAACCTATAGCGCGATGATCTTCGACCTGAAGAAGGGCCAGTCGGTCGACCAGCGGGAGATCATCCGCAAGCTCGTCGCGCTGCAGTACAAGCGCAATGACCAGGCCTTCGCGCGCGGCAATTTCCGCGTGCGCGGCGACAGCCTCGAGATCTTCCCGTCGCACTATGAGGACACGGCGTGGCGGATCTCGTTCTTCGGTGACGACATCGAGGAGATTACCGAGTTCGATCCGCTGACCGGTGCGAAGATCGCCACCCTCAACTATGTCCGCGTCTATGCCAATTCGCACTATGTGACGCCGGGGCCGACGCTCAAACAGGCGATGGAGGCGATCCGCCACGAACTGACCGAGCGGCTCAAGGAACTCGAGGCCGAGGGCAAGCTGCTCGAACACCAGCGGCTCGAGCAGCGCACCAATTTCGATCTCGAGATGATCGCCGCCACCGGCAGTTGCGCCGGCATCGAGAATTACAGCCGTTTCCTGACCGGCCGCCTGCCCGGCGAGCCGCCGCCGACGCTGTTCGAATATCTTCCCGACAACGCCTTGCTGTTCGTCGACGAGAGCCATGTCACGATCGGCCAGATCAACGGCATGTCGCGCGGCGACCATCGGCGGAAGATCACGCTCGCCGAATATGGCTTCCGACTTCCGAGCTGCATCGACAATCGGCCGCTGCGCTTCAACGAATGGGACGCGATGCGTCCGCAGACCACCTATGTCTCGGCCACGCCGGGCGGCTGGGAGCTCGAACAGACCGGCGGCGTGTTCGTCGAGCAAGTCATCCGCCCGACCGGGCTGATCGACCCGCCGGTCGAGATCCGGCCGGTCGAGGAGCAGGTCCAGGACCTGATCCAGGAATGCCGCGCGACCGCGGCCAAGGGCTATCGCACGCTGGTGACCACGCTCACCAAGCGCATGGCGGAAGACCTGACCGAATATATGCACGAGGCCGGACTCAAGGTCCGCTACATGCACTCGGACACCGAGACGCTCGAACGCATCGAGCTGATTCGCGACCTGCGGCTCGGCGTCTATGATGTGCTCGTCGGCATCAATTTGCTGCGCGAGGGACTCGACATCCCCGAATGCGGACTGGTCGCCATCCTGGATGCCGACAAGGAAGGCTTTTTGCGGTCGGAGACGTCGCTAATCCAGACGATCGGCCGCGCCGCCCGCAACGTCGATGGCCGCGTGATCCTCTATGCCGACCGCATGACCGGCAGCATGGAGCGCGCGCTCGCGGAGACCGGGCGCCGCCGCGAGAAGCAACAGGCGTATAACCTGGAACACGGCATCACGCCCGAGACGATCAAACGCAACATCGGCGACATCATCGCGCATGTCGCGTCGAAGGATCAGGTGACGGTCGAGATCGATGACGAGCGGCCGCACATGGTGGGGCACAATCTGCGCTCGTACATCGAATCGCTCGAGAAGAAGATGCGCGATGCCGCCGCCAATCTCGAGTTCGAGGAAGCCGGCCGGCTGCGCGACGAGATTCGCGCGCTCGAGGCCGAGGAACTCGGGCTGCCGCCGGAGGAGCGCAAGGCGCCGATCATGGGCCGCTCGAACGAAGGCAAGCCGGGCACGCGCAAGGGCAAATACGGCAGGACCCAGCGCAAATTCGGGGGTCGCCGCTAGAAGCCCGTCTGGACTGCGCGGCAGCGCGCATTTCGAGTGGGCGCGGGCCGGCACCGAATGCGCCTCGAATGCGCATTTCAAAACAGGACACGAAGCGTTCAGTTCATTTCCGAATTATTTACGTCCAAGTTGGAGTATTCCGCGGAAGTCTACCTACAGATCGCCGCACCGAACGAGCGGATAGTGCGATCTCTAGAAAGGGTGGCATGGCGTGAAAGGTTCGATCGCTCAGCTGTTGGAAGATCATCGCGAGCTGCGGGTGATGGCGGAGCGACTGCGCAGTATCGTGTCCTGCCCGGTCGCCGATAGCGCGGCGATCGCGGTCCTGCGCTGGCAGATCTGTTGCAAGCTGACCGATCATTGCGGCGTCGAGGAACGCAGCGTCTACGAGCTGCTGATCACTTCCGGCGATCCCGAGGCCGTCCAGCTTACTCTGGCGCTGCGCGACGAGGTCGGTTGCCTCGATAGCGACGTTCGAGCCTATGTCGCCGAATGGCCGATGGAGCGGATCAATCGCGAATGGGCGCGGTTCGGCGCCGTCACCCAGGCACTGCTCGACCGGCTCGCACACCGCATGGTGCGTGAGGAACGCGAAGTGTTTCCCGAACTTGCGCGCATCGTCCAGCGCCGCGCCGCCTGATATTGCCTGAACGGCGGTTGAGCCCGCCCGAGGCTTCGACCATAAGGCGGCATGCGCCGCTCCCCGACGCTCGCCATCGTGCTGCTGTTGCTTGCCAGCTGTACCAGCGTGCCGCCCCTCGTGCCCCCGGCGCCGGCGCCGGCGTCGCTTCCGCCGCCTGCGCGCATTCCGGCGCCCACGTCGAGCCCCATGCCGAGTCCGACCCCCGCTCCGGCGCCGCTTTCCGCCGACTGGCGCGACTGGCCGCTGACGCCGGGGAACTGGGACTATCGCCAAGACGCCCGCGGGAGCATCGCGCTGTTCGGGCGCGCGGGTGCCGACGCCGAACTCACGCTGCGGTGCGATCTGGCGCGGCGCATGCTGTATCTGTCGCGGCGTGGCGCCGGCGAACCGGCCGCTGCAATGACGATCGTTGTCCGCACGACCGAGGCGCAGCGCACGCTCGCCGGCCAGCCGACCGGCGGCGCCTATGTCGCGGTCGCGCTAGCGCCGAACGACGCAGTGGTGGACGCGATGGGATTTAGCCGCGGCCGCTTCCTGGTCGAGAGTCCCTCGTTGCCGACGCTGGTGGTGCCCGCC
>Ga0105248_10002151_pt1 | contig 21789 bp, 21 predicted proteins | sample KBSS34metaG_FD_81524 | JGI IMG/M metagenome (GOLD analysis project Ga0105248, IMG submission 81524) | Switchgrass rhizosphere microbial communities from Kellogg Biological Station, Michigan, USA - KBS S3-4 metaG | ecosystem: Host-associated > Plants > Roots > Rhizosphere > Soil | place...
CCCGAGAGAGACGCGAACTCCTTCGTCCAGTTGTCCGAGACGAGGTCCACCTCCGTCGGACGCCCCGACACGACCTCCCCGAAGTTCCTGATCCGCTCCCGCTGCCATCCCGGCTTCAAGGCAGCGGCCCATTCGGGATCAGTCGGCTGATTGTCACGGGCGAAGATGGTGGTCGGCGTCCGCTGGAAGACCAAGAGCTCCTTGGCGTACTCGGCCAAGTTAGGTGTCACCTGGACAGCGGTGGCCCCTGTACCGATCAGGGCCACCCGCACGTCAGCTAACTTGGTCAGGCCACCGTTGCCGTCTCCCCCGGTGTACTCGTAATCCCAGCGGCTGGTGTGGAACATCTTGCCCTGGAAATCGTGGATGCCCGGAATACCCGGCAGCTTGGGCTGGCTGAAGTCGCCCGAGGCCAGAACCAACAGGGACGTGCGGACTTCGTCGCCTCGGTTAGTGGTGACGATCCACGCGTGCTCACGCGAGTCCCAGCGAGCCCCTGTGACGGTGGTCTGCAGCAACGCGTGCTCGTACAGCCCGTACTTCTGAGCGAGCTTCCGCAGGAAGTAGAAGATCTCGGGTTGGTGGGCGTACTTCTCCCCCGGTACGTAACCCACTTCCTCGAGCATCGGCAGGTAGATGTACGACTCGACGTCGCACTGAGCCCCGGGGTAGCGGTTCCAGTACCAGACCCCTCCGAAGTCGGCTCCGTTGTCGATCACACGCACGCGCTCGACGCCGGCCTCCCGCAGGCGTGCGGCCGCAGTGAGCCCGCCGATTCCGCCGCCGACGACGACGACATCGACGACGTCACGAACTGCGGGTCGGCCGTCCTCCGGCTCCGCGGCCTGATCTTGAGCCAACTCCGGGAGCGCGTTGAGCGGTACGCTCGCCTTGTCAGCGAGGATGCCCCGAAGGCGCTTGTCGCGCTCCGCCCGATACCGCGCCCTGACAGCGTCGAGATCAACATCGTGTCCGGACACCGATCGCCTCCTGTTCGTCAGCTTGGGACCCGACCTGGGCATCGCCACAACATATTCCGGCGTCAAGTTAATGACAAGCGGTCTTGCCAGCCCCCGTCGCAGGGCTGTGGCGAGGTAGCACACCGATATTGATCGACTACGTGATGTGGTGACGTCGATGGCTCCCGCGAGGCTGGGAGCCACGCAGCGTGGTTTCGGCAATGCGCGCGGTCAGCAACTCACCAGGCAGACCGGAGTAGCCTTTCGCCCGCTCGTCGCTGAACACCTGGCGCGATCGGGGCAGGGCGTCTCGATGGGTTTGATTAACGGCGAGTAATGCGATGGCAGAATTTGGTACCATCGTTGTGAGAGAAGTGACCTCCTGTTCGGACAATAAAAGCGCCAACCGCCATTGTCGACACGAACAGAAAGCCACAACGTGTCATCATGCCAGCCTGGCCCCGGCATGTCCACCGTCCCGTTCGACGTCGAGCGCTGTGAATTCACAATTATCCTGGGAATGCTGGGAGAGATTCCCGATCCGCGGCCCAGGCGGGGAAAGATCTACAGGTCTTTCTTTCGTTCTGGCCATGGTACTTGTCGCGACGCTGACCGGCGCGAATGCCTGCGCGAGCTCCACCGTCGGGCCGCCGACCTCCCACAGCCTCGGCTCGCCCGACTAGGGGCGCCACTTGACCATTTCCACGGAACTGCGGCGCGCCTTCGGAAAAGACGGACCGCACGCTCCCGAGGAAGATCGATGTGGACACTCTTGGCGCGGCCCTCGGTGCGTGGCTGTGCGCGCGGGCCGCCCGTGCTCAGGTTGCCCTCACGACCGACGGCAAGGTCCTGCGCGGCGCCTGGTCCGGCGATGACACCCAGGTCAGGCTGCTCTCCGCGATGCTCCACGGCGAGGGCGTCGTCGTCGCACAGGTCCGGGTCCCGGAGGACACAAACGAGTTCACCCAGGTCGAAGAACTGGTCGGGAAACTCCCGGACATTCCTGGCAGGCCGGTGGTGACCCGCGACACCGTCCACGCCCAGCACGCCACCGCCGAACTTCTCGTGAAAGCCGGGATGGACTACATCTTTACCATTAAACGAAACCAGCCGACTTTGGAAAGGAAGATCTTCGAGCTGGTCCTTCCGTTTCTCCAGGAAGCGCCGCACCACTAGGTCGAGGAACGCGGCCGCGGGAGGATCAAGAACTGGAGGACTTGGGCCAAGGCAGCCGAAGGGATCGATTTTCCACAGGCCGCCACGGCCAGCGTAATCCGCCGTGACGAGTTCGACCTCATCGGAAAATGTATCAGCCGTGAACACGACCTCATACTCGCCACCACATCCAACGGGAACGCGACCGCCGCATATCTCCACGCCCACGTCCGGGGCACTGGGGCACTGGGGCATCGACAACGAAATCCACACACCCGCGATACCGCTTGGCCGGAGGATGCAACCCAACCTACCCGGGGAACACCAACCATGCCCTCGCGAGTTTCCGAAACCTGGCCATCGGTGTGATCCGCCTCAAGGGCACCAGGAAGATTAAAGACGCCCTCGAACACATCGCCGCCGACTGCTACAGAGCCCTGCCACTCCTCGCTACCGTCTGCAACCGATCAACACGATGAGCTACCTCGCCGAGGGCCTGCCCCGTCGTCACACCGTTTTGAGGTTTCGACGGGCCACGCCCCTGTGGAAGCGAGCTTCTCATACCTAAGCCGTTCTCCCCCACCGCAGCCGCGCTGGGTCCAGAGCCGCTTCACCGTCTTGCATGGGCTCCGGGGGCGATGTTGACGTCACGTTAGCGTGGGTGCGTTCCGAGCGGAGCACCTTGGGGGCGCCCCGCCGAACCGACACTGGACAACCGCCGCCCACTCCCAGACCGCGCGGTGAACGTCTGCTGACCAGCCAGAACACCGGCGAACCACAGTGCCAGCACCGACGCCAGCCCATAGCGACGTCCCTGCGCCCACCGCCGGTCGCGCACCGCGCCCAGCACGTCGAGCAGCGCTGCAGCCAGCCCGACGGCCTGGCCCACCAACAGGGCCCGTTGGCTTTCCCGAACGCGAATAGGCGACACCGAGGGCACGGACACGGCCCCACTTTTAGACGATCATGATGTAGGAACCTCGGTTACCCCGCGGGCACCGCGTCCGCCCATTGTCGGGCCCGTTCCCGCCCCGCCGTCTTTAGCCGACACCGACCCAAGATGCCAGCCGACACGCCGATCACGACTTTGTCGCAGCCCCGCGATGAAACAGCCCCCGAGCGGTCGTCGCAGTCACCTGCGCGATCAGCTGGACAGCTAATTGATCGCATCGGTATGATGACGGCCTGAGCGGCGCGAGCGGCGTAGGCAGCTTCTCGTGGATCATTGAGCCAGGTGAAGATCGCGGCGATCGTGATCTCGTTGCGGAAGTAGTGGGCGCGCTTGGTGTAGCGGGTCGCGAGCGCGCGCCACTGTTTGAGCCGGTTGAAGAACCGTTCGACGACGTTGCGGTGCTTGTACCGCTCGGTGTTGACCTGACCAGCGGTGAGCACCACCGACAGTACGCCTCGGCGCCGCGATGTTGGCCTCCGGCTTCACAATCGCCTAAGCAGAGCCGGTGGCGCCACGTGTCACTTCCAGCAGGTGCGCGCCTGAGGTGCCCGGCTGAACCCGAGGAAGCGTCGCTCCCGGGGCGACCATCAACACGCTCCGTTCGGCTAATGGACGGTCCCCGAATAAGACAGTCCCCTCGAGCAGGAAGAGCGCCCGCCATTCATCGCTGGTGCGTCTCGCGAATTCCTCGCCGGGCTGGAGAAGCACATCGTCGACGAGCCCGCAATCAGGATCATCCGGGTCTCCTAGGGTCCAGCGATTGCCTCCGCCCAGACGATTCAGGACCAACCGGGCGTCAGCGGCGAGTGGAAGCGTCTGACTAGTGCGGTTGCGCTCGTTCTCGGCGGTGCGGGGCAGAAACTGAAACATGCTGGTTCCATCCGCCGCCGTATCCTGCAGCGTCGGATGATCATGGTACTCGGGGCCATAGCCGCCCAACGACAGATGGTCCTTCGCAAAGATCTCGAAGAGCTGACAGCCGGTCGGCCCACTGACGAGCGGCCCGTACTCCAAGCCTGCTGGCGCGATGAGAACGTGACCGGGTTCGAGCCAGGTGTCGCCAACCAGGCATTCGCCATCGAGGACAACGATGGCGATCCAGCAGTCATGCCAATGCATAGGCCAGTATTGATTCGCGGGCATGCGGACGTCGGGAACCGTCAGCCGGAAGGGGTCGGCTTCGCTGCCGAGCAACCAGGATTCTATCCAGACTTGCCCGCCGCGAGTCGGCAGGAGCACTTCACCGTTTGGCCCTTGCTTTCCGCCTGGCGCGATCTCCGAGAGTTGTATCCCGGGAGCCAGTTCGGTCATGGGGGTCTCGGCCACGATGTATCGCACTCAGTCACCTCGAAAAGTTCTGAGACGAAGTTGTCTCGGTTTGAAGCCTGTGTCGCCGCGGACGTTGCAGGCTGTTGACAGTTGCTTCCGGGAGGCCGCCCTGAAGCAGCTGCGCCCTATACGGCGGACCGCACCACGATGGGGTCTCCTGAGCCGTCCACTGCGACGACAATCCGGTTCCCCGGATAGAGAACCGATGCCCACTCGTCTCGCTGCAGTCTGGCGTTGCCGATGCCACGGACGTAGGTCTCGTTGCTTAATGGAACGCGGGTCACGGAACCGTCCGTTGTTTGTACGTGCACGAGCTGATCGGCAAAGGCCGTTACCTTGCCGATGATGGGCTGCGGCGAGGAGGCAGGAACAGCACGCACATCGATCGAGAGCCGCAGTTTGTCGGACACGTTGTCGAGCGCTGCGTGCGCGACCAGATTGTGGAACATCAGCACATCGCCGGCACGATAGTCCGATCTGCGCCACTGACTATCTGCGATCGCACCGCTCGGAATGTCATAGGTAGGCGGCGCGTCGTCATTGTGAAGCGGCCCCCTCTTGTGCGTGCCGGGGGCGATGGCGAGACCGCCAAGACTGGAGTCGATGTCCATCAGCGGCACCCAGCAGATGCGGAAGTCGATGCCTGCGTTGAAGTATCCGTCCTGGTGTCGGTTGTGGAAGGTGTTAGGCGAGGAAGTTGTCACCGGAACTTTGGCGCGGTACGAGACAATGGGAATCCAATTCGGGGGCTCGCCGAGGACCGCCGATATGACCGCAGAAAAGCTCGGGTCGCTGACGAGATTCCGCCAATGCTGCTCGTCCATGCGCTCGATCGGCTTCGGCCCTGCCGACGGTGTGCCCGTCCACACTGGCGACGCATCAACGGCCGCAACCAAGTCTTGGTCCTTCAGTCGAGCCATGTATTCGGTTCGCAGCGCTGCAATCGCAGACGAACCAACAACGTTCCGGAAGAACAAGTACCCATCGTCAGCCCACCGTTGGTCGAGCAGATCGCGGTGGTTCAAGGCGTCGTTCGACTCACGTAGCGGCGGAATTTCTGTGATCTTCATGCGCAACTCCCGGCGTACTGTTTCGTGTGAGAGGACGACTGTCGCTCAGGCGCGGGCACTCGCCGCCGTTTAAGAAGTCTCGTGGACCTTGCGGCTGACCGGGGGCCTCACCCCGCAGCGGCCAGGCGGCCGAGCGCGCGTGGTTGGCGACGCGATCATCAACAAGTTGACAAACTGTAGAACACCTTGTCTGCGACGTCAATAGAACGATTGCTCGCTGTGGGCAGGCGTCGTGACGACGGTTTCTCTCATAGCCCTGCCGCGGTTTCTCTGAGTGAGGTACCGCGGTGGGTGGGCCGGTCCACGGCCCGGAGGTCCCTCGACTGGTCGCGGGGACGGGGCGGGGTGTCAGGTCACGGTGGGCAGGGCCTTGACCCGGGTCCAGGTGCCGATGACGGCGTCGATCCAGGGCCAGTCGGCGCGTAAATGTAGTCAGCGTTTGCGCTGGCCGCGGGTGAGTCGGGCGGGCAGGTCGAACAGGCGGAAGCGCAGGAGCTTGACCGAGGCGTCGCGCAGGCCGTTGGGGGGTGAGAGCCAGGTAGCGGTAGGCGGCGAGCAGGTTGGCGGCCAGTAGCACGATCTGGGTCCAGGCCTTGTTGATCGTCCAGTGGCGGGACGGCCAGCGGTCAGCCCGATCGCCTTGCCCTGTTTGACGTCGTTCTCTACGTGGACGTGGGAGCGGTGACGGGCATCCAGCCAAGCGAGCTGGCCGACGCGGGGGTTGATGGCGATCAGCTGGTAGCGCCGGCCCGTCTGTTTCTCCTGGTCGGTGGCGCGGGCGAGGTATGTCGGGTGCAGCGGCTCGTCGCGGACCAGGATCCGCAGACCGGGGATCTTCTCGGTTCAGGCGGACAGGTCGAGCAGGCCGGTCAGCTCGGCGACGTAGGCGTTCTCAACGACGTCGCCGCTCTGGTCGATCGCCAGGGGTCCACGCCGCCGCCGGGAGTTTCGCGATGGCGTCCATCTTCCGGTCGGTGCGGGGCCAGCCGACGGAGAACTCCCAGCGCCGGCCGCGTTTCTCGCCGCCGGAGGCGATGTGTTCGAGCAGGCCGTGGGAGAAGCCCGCCCCGTCGACGCGGATGAGCATCCGGTGGCGGTAGCAACCGGATCGGGAGAACACCGACGGAGGCGACCGACCGGTCGTCGTCGCCGACGAACTCCAGCCGGTCAGCCCATACTGCACCTGGCGTAGCCGGCACGGAAGAGGTGCACCTACCTCACACGGACGCGGTCCTAGACACATCGCATCCTTGCTGGTCAGGTGCACCTCGATCACGTTCCGGCAAGGTCAGCCCGGCCTATCACCTGCCCCGGTGAAAGACAGAGGCCGGCTTGGCCGCTGCTCTGACGCCAGGTCGATCAGGCGCGCAGCCCGGTTCCTCTGCCCCTCGCACATGCCTGGTTCTGGCGCCGGGCGCCCGTCGCGGCTCCCGTCGGCCTGAAGTGTTGTCCGACCAAGACACGAGTCATGCGCGGGGGGCACCCACGGTGAACACGGCCATGGTGCAGTCGTGCCCGCTTCGATTGATCCACTCATGCCGAGTCCCGTTCTGGACGACGCAATCTCCCGCATCGAGATCCACTTCGGTGCCGTCAGCCATGACCATCGAAACACCACCGCTGAGCACGATGACGTAATCAATCGTGTTCGTTGCATGCATGCCCGCTGGGTTCGGTCCTTGCTCGACAGGGGGAAGCGTCCACAACCCGAACTGCGTCTCTCCAGGAGCAACGCCCACATCGACCGGTGTCGAGTCTGCCTCGGCGCTCAGCTTAGCGTCACCCTGCGTCTTGGCGACGGTCGCGAAGGTCCACCCGGCAATGTCCGGAAGCGTCATCACTTCCGAGACGGTGGCGTCGACGGCGATCGTCGAAACGCCTCGGGCGTTGAGGCCTGTCGCGATCATGCGGACGTTCAAGGGGCTGGCTCCTGTCTCGCTGTGGTTTCAGTTGTCGGGCCCCGACGGGTCGGGCTCCCCAACTGGTATCTGACTGCTTCCATCAGGCACCCATGACAACCTCTTGTCAAGGCCTTGTCGTGCTAGAGGTCGAGCGATACGCTCACGAGTCTCAGCCCGCCCCACGTTGCAGTGGCCAATAAGGAGAATGGAAGTGCGCGTGAACGACTGCGCTGCAAGGTGGTCACGGTTGGAGCTCCGAGGGTCGGCCGCCCGAGCGATGGTTCGGACCGAGGGCGATCGCGGCTCGTTGGATCACCGACGGGACGGTGAGCGGCCCGAAGGTCGAAGACGACATGTCAGGCGCACTCAGCTCCTTGAGATCGGCGGTTCCGCGGGCTTATGAACCCATGAGAAGCGAAGGAGCGTGACCGTGCTGACGGCGCTCGATGGTGTGCGAATCCTTGACCTGACGCAGGGGATGGCTGGGCCCCTGGCGACCATGATCCTCTGCGACTTCGGGGCCGAGGTCATCCGGATCGAACCGCCTGAACCGGATCCGATGTGGTCGCATCCAGCATATCTGCTGTGGAATCGCGGTAAGAAGAGCGTAGCGATCGAGTTCAGGTCCGAACGAGGTCAAGCTCATCTTGATCAACTTATTGTCGATGCCGATGTGCTCGTAGAAAGCTTCCGTCCGGGCGAAGCGGACGCGTTGGGATTCGGACACAAGCACGCCGCCCAGATAAACCCGAGACTGGTGTACTTCTCGATCTCAGCGTTTGGCCAGGACGGACCGTACAAGGATCTCAAGGCATGCGACGGAGTCGTCAACGCCAAGTCTGGGCGAATGCGGGATCAGGTAGGCTGGCACCCGCGTCGTCCGAACTACCGCGCTATCAACGACACGTCCTACCACACCGCAATGTTCACGGTGCAAGGAATCCTTGCAGGTCTGCGGGTCCTGTGGGCGACGGGCGACGGTCAAAGAATCGATACGAGCCTGCTACGGGGTACGAGCGCGCCGAACAATCCTTGGCGCAGATTCGAAGGCCAGAGCCTTCCTGAGGATAGGTATCCCGGCGAGTCGGCAGCGGACGTGCTGAAAGGAGAGCTCGTCCCTGACCGCAAGGAGACCGACCCGTACAAGGCCAATCCCTCGATGCTGTGCCTGCCGTGCAAAGACGGTCGTTGGATCATGCACGCACATATTCAGCACGACCTGTTCCGGGCATGGATTCACGCGATCGGGTTCGATTGGATCTGGGACGATCCGCGGTACAAGGGTGCGCCAAATCATTTCGAATCAGATCAGGATCGCATTGACCTGAATCTTGCGATCCGGGCACGCTTCAGCGAAAAAACCGCGCAGGAGTGGATTGACGTCTACCGGCAGCATCCGGATTGCGCCGGCGACATCATGCAGACGACGCAGGAGGCTCTGCGGCATCCACAATTCATTCACAATGGCCACCTGATCGACCTCCATGACCCGCGGGTCGGCGCGATCAAGATGATTGGGCCTTTCGCGAGGATGTCCGAGACGCCTGCAATCATCGAGTCTCCTGCGCCGTTCCCCGGCCAGCACACCGACGAGATTGTGTCTCGGCCGCCGCGTGGGCGCCGCGACGACACAGCGTTGCGAACGAGCCGCAAGCCGAGCCGCCCGTTGGAAGGCGTCGTGATGTTGGAGTTGGCTTCGTGGCTAGCCGCTCCGTTCGCGGGCGCCTTGCTTGCTGATCTCGGCGCGACAGTAATTAAGGTCGAGCCGCTGAGCGGTGACCCCTTTCGTAAAATGATTACGAATGAGAACTTCCTTCGGGCGACACAGGGCAAACAAAGCATTGCCCTCGATCTCAAGTCGCCCGAGGGGAGAGAAATATTGCACGCGCTGGTTGCTCGCGCCGATGTGCTCATGCACAATTACCGGCCTGGTGTACCCGAGCGACTCGGTATTGGATACGAGGCGCTCAAGGCAGTAAAGCCCGATCTTGTCTACGTTTACGCGGCGTCATATGGGTCGACAGGGCCAGACTCAGCCCGCGCGGCCTTCAATCCAACGATGGGTGCCTTCAGCGGAAACTCGGTCTTCCAGTCCGGTGAGGGCAACGACCCCATTGGCGACCAGTCCCCGGATCCTATCGCGGGCAGTGGGGTGGCCACGGGGATCATGCTCGGTTTGGCAGCGAAGTGGCGCACCGGCAAAGGTCAATACGTGGAGACCACCATGATGAATTCCATCGTCATGTGCAACTCCGACGACGCACTGATTTACGAAGGGAAGCCCGGTCGGCGCCAACCGGACAGGCATCAGCTGGGCCTGGACGCTACCTATCGCCTCTACGAAACCAAGGACGGCTGGATTTTTCTGGCCGCCACTACCGACGCAGAGTTCGCTACGTTCTGCTCGACAGCGGGCTGCGAAGATCTGCGCCGAGATCCCCGGATGGGGACGATGGCGGGCCGGTACGAGTACCGCGACAATCTCGGTGCAGCGCTGGAGCCGGTCTTCAGGGAACGAACCGCAGATGAGTGGGAAGACCTGCTCACCAAGGTGGGTGTCGCCTGCGTCCGAGCGGATCGGCAGGGGTACCGGCGGTTCCTGTACGAGGACTCGCATACCACCTCGACAGGATTCATGGTCGAAACCGCGCATGAGGCATTCTCCGATCATGCGCCGGGCGGTCGCTATTGGCGTCACGGGCCAGTGCTCAATTTCTCGGAGACACCATGCCCGGATGGACTTTCCTATGTCGGACTGGGTGAGCACACGTCAGCGATTCTTTCTGATCTGGGATACAGCGCCGACGCCATCAACAAGCTTGCGGAACAAGGCGTCGTCTTGTCGACTGGCGCCGGTACACGAGAGGAAGGCGCTCAAGCCAGGTAAGAGCGACGGGATGCAACCGCGGGAGCGCCCCGGGTAGCTGACGACGGGCCGTGTCGAGGTCTTCGGAGGATGGACGTTCTCGTGTGGCCATCTGGAGGACCTCGACGTCGCCTGATACTCCAGCCGGAGTTCTGTGATCAGCTGAGTTGTTGAGCGTGGTCCTGGCGCTTGTGGTGGCTGGTTTGGATGGATCAGGCCCTCGACAAGCCCAGCCCTCCCTGCTCAGGAGCACTTTCCCATTTCGGGACACCCAACGGCAGCCCCGCCATCAGACCGAGCAGGAACGACCGCAACCTGCGCCGCGATTCCACCCGGGGGAAGTGCCGGTCGAGCCGGGCCGCCAGCCTCTCAAATCCAGCCCGCCATTGGTCAGGGTCTGCGCTGGGGCACGCGGCCACCGGCCGATCTTCGAGAGTCCACACAACCCGCGACGATCACCGGTGGCCCCTTCATGTCCGCGCCCACCACGCCGAGGATGCCGACCCGGCCACCCACCGCCCACCCACCAGACCCAAACGATCACAAAAGTCTGGCTGGAGTACTAACAAAGTCCTACTGGGCCTGGGCGAGCCAACGCCCGTTATGGCACTCCCGCCGAGGCGCACAACTCAGCGCACTCGGCGGGAATTCGTCAGGACGGTTGCGGTTGTCGCAACGATGGGACCGGGTTCTTGTCAAGGAAGCGGAACTCCGGACCTGCATCGCGCCATTCTGGATCTTGCCGATTCCACGTCGCCAGTTCAAGGTCCAATCCATCTGGATCTTTGAAGTAGATCGACTTGACGAGCCGCGTCTCATCGCGTTCCGAAATCTCACTCACACTGACACCATGCGCACGTAGACGTTGCTGCCAATAGACGAGCGATTCGCGCGAGTCCGCGTCTAACGCGAGGTGATCCAACTTGGTCGGGTGCGCCGGCGCCTCCGGCTCGCCCCAAAGATCGTTAGTGAGGGAGGGAGCCGCAGAGTTCTCAGGTAGCGAGGGAATCTCGAAGAACGCCAGGATGGCGGGATTGCTTGGGAACTGGAAGAAGTAAGTCCGTGTCCACCGCAGATCCGCCTTGAAGTCCCCCGCGATGCTCGTGGTGTCGCGATGATCGACGGTATACACGGGTTGCATGCCCAGGATGTCCTGGTAGAAGCGGACCGTGCGGTCCAGGTCCTTGCAGTACAACACGATATGGTTCACGCCGGCGATTGCGTGGGCTGCCACGACCGGGTCGAGAGCCTCGACGACCTGATCATCGATCGCCGCTGACTGGACGTCGCTAACGCTGCTGGCCAAAATCGTCACCGCTTCTCGAAGAGGAACCAATGAAGGTCCAGAGTTGGCGCATCGACATCTAGTTGTCAACCCCTTGTTGCGAACACGTTGCGAGCGACGAGGTCAGCTGCATCCGCTGGCGTCGCAGGTTGGTATGGTGACGTCGGATTATGTCGTGACAGGTCAAGCGATCTGTGCCAGGATCACCGGCAGTCTCGCGGGTAGCGGCCATGGGCCGCTACCCGCGGCAGTCTGACGGTTGGGGTATCAGATGATCACGTTGTGGGCGGCCGGGGCGCGGTTGCGGACTGTCGCTGGCCTGGGGTTGGTGGGGCTTGTTCTGGCCGTGTGCGGCGGTAGCGGTGGTCAGACGGCGGGTCAGAGATCAAGGCCGTGAAGCTTAACCGGATCTTGATTGTTTGATCTTGATGCTGGCGTGGGGCCCTTGCGGCGTGGCGACGCGGCATCGGCGCCGCTGGGTCCCGCGCGAGGCGGTGGACGAGGCGGTCGCGGCGTGTGGGGTCGAACCTTTCTGCAACCGTGCGTGACGACTCACCCAGTCGAGGGCGGGCGCCGTTTGCGCACCAGAACCAAAACTGACATCATGTTATCGCGTCCACGGCCAATGGCAAGGCATCTGCCAGTACAGGGACGCATGCGACTCGACGTGGCCACTCGGTGTTGTGGGCGTCAGCGATTCGGAGGGATTCACATGGGTCTGCTGGACGGGAAGGTCGCGGTGGTGACTGGAGCGGGCCGCGGCATCGGGAGGGCTTACGCTCTGGCGCTCGCGAGTGAGGGTGCTTCTGTAGTTGTCAATGATGTGGGTTTGGGGCTCAAGGGTGGCCGAGGTGGCGCTGGGCTCACAGGTGGGCCGCCCGTACCCGAAGTCGCCCAGGCTGTCGTGGACGAGATCAGGGAAGCCGGGGGTCAGGCGACGCCTGACGCATCCGACGTAGCCAGCATCGATGGGGCGGCCGCCGTAGTTGAGACGGCGCTGCGCGCGTTCGGTGACGTCCACATCATCGTGAACAACGCCGGTACCTGGACCGAGACAACTGTTGAAGACATTGACGATCAACGAATCGATGAGCAGTTCGCCGTTCATTTCAAGAGCACGGTCGGCACGATCCGAGCAGGATTCCGCGCGATGCGCACTGCAGGCCACGGCGGTCGCATAATAAATACGGTCGCTGGCGTCGCGACTTCCGGGGAAGGCGGTATGGCAGCATACTGCGCCGCCAAAGCCGCTGTCGCCTCCTACACTGGTACAGCTGCTGCAGAAGGCCGCTCACTGGGCATCACGGTAAACGCGATTTCGCCGCTCGCGATAACGCGACAGTCGCAACGCTTCTTCTTCGATTCGGGAGTTGTGAATCCGTCCGACGAGGCGGCGATCCGCCATCTTGCCCCGGAAATCAACGTACCGCTGGTTGTGTATCTCGCGTCGGACCTGTCAGAACACCTAACCGGTCGGATTTTTCGTGTCACGGCAGATGGCTTTGATGCTGCTGCTCCGATCCGCATCAAGGAACTCTGGTCGACCTCCAACGATGGCGTCGCATCTACGTCGTGGACTGTCGACGCCGTTGCGTCACACAAGTCAGAGATCGCGGTGGAACTGCCACCTGACGCGGTGGGGCGCGCCGTCGAGACGTACCGATAGATGTGACGGCGCTGAGCCCGCCTACCGGCATCCGGACTGCGCCGCCGCGACATCTGACCACGTGATCGACTCGATCGGCCGCGGCGTCGCCACGCAGCTCGCCGAACTCGAGACCGTCGGCCGCACGCCCGCGCGGCGCGTTGCCGACGTCCTGGTGCAGTTCGATCGACCCCGCACCAGCAAAGGCCCGACCGAGGCTATCAACGGCGGCCTCGAGCGTCCTTGGGTTTTGCAACGTCATCAGCTACATCGACCGAGCTTTACTCGACACCGGCAGCATCAGGCCACGAATACACCTCCCTACTGCGGAGAGCGACTCAAAAGTCCCGAGACTTTGCGGCGGACGTCGCGTAAACGGACAATAGCTCGCGGAGAAGTTGACGGTCTTTCGGGTCGAATGGTTCCACGAGTCTGACCTGGACAGCGTCCACCAGGGGTTGCGCATTGGCGAGCTTTTGGCGTCCAGCGGGCGTTATTCGAACCTTGATCTTCTTTCCGTGGTCTCGTGTCCGTCTGATCAGGCTGCGTTGCTCCAACAGTGCTAGCTGGTTCTGGACGGCCTGCGCGCTGACGCGAACCTGACGAGCAAGTTCAGCCCCGCTAATGTCAGGGTCTTGCGCGACCCTCATCAGCAATCCGTACTGCATCGCGGAGAGATCGAAGCGCCCGAGGACTCTGTCTATCTGCGCCCTACTGGATCTGTAGGCGTCCGTGACGAGTTGCATGATTGCTGCCGCCTCGTCAGGTTGCTCCGTCGTGCTTCCGATAACTGACACCGTCACCATCGCGCTGGCTGGGATGCGGCCTGCGAAGGCCGAGAGGACTTGTCAAGGGTACCTTGAAAGCTGCCGTAGGCGGCGACATCTCTGCTCGTGGTTAGGTCCCCGGGGGCTGACGGCATGGGGCCCACGACGGAGAAATTGTCAAGACCTGTGGATGGTGATCGTTAAGCGGCTTGGGTGACGGGCGTGGTGGTGGTGGGTCGTTCGACGAGCTGGCCGGTTTCGAAGACGGCGCCGGGGCGGACGAGGGCGACGAGATGGGGTGCGTTCACCGCGCGCCAGCGGGCTTGGGCGGCCTCGATGAGCTTGAACGCCATCGCGAGCCCGGCGGTCCGGGAACCGGGCCCTTTGGTGACGCGGGTGCGGCGGCGCACGGTCGCGAACGTGGACTCGATCGGGTTCGTGGTCCGCAGGTGCACCCAGGGCTCGGCGGGGTAGTCGTGGAACGCCAGCAGCACGTCCAGATCGTCGACGACCTTCGCGACGGCCTTGGGGAGCTTCGCCCCGTAGGCGGAGGCGAAAGTCTTCGCAGCCCGGCGGGCGTGGGTGGCGTCCTCGGCGTCGTAGATGTCCGCGAGGTGTTTCTTCGCGCTCGGGTGCGCCGACTTCGGCAGCGCGGCGAGCACGTTCGCGGTCTTGTGCACCCAGCAGTGCTGTTCCGCCGTGGCGGGGAACACCTCGCGCAGCGCGGCCCAGAAGCCCAGCGCGCCGTCGCCGACCGCGAGCACGGGGGCGGACGTGCCGCGGCGCGCGGGGCAGTCGCGTAGCAGATCGGCCCACGACCCGGTCGATTCCCGGTAGCCGTCGGTGAGCGCGACGAGTTCCTTACGACCGTCCGCGCGGACACCGATGAGGACGAGTGGGCACAGCTTCTCCTCCTCCAGGCGGACGTTGACGTGGATCCCGTCCGCCCACAGGTAGACGTAGTCCACGCCCGCCAGGTCCCGGTTGGTGAACGCCTGGTAGTCGCCGCGCTGTCGGCGGCCTGGGCACGGCGCGGTTTCATCCCGGTCTATGACCGGGGCCAGCTCGCCGTCGACCTCGCGCTGACGCTGCTGGTCGGCGGGGAGGCGATCAGCGACTTCCGGGCCTACGCCCATCTCCCCGGTGACCGGGCCGGTGGCCTCGACGCCGACGGTGTGGCGGTTCCTCGACGAAGCGTCGTCGACCCCCGACCGGGCAACGCCACCTCCAACGACGCCGCCGACAACATCGCCACCCTGACCAGGGCGGTCGAACGCTACGCGGCGACCAGGCCGGCGTGGGCCTCGGAGGTGACCAGGCGCACGCCGGTCAGCCCGCGGGCGACCAGGCCGCGGACCGAACGCACCGATCGGCACATACGGCTCGATCAGCTCCCACTCGGCGTCCGTCGACTGCCTCCGCGTCATCCACCACGAACTACCGGATCATCACCCCGACCCCCAGGAAACCCGCAGGCAGATCGCAACCAGATACACGCCTCGGGGCGACGCATCCGACCCGGACGCCGACGACCCAGGACGTGGCGCACGCCGTGCCGCACCTCGCCTCCGAGGAGCCGGGGGGAGCGATTGCTCCATCAGTGCTACTACAAACTCCGACAGTGGTGGGTCGTCCACGGAGCGACACCCGCCGGCGGCGCGCCGAGACCGGGCCAGCGGGACCGCCCTGGTGGGCGCGCTCCGATCCGGGAAGACTCGCTAAGTACTGAGTGGCAAGGAGTGAGTGAATCCGATGGGTTTCGAGTGGACGAAGGCTGGGCGTGATCCCCCTCCTGGCGTGCGGGAGGAGGTTCTCCACGAATCGGAGCGCTCTCGGGTCACCCGACTGCTGTTTCCGTCCAGGAGCGTGATCCGAAAGGAGCCGCTGGGGCCGGCCGCGCGCCGGAGGCTGAAGCACGAGGTGAGAATTCTCGAACAGCTGTCCGGAGTGGACGGCACCGCACAGCTGGCCGAGGACACGCCGTCGGTCCCGAGGTCCTTCCTGATGGTGGACGTCGGCGGTGTGGCGCTGTCCGAGCACCCCACGCCCTGGGACCCGGTCGCACTGGTCGGTCTGGCCGAGCTGCTCGCCCGGGCCGTCGCCGGGATGCACCAGCGCGGGGTCGTGCACCGGGACATCAATCCGTCGAACATCGTGCTGGGCGAGTGGGATCGGGCACCCGTTCTCGTTGATTTCGCCCTGGCCAGCATCTTCACGGCGTTTCAGCCCGATTTCCTGCCCTACAAGGAGGTGGTCGGGACGGTGCCCTATCTGGCGCCGGAGCAGACGGGCCGCACGGGTCGCCCCGTGGACCAGCGGGCCGATCTGTACGCGCTCGGGGCCACTCTCTACGAGCTGGCCACCGGGACGCCGCCGTTCGGCGCCGACGATCCCCTCCGCGTGATCCATGGTCATCTCGCTCGCCAGCCGACACCGCCGACGACGGTGAATCCAGCGGTGCCGGCGGCACTGTCTGCGATCATCATGCGCCTGCTGGAGAAGGAGCCGGACGACCGGTATCAGAGCGCCCAGGGGCTGGCTCATGACCTCGGCCTGCTGCGCCGAGGCGCGGCGCTGACCCGGCTCGGTGAACTGGATGTCCTGGTGCGTCCGCTGAGGTCGTCGCGGCTGGTCGGGCGTGACCGAGAGGTCGGCGACCTGCGGGCGCTGTTCGCCGAGGCGCTGGAGGGAAGGTGCTGCGGGGTCCTGGTGAGCGGGACGCCGGGGGTCGGCAAGACGTCCTTGGCCCACGAACTGCGCCCGATTGTGGCCGGCTGCGACGGCTGGTTCGTCGCCGGCAAGTTCGACCAGTATCGCCGTGATCTGGAGTACGACGGGGTCCGGGAGGCTTTTCGCGCGCTGGGGCGGCTGTTGCTGGCCGAACCGGAGGAGAGCCTCGCCGAGGTGCGGGACCGGATGCTGCGGGAGCTGGGTCCGAACGCGGGACTGGCGGCGGCGACGGTGCCAGAGCTGGGGGCCCTGTTGAACGTCCCCCCGGAGTCGGGCGATGCGGCGACCCTGCAGGTGCGAGCACAGCACAACGCTGTCGCGATCCTGCGCGCGGTCGCGTCGCGACGGCGTCCGCTGGTACTCCTCGTCGATGACCTGCAGTGGGCCGGGCGCGCCTCTCTCGGATTCCTCGATCTCATCTTCGGCGGCGACGAACAGATCGAAGGGCTGCTGTTGATCGGCACCTACCGGGACTGCGGCCTCGACGCCGTCCATCCGCTGGCGCCGATGCTCACGCGCTGGGCTCGGTCCGACGCCGGACCGCGCCTGTTGCGGTTGGACAACCTCACTCCGGCGCGGCAGGAGGCCATGATCGCGGACCTGCTCGGCCTGCCTCTCCAGCCCGCGGCGCAGCTCGCGCGGATGATCGCGCCCGCGACCGGCGGCAATCCGTACGACATGGTGGAGTTGTTGGACTCCCTGCGCCAGGACGGGCTGTTGGCACGCGGCGAGGGCGGCTGGAGCTGGGACGCGGACGTCCTGCGCCGGCGCCTGGCGAGGGTGGACGTGACCGGCCTGCTGATGGCGCGGGCGGCGTCGTTGCCGGCGGCGACCGCTGAGGTGCTGACGGCCATGGCCTGCCTGGCCGGGCGATCCGATCTCGCCCTCCTGCGGGCTGCGACGGGGCTAGCGAGCGACGTTCTCGAACGGCGCCTGGCCCCCGCGTTCACCGCCGGCCTGCTGGTCCTGGAGTCCGATGGCCGACGCGGGATCCGCTTCCACCACGATCGGACCCAGGAGGCTGTCCTCACCGGCCTCACGTCCGAGACGCGGCGCGAGATCCGGTTGGGCCTGGCCAGGCGCCTGGCCAGGCGGCCCGAGTTCTTCCCCGTGGCCGCGGAACAGTACCTGCTCGTGGCTGACGCTGTGCGGGACGAGGCCGAGCGCCAGGTGATGGTCGGGCTGTTCCGGCGGGCCGCCGACGGCTGGCGGGCGCTGATCGACTATCCGTTGGCGGAGAGGTACCTGACCGCGGCGCTGCGTCTGATCGACCCGACCGAGACCGATCAGCTGCTCGAGATCCACATCGCCCGGCATGCCGCGCTCTACCGGCTGGGCCGTCTCGACGAAGCCGACGACGAATACCAGACGATCGTCGGGCTGTGTGTCTGCGCTCGCCGGTGCGCGGCGGCGACCGCGGTGCAGGTGAGCAGTCTGTTCAACCGGGGACGCGCCGACGACGCTCTGCGGCTCGGCCTCGAGGCGCTCGGCCATCTCGGCTACGAGATCCCAGTCGGGGATCGCTTGGAAGCGGAGGTGGACGAGGGCCTCGACGCTCTCTACCAGTGGATCGAACGGACCACCGAGTCCGACGACCTGAGCCGGCCTGAGACCCGCGACCCCTCGCGCTCGAGCGCTGTCGAGCTCATCAGCCGCCTCACACCCCCCGCCTTCCTCGCCGACCCGGCGGCGCTGGCCTGGTTGACGATCACAGCGCTGCGGATGTGGGCGCAGGACGGGCCGGACCCGGAGCTGATCGGCCCGAGCGCCTACATCCAGTCCGTGACGGTCGCCCGCAGGAGCGACTATCTCGCCGGGCACCGCCTGATCTCGCGGATTCTCGCCGTGAGCCGCGCCCGCGGCTACGAGCGCGTCCAGTTGCTCGCGCTCTGCCACTACATGGCCAGCGCTGATCCCTGGTTCGAGCCCGTCGAGGACAGCGTGTCCATGGCACGTCGCGCAGTGCAGGGCTTCATCCAGGCCGGTGATCTGCAGAACGCGTGCTTTGCCCACTACCTGGTGGTGTTCGGTCTGGTGGACTGTGGCGCGTCGCTCGACGTACTGGTCGCCGCGGCCGATGAGGCGCTGGCGTTCGCCACGCGGACGGGCAACGGGCAGGCTGAGGAGGTGTTCGGGAGCTACCGGCGACTGGCGTGCATGCTTCGGGGGGAGACCGCCGAAGTGGCGGCGGACGATGTCGGTGGGATGAGCCCGCTGGCCGGAGCCCCCACCGTTCGCATCAACCTGGGGCTAACCCGGGCGCTGGCCGCCGCCATCCTCGATCATCCGGCTGATCTGGCTCGCGAGACGGCCGCCCTGCTGCCACTCCCGCCGAGCTACGAGGTCATCTATTCGGCGGCGTCGGTGCGCGTCCTGCGGGCGTTGGCGCTGGCCGCGAAGGCCCGCGCCGCGAACCAGGGCGACCGCGAGGCCGTCGTCCGCGAGCTGGACGAGCTGGTCGCGTGGCTTTCCGCACGGGCGGCGGACGCGCCGACCAACTTCTCGCACCTGCTGTATCTCGTGGAGGCGGAGCGGGCCTGGGCGGTCGGCGACGTCCGGGAGGCGATGTACGCGTTCGACCGGTCGGAAAGGGAGGCTTCCGGGCGGACGCGCCCCTGGCATCGGGCGCTGATCCTGGAGCGTGCGGCCCGCTTCTACCTGGCCTGTGGCCTCGAGACGGTGGGCCATCGGCTGCTCGTCGCCGCCCGCGACCAGTATCTGGTCTGGGGCGCGACGGCGAAGGCCGCTCAGCTCGACTACGCCTACCCCTCGTTGCGCGCCGAGTTCGTGCAAGCCCGGGCGTCTGCACAGCTGTCCGGGCAACTCAGTGGCCGCTTCGGTCTGACGACGGGCACCTTCGATCTGCTGGGCATCGTCGCCGCGTCCCAGGCCCTGAGCTCGGAGACCAGCATCGACGGCCTGCGCGCGAAAGTGGTGCGCATCTTGTCCGACATGGCGGGCGCCACCGGGGTCCGCCTCCTGCTGTTCGAACAGGAGGCGCGCAGCTGGTCAGTCCACGTGGACGATCGTGGCCCCCTGACCCTGGACCAGGCGAGCGATGGGCACCTGTTGCCACGCTCGATCGTCCGGTACGTCGAGCGCACCCGCCAACCTGTCGTCGTCGCCGATGGCGTCCGCGACGACCGGTTCCGCCGGGACCCGTACTTCACCGATCTCGTGCGCTGTTCGCTTCTCGCCGTCCCCATCCTGATTCGAGGCGAGCTCCGGGCGATGCTCCTGCTGGAGAACCGGATGATCCGCGGTGCGTTCACGACGGAACGACTTGAAGGGATCATGCTGATCGCCGGCCAGCTCGCGGTCTCGCTCGACAACGCCCTCGTCCACACCTCGCTGGAGCGTAAGGTCATCGAGCGGACCGAGCAGCTCGCGTCCGCCAACAGGCGCCTCGAGCAGCTCTCGATCACGGACCCGCTCACCGGACTGGCGAACCGTCGGCACCTTGACGCGGTTCTCGACGCCGAGTGGCACCGAGCCCGACGCCAGGGGACTCCCCTCGCGCTCGCCATGATCGATGTCGACCACTTCAAGTCCTATAACGATCATCTCGGCCACGCGGCCGGTGACCGCTGCCTGCAACGTGTCGCCGCCTGCCTGGCCGCTGGCGTTCGTGACACCGACCTTGCCGCCCGCTACGGGGGCGAGGAGTTCGCCGTCGTCATGGCGGGCGCCGACACGGAGACCGCTACTCGCGTCGCGCACCGGCTCCGTGCCGCCGTGGCCGAGCTGGCCGAGCCACACCCGGGGATCACCGACTGCATCGTCACGGTCAGCATCGGCGTCGTGGCGACCGTCCCCAGCGTCGGCGGGACAATGAGCGAACTCGTCGACCGCGCCGACGCCGCGATGTACGAAGCCAAGCGTGGCGGGCGAAACCGTGTGGTGGCGGCCGCCGGGCACCCGGCCTCGCGACAGGCGCCGGCCTTAGCTCCCGGCGGCACGCCCGTGCCTCCGGGACAGCCGGGCTGACGCGGCGAGGCCTGTGGGGCTCCGAAATCCGGGTTTCGGATTGTGAGCTGGCCTTTTACGGTTGCTGTGATCGTCCGGGGTCTCATCAGGCGGCGTTGCGGTACTCGTTGATCAGCCCGTCGAGGATGCGTGTGCGACGGACGGCGGACCCTGTGGCGTGCCATAAGTCGGCCTGGGTCTGTGAGCTGGGCCGATGCGACAGCTTCGCCGTCGGCATGATGGTCACCCATGTCTGTACGCCTGCTCTGCCTGATCTTCATTCAGGTGTGTGGCTGGCTCGTCTCGATCCCCCTGGCGACGCCGAGCTCACGCCACAGCCCATCCAGCAGCCACGTCCCACCGATCGGCCGTGCGTCGCTGACCTCCATCGGCCCGCCGCCCGCGGCCAGCCCCACCTCACCCCGCCCCGTGGACTCCTCGCAGCCGTCGCCGAAGTGCGTCTGGATCGACGCCGCCAGCCGCCGCAACCCGTCCACGTCGACCGCCTCGACCCGACCCAGGTTCATCAACACCTGCGGCCTGGTCATCCCGTCGACGCGATGGTTGTGCACCAGCGCGACGTACCGCACCACCGAGCCGTCGGCGTTCCGCCGCTACGTGAACCGCAGGCACATGCCCACACCAAACCACCCAGACAGGTACAGCAACCACGAACGAGCCAGTCGTGTTACCACACTTTCCACGCCGCGAGCCCAATTCACATGGTCGACAACCCCGCGACCTGCACCTTCACGTCAGCGATCTTCACCGTGTGCCCACGAACTGCGGAACCCGGGATACAGCCATCAACCCAAAATCACGCCCTTGAAAATGACACACTCGAGCACCGGGAGTCTTTGCAGCGGTGTGGTCGACGTCAGCACCATCGACGGCACTGCAACCGCAGCTTCCCCACCCAGAACTGACACCGACGTCAATTAGGAAAGATGGATTGCTCGAAGTGCTGCCAGCGCCCTCGGCCGTGTCGCTTTGCGGCGTACATGGCCGTGTCGGCGGCACGGACCAGCTGATCGGCATTGGAGATCCCTGGTCCGGAGATCGCGATACCCACACTGGCAGTCACGCCGATGCCCGGCCCGCGACCGGCCCGCAGCGTCTCGAGGCTGGAGATTATGCGTTTGGCGACCGCCTCGGCCGTCGCGC
>Ga0105248_10002154_pt1 | contig 21782 bp, 16 predicted proteins | sample KBSS34metaG_FD_81524 | JGI IMG/M metagenome (GOLD analysis project Ga0105248, IMG submission 81524) | Switchgrass rhizosphere microbial communities from Kellogg Biological Station, Michigan, USA - KBS S3-4 metaG | ecosystem: Host-associated > Plants > Roots > Rhizosphere > Soil | place...
ATGTCACCGTTTACTCGTTACGCTTTTTCCCTACTGATTGCGATCTATGGGATCTATCAACTCACTCAAGACCATCCGGTTCCGGGCGTCATCGCGGTCCTGCTCGCGGCCTTCATCTTCTGGATCTCGCGCCGCCGTTGATGGGCAGCCGAGGACGTGACGCCTTTCACGGCCCCGTTTAACGGAATAATCTACTTTGCCGCCGTCCAACGACCCGGGAGACGCCTGATGCTGCGCCCGCTCGCCCTTGGCCTCGTTCTATGCTCTCTCGTAACGCTGCCGGCCCGCGGGGCCGACATGAACTACAACGAAGCGGTGGCAGGCCCCGACTTGAGCTACAGCTACGTCGAGGGCTCGATATTCCAGAACAATACGGGTACTGCGATCGGCGAATTGGACGGCAAGGGCGCCGAAGCCTGGTTCTCGTACAGTGTCTTGAAGCTGTTGCACGTGTTCGGCGGCACGAAATACGTCGACTTCGACGACTACTCGGTCAACACCACGCTCGTGGAAGTGGGCGCCGGTTGGAACTACAACCCTTCGCCGCTTACGAGCATGTACTTCGACATCGCGGCGGTGTCCTCCACAGCCGATTCGCTCACGCCCGGCGGCCCGAAGATCGGCGTCGACGACGACGGCTACACGTATCTGTTCGGCTGGCGCTCGGCGAATAGGTCGCGGAAGATGGAATTCAACATCTCCGCCCAGCACATCACGTACAACAAGGTCGACGAGCCCGACACCTGGATCAACGTGGGCCTCCTGTTTCGCGCGACGAACAGGCTCATGGTCGTGACCGGCGTCGAGTTCACTGGCAAGGAAAACTTGTTCAAGGCCGGCGTCCGTTATTACCTGCCGAACCGTTTCGACAAGCGCACCGAGTAACGCAACGGTCCTCGCGGACCGAGCCCGCGAACACCTCTCTCCTCTCTGAGCGCAACGGCGCGCACCGCGCGCGGGTCGCCGACGATCGGCGATCCATAATCGACATTGGCAACCCGGCCTCAATAGAATGGCCGCGCGCCGCTGCGCCGGGGGAATCGATAGATGGCGGGGGTACTATCAAAGGAGCGAATCGTCGCGTCGCCGACGTTCAACCGGTGGCTCGTGCCTCCGGCTTCGATCGCGATCCATCTCTGCATCGGCTCGGTCTACGCGTGGAGCATCTATAACCCTGCTTTGATCCGCGTGATCGGGGTCGTGACACCGGCTGCGGGCGACTGGACGCTCACGGAAACCAACCGCGTCTTCACCGTCGCGATCGTGTTCCTCGGACTGTCGGCAGCGCTGGCGGGCAAGTGGCTCGAGGACGTCGGCCCGCGCACGGTCGGCACGGTCGCCGCGCTTTGCTGGGGCGGCGGCTACCTCGTCGGCGCGCTCGGCATCCTCTGGCATCAGCTCGCGCTCGTGTATCTCGGTTACGGCGTGATCGGCGGCTGCGGGCTCGGCTTGGGCTACGTCTCCCCCGTCAGCACGCTGATCCGCTGGTTCCCCGACCGGCGCGGCATGGCGGCCGGCATGGCAATCATGGGCTTCGGCGGCGGCGCGATCATCGGCGCTCCGCTGAAGCGCTATTTCCTGCGTCTGTTTTACGAAGCGCCGCAGTACCTCGGCACCGTCGACCAGGTTCGGCTCGTGACCGAAGGCGGTAAGCGCTTCGCGGAGGTCGCAGGTCAGATGCGTGAAGTGGTGGTCGTCGGCGCCAACGACGTCGCGAGCATGATCGTCCGCGGCGCCGAGGGCGTTTACGTCGTCGGCACCGGCAGCGTCGGCGCCGCCGGAACGTTCGTGACGCTCGGCCTGATCTATCTGGTCGTGATGCTGATCGCCGCGTTCTCCTATCGCCTGCCCGCGCACGGTTGGAAGCCCGCGGGCTGGTCGCCGCCGACCGACGCTCTACGCTCGCAGCGGATGATCAGCACGCACGACGTCGACATCGACGAGGCGCTGCGCACCCGGCAGTTCTGGCAGCTCTGGATCGTGCTCTGCTTCAACGTGACCGCTGGCATCGGCGTGCTGAGCGTCGCGCAAACGATGATGACCGAGATCTTCGGCACCACGCTCCCGAGCATCGTCGACGCCGGCTTCGCGGCAACCTACGTCGCAATGATCAGCGTATTCAACATGCTCGGCCGCTTTTTCTGGGCGAGCACGTCGGACTACATCGGCCGGCGCAACACATATTGGATCTTCTTCGCGCTAGGCATCGCGCTGTACTTATCGATCCCGTACGTCGCGCGGCAGGTCAGCGTGATGCCGGCGGTCGTGTGGCTCGTCTACTTCTACGCGGCGACGATGATCATCTTCACCATGTACGGCGGCGGCTTCGCTACGATCCCCGCTTACCTCGCCGACATGTTCGGAACACGCTACGTCGGCGGCATTCATGGCCGGCTGCTCACCGCATGGAGCGTGGCCGGCGTCGTCGGGCCGGAGGCGATCACGCGGCTGCGCGCGAGCGCGCTCGACTCGGCGCTGCACGATCTTGCGGCGCGAATCGATCCCGCGCGCTTCAGCGCAGCGTTCGGCGCCGGCCTCGATCAGCTCGACTCGCTGATCGCCCAGAAAACGGTCACGATCGGCAAGCTCATGGAAATTGCGCCCGCGGGCACGGTCAACCCGACGCCGAGCCTATACAACGTGACGATGGTCCTTATGGCCTCGCTGCTCGCGGTCGCGCTCGTCGCGAACGCGCTGATGAAGCCGGTCCGCGCGGAGCACTACTTGCCGGAGTCCGAGGCCGAGGCATGAGACCTCTCCGCGCCGCGAACCGCCGACCGCTCGCGCGGCTCGCGTGCGCGGCTGTTTCGGCCGCCGTCCTATGCGCGTGCTCGCGTAACGACGGCGCACGCGACTCGGGCTCGCCGGCCGCCCCGCCGCTGATCACGCTCGACACGCACGCGGACATCCCGCTCGACTTCGCGACGCCGGCCGTCGACCCGCTGAACGCGAACCTGCAAGTCAACCTAGAGAAGATGGCCCGCGGCGGCCTCGACGCGGCGTTCTTCATCGTCTACGTCGGGCAAACGCCGAGGAACGACGCGAACTACGCACAAGCCCAAGCCGACGCCCAGACGAAATTCGCGGCGATCCACCGAATGGCGGATGAGCTCTACCCGAGCCGGATCGAGATCGCGTATCACGCCGATGACGTCGAGCGGATCGCGGGCCGCGGCAAGCTCGTCGCTGCGATCGGCATCGAGAACGGGTACGTCCTCGGCAAGAGTCTCGAGATGCTCGACCGCGACTACGAGCTGGGCGCGCGCTACGTCACGCTCGTGCACGACGGCGACAACGATCTCGCGCGCTCGGCGCGCCCGAAGCCCGACTACGGCGATGGCACGATCGACACCGGCGTGACAGACCTCGGCGGGCAAGCGATCCAACGGATGAACCGCCTCGGGATCATGGTCGACGTGTCGCACGGCTCGAAGAAGACCGCGCTCGACGCGATGCGCCTGTCGCGAGCGCCCGTGATCGCGTCGCACTCGGGCGTCGCCGGCGTGTTCGTGCATCCGCGCAACATGGACGACGAGACGCTGCGTGCGCTGCGCGATGATGGCGGCGTGATCCAAGTGGTGGCGTACGACGAGTACCTGAAGCCGCGGCCCGACGAGGAAGTTGCGGCGCTGCGGGAGCTGCGGGACAGCGTCGGCTTGACCGAGCGCGGCGGCTTCGGCGCGCTGACGCCGGAGCAACGCGCGCGCTGGGACGACGGCCAGCGCGCGATACGCGAGCGCTGGGGAGCGACCGTGCGCGATTTCGTCGACCACATCGATTACGCGGTGAAGCTGATCGGCGTGGACCACGTCGGCATCAGCTCCGACTTCGGCGGAGGCGGCGGGATCGTCGGCTGGCAAGACGCATCCGAGACGCGCAATGTGACGGCCGAGCTCGAGAAGCGCGGCTACTCGCGCGCCGACATCGCGAAGCTCTGGAGCGGTAACCTGCTGCGCGTCTGGCGCGATGTGGAACGGGTGTCCGCGGAGCTGAGGGCCAAGCCTCAGCCGGCGAACTGAGCACGGCAAGGTCGCCCAGCTGACTAAGCAGCCAACTATTTATTAGCAAATTCAATTTATTAAAAGATATTTTAGAGAAATAACATGAAGACGATTACTTGGGTCACGACCGCCCTAATTGCCCTGCTCGCCGCTTTGGCGAACGCGTTCGCGCAGCCACCCACTGGCTTCGGCAACGCCCAAGCGCGCGCCCAGATTCCGGGCTTGCCGACGACGCCGACGGCCGTCGCGCTGCCGACGAAGCTTTCAGGCGAGATCAAGGGCCCGGGGCCGATGTTCGACTCCGCCCCATCGCAGGCGGCGGGTCTCGGACTCGATCACTTCAAGTATCAGACCAAGGAATACTTCGTGTCGGGCACCGCCGCGAGCAAGCCGTACATGACGCGCCTGGTCGTGCGCGCTCCCGCGGACGGCAAGAAGTTCAGCGGCCTCGTGCTCGCCGAGTCGATGCACAGCAGCGGCGCGGCGCATGCGTTCGAGTTCACGGCTGCATACGTGATGAGCTCTGGCCACGCCGCCGTCGAGATCCTCACGACGTCGCCGAAGCAATTCACCGATTTCAACGCGAAACGCTACGCCGATCTGCACATCGAGGACGGCCAGGCCGGCGACATCCTCGCCCAAGTCGGCGCGCTCCTGAAAAGCGACCGCGGCCCGTTCGGCAAGCTCAAGGTCCGCAAGATGGTGCTGTCGGGCTCGTCGATGAGCTCGGGCACGCTGATCAACTATCTGCCTTGGCACATGGCCTTCCGCACCCCCGACATGCAGCACATCTACGACGGCTTCATGCCGACGTCGGCCGGTCAGACCATCATGGGAGTCGACGTGCCGCTGATCCAGCTGCCGACGATGCTCGAGCTCGAGAACAACGTGACGAACCGGCAAGATAGCGACGAGCCCGGCAAGCAGTATCGGCTCTACGAGATCGCGGGCATCGGCCACGTCGACTCGCGCGACAACGTGCGGCTGTAGCCCAATCCGTGCGCGAAGGAATTGAGCACGATTCCGCTCCAGGCGTTCTTCTCGGTCGGCCTGTATCACCTCTTGCGCTGGGTCGATCAAGGCATCGCGCCGCCACGCGCACAGCGCGTGCTGCTCGACCGCGACTCGAGCAACGACGGCTCACTGATGGCGCTCGACGAGCATGGCAATCCGATCGGTGGAATCCGCAACGTCTACGTCGACGTGCCAGTCGCGAAGTACGCAGCGCTGAACACCGCGGCCACGCCGCTGATCCCGAACCCGGCCGAGTGGATCGTGAAGAACGGCGGCGAGCAAGGCGCACAGATCATGTGCCGCTTGAGCGCGTACCAGGTGCATTTCTCGAACGAAGAGCTCCGCAAGCTCTACGCCAGCCCGGAGAAGTACGTGCAGAAGTTCGAGGCGCGGCTAAACGAGCTCGAGAAGCAGGGCTGGTCGCTACCGGTCTATCACGACCTCATCATGAGCGACGCGAAAGCCGTGCAGTTCTGAAGCGCGGCAGGCAGGCGCATCGCGCGTCAGCGCGCGGGTACGGTCCAGGTGCTCGTCTGGCGCAGCGCGTCCGCGACGCGGCCCTTGCGCACGAGGTTCGTCGGCTGGTTCGCGTAGAACGCCTTCTCGAAGCTCTGCCCCGGCTGGCGCAGGATCACGCCGAGCGCGACCGGGAACTCCGGCGGCGCGAGCGCGAGCAAAAGACCCGCGAGCGTCCGATTCGTCTCGTCATGCACGAGCACCGCGCCCGGGTTCGCGCGCGCGTCGACGACCTTGAGCGTCATCGACTGTGCGTCGAACGCGAGGCCCTTCGACTTGTCCGCGCCGAACGTGAGAGGCTCGCCGTGCTTGACCTGCAGCTGCGCGTCGGCTTCCTTGTCGCGATCCGTGAACGAGTTGTAGACGCCGTCGTTGTAGACGATGCAATTCTGGAAGATCTCGACGAACGCGGCGCCCTCGAAGCCGTGCGCGGCCGCGAGAACGCTGCCGAGCCCGTCCTTGTCCACGTCGATTGCACGCGCGATGAACTTCGCACCGGCGCCGATCGCGAACGCGCCCGGCACGATCGGCGAATCGAACGAGCCGTTCGGGCTCGAGGGGGTGCGCGTGCCCAAGCGAGACGTCGGCGAATACTGTCCCTTCGTGAGGCCATAGACCTCGTTGTTGAACAGCAGGATCTTGAAGCCGACGTTGCGGCGCAGCGCGTGCATCAGATGATTGCCGCCGATCGAGAGACCGTCGCCGTCGCCGGTGACGACCCAGACGTCGAGCTCGGGATTCGCAAGCTTGAGCCCCGTCGCGATCGCGGGCGCGCGGCCGTGGATCGTGTGGAACCCGTAAGTCTCGACGTAGTACGGGAAGCGCGCCGCGCAGCCAATGCCGGACACGAACACCGTCTTCTCGGGCACGGCGCCGACGTCGGCGAGTGCGCGTGTGACGGACTTAAGCACCGCATAATCGCCGCAACCCGGGCACCAACGTACTTCTTGGGACGACGCGAAATCCTTCGCTGCCAACTGCGCGCTCATGCGCGATCTCCTCTGACTGCCTTGCGCGGCCCGCGGACGGCTGCCGGCGCGAGCATCTCTCGAATCTTCTCCACGATCTCCGCGATCAAGAACGGTTGACCCGTAACCTTGTTCAGCTGCACGGTCTCGATGCCGAGCTTGTCGCGGAGCAAGCTCGCGAGCTGACCCATGTTCATCTCGGGCACGAGCACCTTGTCGAAGCCGCGCAAGAGATCACCCAAGTTCGATGGGAGCGGGCTCAAATAACGGATGTGAATGTGGCTCACGCGCTCGCGCTCCGGTATGGCGCGCACCGCCTGATAGATCGCGCCGAACGTCGAGCCCCAGCCGACGACGGCGATCCTGCCCTGCTCCGGCCCGTGCTCGACATCTTGCGGCGGAATGAACTTCGCGACGGCTGCGACCTTGGCGGCGCGCAGGTTCGTCATCGCCTGGTGGTTCTGAGCGTCGTACGAGATGTTGCCGGTACGGAGGTCCTTCTCGAGGCCGCCGACTCTGTACATCAGACCCGGCGTGCCGGGGACCACCCACGGCCGCCCGAGCGACTCCGGGTCGCGGTTGAAGATCACCGAGCCGATCTCCTGCCCCGCCTCGCGCGGCTTGGGGGCGTTCGTCTCGATCTTCGGGATCTTGTCCACGTCCGGTATGAGCCATGGCTCCGCGGCGTTCGCGAGATAGCCGTCGGTCAGAAGCATCACGGGCGTCATGTGCCTGAGCGCAATTCGCACGGCTTCGATCGCGACCTCGAAGCAGTCACTCGGCGTGGCTGCGGCGATCACAGGAATCGGCGCGTCGGCGTTGCGGCCGTAGACCGCCTGGTAGAGATCGGACTGCTCGGTCTTCGTCGGCAAGCCTGTCGAAGGGCCGCCGCGCTGCGAGTCGATGATCACGACCGGAAGCTCGGTGTTGATCGCAAGTCCGATCGCCTCGGTCTTGAGCGCGATGCCCGGGCCCGAGCTCGACGTGACGCCGATCGCGCCGCCATACGACGCGCCGATCGCGGCGCAAACGGCCGCGATCTCGTCTTCGGCTTGGAACGTGCCCACGCCGAGGTGGCCGTACCGCGAGAGCGTGTGCAGCAATGTCGAGGCAGGCGTTATTGGATACGAGCAGAACATGATCTTGCGGTCCGCGAGCTCCCCCGCGGCCGCGAGGCCGAGCGAGAGCGCTTCGGCGCCGCGCACGCCGCGGTACTCGCCGGGCGGGAACTGCGCCTCGATCGCCTTGACGTGCGGCACGGCGGCCGCGAGCTCCGCGGTCTCGCCGTACGCGTGACCGGCGCGCAACGCCGCGAGGTTCGCGTCGCGGATCTTCGCGTCCTTCGCGAACTTCTTCGCGATCCAGTCCTGGATCTGCGAGATGTCGTGGTTGAACATCCACTGCACGAGCCCGAGCGCCCAGAAGTTCTTGCAGCGGCCCGCATCGCTCTTGCTGAGCTCGAACTCTTTGGTCGCGTCGAGAGTCGCCTGGGTCATATCGACCTCGACGACCTGATAGCCGTCGAGCGCACCGCTCTTGCGCGGATCGGTCTGATAGCCCGCCTTCGCGAGCCCGCGGCTCGTGAAGCTGTCGACGTTGAGCACGATCAGCGCGCCGGATGCGACCAGCGGCAAATTGACCTTGAGCGCGGCTGGATTGAAAGCGACGAGCACCTGCGGCGCGTCGCCCGCGGTCGTGATCGGCCGCGCGCCGAGATGGATCTGATAAGCGGACACACCGAACGTCGTGCCGGCCGGCGCGCGAATCTCGGCCGGATAGTCGGGGAAGGTCGCGAAGTCGTTGCCCGCGAGCGCGGTCGCCGCGACGAACTGCGTGCCCATCAATTGGACGCCGTCGCCCGAGTCGCCGGCGAAGCGCACTACTACCGATTGCGATCCCATCCTGCTCATTCCCTGCGCCGCTGCTCGTCGCGGCGGGTCTATCGTGTAAGACGGTTTGCTTGCCACTCGCGCGGCACGCCCGGAAGGCGGCGCGGTCGAAGACATGCAGAGGACACGAGTGGCCGGGTATTATAGCGGCCCGGCCTAAGGTTCAGGCAATTCAAATGCATAAGCATATTTCAGCGGCTCAGGTCGAGCCCGCGGCGCGCTAGTCGTGCCGCGGATTACGTACATTCAGCCGAACGGCGAGGCCAAGACCGTCGACGTGCCGGCCGGAACGACCGCTATGGAGGCCGCCGTCGACAACGACGTCGCGGGCATCGTGGCCGAATGCGGCGGGGCGGCAAGTTGCGCGACTTGCCACGTCTACGTGGAGCCCGAGTGGCTCGGCAAGTTGCCGCGCCCGGCCCCGCAGGAGGACGGAATGCTCGACTGCGTGATCGACCGGCGCGCGAACAGCCGGCTCAGTTGCCAGATCGTCCTCAAGAACGAGCTCGACGGTCTCGTCGTCCGGGTCGCGGACGAGCAGATCTGAGGCACCCCGCTCGCGTCGACAGGCTTGGACCAGGCCGGCGTTTATAGGAGAATTCGCCACTTTCTGAACACCTTAGGGGTGGCTTCCGATGACCTTCGTCGTGACCGAGTCCTGTATCAAGTGCAAGTACACCGACTGCGTCGAGGTGTGCCCAGTCGATTGCTTCCACGAAGGTCCGAACATGCTCGTGATCGACCCCGAGGAGTGCATCGACTGCACGCTGTGCGAGCCCGAGTGCCCCGTCGAGGCGATCGTCTCCGAGGACGACGTGCCGGCGGGACAAGAGCAGTTCACACAGCTCAACGCGGAGCTTTCCAAGAATTGGCCGGTGCTCACGAAGGCCAAAGCGGCGCCGCCCGACGCGGACGAGTGGAAGGAAGTCAAGGACAAGCTCAAGCTGCTCGAGCGCTAGCCCGCCGCGGCGTATCGTTCTCGCCGCGCATCACGACTGATCTTTCAGCGGCAGTAGGTTCAGCAGGAACTCGACCGCGCGTTGCGAGAAGCCCGTCGCGGGCTGGCGCCGCACGGTGCCCGCGCTGCTCGTCCACGTGAGCGTGCCCTCCGCGTCCATCGTGACGCGCCACGCGTTGTCCGGCGTCATGTCCCTCGCGATCAGCGCCGCAACGCTGCGCGCAAGATCCTCGCTTTCCGTCGCGACACCGAGCTCGGTGTTGATCTCGAGCGAGCGCGGATCGACGTTCGGCGAGCCGACGAAAGCATTCCTCCCGTCGATGACGATCGCCTTCGCGTGCAAGCCGATCGCGCGGGCCTTGGTCGGCGGCGTCGAGTATTCGCCGAGCACCGCCGCGTCGACACGGAACTCATAGAGCTCGGCGCCCGCTTGGAGCAGGTCGTGCCGCCAGTGTTTATAGCCCGTGTGCGCGATGACGTGGTTATTGGACGCGAGCGAATTAGTCACGATCGCTACGCGCACGCCGCGCGCGACCAGACTCCGAATCAACTCCCGAAATCGATCGTCGGGGATGAAGTACGGGGACGAGATCAGCACCTCGCGCTGCGCCATGGCGACGAGCTCCTCGAGGCGCGGATGGAGCGTGCGCGGCTCGGCCGCATCCGCGGCGTCGTGGAACAGCAGAGCAGGCCCCGCGGCGAACGTGCCGAGCAGCCCGTCGAAGAACTCGTGCCAGTCGGTGCTCGAAGTGAACGCGGCGAGTCGCGAGCCCGCCGCGGCGATCGTCTCCGCGAACCGCGCGTCGGCGCTGGCCGCCTCCTTGGCGACGTGCGCGTCGAGTAGCGCAATCGGATATGTCGCGGGGCTATTCCAGAACTCCTCGAAGCTCGCGCTCACGTCGGCGACGACGGCCCCGCTCACGAGCACATCGAGGTCGTCCTCAACGAACGGCTCGTGGACGCCGAAGTAGCGATCGCCGATGTTGCGGCCGCCGAGGATCGCGAAGCGGCCATCGGCGATGTAGGCCTTGTTGTGCATACGCCGGTTCAGCGTCTTCGTGCGGGCGAGGAACTCCACCGCGACACCGAACATCGAGCCTCGGCTCGCCCACGGGTTGAAGACGCGGACCTCGATCGACGGATGCGCGTCGAGCCGCGCCACGAGCGCGCCGCTCTTGGAGACCGCGAAGTCGTCGAGCAGCAGTCGCACCTTTACGCCGCGATTGGCCGCGTGCAGCAGGCGCTGCGCGAGCAGCGCGCCGCTCGCGTCGTTTTGCCAGACGAAGTACTGGACGTCGAGCGTCGCGACGGCTTCGTCGGCCAGCGCGAGCCGGGCGTTCAGCGCGAGCTCGCTCCGATCGAGCAGCCAGTGCGCCGTCGCCGCGCTCGCCATAGCGGCGCCGATCCGCTCGGCGCGGTCGTGCAGAGGCCCATTCGGCGCGGGCGGCGCCGCGGTGTCCTGCGCAGGCGGCGGGTGCGGCGGCAGTGTCGCGCAGCCCGAGAGCATGACCGCAACCGCGACGCTCTCGAACAGGCGACGTCGAGCACGCTCAGCAAGCGAATCCCAGGTCCCTGAGAGTGCCAATGCCGCGACGCGTTGCCCTATACTACGGGCCAAGAAGCCTAGCGCGAGCAGCAGCGGGGGAACAAACCGAGCCGCTTTCCGCGCGGGCGATCCAAGAACAGAACGAAACCGCGGCCCGTCGCTTCGTTCGACGCCGCAGATCTTGCGAGGAGAATTCCATGGCAGGTAAGCGAGACCTCTTCATCAATGGTCAGTGGTCGGCCGCTAGAACCAAGGCCACCTTCCCCGTCTACAACCCCTCGACCGGGGAAGTCTGGGGGAACGTCGCGGACGCGAGCCGCGCAGACGCTGCGGCTGCGATCGAGGCCGCTGCCGAGGCGCAGCCGAAGTGGGCCGAGCTCGCGCATTCCGAGCGCGCTCGGCTCTTGTCGAAAGCCGCCGACGTGCTGACCGCGCGCGCGAAGGAATTCCAAGAAGCGCTCGTCGACGAAGGCGGAGCCTGGATCGGCAAGACGATGTTCGAGACGGGGTACAGCATCGGCGTCTACCGCGCCGCGGCCGCTGCCGCATATCAGGTCACGGGCGAGATCCTACCGTCCGATCACGGCAAGTTGTCGCTCGTCGTGCGCGAGCCGCTCGGCGTCGTATCCGTGATCTCGCCGTGGAACTTCCCGTTGATCTTGTCTTCGCGTGGTTTCGCGACGGCGCTCGCGGTCGGCAACACCGTCGTGCTCAAGCCGTCGGAGGAGACGCCGGTCTCGGGCGGCCTGCTGATCGGCGAGATCCTCGAGGAGGCCGGCATTCCGAAGGGCGTATTCAACGTCGTCACGTGCTCGCGCGACAGCGTCAAAGAAGTCGGCGACGAGCTGATCAGCAACCCGCTCGTGCGCGGCATCAGCTTCACGGGCTCGACCGCGGTCGGCCAGCAGGTCGCGGCGAAGGCCGGCGGGCTGCTAAAGAAGTGCTGCGTCGAGCTCGGCGGCAAGGACGCGCTGATCGTGCTCGACGACGCGGACATCGAGCAGGCGGTCAATGCGGCGACGTTCGGCTCGTTCATGCACCAGGGTCAGATCTGCATGTCGGTAGAGCGGATCATCGTGCACAAGGACGTCGCGGCCGAGTTCACCGAGAAGTTCGTGCAGAACACGAAGAAGCTCAAGGTCGGCAACCCGCGCGAGATGCAAAACTGCATCGGGCCGATCATCAACCAGAAGCAGCTCGACAAGATCCGCGACCAGGTCGACGACGCCGTCGCGAAGGGCGCGAAGGTGCTCGTCGGCGGCAAGCACAAGGGCCTGTTCTTCGAGCCGACGATCCTCACGAACATCACGCGCGACATGAAAGTGATGCGCGAGGAGACGTTCGGTCCGATTGCGCCAGTCGTAACCGTCGCGAGCGTCGACGAGGCGATCGAGGTCGCGAACGACACCGAATACGGCTTGTCCGCCGGCATCATGACGCGCAACGAGGAGCGAGGGCTCGCAGTCGCGCGGCGCTTGAACACCGGCATGGCGCACATCAACGACAGCTCGGTGAACGACGAGCCGCACGTCCCGTTCGGCGGCGTGCGCGCGAGCGGCCTCGGCCGTCACGGCGGCAAGGCCGGCATCGATCAGTTCACCGAGATGCGTTGGATCACGCTCGAGCGCGGCGGCCGGCACTATCCGCCGCCGTTCTTGATGAACCCGGGGCACTGATCGAGGTATCGATCCGAAGGCGGTTCATCTATCCAAAGGCCTCGGGGGCTCGCGTATACTCCGACGCCTCAATGGCACCCGGCATTCGGGGGTATTGGCGCTGATATTTCCCAGGAGAACAAACAGATGGTCAAAAAAGTCGTGAACAAGCTTCTGCCGACCACCATGGTCGGATCCTATCCCCGACCCGGCTGGTTCAAGCAGCAACTGTTGGGCCGCGACATCCGCGTGGCGTTCAAAGAGGTCGCGCACGAAGAGGCGTATCAAGACGCCGTGAAGGCCGTGATCACCGATCAGATCGAGGCCGGCCTCGACATCGTGACCGACGGTAACATGTGGTACGACGACTACGTCGGCGTGATCGGCTCGTTCTGCTGGTACCTCTACGAGCGCATCCCAGGCTTCGAGCCGACGCGCAATCCGCACCCGTCGATGGTCGGCGCCGGCCCGAGCGCCGGGAAGACGTTCCTCGACGACTGGGGCGGCGTGATCAACAACGGCGCGGTCGACAAGACGGGCGACGCGTTGCGTTGGCCCGACCTCTACGACATCGCTAAGAAGGCCGCGGGCAACGTCCCGGTCAAGGTGTCCGTCGGCGCCGGCCCCGCGAACCTCGCGTGGCACGTCTACTTCAACAAGGACTCCTTCTACAAGAACGCCAAGGACCTCACGATGGCGCTCGTGCCCATCTTCAACAAGGAGATGAAGGAGCTCGTGAAGCACGGCGCGAAGTACCTGCAGATCGAGGATCTCGGCGCCTGGCTGCCGCTGTTCTCGAACAATAAGGACGACTACAAGTGGATTCGCGAGAGCATCGAAGGGATGTGCGACGGCGTCGACGCGAAGATCGGCTGGCACTTCTGCTTCGGCAACGCGTGGGGTAACGACATCCTGTCGGCGAACTTCCCGGAGGGCTACCAGACCGTGCTGCCGAACTTCTGGGGCACCGAGGGCGTCGACGAGTTCGTGCTCGACTACGCGAACCGCCACATGGCCGGCGTCGAGTTCCTGAAGAACTGCCCGAAGGACAAAGGCGTGCAGGTCGGCGTGCTCGACATCCGCACGAGCATGGTGGAGACCCCGAACATGGTCGCGGACCGCGTCCGCAAGATCATCAAGGGTGGCCTCTCACCCGAGCAGATCACGCTGTCCACGGACTGCGGCATGAAGCCGCTGGCCCGCATGGTCGCGAAGCTGAAGCTCAACGCGCTCGCCGAAGGCGCGGCGATCGTTCGCAAGGAAGTCGGCGGCCGCTAAGCCGAAAACGCACAGCAAGGCGCCGGGCAACCGGCGTGCGAAGCGAAAAAGACGGGCCGGTGAGCATCACCGGCCCGTTTCTTTTTCGGGGTTGCGATGCGCTGCGCTCCGGCGACGACGACCGAACGGTCGTGATTTGAAGATCCGAAAAAATGCTGATTGACCCCGGCGAACCGCGCGACGACCATGAAGGCGTAGGACAAGCGCACGCCAAGGAGGCACCCATGATCGCCCACACCGGTCTCGCAGTCAGCGACTACGCCGCTTCGAAGACGTTCTACAAGAAAGCGCTCGCGCCGCTCGGCTACAAGAACAACATGGACCACGGCACGGCGGGCGGCTTCAACGACGGCAAGAACACCGATTTCTGGATCGGCCAACGCGACGACGTTCAGACCATGCATCTCGCGTTCGAAGCGAAGTCCAAGGAAGAGGTCGAAGCGTTCTACAAGGCCGCGCTCGAGGCGGGCGCACGAGACAACGGCCGCCCGGGGTACCGTAGTGACTACTGGCCCGGTTATTACGCTGCGTTCGTCCACGATCCGGACGGCCACAACGTCGAGGCCGTCTGGTACGACTACGCGCGCGCGAAATAGTCGCGCGGCGGTTCACGAGTCCTAGCCCGGTGGCGTGCCGGGGCGGCGGCGTCGCCAGCGCTCAGCGCACGAAGCGGGCGGCGTAGTCGTTCGTCGGGTCGCGATAGATGCCGTGAATGTGGCTCGGCGGCTGGGCGCCGCTGGAGCCGGGCCCCTGCGCCGACCACTCGATCACGAGCGCCGGTCCCGTCACTCGAAAATAGATGGCGGAGCCCGGCGTCGTCGGTCCGTTCCACGCGAAGTAAGTCTGGTCGAGACCTGCACGGATCTCGGACGTGCGCTCGGCGGCGTCCTCGTCGTTCGCGAGTCCCGCGTAGTGCGCGATGAGCCTCATAAGCGCCGCGCGCTGGTCTTCCGACATGCGCGCTGCGGGCAGGCCCTCCGGCGCGATCGTTTTGCCGTCCTCGCCGGGGCCGAGCACGACGTCCCCCGGCCGCCTAGCGAGCGATGCCGCGCGTTGCTGATCGGCATCGAGCCAGTTCATGAGCGCGAACGCGTCGCGCTCGATGTCGCCGAGCGGCCGCACCGTTGCGCCGCTCGCATCGGTGAACGTCGACGGCTGTACGCCGATGAAGCTCGGCGTCAGGGACACGTGCGGGCCCGCGACCGTCGCGTTGATCGTCACGTGGTGCCCACCCCACTGCCATTGCCAAGGCTCCGTCTCCGACGGCTTGCCGATCAGGGCGATCCAGTAGAAGCCCATGCCGAAGTTCGGGCCGCGCCCCGCCCCGCTCTCGCGGGCCAGCGCGTCGTCGGCGCGCCATTCGTCGACGACGCGCCGATAGCCTTCCGCGCTCAGCGTCGCCTGCATGAGAGCGAGCCACGCGTTCCGCTGCGGCTCCTTGAGGTCACCCCACTTGAGGCCCGCACGCTTGAATATGCCGGCCGGGAGATTCGACCAGCGCTGCTTCTGAGCGGTGTCGCCCGGCGCGAAAAACAGTGCACCCTTCTCGGCGTCACTCAGCGTCGTTACGAATGCGTTCGCAGCGGCGACGATCTTCGGCGTCGTCGCGGGCGACGCGTGCGCGGCCGAGGTGCCGAGGCCCAGCAAGAAGACGATCAGTTGCGCTTTCGCCATAGTTTTCGCCCGCAAATTGGATCCGCGCCTAGCCGCGGCAGCCGGCAACCCGCGGCGGCACGACGCGCGCCGCTGGCTCGGCCGGTTGCGCGATCTCGTCCTGCGTCCGCGCGAGCTCCGTCGCCGGAAGCGGCGGGCTCGGCAGATAGCCTGTAGTCGCGCGCGTGGTGCCGCGCGTCCGCACGGTGAGCGTGCTGCGCTCGCGCGCGAGGCGCGGGATGCAATTCTGCGCGAGCAAGCCGGCGACCACCGGAGCCGGGGTCGCAAGAGGCAGCACCGATCCCGTCAGCTCGTTAGGCGAGTTGATCAAGATTTCGCCGTCGAGCCCGCGCGTCGAGGTGGCATCGATCTTGCTGTCCGCGGAGGCCACGAAGAACCCGGCGCCGATCGTGATGTTGCCGCCGTTGCCGGCGTTCGCGCTCGCAAGGACGTCGCTGCGGTTCAGCAGCACGTAGTCCGGATCGATCGTGACGTTCCCGCCGGAGTCCGTCGCCGTCACACCGCCAGCCTGCGCCCCGATCGTCGAATCGATGAGCTCCACCTTGTGACCTGCCTCGACAACGATGTCCCCGCCGGCGGATCCGAGCGCGCTCGTCCGCAGCGCGCTCGCGTCGAGCGCCAAGGCATCGGTCGCCGTGAGGCGGAGCGCGCCGGCCTTGCCCGAGCCCGAGCTGCTCGCGGAGATCGCGCTGCCGCCCGTGAGATCGATCGTGCCCGCCGAGATCACGACGTCGCCGCCATTGCCGAGGCCCGTCGTCGCCGCCGAGACGTCGGAGCCGCCGCTGAGGCGAACGGTCTCCGCGTGGAGGCTGACCGCGCCACCCGTTCCATCCACCGTCGAGGCCGAAATGCGCGCCGCGTTCTCGAGCGTGATGTCATTCGCCTGGACCGCGATCTCCCCCGCCGCGCCCGCGCCGGCTCCGACCGCCGTCGATTCGCTCGCGATTCGTGCGTTCGATACGTGCAACGAGCCCACATCGAGCGCGACTCGGCCGCCCGCCCCGAGCAATGCGGTGTTGCCCACGATCTCGGCGCCGTCCGCGAGCGTGAGCGCTGCGGCAGAGATCGCGACGGAGCCCGCGTAGCCGATCCGCGGCGCGCTGACTGCGCCGCCCTCGCCGGGATCAACCTCGGTCGAAGCCTTGATCGCCGACCCGTTCCCGTCGCCGCGCGCTCCGCGCAGCGACACCTCCCCGGCCGCAACGACCGTGACCGATCCGCCGTTGCCGACACCGGATGTGCTCGAGGACATCCGCGCGCCGTCGGCAAGTTCGACGCGGCCCGCCGAGACGGCGATCGAGCCCGCGTTGCCGGTCGCCGTGAAGAAGCTCGACGTCGTGATCCGCGAGCCGCGATTGTTGGCGGGATCCGCGATCCCGTTCGTGCCAGTCGCGACGAAAGCCTCGGACGCGACGATCGCGATGTTCCCGCCGTTGCCGGTGCTCTGCGCCGTGCTGCCGATCCGCGCGCCGTTCAACGCCTCGACGGTCGGCGCCTCGAGACGGATATTGCCGCCCGAGCCGCTGCCCGCCGTGCTCGCGGTGATCTCCGACTCCTGGACTAGCGTGAGCCGGCTTGTCGCCGAGAGGGAGATATCGCCCGCGCCGCCTGCGCCGAGCGTGCTTGCAGAGACATCTGCTCCGTTCGCGATGCGGAGCACCGCGGCGGCCACGTCGATCGAGCCGCCGCGTCCCGTCGCGGCCGCCGCGACGTCGGAGAAGAGCCCGGACCCGATGCTCGGCGTCGTGCCGCCGCCACCGCCACCGCCGCCGCCACCGCCGCCGCCACCAGTGCCGCCGCCGCCACTGCCGCCGCCGCCACTGCCGCCGCCGCCACTGCCGCCGCCGCCACTGCCGCCGCCAGCGCCGGCACCATTACCCCCGTCCGCCGACCCCTCGATGCGGACAGTCCCGGTCGCGGTCAGCGCGATTTGTCCGCCGCGGGTCCCACCCGCGGCGCCGGTCCGTATCTGGCTGCCGTCGAGCAGCGTCGCGTCCGTGACGCCGATCAGCACATCGCCCGTCGCGGTCGCGCTCGTCGCGGTATTCGCTGCAACGCGGCTCGCGGAGCGCATCACGAACTGGCCGCCGAGGATGTAGACGTCGGGCGTTACCGGACCGCCGCCGCCACCGCCACCGCCGCCTCCACCGCCCCCGCCGCCGGCTCCGCCGCCCTCTCCCGTCCCGGCCGCGGTCGTAACCGACGTCGCGGTCAGCGAAATGGCGCCGAGTGGGGGCGCGGCGCTCGAAGCATTGCCGATGCCGCCCGCGACGATAGCCCCGGGCACACCGATGTTGACCGCGCCCGCGGCGCTCGCGAGCACGACATGTCCGGCCGGAGCGGTGAGCGTTGCCGAGGTCGCATCGATCGACCCGCCAACGAGCCCGAGCGTTCGCCCGCTCGGCACGCGCAGCGTCGCGCCCGTGATCGAGATCGCGCCGATCTGCGCATCGAGGAAGCCGAACGCGACCGGGTTGCCGATCGTCAGCGTCGAGCCCTGCGGGTTCGCCGCGTCGAAGCGCCCACCGCCTGGGAGCAGCAGCGCGTCCGCCGTGCTCGCGTAGAACGAGCCCTGGACGTTCAGCGTCGCGCCGGCCCCGATCACGAGGCCGTTCGGGTTGATGAGCCAGAGGCTCGCGCCGGACACGGTGCTCGCGACGAGCCCGTTGATCTGCGACGGGTTCGCGCCCGTGACGCGGCCGATGATGTTCTGCGTCGTGCCAGTCGCGCTCGTAAACGTCGCGCTCTCGCCGCTCAATACGTTGAACTCGGAGAAGCTGTGGAACAGGTTCTGACCGACTCGCGTTCCGAGCGTGCTCGGGATGGTGTAGCTCGGGCCGGTCAGGGCGCCTGGGGCACCGGTCGTGCCGTCGAGCACGATCTGGCCGCGGCCGGCACCCGGTGCGAGCGCGAGCGCGAGCGCCGCGCCGGCGACGGCGAGCGTCGAGAACGACGCGGTCGTTCGGGGCGCGCGCGAGGTCTGGAGAGGTTCGAGTCCGATCGTCATGGTTTCAGCGGCCGCCGGTACGCAAGTGAGTAGTGAATGCCGCGATCCTGAAGACTGTCGTCGGGATTGTGCAGATCGACGAGCGCGACGCCGCGGTAGAGCTCCATGCTCAGGCCCGGCAGCGGATGCCAGAGCAGCCCGACGCCGACGCTCGTGAGATGCTCGCGCTTCGGACTGAACGCCGACGCCTCCGCATCGACCGACAGTCCGTAGTCGACGAACGTTGCGATGTCGAAGTTCCCGCGGGGCTGACCGGTCGCGTCGAGGAGCGCCGCGAACCGCCACTCCGCGGATGCAGCGAAACCGTTATCGCGAACGAGCTGACTCTCGCGGTAGCCGCGTACGCTGTACCGGCCGCCGATCGGCAGCTTATACATCGCGAGCAATGAGTCGTCCGCCACTTGCAGGAGTCCGGTGACAAGGACACGGCTCGCCCGCCAGCGTAGGTTCTGCACGAACTGGAGCTGTCCGAAGAGCAGCGCGAAGTCGCCGTCGGGCCCGACCGCGTTGTGAGTTGGGTTCAGCACGTCGACGCCCCACTGCAGCGACCCACGCGCGACGAGCGAGCGCGTTCCGGCGGTGCGCGACCACTCGGTGCCGAGCACGATCGAGCTGCCGACGGCTTTACCGTCGACGTCGCCCGGAGAGAACGAGAACGGCGCGCCGAGGAGCGTGCTCTCGCTGCGCTTGTGCTCGAAGACGATCTGTGCCGAGAGCGCGCGTCGTTCGTCTTCGACGAACGAGCGGCTCGCGCCGACACTCCAGAGATCGATGCGGCTCGCGATGTCGATCGATTTGAACGGCTCCTCGATGATGTCCGCGTCTTGTGCGGACGCCGCGAAGTCGAGGTTCACGCCGCCGGCCGTCACCGGCACGCGATAGAAGATTGCGTTGTCGCCCGCGCCTTCGCTGATGCCGAACCGCCCGCTCACGACGTCGCCGTTGCCGACGAGCCCGCGGTACGTGATCCCGACGCTGGCGCGATTCTCGCCGATGGAGGCCGGACGATCATTGGCCGCGGCGACCGAGAGCTCGAGCGGGGCGCGCTCGGTGACCGCGACGTTGAGGCGGCTCTCGCCGAGTCGCTCGCCCGGGACGAGCTCCGCGTTCACGCGCTCGACCAGCGGATCTTTTTGCAGCACGTTCAGGCCCGCCTGCAGGTCCGCCACGTTCAACGGTCTCGTCACGTAGTGCTCGACGCGGCGCTCGATCGGCCGGCTGCGAAGGCGGTGATTGCCCTCGACGTCGATCTGCGTGAGCTCGCCTTCGACCGCGCGCAACACCACGACGCCGTCCGTCACGCGCTGATCCGGAATCACCACGCCCGACGTCACGTAGCCGCGCTCGACGTAGAGTCGCGAGAGCTCGTGCCTGAGCTCCTGGAGCTCCTCGAACGATACCTCTTGGTTCTCGAGCGGCGCCGTGAGGTCCGCGAGCTCTTGCGCCGAGAACACGGTGGTCCCTTGCACGCTCACGTCGACGAGACGAATCGAGCCCACGGCCGTGAGCGTGTCGTCGGCGACCGCCGCGTCGCGAGACGTCGCCGACGCTGGCGGTTGCGCGCGCGCGTCGCCGAGCTCGCAGCACCAGGCCGCGAGCACGAGAGCCGGCAAGCAAATTGCGCGGCGCATGCGCTATCGCCAATCGCCGATCATCAAGAACGGCGCCCAATGCGAAGGATGCGAGTAACGCGCGTCGTTGAGCAGTGCGAGCTGCGCGCCACGCAATGCCGCGGCCTTGCCCGCGCCTGCCGCTAGTTGCCGGTAGAACTCGCCGACGAGCAGCGCGGTGGACTCGTCGTTCACGGCCCAAAGGGACGCGAGCGCGCTGCGCGCGCCGGCTTTGACGGCGACACCCGCGAGACCGAGGGCGGCGCGCTCGTCGCCGGCTGCGGTGCTGCACGCGCTCAGCACGAGCAGGTCGACGGGACGATCGGAGAAGCGCTGGCCTCCCACAGCATCCTCGAGCTCGTCCATCGTGATGAGGTCATCGTGCGCGAGCAAGAACGAACGCCGATAGTCCGACTCGAACTGCGCGTGCGTCGCCATGTGCACGACCGAGTAACCGCCTTGGACCATCTCGCGCTCGAGCGTTGCCGTGACGAACGACGAGTCCGTATAGGTGCGCGATGGGAACGTCGCGCTGATGCTCGCGAGCTCCTCTGCGACGAACGGCAGCCCGGGGAAACCCTGCGTAGGCTCGATGATGCCGTTCAACAGCACACGGCTGACCGGTTGCGCGCGGACTGCTCCGACGAGCGACAGCGCGGGAGTCACGCCGAGTGCGTAGCGTTGGACGAGGAAGCGGCTGCCGTCGTGCAGCACCGCGAACGGGATCGTGCGCAACGGGCCGTCCGGCACGATGATCAGTGTGGTCGGAGCCGCAGCCTCGAGCAGCGGCTCGAGCGGCCCGATCAGCGAGCGGTAAAGCGCCTGCGCGGGGAGGAGGAACGCGTCACCGGACGCGCCGTCTTCGATCGCCTGCCGCAAAGACAGCGCCGTGCTCGTGATGGTCTGAACGTCCGTCGCGACCGTGAACTGCCGTAATTGGTCGCCGGCACTCACCAGCATCTCGGTCCGGTCGGCGAACACGAGCGGGTAGATCACGACGATGCGCTGTTGCCGCGACGTGCGTGCGTCGAACACCTCGGGCACGGTGCATTGGTTCTCGAAATAGTTGCGTACTTCGGCGATGCGCAAACCTTCGAGCGTGCTCTGGACCTCGACGAGCGCGGCCTCGGCTGCCGCCGGCGACAGGGTTCGCGCTCGAGCGAGCATCAGATCCGCGTATTCCTCGTAAAGCGGCAGCACGTTCTTCGCGAAACCGCCGCGGGACTGCGCGGTCGCGACTTCCGTCGCGCCGAGCGTCTCGATCGCGGCGGAGTAGGACGCGAGCGCGGCGTCGACGTCACCCTTCGAGCGCAGCAACCGCCCGGCTTGCCATTCCCAGCGATAGAGGCTTTCGTTCGCGCCGACGCTCTGCGCGACGATGACGGCCTTGCGTGTATGCGCGAGCGCTTCGTCGAGCGAACCCCGCGCCGCGCGCGCGAGGCCGAGCGCGCCGTGAGCCTCGCCGAGCAGCGCGGCGTCGCCCGCGCGCTCGGCCAGCGCTCGGGCCGCTTCCGCCAGGCTGGCCGCGGCCTCGAGGAGCTCCGAGCGCGCGAGGTCTCGCGCGTAGGCGTTGCGGTAGAGCTCCGCGAGCGAGAGAAAGACGCGCGCCTGCGTCGCCGATGGCTCCAGAGCGCGCGCTGCGGAATCGAGCGCGGCCAAGCGCGTG
>Ga0105248_10002157_pt1 | contig 21775 bp, 17 predicted proteins | sample KBSS34metaG_FD_81524 | JGI IMG/M metagenome (GOLD analysis project Ga0105248, IMG submission 81524) | Switchgrass rhizosphere microbial communities from Kellogg Biological Station, Michigan, USA - KBS S3-4 metaG | ecosystem: Host-associated > Plants > Roots > Rhizosphere > Soil | place...
ACGAACGAGATCGCGCCCAGGTTGTAGACCTCATCCGGCTGTGCGGCGTTGAGTGCCCTGATCAGGCTGGACAAGTCGGTCAGATCGCCGGTGAGCAGTTGCACGCCTGGGACGGCCCGCTCGACCAGATCGCGCTTAGGGTTGTTCTGTCCTCGGATGAGTCCGTAAACCTCGTACTCCTTCTCGAGGAGTAACTCGGACAGGTAGAGCCCGTCCTGGCCGGTAATTCCCGTGATCAGTGCACGCGGCATCGAAACCCTTTGCATCGAGGTCTGCCGAGAGTGGACGCCCGGTACTCTACAAGGGCGGATTCCGGGCGAACTTTGCCACGTTCGAGCTCGGTGCCGAGGGGAGCGCGGTCGGGCGGCGGGGGAGCGCGGGTATGGGACGGGCTAGGACGGTATCGCTCCGGCGAACCGGTCCCGTTCCGTTACTGTGTCGTCACGATTTGCCAGCGGAGGTGCCGTTCGATGAGCAAGATCGCCAAGGCCATGGCCGCTCCAGTGCGGAGGTACTTCAATCCGCGCTTCGAGTCGCTCAACGGTCGGCTCATCGCATTGCAAGAGCAGGTCGCCCGGTTGTCGGAACAACTCGAGCGCAACGGCGTCAACCCGATCAGCGAACGTGAGGAAGCCGAGCTAGTTCAGGCGCGGTACCTGGCCCAGATCGACGTCAGCGATCACAACCGCGGTGGTAGGCCTCCGACGTTCGCGGAGCTGGAGGGCCAGGCGGCCAGCGCTGCGCAATGCGACGATCCGGCTTATCTCGAGTGGTGCAAGCTGCTCGAAGGTTGGGACGCGCCGACCGGCCCGATACGGCAGTACAACCGCAAGCTGTGGGAGTGGGCCTACATCGCCGAGGCGGTCACCCAGGCCGGCCTCATGCAGCCAGGCCGGAGTGCCGTGGGCTTCGGCGTCGGCAACGAACCCCTGCCCGCGCTGTTGGCATCGCGAGGTCTCGACGTGCTCGCCACAGACCAAGGTGTGGCCACTGATGACCACTGGATGGCATCAGGTGAGCTGAATACCGGGCTGGCCGGTTTGCGCCGCCCGCGGCTGCTTAGCGATGGCGAGTTGGAGCGGCGGGTACGGGTACGCGAAGTCGACATGAACGATGTACCCGACGACCTCGGCACCTTCGACGTCGTGTGGTCGTCCTGCGTCGTCGAGCATCTCGGCAGTCCGCAGCGAGGGCTTGACTTCATCATTGAGTCCTGCGGCCTGCTCGCGCCCGGTGGTATCGCCGTCCACACCACCGAGTTGGAACTGACGCCTAAGGCGACGACGGCCGACTACGGAAACTGCGCCGTCTATCGAATCAGCGATCTGCTGGCGTTGGCCAAGCGACTGCCAGAGGCGGGTTGTACGGCCACGTTCAACTTCGCCGTGTCCATGGATCGACCGGAGGATCGGTGGGTGAGCCTGCAGGCAATCGGCCACCACGCGGCACTGCCCGACACCGCACACCTCAAGCTAGCCATAGCCGACTCCGTGTCGACGTCATTCGGGACGTTGATCCGCAAGCTGCCGTAGCTGCCGGCGCCCGCGTCGCGCATCGCGGCAGCGTGCGGCAGCTCATCCCGGAGCGGGTTGTCCGGTGAGAAACGCCCAGGTCTCGGCCGCATAGGTGTCCCAGGTCCGTCGCCCGTCGGCGCCGGCCTCCGTGCGCAGCCGCTGCCAGAGCTGCTCGTCCATGAGCAGGCGACGCATCCCGTCGGCGATTGCGTGATCGTCACGCGGATCTACCAGCAATCCACCGCATGGCTTGCCGTGCGGCGCGACGATCTGACGCATGCTGCCGAAGTCGCTCGTCACGACGGGCGTGCCCACGGAAAGCGCCTCGGCAATCGGTAGGCCGAAGCCCTCATTGAGCGACGGGAAGACGACGAAACGAGCCAGGCGGTACGCGGCCCATAACAGCTCGTCCGGCAGGCCAGTGCTAGACACGACCTGCCGACCCGCGCGCTGCAGCTCATCGACCCGGGCATCGAAACGCTGGACCTGCCAGGCTCCTGAACCGACCAGGACGAGGTTGAAGCGTCGCCCTTCCCGCCACAGCAACTCCGCCGCGTGCAGTACGGCCAGATGGTTTTTGCGCGGCTCGTGACTTCCCACGACCAGCACGAGCGGCGCGCCCGGAACGCAGAACCTGCGCCGGGCCTCGGTGAGCGCATCGACCGGGGACGGCGCGGCCTCGACCGGAAGCTCGATCTGCGCGATCTGTGGACCTTGGAACCCAGCCGCTCGGGCCATCCGCCGCCAGCCGACCAACTCGCCGGCTGATGCCTCCGAAATCATCGAGACCCGGTTCGCATAACGCGCCGCAGCGAGATAGCCCAGGTAGCTGCTACTCATGCCGGGCGCCACCGTCCCGCCACTGGTCACAGGGATGCAGTCGTATCCGATGAAGTTCAACGGCGTTCGGCCGAAACGCCCCAACGCCTGCAACGCTCGCGCCCGCGGCGGCTCTGCGGTCAGCTCAGGGGAGATGTAGGTGCCGCGCCAGGGGACGAGACGAGTCCTGTTCTTCGGTCCAGGTCCGGTCAGGCTCATTCGGTCGCGTTCGGCGGCGGTCAGCGGGCGCAGCGTGCGATAACCGTCGGACCAGCCAACGAACTCGGGCTGACCGAGCGCCTGCCAGCGCGGGGCGATCTCGCGGGCGACCCGCTGGATACCGCTGATGCTGTCCGTGCCGGCAGTGTGATTGACGTCGACAATGATCGCGTCGGTGAGGACCTGCACCTCGGCAACGTCACCGTCCGCGAACCGCCGGGTCAGCGCGTCGCCCTCCTGACCCAGCAACGCTTCTGCACCGTCGAGGCGAATCGCGCGGGCCGCCTCTTCGACCTGCGCTACGTCGGGAAACCGGCCGCGCAACACCGCGAGGGTCAACCAGAGGGCGCCCGGCGTGCCTTTCTCTAGCAGTTCCGCGACGGCGGGACGCAGTTGGCCTGGACTGTCGTCCGCGACCGGCCAGCCGACGGCGTCGACGACCTCCCGCAGCCTGACCGCGAGCACGTGCGGCGAGGTCCGCAGCGCACTCATGTCTCTCCTAACGTCAGGTACGCCCAGGCAGCCGCCGCGTAGCTGTCCCAGCTCCCGAGATCGCGTGCGCGGGCCTGCTCGCGCAACCGCGCGTACGCCTCGTCGTCGGTGAGCAGCGTGCGCATGGCATCGGCGATCGACCGGTCGTCGCGCGGATCGACGAGCAGGCCACCGAGCGGGTTGCCGTCGGGCGCGACGATCTGTTCCATGCTGCCGAAGCGGCTCGTGATGACCGGAGTTCCACAAGCGAGCGCCTCGGCCGCAGGCAGCCCGAATCCCTCGTTGAGCGAGGGAAACAGAACGAAGTGGGCCAGCCGGTAGGCCGCCCACAACTGCTCGTCCGGCAGCGCGGTGATCGAATCGAGCGGACGGTTCGCCGCTTGGCCCTCGGCGACCTTCGCCCGGAACGGCTCGGCCTTCCACGAGCCTGAACCGACCAGCGCGATGTTGAACCGTAGGCCTTCTCGCCAGAGCAGCTCGCACGCGTGCAACACGGCGAGGTGGTTCTTGCGCGGTTCGTGACTGCCCACCACGAGTACGAGCGGCGCGCCGGCCAAGCAGAGCCGCTGCTTGGTCTCCGCCAGATCCTCTGCGGTCGACGGTGCAGCCTGAACCGGAAGGCCAACTTCCGCGAGATCCGGCCCACGGAGCCCGACCGCGCGGACCATTCGTCGCCAGCCCGTGAACTCCGCGGCCGAGGCGTGTGAGGTGACTGCGATGCGGTCGGTGTAGCGCATGGCCGCAAGAAACATCGAGAAGTTGCTGGTCATCCCCGGCGTCACCGTCACGCCGCTCGTCATCGGAATGCAGTCGTGACCGATCGCGGTGACCCGAGTGTTCGCAAAGCGGGCGAGGCCGGCGAGGTGTCGAGTGCGCTCACGTTCGACGGCGAGTTCCGGCAGCACATGCACACCCCGCCACGGGATCAGCACCTCGCAGGCGCGAACCATCGACCGAGGATCCGGCGCCGTTCCCAGCACCCGGCGGTACTCGTCGCCGGTCAGGGCACGAAACGCCACGTACTCGTCCGCCCAACCGACGAGTGTCGTGTCGTGCTCGGCGACCCAGCGCCGAACCGTCTCGCCCACCACCCGCTGGATACCGCTGACAAAGTCGACGTTCGCCGTGTGGCTGACGTCAACGGTCACCGCTTCGGACAGCACCCGGACTCGTGGAACGGAACCTCGCCAGGCGGCGGCCCGCAGCCCGGCTAGCTCGCGACGCACGACCGTGGCCGGCCCGTCCAGCCGGGCGAGCCGCTGCGCGTCCTCGATTGCCGCGACGTCGGGGAACTCGGCCCGGAGCACGGCCAGCGCGAACCAGAGCACGGCCGGATCACCGCCGGCGATCAGGTCGGCGACCGACGCGGCCAGATCACCGTTGGCCGCCGGCGCACCGCCCGGCTGCACCGTCTCGATGATCATGCGAAGCCGCGCCGCCGCGATTGACGACGTGGTTAACTGCCTGCGCTGGCGTTCGGCTGCGTCCGCCAGCCGTCCCATGACCGCGGTAGATCTGTTCACCGCGTCAGACGGCCCCGTCGACGACGAGGCGCCATAGGTCGGCCGCGTAGTCGGCCCAGCTGCGTGACGGCTGCGCGCGAGCGAGCGTCCTGAGTTCGTCGATCAACGCGTCATCGGTCAGCAGTCGGCGCATCTGCGTGGTGACGGCGTCGGCATCGTTCGGATCGACGACCAGGCCGCCGTGACCGTCGGCCAACGACCGGACACTGCCGATGTTGGACGCGAGGACCGGTACGCCCAGCGCAAGTGACTCCGCGACGGGGAGCCCGAAACCCTCGTGCAGCGAGAGAAACGCGGTAAACCGCGCTGCGCCGACCGCTCGGGTGAGGTCGTCGTCGCTGACCTCGGACGCCACCGTGATCGGCCGGTCCGATGCCACCAACTGCTCGAGCCACTCGGTGAAGTCGGCGGGTGGCAAGCCGCCGCTGCCCAGGAAGTGCAGCGAGAACATGTGCCCCTCCCGCCACAGTCGCTCGGCGGCTTCGAGCACCATGATCTGGTTTTTGCGCCGATCTATGCTGCCCACACAAACCACGCGGGCCGGCCCGTTTGCCGCAACCGGCGGCAGGCCGCCCGGCGCCGCCGCGGCGCCGGTCGGCAGCGGGCAGACGACCACTCGCGGGCCGGGCAGCGCTTGCGGGTGCACCATGTCCACGAACCCGGCGAACTCCTCGGCCGAGGGCTCACTGATACACGCGACCGTCGACGCGAACTTCACCACGTCGAGGTAGGCGATGAACTTTTCCTGGTCGTGTTGGGTGACGAGGTCCGCACTAACGACCGGGATGCAGTCGTAGCCAATCAGCCCGAGCGGGCTGCCTGAGTGCTGGCCGAGCGCCGCGAGGCGCTCGGCGTGGCCCGGCTCAGGTACCTCGGTCAGGATCACCGGGACGTGCCAGGGCGCGACGAGCCGGTGCGGACGACTGCCTTCGACTTGCTTCCCGCGCGAGCCGTCCGCCCGGTCGTGAAAGGACACCACGCGCTGCATCTCCGGCGGGTCGAGCCGCCGCATGGCGGTCCGCGAGGTGGTCCACGCGGTGAGTACGAATTCGTGGTGCTCCAACCACCGCGGCACGGTGTGCCGCACAACCCGTTGAATGCCTGTCATCAGCTCGTTTCGGGCGCTGAAGTCGACATCGATGACCGGGCGGTCCGTAATGAGATCCAGCTCGGCGACGGTGTCCTCCGGCGCGGCGATCATGGCCAGGCAACGGTCGAGAAGGACGTGCTGGGCGATGGCGCCCTGGTGAAGTTCCAACGCCCGCCGCACGTCCATCAGATCGTCGTGAGTCGGGAACTCACCGTTCAGCGCGATGAGGAGCAGCCACAGCCGCCCGTTGCCCGGGTCCTCAGCGACCGACCGGACAACGGCGTCCAGCAGCTGCCCCGCCGCGGCGAACGGATCGTCGTCGGTGGCCGGGACGGTTTCAAGCAGCACCGGAGCGACGGTGTGGAGTCGCTGCCACAGTGCCGGACGGTCGATGACAGGCGCCGTCATTGCGTTGCCGCGCGACGGCTCAGTGTGCGCGCCGCGCGCAGCGGTCGGGTTACCCGCCACGACACCGTCGCTCTGATCCGTTCGACTTCGCCGTGCGCAACTTGCAGCGCCGCGTCCGTCGCGGCGAGCCTGTCCTGCAGCTCGCGGTGCCACGCACCCTCTGCCGCTGACGCCGCCCAGCCTCGCAGCGCTTGTCCCCGCCACCGCACGAGGTCGTTCCATAGCTGTGCGTTCTGCGCTTCGAGCTCGCCTTTGGCACTGGCCATCTGTTGGGTGTGTTCGTGCGCCCGAAGCAATGCGACGGGAATGAAGTCATCGAGGGCGCACGCCGGGTAAGACAGCGCAGGCGCGTATTCCGCGGCGTGCTCCTCAGCGACATAGAAGCGGGACACCCCGTCGAACAGGCAGAACTGATAGCCGGTCGCCAGAACGGACGGCTCCCACCCGTTGTAGGTAGGAGTCGCGGCCAGCGGCGCGGTCGCCTCAATCACCAGCACCCATGGCCGCCATTTGTTCAAGTCCACCGTGCTCAGCACGTCGGCTTCGGCGCCCTCGACGTCGATCTTCAGGATGTGTACATCGACGCCGGACAGGCCGTCCAGCGCGAAGATGTCGTCGAGCCTGGCCGTCGGCACCTCAAGATCAGCCATGGCGAAGCCTGCGCTCATATGGCCTTGGGCAACGTCGGCGTCGAGCGTCGAGAGGCCAGTGCCCTCGAAGCCGTGCAGTGTGATCGTGGGAGCGCTGTCCGAGGTGATCGCAGCCTGCACGGTTCGGTCCCGGGGTCGGGCCGTCCGCAACTCATCTGCTATTTCCGGCAGCGGTTCGATGTTGACGCCGTTCCACCCACGGTCGTAGAGCGCCTTCGTCACCGAGTGCACGACGGGGTCATGCGCGCCGACGTCGATGTAATGACCGCCCTGGACCGAATTCAGGGCGCGCCACAGTACGACGTCCTCATGATTCTGGCTGTAAGAGATGAACGCTTCGCCCGACACGAGATGGAGGATACGGGGCAGTGCTCAACCGGCCGAATCACGCAGTGCGCTGGGCGCCACGGACGTGCCGGTTTCCTCCACCTCCACGCCGACGATCACATCGATGGCCGCTGCTCCGGTGCAGTTGACCCGGAACTGGCCACCCCAGGTCAGCTCCGCCACGTCGCACTCGATACTCGCCTGTGTCCACTCACCCGGTCGCAGATCGCCAGCGCGCAGGGGGTGCTGTACCAGCACGTTGCCCTGGCCGTCGGCGATATCCAGAACGGCCAGCCGGCCTCGGGACGCCGCCTTTCCGCGGCGGCGCAGGGTGAAGGTCGCCCGATAGTGCCCAGGGCTGAAGGGCATGTACGGCCCGAAAAGCGGGCAGCCCGGGATGCCGGCGGGAACGCTCACAATCTCGCGACCGTCCTCGTGGGACCGCTCGCCGACGGCGCTCAGGAGCCGGTTGCGCCGCTCCGGCCAGGCTTGGGCGAAGATCTCGGCGTGCCGCGCCCGTAGCGCGGCTACGTCGGGCTCGCGGTCCGCTCGCCCCGCCTCCAGCCACCAGATGAAGCTGTCGTCGGGGTGAAAGCTGGCCATCGCGGCGCGGCGGGCAATCTCCTCCGCCGGTAGCGGTGAGCCCTCCTCCGACCACCGGGGATATAGCTCGCCGGTGGCGGGTTCGCGGCACAGCCACAAGCCGCGGATGCTCGTCACATCGAATCCGGCGAGGGTCACCAGATCTGCGGCCTCCGAAGGGGTGAATTCGATGGTGTGTTCCGGCATCGTCCAGGTCAGGGCGGCGGTGATCTCGCGATTGGGCGAGTCGATGACCAGCCATCCGCCGGGCGGGAGCACTCGACGCGACTCGAGTAGGAAGCCGACCGCGTCGTCGCCGAAGAGGTGCTCGAAGTTCTGGCCGGAGTAGACGAGTTCTACGGACGAGTCCTCGACGCCTTGCATGTCGGCGACAGTGGACTTAACCCACTCCACGCCGGGTGGCAGGTCGTCGGGCTTCGGCGTGTAGAACTCCACACCAATGTGGCGCTTGACCGGGCCGTAACTGCTCTCAATCCACCTGAAGTAGAGGCTGCCCGCGCATCCGGCGCTGAGCATCGTGCCCTCGACCTGCGGCATTCGCGATAATTCGACGCCGCGCAGCGTGTGCAGGACCGCGTCGATCCCGGCCAGGCCGTGCTCGTTGAGCACGGGCGTCCCGTCTCCGGGCGTCCCGTCTCCACCTGGTTGCGGAATGGGCGCCTCCGGCAGCCAGTTGTGGCGTCTCGCCAGGGCCTGTCCACGCTCGGCGGCTGCGATGATGACTGGCCGCAGACGGGCTCGGACATCCACCTGTTCGACCTCCCGCGCAACCGAAATCCGACGTTGAGCGACGCTAGCAGGCCGTCCGGACGCCCTCGAGCAGCCATCCGGAGAGTGCTACGAGCTATGTCTCGCCTCGCGGTTCGGGTTCGGTTCCCCAGCCGGCGACCAGGCGGTCGACCCGACGCGTATCCACCACGCGTGGCCGGCCTGGTCTAGCCCGATACCCGAGCCGCCCACACCGGCAGGTCGATCCGCGCGTAGTACTGCGGCGGACGATTGATCGTCATCTCCAGCTCATGCGGGCTAGTGGCCGTCGTCACGAGATCGGGCGCGAGCCCGGGCCCGGCCGCCATCATGAGGCGCGGCGTCGAGCTCAGAGCCCACAACTCACGCCCGTCGGCCCGCCAGCTCGCCGCGAGCTGGTCCAACTGGCTCGCCGACATCGGCGTCGTCATGACTCCTACCGGCACGTTGCACCAGCTGCGCACCGCGCCGGCCAGTTGCTGTTCCGCCGTGTCGCCCGCGACGAACAGGACGGCTCCGTTGGGGCCGACCCGTTGACACAAGTGGTTCACCGCTGCGAGATAGCCCGCTTGGGGCTGGAAGTTGCGAACCGGAATCGAGACAGCGAGCGGAAAGCCGATGATCGCAATCGCGGCGGCGGCAGCCGCTGGGCCGGCCCAGCGCGCCCGCGTCCGGCCGGGCGCGGCCCGAGGAATGATGCGGGCGAGCCCGACTGCTGCCAGCACGGCGAATAATGGCAGCCCCGCCGGTACGAAACGGCGCATTGCCCAGATCTGGTCCGGAACGATCGACGGGTTCCACAGGTAAAGGGCGGTCCCAATGCCCGCCACCGGTATAACGATCCCAGCGGCGGCGTCTACGCGCCGACCCGACCGAATGAGCAGTACCGCTACACCGAGTATCGCGAGTCCGACCGTGACCGGGCCGAGATACCAGGAGAACCAGCGCAGCGTGTTTTCCGCGTAACTGCGCCCCGGATCTGATGGCACGCCCGCGGCAGCCTGCAGCGCCTGGACCAATTCGTTCGAAGCGCCCCTCGGGTGAGAGAGGACGGGGCGCAAGGTCCAGGCCAGGAGGAGACCGAGTGCGGTGACGGACGCGACGACGAGCGCGATTGTCGGCCGGTGCTGCCGAAGCCACGTGGTCGCAGTCTCGAATCGGCCGGCGCACAGCCGGGCGACGACAGCCACCACCAGCGCGGCGGCTACCGAGGCGACGAAGGCAGCCTGCAGCCGACCGATCTCGCGGCCAAGATCGCTGTAGTACGTTCCGGCGCGGGTCCGCGCGTCGAGCGTCCCCAGCACCGCCAAGGGCAGTGCGCCACACGCGACGCCCGTGATCACCCGAGCGAGCGACCGCCGGGAACGCTGTGTGCCAGCCGCGATCCAGGCGCCGGCCCCGACAAAGGGCAGCGGGATCAGGTACACAAGGGCATCGACCCGACCCATCATCGTTCCGCCCAGGGCGGCCCCGGCGAGCAAGGCGACGCCGAGGCGGCGCTGCTCGTACGCCTTGATCAGCAGATAGATCCCGACCCACAAGAGGAACTGCACGGCTGGTTCGGAATACGTGTCCCGAGACGCGTTGAGTTGCGGGAGTGCAACTGCGAGGGCAGTCACCGCTACAAGCGCCAGCCAGGGCCGACGCGTCAGTCGGCAGCCCACCGCATATATGGCGCACAGTGCCAGGGTCCCGAGAAGCGTGGTGACGCGGAACATCAGCCGGTCACCGCCCAGGTTGTCGGCCTCCGCGAAGAGCACCGGCGTCAGGTGATTGAACTGGAACTCGGCGTGACCGCCCTCGGTGTAGATGCCCGGCGTTGTCACGATCACGCTCGCGTCCTTTGTGAGCCACTCGGGACCCGTCGGAACGAGCAAGTCATGGTGTACCGCAAGCCATTTGCCGGCATCGGTGTACACACCGGGATCCCGCCCGATGGCGACGTGATGGCTCGCGTACGCGGCGTTCCACAGCGCGAAGCCCATGGCGACCAGGCACATGCCGATCGCCGGAAGGGTGGCGGCGCCCGACTTGCCAGATGACCGGCGCGGCCAGGCGATTAGGGCGCCGACGAGGGTGCCCGCGGCCCCGAACGGGAATACCACGAGCGCGCGGTAGTGGCCCACTACCGCCAGCAGCAGGCCAACGGCGCCGAACGCGACCACGGCGGCACACGCGACGACCAGGCCGCAGTCGAACCACAGCGGCACAGGATTGCCCAGATCGGCCGAGCCGGACCGATCAGCACGGTCTGAGCTGGCCCCAGGCTCATCAGACGGCTCAAGCGTCGGCGGTTCACCGATCAGGACACCGTCCGACTCTGGCAACGGCTCAGCCCTTCCGGTGTGCACGTTCGGCGTGCTAGGTGCAAGCGTGGCATGCCATCTCCGGTGCTCGATGGCACTACCCCGCAGTGTTATCGGCCGGCAGCCTACCGCGCGTGCCTCAGGAGCTGGCCTCAACCGGCCCAGCGGTGATCGACGAACAGCGACATCTGGTACGCGAGCAGCGGAACGCTGACCGAGGCGAGGGCCGGTAACAGCCAGGCGTACCCCCGCCGGCACGACCAGGCGGCGATCACGAGCGGGATCGGGAACAGCAGCAGCACGGCGCGCGGCACCGAGAGGTAGAAGGTGCTGGTCAGCTCCACAGCCATCGTCAACAAGCAGTAGACGAACTCGCTCCATGCCTTCGTAGCCGCGAAGACGACGACGAACGCGACGCCGATCGCGGCGAACACGAGCTCGAGCGCGTACTGGAATCGCAGCTCGGTCGGGAGCGTCGAGCGCGTGACATGTTCGACGCTCACGCGCAGCGACATCAGCGGTTCCGTGAGATGACGATGCCAACCGAGGCTCTGCGCGCTGAACCAGGTCGTCCACCGCCCGGTCAGCGCACGGAGGTAGGCGAAGTAGGCGAATACGCCGGCGAACGGCAGTAGCAGTGCGGCACTGTCGGGCCGGATATGCAGTCGGCGGCCAGACCAGTGCTGCTCGACGTACATGGTGATGAGGGCCGCACCGAGAAAGACGCCGTTGATGCGCGTGAATCCGGCGAGGCCGCCGAGCAGGCCGGCCAGCCACCAGTGTCGGCGCGTGCCGCACAACCACGCCCACACCGCCAAGCCGAGGAACATGCCCTCGGTGTAGGGAGCGACCAGGAAATAGGCGAACGGTCCGAACAGGAGTATTACGGCTGCGCGAGTAGCCACTCGTTCGTCGTACTTGTCGGCCCCGAGGCGCCAGATCGCGACCGCCGCCGCAGCCGCCCCGGCCCACGCGACGATACTTAGCATGATCGCTATCTGTAGGTGACTTCCGCCGAGGAAGTCGGCGAGCAGCCGGGCGAGCTTCGGATAGCCGGGAAAAAACGCGAAGTCGGTCAGCCCGGTGTAGCCCAGTGTCGCGATCCGGCGAAGCTGCCCGGAGTCCCAGGCGTAGAAGACGCCGACGGGCCAGAATCCGGGGCGACCGATGCCGCCGTGCCCGGGTTGGCTGTAGACGAAGAGGACTCCGGCGAGAAAGAGGGCCACCCGGCTGGCCAACCAGACAGCCAGGCCGGCGCGCAGCGCGGGACCCCATCGGCCCGTGAACTCGGGTGAGGTGAGGCCTTCGCGCGCCCCGACGAACCACTGCCGGACCGGCCGAACGGTCGCTCCCCAGGAGGACACCAGCGAACGCTATCAATTTCGGATGTCGATCCGATGAGCCGATTCCCATGAGCAAATTGCGTACCGTTGCTCCGCGGAAGAGCGCACGAGTGCTGGAGCGCACCAGCTGCTGGACCGAACAGCGCCACTCCACGATCCTGTTCGTCCAATTTTGGGCCGAGGTATCCTATGCGCAGGTTCCGCATCCGGACGACGCGCACGAGGAGAACTGCGCGACGGAGGTGCGCGCCTCGGATCCTATGATGACGCAGTGCCAGCCAATCCCGTCGCATTCTGTTCCCACATCAGGGAGCGCGCGACGCGATCCCGCGTCCAGCAGCTCGCGCCGGCGCACGTGCGGACCGGGTGGCGATGATCAGGCGGGTTGATCCCTCGGCCGCGCGCCAAGCCCTCGCCCATCGACTTCGGGTCGTAGGAGCCGCTCTTCTAGGTCCCGGGTTGCCACACCGGGATGATGACCCGATACACGACGCCGCGGCGGTGCTCCGAGGGCTGATCGACCACGTCCGCTCCGAGACCACCCCAGCCAAGCTGTGGCTGCTTCGCCTGGCCGTGGCGGGCCGCATGGCGACAGCGAGCGAGGTCCGGGCATTGCGGCGACGATTGGAGATCTCGACCAGCCTTGAGACAAGCCTCTGGCTGCTGGAGGAGAGCCTCGCTGACAGCTCCTCGGTGTCGGCCACGCGAGCCATTGAATTGGTCCAGCACGGCGTTGTCGTGGACGTCGACCACACGGCGCGACACGATCTACATACCGGAATCCAGCAGGTCATCCGGCGGACCATGCCGTTATGGGCCGCCAAGCACGATGTCACGTTTGCCGCCTGGACCGACGATGGCTCAGGGCTCCGGGCGCTGTCGGCCGCCGAGCGCGCCCGCGTCGTGGACTGGCACAAGCCGGAGTACGAGCCGCCCCGTGTCGCGCACCGGCGAGCAGGCGACACCGCTGGGCTGATCGTGCCGTGGGACAGCGTGGTCGTGCTGCCGGACGTTGCCATGCCCACCGCGTTGGCGCCCCTCGCCGCCCTGGCCGAGTTCAGCGGCAACCGGGTCGTCGCTGTCGGTTACGACTGCATCCCGGTCGTCAGCGCCGACTTGGTGCCGGTCGGGGGAGCGAGCCGGTTCGCCAGCTACCTTGGCGTGGTGAAACACCTGCGCCGGGTGGCGGCGATCAGTTCCTCCGCCGCTACGGAGTTCCAGGGATTCGTCGACGCACTGCCGGCGCAAGGGCTCACCGGTCCCGAGATTGTCGAGTGTCAGCTTCCAGCCGGCTCCGGAACGACGGCCGGGGCACGGGCCGGGGCCACGGGCCCGACCGTTCTTGTGGTCGGCAGCTTCGAGCCTCGCAAGAACCATCTGGCCATCTTGTTCGCCGCCGAGACGCTGTGGCGCGAAGGATTGCGATTCGACCTCGTGCTCATCGGCGGCATGGGATGGGGCGACGCGGTCCCGCGACTCGTCTCTCGACTTCGCCGTGTTGGTCGGCCGGTGATCATGCGCCACCGGGTGGACGATGCGAGCTTGCGTGAGGCGTACGCATCGGCCCGATTCACGGTCTTTCCCTCGTTGCACGAGGGGTACGGCCTGCCCGTCGTGGAATCTCTGGCGGCCGGTGTCCCGGCAATCACGTCGAACTTCGGCAGCCTGGCCGAGATTGCTTCGGGTGGCGGCATCGTGACTATCGATCCCCGAGATGACGTCGCGCTGACCGATGCCATGCGGCAACTGCTGATCGACGACGCCCTCCTAGCCCGGCTGCGGGCGCAGATCGCAGGCCGACCATCGCGGACGTGGTCCGACTATGCAGATGACTTATGGCGCGGTCTCGTCGCACCGGAGCGGCAGGTGCTCGCGAGCGACGCCCGTCATCCGGAGCCGGTGCCGTGAGCCCAGCCACCCTGACCGCTGGAAGCGCGGACGGCTTCCTCCGGTGGGCCAACCACCGCTCGGAGGCCATCAGGCGGGCCCGATCGGCCCGGCTGCGCGTCTTGCTCGGGGCCCTCGCCGTGCCGCCGGCCCAGACGACGGAGACGCTCGTAGCACAGCTCCGGGAACGGCTCGCGAACCCTTCCGCCGACGAGTTGTGGCTGGCGCTGGCCGTGTTGACGGCGACGCTACCCGGTCCGTCCGCCGTCGAACGGGCGATGCGGTCGTGCCGACTGGACGGTCCGCTCGCCGCGTTCGATGAAGCGCTCCACGCGCGAAGCCTCGCCGGATATCTGCGGCACCGCCGTGACCTCGAACTGTCCGAAGTAGTGGTCCTGACCGGCGAGGTCGTTGTCGACCTTCACAACACCGCATCAACGACGATCACCACGGGCATCCAGCGCGTCGCGCGTGAGACCGCGAAGCGCTGGCAGCGCACCCACGCGCCGGTGTTCGTGGCCTGGCACCCCCGACGCGCGGCCCTGGTGCGGCTCACCCAGCACGAAACGGCGGGCGAGGCGCCCGCCATTGGCGTCGCCACTCAATCACCCGGCGCCGACCGCGCCGTGCTCGTTCCCTGGCGCTGCACCTACGTGCTGCCGGAGCTCATGGCGGAGCTCCCTCGGGTGGCCGCGCTCCAGGGCCTCTTCCGGTATTCCGGTAGCACCTCCGCGGCGATCGGCTACGACTGCGTGCCACTGATGGTCCCGGAAACGGTTGCCAGCGATGCCGTCGTCAACGGATTCGCCGCGATGTTGGCCGGTCTCTCGCACGCTGACCGCATCGCGACGATTTCCGAGGCCGCAGCGGTCGAGTACCGCGGATGGCGCCGCATGTTGGCCGGTGCCGGGTTGACCGGGCCGCACATCGCAGCAGTCCCGCTGCCCGTGCACGCCGATCGCCCGACCCGTACCACCCTCGAGCAGGCGCGCGCGCGTTTCCTGACCGACGAGCTGCCGATGGTCCTGGCCGTCGGCAGTCACGAACCACGCAAGAATCATCTGGCAGTGCTGCATGCCGCGCGGCTGGCGTGGCGCGACGGCGTCAGGTTCGGCCTGGCGTTCATCGGAGGCGCCGGATGGGGTGCCGACACGTTCCGCCGAGAGGTCGAAGAACTGCAGGGCGCCGGTCATCCGGTCGAGGTACACGCAGACGTCGCCGATGATCAGTTATGGGCCGCGTACGCGCTCGCGCGATGCACTCTCTTTCCTTCCCTCGACGAAGGATTCGGGCTACCGATTGCCGAGTCGCTTGCCTGCGGGACGCCGGTCATCACGTCCAACTACGGCAGTACGCTCGAGCTGGCCGCCGGCGGCGGCGCGTTGCTGGTCGACCCGCGGGACGATCACGACATCGCCCGGGCGATCGAGCGACTCGTCACCGATGATCGCTTGCACGCGGTGTTGCGTAAGCAGGCGCTAGTACGGCACGACCGCACGTGGGATCAGTACGCCGAGGCGGCCTGGGATTACCTGGTATTGGGGAAGGTGCGCCCGTCCGATGACGTGCGCCGGACGCTGGCCGCCATCCCCGGGACGCGGGTATGAGCAGTCCTGAGCACGCCATCTCAACCGAGGGCGACGAGCGTTCCCGGCGGTTGGCGGAGCTATCGTTCCAGCCCACCGGACAGCGGCACGGATTCCTTCGTGGCTCGGCGCAGTCGCTTCGGGACGTGTGGTCATATCGGGAGCTACTGTCGCTGCTTGTCAAACGCGAGCTGAAGGCGCGCTACAAGGACAGCACACTTGGCTTCCTGTGGAGCCTGTTACGTCCGCTCGCTCAGTTGCTCATCTACTACGTCGCGCTGGGCAAGTTCCTTGGCGCCGAGCGGGCAATCCCCGACTATGCGATCTTCGTGTTCACCGGCTTGACGGCTTGGGCCCTGTTTTCCGAGATCGTGGCCTCCGGTACCGGATCGATCGTCGCCAACGCAGGTCTCGTAAAGAAGATCTACCTGCCGCGCGAGGTGTTTCCCCTCAGTGTTGTGGGTTCAGCGTTGTTCAACTTCATCGTGCAGATCGTGATCTTGGTGCTGGCGACGTTCATCGCTGGCGCTCCGCCGACCGGAACGCGACTACTCTACTTTCCGCTGGGCGCGCTCGTTCTGTTGGTCTATGGCATGGCCTTGGCGTTCCTGCTGTCCGCGATGAACGTGTACCTGCGGGACATCCAGTATCTCGTCGAGATCATGCTGATGGTCCTGTTCTGGACTACGCCGATTGTGTATTCGTGGGAGCAGGCGCACAAACAACTCGGCAGCGGCTTCGCCGGACACCTCTATGACGCGAACCCGCTCACGTCCGCAGTACTCGCCTTCCAACGTGCCTTCTGGGTTGCGGGCAGCGGCACCGAGGGCCCGCCGCATCTCGCCGTCACGCTGGGCTGGCAGCTCCTGGCCGGCGTGGCACTCCTGTGGGCATGCCAACGCGTCTTCGCGCGGCTGCAGGCCAACTTCGCGCAGGAGCTGTGATGGTAGCCGGTACCGCAGTCGTCCGACTCAGCGGCGTCTCGAAGCGTTTCGTCATCCGCAAGGAGAAGTCACTCAAAGAGCGGATCGTCAACTTCGGGCGGTCGAACTTACACAAGGAGGAGTTCTGGGCCCTGCGGGACATCGACCTCGAGATTGAGTCCGCCTCGACAGTCGGCCTGATCGGACCGAACGGATCGGGGAAGAGCACACTGCTCAGCCTGATCGGCGGCATCATTCAGCCCACGACGGGTGTCGTAACGCGGCGCGGGCGGCTCGCCGCTCTGCTCGAACTTGGTGCCGGCTTCCATCCGGACCTCACCGGCCGTGAGAACGTCTACCTCAATGCGTCCATCCTCGGTCTGTCGAAAGCGCAGACGGACCACCATTTCGACGCCATCGTCGACTTCTCCGGCATCGAGCCATTCATCGACACGCAGGTGAAGTTCTATTCCTCCGGCATGTACGTACGTCTCGCGTTCGCGGTTGCAGTACACGTGGATCCCGACGTGCTACTGGTCGACGAAGTGCTCGCAGTCGGCGATGAGCCGTTCCAGCGCAAGTGCATGGATCGGATCCACACCTTCCAGTCCGAAGGCCGCACTATCGTTCTCGTCAGCCACTCGTTGGACCAGGTGGCCGAGCTGTGCGATCGAGCATTGGTGCTGGAACGCGGGCAGATCCAGGTCGACGGCGAGCCCCGGGACGCGCTCCGGCATCTGCGGGCTGACTTCGAGGCCACCCGCGAGGAGGAGCGCGAACGGGAGCGCGACCGTGACGCCGCGGAAGTTCGGACCTCCCGCGCACGAGTTGTGCGCGTGGACGTGCTGGACACCGCAGGCCAACCGCTGAAGGCCACAAAGCCCGGCGAGGATGTCAGCATTCGCGTTCGGGTCGAGGCGACCGACAGGCTCGAGGACTGGATCCTCGGCGTCGGAATCGACAGCCCGCTCGGCCATGTGGTGTACGGAACGAATACGCGCTTGCTCGGCGTCCCAATGCCGCCGTTGCTGGGCGAGGGTGTCTTCGAGGTGCGCTTGCCGCACCTTTGGCTCGGGGAAGGCCAATATTCGGTGCATGGCGCGATCGCTGAGGGTTCGGGGGTCCAGGTCCATCGATTGATTGACGCCGCAACATTCTCCGTGGAGTCGGACGGCCACAGCATTGGGTATCTCCACACGCAGCCCGAAGTCCGCTTCGGCTGATCGGTACATGCGGTGCGGGTCGCTTTGGATGCAACGCCCCTGCTCGGCAACCAGTCGGGGATCGGCCTGCACACCTGACGCTTGATGCAACAGCTGGCGGAGCCAGGCCGATCCGCGGAGCGACCCACCGAAGTACGGGCGACCGCGTTCACGCTCCGCGGCCGCGACGAGCTAGCGGGCCGCGTTCCGTCTGGGGTAACTACGCGCGCGAAGCCAGTGCCAGCGCGCGTGCTACGGGCATCGTGGGCGCGGTGGGAGTTGCCTCCGGTCGAATGGCTCTGTGGACGGATCGACGTGTTCCACGGGACGAATTTCGTGCTGCCGCCCACTCAGCACGCGCGTGGGGTGGTGACCATGCACGACCTGTCCTCCCTCCGATATCCCGAGACGGTCACCGCGGACTCGCTGCGCTACCAACAGCTCGTCCCACGCAGCATTCGCCGACCCGCGGTCGTCTGCGCGTTGTCCAATGCGGCAGCGGACGACATCGCTGCCGAGTACGGCGTCGAACGCGCGGCGACCCAGGTGACCTCACCCGGCGTGGACGAGAGTTGGTTCCACGCCGAGCCGCCGGACGATGTGACTCGCACTCGCCTCGGCCTGCCAGATCGCTGCATGCTCGCGGCTAGCACGTTGGAGCCACGCAAGAAGCTGCCTCTGCTCGTGGCTGCTTATCGCCAATGCCGGATGTCCCCGGCTCGTGCTCACCGGGCCGGCTGGCTGGGGGCCCGACAATCACTACCCGCGGACACCCTGGGTCAGCGGATGGCCCGACCGCGCCGGGACCACTTCCGGCTGCTCGGCAACAGCTGCTGCACGCGCCCCGCCGAGCTGGACTGCGCGTTCGAGGCGATCTGCGAGAACTGCAGCTTCTTCGCCACCGGCATCGAGTTCGGCCCGATCCTGCAACTCCACCACAACGACGCCTCCGCAAGAACGAGGCCGGCGCCAGCAGACCTTCGCCCGGCTCCTCGCCGAACTGAACCGGATCGTGTCATGACCAGCGGGCAGATGACCCACCCCGATGAGTTGCCCGTCCCCAGCATCGACGCGGTCAGCGAGCTGGTGACCCGCGAGGCCATCGACCAGATCGCCAAGCTGCGCACCCCTACTGGCTCGGCGACGTTGCATGACCTCGTCGGTGTCGGCGACCAGCCGGTCGACCAGCTCGGTGTCGGCGACGTCGCGTTGACCAGCTCGACGCGGTCGCGCGCCGGGTCGGGGTTAGCCTCGTCGCCGGCCTAGGTGAGCGCGTCCAGCGCGGTCACCCGCAGGTCCGGCCGGGTGGCGAGGGTGCGGTGGACGAGGTTGGCGCCGATGAAGCCGTCGCCGCCGGTGACGAGAACGCGCGCGGGCGAGGACCTCCGGGGACGGTGTGAGACGCTCTTGCTCGACGGGCCGGTATCAGCGGTGGGAGGGCGAGCATGCGACGGCGGCCTACCGACCGAACGCGACGAAGGGGCGCCGCGAGTTGCCTGATCTGATGGCAGCCCGGATCGAGCCGGCGACGGAGGAGCCCGGCGTCGAGGCGCGTCCGCTCTGGCGGCGTTGCGTGGAGGTGCTCGTCCCGCCGCTTGTGGCGCTGGTGGCCGGTTGGGCGCTGATCGCGGTCCGATCCCCGTACGGCGGGTGGCGGCTGCTCGACCCGTTGAGCTACGCCCGCTGGGACAGCGGGTTGTACCTGCACATCGCGCGCAGCGGGTACTTCGCCGTGTCCTGCACCCAGCACACGTCGCAGGCGCCTCCGGGCACGTACCTCTGCGGCACGATCAGCTGGTTCCCGGGGTACCCGATCGCCATCCGCGCGCTGTCGACGGTGACGGGCCTGTCGCTCGACGTCGCAGGACTCGTCATCGCCTGGGCGTGCTGGTACCTGGTGCTGGTGCTGATGTGGCGGCTGCTCGCCGATGCCCGTTCGACCAGCACCCGCTGGGTGTGCCTGCTGATCGCGGCGTTCTTCCCCGGGCAGGTGTACTTCGCCGCGATGTTCCCGATCTCGCTGTGTGTCGCCGCGATCCTGGGCTGCCTGTACCTGGCGCTTCGGCCCTACCGGCCCGCGTTGGCCTGGGCCGGGTTCGCTGCTGGGTTCGTCGCCGGCTATAGCTACCTGACGGCGATCGTGCTGGTGCCGGCGCTGCTGGTCACCGGGCTGCTGGTGCTGCGCGGACGCAGCCGGCTTCAGGCGATCATCCCCGCCGCCGGGGCTGCCGCGGGCTTCGCCGCGGTGCTGCTGACGATGCAGGCCGCGGTCGGCATCTGGAACGCCTACTTCATCAGCGCCAGGAGGTGGGGCGTCGGCGGCCACAACCCCCTCGACACGTTAATCAAACGGTTGCGCCCGTTCTGGACACCGTTGCCGACCGGCAGCTACGTCTGGCACTACGCCGCCGCGCAGACGCTGTTCACCCTCTGTTTTGTCGGTCTGGTCTGCGTCGTCACGCTCATAGGCGCGGTCCGCGGCCAGCATGCTGTCGAGGTGCCACACGAGGGGTGGGCGGCGCCGATCCAACGCCGCATCTCGACCTTCGACCTGACCTTCCTGCTGATGACCCTTGGGGTCTGGGTGGTGCCCTATGTCGCGGGTGGCTCGCTCAGCACCTACCGGTCGGAGGCCTTCGTGATCGTCAGCGTACCGCTGCTCCGCCGGCTGCCCGCCTGGCTACTCGTCGTACCACTCGGCGCCGCGGTCTGGGTCGCCTGGCAGATGGCGCCCTACTTCTTCAACGGAAAGCTCATCTGACAAGGTGTCAACCGGACTTGCAGCGGCGGGGACCGCGAGTTGCCTGGCCTGACGGCGAACCGGATCGAGCCGGCGAAGGCCGAGCCCAGACTCGAGGCACGCCCGCGCTGGCGGCGGTGGCGGAGGCGCTCGTCCGCCGCTCGTGGCGCTGGCAGCCGGGTGAGCGTGATCGCCGCCCGATCGCCGTACGGGGGCTCGCGGCTGTCCGATCCGTTGAGTTTCTGCCGCTGGGACATCGGGCAATACCTGCGCATCGCCCGCAGCGGGTACACGACGGCACCATGTCCGCACGCGTGGCCCTGGCCTCAGGGTTACAGCCTCTGCGGCACCGTTGACTGGTTCCCGGGTATCCGTTCGCCATCCGCGCGCAGTCGACGGTGACGGCCTGTCACTAATGGACGGCCGGTCTCGTGATCGCCTGGACCTGCTGTACCTGGTTCTGGCGCTCATGTGGCGGCTGCTCGCCGATCCGCATCCTGGTTGTCATGTACAACCACGAATCAGCGCTTGCCGCGACCCTGGATCGCATCCCGGTCGACTTCTGCCCGAGAATCGACGAAATCCTGGTCTTCGACGACGCCAGCGCTGACAAGACCGTCGATGTCGCGCTGCGGTGGGGCGCGGCCAATGGCGAGACACCGACCACCGTCGTCCGACATCTGAAAACCTCGGGTACGGCAGGAACCAGAAGGCCTGCTACCGGCTTGCGATCGAACGCGGCCTGGACATCATCGCACCGACATTCTGCCTGCCCGGTCGGGGTGCCTCGTACCGGATGACTTACGGACCTCAGTCTCGAACGTCACAAGCCGTGGGACATGGGCGAGTGCGGACGGCCGGGATGCATGACTACGGGTCCCTGAGCCACCGGATTGGATGCATTGCAAGGAGTCTGCCTCGGTGCGCGGCCGACTTAGCACAGGCAGGTTACTGGGCGGAGAGAAAGGCGGATGCCCCCGTGGGTTGCGGTCCTTAGAGGGTGTCTCACGTGGAGGTAGAGGGTCGTCGGCGCGCCTCGTGTGACTGGTGACGCTGGTGGGACATTGTCGCGGGCTGGTCCGATTCGCTGTCACGGCGGCTGGTGCCGGATGAGTTGTGGGAGATCGTGCAGCCGCTGATTCCGGCGGTCCGGCCAAGGCCGCAGGGTGGCGGGACGGCGGTGACCGATGATCGGGCCGTGTTCACCGCGATCGTGTTCGTGTTGACCTCAGGCTGTGCGTGGCGGCATCTGCCGCCGTCGTTCGGGGTGAGCATGCCCACGGCCCATCACCGGTTCACCGCGTGGACCGAGGCCGGGTTGTCGCCGAAGCTGCATCGGGCGGTGCTGGATCGCCTGGGCGCGGCCGGGGACATTGACTGGTCGTCGGCCATCCTG
>Ga0105248_10002159_pt1 | contig 21766 bp, 20 predicted proteins | sample KBSS34metaG_FD_81524 | JGI IMG/M metagenome (GOLD analysis project Ga0105248, IMG submission 81524) | Switchgrass rhizosphere microbial communities from Kellogg Biological Station, Michigan, USA - KBS S3-4 metaG | ecosystem: Host-associated > Plants > Roots > Rhizosphere > Soil | place...
CCGTGCAGGCCGGGACGCAAGCCGACGCGCAGACCGACGCCGTGTGGGAGCGGCTGCTGGTGGAAGTGGCTGCACTGCCGGGGCTGCCGGGCGTGTACCGCTACTTCGATGCGCGCGGCGACGTGCTCTACGTGGGCAAGGCGCGCAACCTGAAGAAGCGCGTCTCCAGCTACTTCCACAAGAACCACGGAGGCACGCGCATCGGGCTGATGGTCAGCCGCATCGTGCGCATGGAGACGACGGTCGTGCGCTCCGAGGCCGAGGCGCTGCTGCTGGAGAACAACCTCATCAAGACGTTGAACCCGCGGTTCAACATCCTCTTTCGCGACGACAAGAGCTACCCCTACCTGAAGATCGCCACGCATGCGTATCCGCGCATGGCGTACTACCGCGGCGCGGTCGATCGACGGCATCGCTACTTCGGCCCGTACCCGAGCGCCTGGGCGGTGAAGGAGTCGATCCAGCTTCTGCAGAAGGTGTTTCGGCTGCGCACCTGCGAGGACACGGTGTTCTCCAATCGCACGCGCCCGTGCCTGCTCTACCAGATCAAGCGCTGCTCGGGCCCGTGCGTGAAGCTTATCGGCGAGGCCGACTACGCACGCGATGTCGATCACGCCGAACGCTTCCTCAAGGGCGAGCAGCAGGAGGTGATGGACGCGCTGCAGGCGCAGATGATGGCGCACGCCGAGCGCCTCGAATTCGAGCAGGCCGCGGAGATCCGCAACCAGCTCGGCGCGCTGTCCAAGGTGCTGCACCAGCAATCGGTCGACACCGCCAGCGACAAGGACGTCGATGTGCTGGCCGTCGAGGTCCGCGGCGGCAAGGCCTGCGTGAACCTCGCGATGGTGCGCGGCGGGCGCCATCTGGGCGATCGCCCTTACTTCCCGGCGCACGTCGAGGACGCGACGCTCATCGGCTCGCTGGGCGGCGACCCCGAGGCGCAGGCCGAGGGCGATGCGTCGGACGCCACCGGTGCGGCACCGGTCGAGGTGCAGGTGCTCGACGCCTTCATCGCGCAGCACTACCTCGGCGGCACGCCGCCCGCGCTGCTGGTGACGAGCCACCCGGTGAGCGCGCCGCTGGTCGAGGCGCTGACGCTGCAGTCGGGCGTGAAGGTGAGCGCGGTCCACCAGCCGCGCGGGCAGCGCCGCATCTGGCTGGAGATGGCACAGAAGAACGCGGGCCTGAAGCTCGCGCAGCTGCTGAGCGAGGAGGGCTCGCAGGAGGCGCGCACGCGCGCGCTCGTCGATGCGCTGGACCTCACGCCCGAGAGCCTGGACACCTTCCGTATCGAGTGTTTCGACATCAGCCACACCGCCGGCGAAGCGACCCAGGCATCGTGCGTCGTCTTCGAGCAGCACAAGATGCAGAGTTCGCAATACCGCCGCTTCAACATCGACGGCATCACGCCGGGCGACGACTACGCCGCCATGCGGCAGGTGCTGACGCGCCGCTATTCCAAGCTGGCCGAGGCCGCGGCACAGGGCAGTGCGCGCATGCCCGATCTCGTGCTCGTGGATGGCGGGCGCGGACAGGTCGCCATGGCGCGCGAAGTGTTCGAGGAGCTCGGCCTCGATCTCTCGCTGATCGTCGGCGTGGAGAAGGGCGAGGGGCGCAAGGTGGGCCTTGAGGAACTCGTCTTCGCCGATGGCCGGCAGAAGGTCTATCTCGGACGCGACTCCGCGGCACTCATGCTCGTGGCGCAGATCCGCGACGAGGCGCACCGCTTCGCCATCACCGGCATGCGCGCGCGCCGCGCCAGCGTGCGCACCGGCAGCAGCCGACTCGAGGACATCGCCGGCATCGGCCCGAAGAAGCGCGCCAAGCTGCTGCAGCGCTTCGGCGGCGTGCGCGGCGTGAGCGCGGCCAGCGTCGAGGACCTGGCCAGCGTGGATGGCATTTCAAAAGACCTTGCGGAGGAGATCTACCGTGCATTGCACTGAAGCGATCAATTTGCGCGACCCGGGGCGCGCGCGATCAGGCCGCGCGGCGGCGCTCGCCCGCGCGGCGCTCGCCGGCATCGCCCTGGCCGCGTTCGTGTCGGGCTGCGGCACATCGCGCTCGCCGGCCAGCACGTCCAACGTCGACGGCGCCGCGGCGGCGGCGGCGCGCAGCGGTCCGGTGTCGCTGAATTCGCCGAAGGCGCCGCGCTCGCTCGACGAGCTGCGCGCGCAGGCGGCACTGCGGCTCGTGGCCGCCAATCCGGGCGGCACCTACACCGGCAAGCCGCCGGAGCTGCTGCTCGCCATACCTGTGCTCGAAGTCGAGCTCAACGCCAACGGCAGCGTGCGCCGCATCGAGGTGATGCGCCAGCCCAGCCAGGCCAAGGACACCGTGCAGCTCGCCATTGCCGCCGTGCACCGCGCCGCACCCTACGGCGACGTGTCGCATCTGCCCAAGCCCTGGAAGTTCACCGAGACCTTCCTGTTCAACGAGGAGCGAAAGTTCAAGCCGATGACGCTCGATCGTTGAGCGAACACCGCGCATGGCTGGGCGGGCGCGGGCATCTCTTGGGCACAATGCCCGAATGTTCTTCACCCTGCCGACCCTGCTGACCTGGGCCCGGATCGTTGCGATCCCGCTGATCGTTGGCGTCTTCTACCTGCAGCTGCATCCGTCCACGCAGAACCTGCTGGCCACGGTGCTCTTCATCGTCGTCGCGCTCACCGACTGGGCCGACGGCTACCTCGCTCGCAGGCTCAATCAGACCTCCTCCTTCGGGGCCTTCCTCGACCCGGTGGCCGACAAGTTCCTCGTGTGCGCGGCGCTCCTGGTGCTGGTGCACCTCGGCCGCCTGCATGCGCTGGTGGCCCTGGTCATCATCGGCCGCGAGATCGCCATCTCGGCGCTGCGCGAATGGATGGCCCAAATCGGTGCCTCGCGCAGCGTGGCGGTGCACATGGTCGGCAAGCTGAAGACGACCGTGCAGATGGTCGCCATTCCCTTCCTGCTGTTCGACGGGCTGCTCTTCGGCGTGATCGACACGCATGCCTGGGGCACGGTGCTGATCCTGCTGGCCGCGCTGCTCACGATCTGGTCGATGGTCTATTACCTGCAAAAGGCGCTGCCCGAGATCCGCGCCAAGGCGCGATGAGCTCGCAAGCCCGGCAGCGCGCCCGGCTGATCAGCGCGATGCCGATCGTCTTCGTGCTCATCTGGAGCACCGGCTTCATCGTGGCGCGCTATGGCATGCCGCATTCGCCGCCGATGAAGTTCCTCGCGGCGCGCTATGCGCTGTCGATCGGCTGCTTCCTGGCCTGGAGCCTCGCGGCTCGCACGCGCTGGCCTCGCGAAGCGCAGCAGTGGGGACACCTGTGCGTCACCGGCGTGCTGATGCACGCGGGCTACCTCGGCGGCGTGTGGGCCGCGGTGAAGATCGGCCTGGGCGCAGGCACGGTAGCGCTCATCGTGGGCTTGCAGCCGGTGCTCACGGCGATCTGGATCAGCCTCACCGCAAGTGCGGAGCACCGCGTCAGCGCACGGCAGTGGCTGGGGCTTGCGCTCGGTCTGGGCGGCCTCTTGCTGGTGGTCTGGGACAAGCTCGGCAAGGGCGAGGTGAGCGCGCTGAACTTCAGCCTCGCCATCTTCGCGCTGCTGTGCATCACGGCCGGCACGCTCTACCAGAAGCGCTTCGTCAAGCCTTGCGACGTCCGTACCGCCGGCGCCATTCAGCTCGGCGCGGCGCTCGCAGTGACGCTGCCGCTGGCTCTGTTGGAGACCGAGCCGATGCTTGCGCACCCCGAACTCATCGGCGCGCTCGCGTGGTCGGTGGTCGGACTCACGCTCGGCGGCAGCTCGCTGCTGTACCTCCTGATCCAGCGCGGCGCGGCGACCGAAGTGACGAGCCTGCTCTACCTCGTGCCGCCGTGCACGGCGGTCATGGCGTGGCTGCTCTTCGGTGAATCGCTCGGCGTTCAGGCGCTTGTCGGGCTCGCACTCACGGCCGTCGGTGTTGCGCTTGTGGTGCGTCGAACAAGTTCCGATTGACGCTTGCGCAAGTCGCGCTCACGCACGCGGCGCGTCGTGAGGATCGTCACGCGCGAGGCCACCATTTGGAGGGGCCCACCCCTTGTCAAGCGTGAATCCACGCGGGTTTGCGGCCGGTTGGCGAAAGCCGTGCGCATAGAATCCGCAACCGCGCTTGACACCCTGGTGTCCCGCGGCTGTAATGAATTTCCGCCTTCGTGGTCGTTGCCGAACAGCGCAACATCAACCCACGCATCAACCCGTACAGAGTGTCAGACAGAGGGGGTATTACGTGAACAAAACTGAACTGATCGAACACATCGCCAAGCAAGCCGACATTTCCAAGGCTGCTGCAACGCGAGCACTGGAAGCGCTCATCGGCGGTGTGACCAAGTCACTGAAGAAGGGCGACTCCGTGACGGTGGTTGGATTCGGCACGTTCGGTGTGACCAAGCGCGCCGCGCGCAGCGGTCGCAATCCGCGCACGGGCGCCACCATCAAGATCAAGGCCGCCAAGGTGCCGAAGTTCCGCCCGGGCAAGGCTCTGAAGGACGCGGTCAACTGAGTTGATCGAATGGGTGCTTAGCTCAGTTGGTAGAGCGGCGCCCTTACAAGGCGTAGGTCGGGGGTTCGAGCCCCTCAGCACCCACCACCCATCCGACCCCCGGATCCACCGAGCGACTGGCGTGCTTCGATAGAATCGCAGCTTCGTCAGGCAAGGCCGGCTTCGGCCCCAGCTGCAGGACCGGTCCCAACAAAAAGGCGAACTTCGGTTCGCCTTTTTCACATGTGCCGGGCGCATTCCCGTTCAGAGGTCTTCCATGTTCGATTTCGTTCGCACGCATACGCGCATGCTGCAGTTCGTGCTGCTGCTGCTCATCTTCCCGTCCTTCGTGATCTTCGGCATCCAGGGATACAGCCGCTTCACCCAGGGACATGAAAGCGTCGCGAAGGTGGACGGCCAAAGCATCACTCAGACCGAATGGGATGCCGCCCATCGCCAGCAGGTCGAACGCATGCGCGCGCAGATGCCCGGCGCCGATCTCAAGCTCTTCGACTCTCCCGAGATGAAGCAGCGCACGCTCGACGCCCTGGTGCGCGAGCGCGTCATCCTCACCGCGGCGGACAAGCTGCGCCTGGCCACGAGCGACGAGCGGCTGCAGCGCCTGTTCCAGAACGATCCGCAGTTCGCGGCCTTTCGCCGCCCCGACGGCAGCCTGAACCGTGAGCTCATCGCCTCGCAAGGCATCAGCCCCGAGCAGTTCGAGCGTCAGCTGCGCCAGGACCTGTCGATGCGCCAGGTGATGCTCGGCGTCGAGGGCACCGCGATTGCGCCGGCATCGGCCACCGAGACCGCGCTCGAGGCTCTGTTCCAGCGCCGCGAAGTGCAGATCGCCAGCTTCGATGCCAAGAACTTCGCCGAGAAGGTGCAGCCCACCGACGCGCAACTCCAGGCCTACTACGACGACCCTGCACACGCCGCGCAGTTCCAGGCGAGCGAGCAGGCCAACATCGAGTATGTGCAGCTCGACCTGAACGCCATCAAGGCCGGCATCAGCGTCAGCGAAGACGACTTGAAGAAGTACTACGCCGAGAATGAGAGCCGCTACTCCACCCCGGAAGAGCGCCGCGCCAGCCACATCCTCGTCAAGGCCGACAAGTCCGCGCCCGCGGCCGAGCGCGAGAAGGCGCGCGCCAAGGCGCAATCACTCCTCGCCGAGGTGCGCAAGCACCCAGAGTCCTTCGCCGACATCGCGAAGAAGAATTCCGACGACCCCGGCTCGGCCGCCCAGGGTGGCGACCTCGACTACTTCGGTCGCGGCGCCATGGTCAAGGCTTTCGAAGATGCGGCCTTCTCGCTCAAGCCGGGCCAGATCAGCGACGTGGTGGAAAGTGACTTCGGCTTCCACATCATCAAGGTGACCGATGCGCGCGGCGGGGAGAAACGCTCGTTCGACGCGGTTCGCGCCGAGATCGAGGGCGAGGTGAAGCAGCAGCTCGCGCAGCGCAAGTTCGCCGAGTCGGCCGAAGGCTTCAGCAACACGATCTACGAACAGTCCGACAGCCTCAAGCCGGCGGCCGACAAGTTCAAGCTCCAGGTCAAGACCGCCGAGGCCGTGAGCCGCACGCCCGATCCGCAAGCGCGCGGCATGCTCGCCAATCCGAAGTTCCTCGCGGCGCTGTTCAACCCGGACAACCTGCGCAACAAGCGCAACACCGAGGCCGTCGAGATCGGCCCGAACCAGCTCGTCGCGGGTCGGGTCACGCAGTACACGCCCGCTCATCGCCTGAGCTTTGCTGAAGTGAAGGACAAGGTTCGCGCGCAGGTCGTGGCCGAGCAGTCCGCCGCGCTCGCGCGCAAGGAAGGCGAATCGAAGCTGGCCGCGTGGAAGCAGGGTGCCGCCACCGAGGCTCTGCCCCCAGCCGTCGTCGTCTCCCGCGTGGATGTGAAGGGCCTGCCGCGCGAATTGCTCGAGGCGATCATGAAGGCGCCTGCCAATCAACTTCCCACGTGGGTTGGTGTCGACCTGCACGCACAAGGCTATGCCGTCGTGAAGCTGGAAAAGGTGCTGCCGCGCGACCCCGCCATGGGTGATCTCGCGCGACTGCAATCGCAGTACGCACAGGTGTGGGGCTCGGCACAGGCCAATGCCTACTACGACGCATTGAAGGCCCGCTACAAGGCGCAGACCACTGGCGTCGCGAAGGCTGAAGCCGCGTCCAGCGACACCGAGGGCGCGAGCCGCTGAAGCGTGGCTATAATCTTGGTCTTTCTGCGGTGGCTGTAGCTCAGTTGGTAGAGTCCAGGATTGTGATTCCTGTTGTCGTGGGTTCGAGTCCCATCAGCCACCCCACAAGATCCCTCAAATGTCTGCGGCGCCTTCGCTGCAGGCTCTGAAAGAAACGGCCCTCAGGGCCGTTTTTTTTCGCCCGCTCTGGCGGCACGCCGTAATTCGAGCGACTGGGATTGACCGGGCGCTGCCATTCACCCGGTGCCGTGGACGCGGGCTGAATCGGCGCGACGCGACCGCTTCACGCGGGCGGGTCACCGGCCTCACGGCGCCCGCGGCGCCAGGTGCGCCCGATCCTCTCTCGCAAACGCCATGCGCTGCACGCGCCGCGCCATGGCGCCGCTGCGCTGTCGGCCGTCGTCCTGCGCGGCGTTGTGGATGTCCACCCAGCGCTTGCCGGTGATGTGGGCCAGCTCGATCGCGTCGAGCTGGGCGTCCGAATACAGGCTGTGGCAGGTCAGCTGCGCGAGGATGCGCTCCGGCGCGCTGGCGTGGCTAATCGACACGTGCGCAAGGAATTGCCCCTTGATCGCCTCGAGCGGCGTGCAGTCCAGCAGGCAGCCCTTGTAGTGCTCGACATGGTGCGATGTCATGACCCCTCCGGGTGTGAACGCCGGTGCTTTGATGAGCACCGTTTGCGACCGTGTCGTCAAAGTAATCCAGGGGCGAAAGGGTGCAATCCCTTGAATTAGGTTTGCAAGCTGGCCAGCTTCGCCTAAAGGCATGGCCCCCACTTCGCGGGAGCCATGCACAAGCGGCATCGCCGTCGGAGCATCCCGGCCCGGCGAGCAGGGCGCTGGCCCACGCGGATCAATGCCGCTTGTACTGCTCCTCGCCGAAGAGCACGCTGCGGGAGTTGTCGTCGACCAGCGGCTTGCGCCGGTCGGCCAGCACCTGCACACCGCGCTGCACGGCGGGCCGTTTCTCGATCTCGTCGAACCAGCCCTTGAGGTGCGGGTAGTCGTCCCAGTCGATGCCCTGGTTCTTCCAGGACCGCAGCCACGGGAAGATGGCGATGTCGGCGATGCTGTAGTCGTGCCCGCCGATGTAGCGCGAGTTGGCCAGGCGCTTGTCCATCACGCAGTAGAGGCGCCGCGCCTCGTTCGTGTAGCGGTTGACCGCGTAGTCGATCTTCTCCGGGGCATAGATGCGGAAGTGGTGCGCCTGGCCGAGCATCGGGCCCACCCCGCCCATCTGGAACATGAGCCACTGCAGCACTTCATAGCGCGTGCGAACTTCGTCGCCGAGGAAGCGACCGGTCTTGCCCGCGAGATACAGCAGGATCGCGCCCGACTCGAACAGCGAGATCGGCTTCCCGTCAGGTCCTTGCGGGTCGACGATGGCGGGGATCTTGTTGTTCGGGCTGATGGAGAGGAAATGCGGTGAGAACTGATCGCCCTTGCCGATGTCAATCGGAATCACACGATAGGGCAGGGCGCATTCCTCCAGCATGATGTGAACCTTGTGGCCGTTGGGTGTGGCCCAGGAATACACTTCAATCATCTTTTAGCTCCTGAGTGCATCTTGTCGCTGACAAAGCGCGACAGCTCGGGCTGACTCTATTCCAACGCTGCCGTTCATGCTGGGGGCCTTCAAACGCTGGATCGGTGCTCGCCGCGATGGGCCCGATGGGCGCGCACTGGTGGGTTGGGCGCGTGACAAGGAATTCGTCGCCAAGCGCGTGCGCGATGGTGACGGCCTGGTCGTGGAGGGTCACTCGCACCAGCAGCCCTGGCGGATGGAGTGGGGCAACCCGCAGCGCGGTTACATCCTCGAGCGTGAGTTGCGCATTCGCATGGAGCTGGGCCTGCCCGCCTCGTTGCAGATGCTCCTGACCTCGCGCGAACTCGCCGAGCAGCTTGAAGCGGACGCCTTCGCGATCTTCACCCAGGACATGCAGACGCGCATCGACTCGAGCATGCCCGAGGAGATGCGCTGGCTCACGATGTTCCCGAAGGCGCAGATTGCGCCGATGAAGAGTCTGCGCACGCGCTTCGTGGCGGTGGCGAGCGCCGCCGCGCCACTGAACCACTGGATCGAGGGCGAGTTCGCGCAGCAGCTCGAAGCCGCCTCGCGAACCTGGCTCTCTCCTGACACGCCACTGGTGCTGATGACGCTGCGCGGGCGGCTTTATCTGCGACTGGAGGCCCTGCAGCCGACACCCGCGATGCTCGACGGCGTGCTGGGCATCTTCGAGGCTGCAGTGCACGGGGCCATCACTGCGGCGGAGAGCCTCGGCGCACCCTCGGGCTGGCACACCACCGGCAGCACCGCGTGGCAGAGCCACCTGCCTTCGGAGCTTCCGCCCGACCTGCAGTCGGGCGACGACCCGACCGGCGACGCCCCGCGCGGCGCGGAGCGCGGCTGAAACGAACCGGGGCTGCGCGCAGGCAGCCCCGAATGCCAGATGAGCGGCGCGGCTCTTCAGGCGGCGTACTTGCCCAGCTCCAGCTTGGCGATCGCGTTGCGATGCACCTCGTCGGGGCCGTCGGCAAAGCGCAGGGTGCGCGCGGCCGTGTAGAAGTAGGCGAGAGGGAAGTCGTCGCACATGCCGCCGCCGCCATGCACCTGCATGGCCCAGTCGATCACCTGGCAGGCCATGCTCGGCGCCACCACCTTGATCATCGCGATCTCGGCCTTGGCGGCCTTGTTGCCGGCCTTGTCCATCATCCAGGCCGCCTTCAGCGTGAGCAGGCGCGCCATGTCGATCTTGCAGCGCGCCTCGGCGATGCGCTCCTGCGTGACGGTCTGCGCCGCGATCGGCTTGCCGAAGGCCACGCGCGAGGAGGCGCGGCGGCACATGAGCTCGAGCGAGCGCTCGGCCAGGCCGACGAGCCGCATGCAGTGATGGATGCGCCCGGGCCCCAGGCGCCCCTGTGCGATCTCGAAACCGCGTCCTTCGCCCAGCAGCATGTTCGACACCGGCACGCGCACGTCGTTGAAGTCGACTTCCATATGCCCGTGCGGCGCGTCGTCATAGCCGAAGACGGTGAGCGGGCGCAGCACCTTCACGCCCGGCGCGTTCGCCGGCACGAGGATCATCGACTGCTGGCTGTGGCGCGGCGCCTCGGGGTCGGTCTTGCCCATGAAGATGTACACGGCGCAGCGCGGATCGCCTGCTCCCGAGGTCCACCACTTGCGGCCGTTGATGACGTAGTGGTCGCCGTCGCGCTGGATGCGCGAGGCGATGTTCGTGGCGTCCGACGACGCGACGTCGGGCTCGGTCATCGCGAAGGCGCTGCGGATCTTTCCTTCGAGCAGCGGCTCGAGCCATTGGCGCTTCTGCTCGGGCGTGCCATAGCGCTCGATGGTTTCCATGTTCCCGGTGTCGGGTGCCGAGCAGTTGAAGACCTCGCTCGCCCAGGGCACGCGTCCCATGATCTCGGCCAGCGGCGCGTAGTCGCTGTTGGACAGGCCGATGCCCCGCCCGGCGCCGCCCGTGAGCTCGCCGGCGGCGGTGTCGGGCAGGAAGAGGTTCCACAGGCCCTGCGCACGTGCCTTGGGCTTGAGTTCCTCGATGAGCTTCAGCGGCGTCCAGCGCTTGCCCGCCTCGGTGTTCGCGCGGATCTCGTCATGAAAGCGCGGCTCGGCGGGGTAGATGTGCTCGTCCATGAAGCGCAGCAGCTTCGCCTGCAGTTCACGGGTGCGTTGCGAATACTCGAAGTCCATCGCTGTCTCCTTGAGAGCGTGCTGCGGGTGTGGATGAAGGGGAGGGGTGTCGTGCGCTCAGCGCAGTTGCTGCGCAAAGCGCCAGCCCATTTCGGCCAGGGGTCGCGCGCCTGCACCAGCCTGGCGGGCCTGCTCGCTGGCGGCGGTGCCGTCGACCACGCGGCGGGCGATGCCCTGCAGGATGCCGGCCATGCGGAAGAGGTTGTAGGCCATGTAGAAGCCCCAATCGGCCATTACCGCCTGCGGGTCGGGGCGGCCGGTGCGCTCGCAGTAGCGGCGCACGTAGTCGAGCTCGCTCGGGATGCCGAGCGAGGCGAGGTCCAGGCCGCCGATGCCGCGGAAGCTGCCCGGCGGGATGTGCCAGGACATGCAGTGGTAGCTGAAATCGGCCAACGGGTGGCCCAGGGTGGAGAGCTCCCAGTCGAGCACCGCGAGCACGCGCGGCTCGCTGGGGTGGAAGATGAGGTTGTCCAGGCGGAAGTCGCCGTGGACGATCGACACCTGGGACGCGTCGCGCGCGCTGTCCGGGATGTGCTGCGGAAGCCACTCGATGAGCCGGTCCATGGCCTCGATGGGCTCGGTGATCGAGGCCTGGTACTGCTTCGTCCAGCGACCGATCTGACGCTCGAAGTAGTTGCCGGGCTTGCCGTAGTCGGCAAGGCCCCGCGCGGCGAAATCGACGCGGTGCAGCGCCGAAATCACGCGGTTCATCTCGTCGTAGATGGCGCCGCGCTCGCCCGGGCTCATGTCGGGCAGCGCCTGGTTCCACAGCACGCGGCCCTGCACGAACTCCATCAGATAGAAGGCGCGGCCGATGATCGACTCGTCCTCGCACAGCAGGAGCATCTGCGCCACCGGCACGTCGCTGCCGGCCAGTGCGCTCATTACCTTGAATTCGCGCTCGATGGCATGCGCCGAGGGCAGCAGCTTGCTCGAAGGGCCCGGCTTTGCGCGCATGACATAGGCGCGCGAGGGCGTGGTGAGCTTGTAGGTGGGATTGGACTGTCCGCCCTTGAACTGCTCGACCGCAAGCGGCCCCTCGAAGCCGGGCAGGGCGTCGTGCAGGTAGCGCCCGAGCGCCGCGGTGTCGAAGGCGTGCTGCGAGGCGACGGGCTTGGTTCCGATGTAGCTTTCCATGGCGGTCAAGCCTTCCTCAATGCAATGGAGTGCGTTAGCGCTCGGCAATGGCGAGCAGCTTGCTGCGCGAAAGCACGACGAGCCGGGTGGGCTCGACCCGCACCGCCCCCTCGCGCTCGAACGACTTCAGTTCCTGGTTCACCCGCTGGCGCGAGGCACCGAGCAGCTGTGCGAGGTCTTCCTGCGCGAGCTGCAGGCCGATGCGCGTAATGCCGTCGCTCTCCTCCTGGCCGTAGCTGCGTGCGAGCAGCAGGATCTGCTTGGCCAGGCGCGCGGCGAGCGGACGGGTGTTGAGGTCTTCGATGGCATCGAACATCAGCCTCAGCCGGCGGCATTGAAGGCGCAGCAAGGCGTCGTAGAGCTCGACATGCTGCGCCAGCAGCTCCTTGAAATCGGCCTTGCGCACACACAGCAGCGTGGTTTCGCCATGGGCATTCGCGTCGTGCGTGCGGGGCATGCCGTCGAAGAGCGCGATGTCGCCGAACCACACGCCCGGCTCCACATAGGTGAGCGTCACCTGCTTGCCCGAGAGCGACACCGAGCTCACCCGCACCGCGCCCTTGGCGACGCAGCACCATTCGTCGGCCGGCGCGCCTCGCGAAACCATCAAGGCGCCGTCGGCCAGGCGCCTGACGTATGCGCGAGCCAGGATCGCTGAGCGCAAGGAGGATGAAAGCTTGCTGAACCACGGTCCCGAATCGATGCTTTGCCTCTCGGCCATTGTAAGAACGGGGGTATTCATTCCTTGTCCCTGAAGTGACAGCATGCGCAGCGAAGTCGAACTTATTGTCCTTCGTCAAATGACCGCAGGAGACACCGATGAACGCACCCGATTTGCGAATCCCGAGTCGTCGTGAAAGCGTGAGTGAAGCCGAATGGAAGACGCGTGTCGACCTGGCCGCGGCTTATCGGCTGGTGGCGCTGTTCCGCTGGGACGACCTCGTGTTCACGCACATCACCGCGCGCGTGCCGGGCACGGAGGACCAGTTCCTCATCAACCCCTATGGCCTCATGTTCGACGAGATCACCGCGTCGAGCCTCGTGAAGATCGACCTGCAGGGCAACAAGCTCGACGACTCGCCGTTCCCGGTGAATCCGGCGGGCTTCACCATTCACAGTGCCGTGCATTCGGCGCGGCACGACGCGCAATGCGTGCTGCACACGCATTCGCTCAATGGCGTGGCGGTGTCCGCGCAGCGCGAGGGCGTGCTGCCGATCTCGCAGCACTCGATCTTCGTGCTGTCCAGCCTCGCGTATCACGACTACGAAGGCGTGGCGCTGCGCGATGACGAGAAGCCGCGCCTGGTCGCCGACCTGGGCGACAAGACCTACCTCATGCTGCGCAATCACGGCCTGCTCACGGTCGGCGCGAGCGTGGCCGATGCCTTCCTCGCGATGTATTTCTTCGAGACGGTGTGCACGATCCAGGTCCGCGCGCAGGCGGGCGGCGGAGAGTTGACTCGCGTCGACCCGAGGATCATCGAGACCGGTCAGAAGCAGGCCACGACCGCGACGAAGGGCATGGGCGCGGGCGCATTGAACTGGCCGGGTCTCTTGCGCCGGCTCGACCGGATCGACCCGAGTTACCGCGACTGATTGCCCACGAGGTACTGCGCGAGCAGCTTCTCCATCGTGGTGTAGCGCTCGTTGGCCTGCAGCCACTGCGTGGGCGCGAGGTTGATCGCGCGCACCACGTTCTCCTGCGTGCCGATCTCCAGCACGTTGATGCAGGCGGGCTGCTGTTCCATGCGGCCGAAGAAGGACCGCTGCCCGGCGAGCGAGGTGGAAATGAGCGCGCGGTTCACGCCGCCGTGCAGCACCATGAGCATCGTCTGCCAGCCGGGAGCCTCGCAGCAGCGCTCGAACGCAGGGAGGGCGCGGTCGAGCAGCTCGCCGATGCTCTCGCCGTTGATGAACCGATGCCGCTCCACATCGGGCCCGCTGGTGAAGGCACCGAGGAAGGCCTGCTCGATCTGGTCCGGGGGAATGTCGGCCAGCCGGCCGCCGCGGATCTCTTCCAGCGCCGGCTCGATCTGCAGCTCGATGTGCTGGTTCGACGCGGACAGGACCCGCTGGGCGGTCTGCACCGTGCGCGGCAGGCCGCTCACGACCACTCGGTCGAAACGGATGCCTGACTGAAGGAACAGGGCGCCCGCGGCATCGGCCTGCCGGATGCCATCGGGGTTCAGGGGCACGCGCTCCGGGTTGACCGGCGTGCCGTCGGGCTCGAAGTAGTCGACCGAGCCGTGGCGCATCAGGTAGAGCCTGCGACGCCGGGGCATGCGCGACGTCATGCGGCACTCCTAACGGAACTGAGGCGCGCGCTTTTCGAAGAAGGCCTGCAGGCCTTCTTCCGCGTTCGCGTGGAAGAGGTTCTGGACAAAGTGATTCCGTTCATCGCCGAGATGCGTCGAAAGAGTCTGCCCGCGCGCGCGGTCGACCAGCTCCTTGGCGCTGGCCAGCGCATTGGGCGCACAGCCGGCGAGCCGCCCGGCCATGCGCAGAGCTTCGTTCAGCGCCTGCCCGGCGTCTGTCACTTGATTGACAAGGCCGAAGGCTTCGAGGCGGCGAGCGGAGACGGCGTCGCCGAGCATGATGATCTGCAGCGCCAGCGAGCGCGGCAGAGCCTGCGCGAGGTGCCAGCTTCCCCCGCCGTCGGGCGACAGGGCCACGCGCCCATAAGCCATCGAGAAACGCGCGTCCTCGGCCGCCACGACGAGGTCGCAGGCCAGCGCGAGCGAGAAGCCACCGCCCGCGGCCGACCCCTCCACGGCAGCGATGACCGGCTTGGGATGCGTGCGGATGGCTTCGATGAACTGGTGGAAGAGCTCGATGTGCTGCGACTGGACCTGCGGGTCTGCGCGCCGGTTCGACGCCAGCCGGTTCAGGTTGCCGCCCGAGCTGAAGTGGCCGCCGTCGCCGGTGAGCACCACGCAGCGCACCTCCGGATCGGATTCGGCGACGTTGAGCGCTTCGATCGCCGCCGATGAGATCGAGGGTGCCAGCGCGTTGCGGCTCGCGGGGTCGCTGAGGGTGAGCACGAGGGTCGCGGCGCGGCGCTCGGTCTTGAGTTCGGCAGTCATGGGGTAATCCGGCCCGACAAATGTCTTTCGAGGAAATAAAGATTCTGGCACGTGACATTTGCGCGCCAGATGCGTCACGGCGGCCCTTTTTGAGAGCGGATCGCCTTGCTTTTCCGCAATTTGAGATTGTTACTTCATGTTAGAGTGCCCCGCGAGGGTCACCGCATCGCATGAATCGTTTCATTTCCAGAGCTGTGGGTTTGTCGATGCTCGGCATTGCGGGCACCGCGGCGGCCTTGGGCTTCGGGCGAGTCCCGAGCAGCGCCAATCTCGGCCAGCCACTCGATATTTCCCTGCCCCTGAGAATCGAGGCCAACGAGGAAATCCGGCCCGAGTGCATCAGCACACAGGTGCAGTTCGGCGATTCCATCCAGCAGCCCGGAGTCGTCACCGCGCGGCTCATGCCCGCGCTTCCGGGCGCCACCGAGCGCATCCTGCGCATCGTCACCTCCACGCGCGTCGACGAGCCCGTCGTTTCGCTGAGCATCACCGCCGGCTGCGGCTCCTCCGTGTCGCGCAAGTTCACGCTCTTCGCCGACCCGCCGCCGCTGGCACCCGACACGGCAGTGGCGGTGCCCTCTGAAGCGGCGCAGCCATTGCCCCCCACGCCCGTGCTGCGCTCCGCGCGCCGGGCCGCCGCTTCGGGCGTGCCGTCCCCTCATCAGGCGACCCTGCCTTCCACCTCCGCGGCCGCGCCGGTTGCGGCAGCGAGTGCGACAGCGCAGACGCGCAAGGCCGCGAGTCCGCCGGTGCAACGTCAAGCCGCAGTCGCGCGCGTGCAGTCCTCGGGTGCGGGCGACGCCACGCGCGCTGCGCGTGCCGCCTCACGGCTTCAGTTGAGCCCGGTCGAGCCCGCGCTGGCCTCGTCGGCGCAGCCGCAGGTCGAGGCGTCCGTGGCGCAGGCTGAAGAGGCCGCGGCATCGGCTGCGCAGGCCGCGAGCGCGGCGGCCCTTGCCGTGGCGCGCATGCAGCAGATGGAAGCCGCGCTCGAGCGGCTGCGCTCCGAGAACGAGAAGACGCAGGAGTCGATGAAGGGGCTGCATGCGCGGCTGCAGTCGGCGGAAGCGGCGCGCTATTCCAATCCGCTCGTCTATGCGCTGGGCCTGCTCAGCGCCTTGCTCGCCGCGGGCCTCGTCTTCATGACGCGTCAGCGTGCGCAGGACCGTCGCGCCGCCGCCTGGCTCGATCAGCCGTCCGCCAACGAGGCGGCCACGCGCGCAGGCGCGCGAGACACGGTTCAGGTGCCGGTGGTCTCCTCGGTGATGGAAGTGCCGCCCGCGCCCGACTACGACGCGCAGGTCGCCTCGGCGCCCCAGCCGTTCGCCGCCGCCACGCAAAAGCGCGAGGTGTCGGTGGAGGAACTCATCGACCTGGAGCAGCAGGCGGAATTCTTCGTGGTCCTGGGCCAGGACGAGGCGGCCATCGACCTCCTGATGGCGCATCTGCGGGGCACGTCCGCCACCAGCGCGCTGCCCTACCTCAAGCTGCTCGAGATCTTCAAGCGCCGCGGGGATCGCAAGGAGTACGAGCGGATCCGGGAGCGCTTCAACAGCCGCTTCAACGCCTACGCACCGGCATGGGATACCGAACTGCTCGCGGGGCGCTCACTCGAGGACTACCCCGCGATCGTCGAGCGTCTGCAGTCGATCTGGTCCAGCCCCTTGCGCACCATGCAGACGCTGCAATCGACCCTCGTGCGTGCCGAGGAGGGCGCAGCGGGCACCGACAACTTCGATCTGCCGGCCTACAGGGAGCTGCTGATGCTGTATTCGGTCGCCCGCGACCTGAGCGAGAACAGCGCCAGCCTCTCCGAGCCGACGCCGCTGAGCCTCGCCACGACGGCGAGCCACGACGTGGACATCATGCTGCCGCTGGGCGATGAGGATGTGCCCTTGGGCGAGCGCACCATGGTGCTCACGCCCATGATCGCCACCGGCGCGATGGAGGCGCGCCCGGAGGTGCGGGCTCCGTTGGAGGTCGACTTCGACCTCGATCTGCCCGACGCCGGCGAAGCGCAGCACTCGCGCCGCGCCTAAGCGGCGGGCCGCTCAGAGCCGCGCGAGCCGCTCCAGCGCCTTGTCCAGGGTGGCGTCCTGCTTGGCGAAGCAAAAGCGCACGATCTGCTGCTCGAAGCCCGAGGCGTAGAAGGCCGACAGAGGAATGGCCGCGACGCCGGCCTCGCTCGTCAGCCAGCGGCAGAAGTCCTCTTCCTTCAACTGGCTGATGGCGCTGTAGTCGACGCATTGGAAGTAGCTGCCCTCGCTGGGCAGCAGGCGAAAGCGCGTGCCGGCGAGCCCCGCGCGGAAGCGGTCGCGCTTGGCCTGATAGAAGCCCGGCAGTTCGAGGTAAGGCGCCGGGTCCGCCATGTAGCGGGCGAGGCCATGCTGCATGGGCGTGTTCACCGTGAACACATTGAACTGGTGCACCTTGCGGAACTCGTCCATCAGCGGCGCCGGGGCGCACACATAGCCGACCTTCCAGCCGGTCACGTGATAGGTCTTGCCGAAGCTGGAGATGATGAAGCTGCGCTGGGCCAGCTCTGGATGGCGGGCCACGCTCTGGTGCGTGCCGCCGTCGAACACCATGTGCTCGTACACCTCGTCGGACAGCACCAGCACATCGGTGCCGCGCAAGACCTGCGCGAGAGACTCGATGTCGTGCTCGGACCAGGCGGTGCCGCTCGGGTTGTGCGGCGTGTTGACGATGATGGCCCGCGTGCGCGACGTCAGTGCGCGGCGGATGAGATCGAAGTCGGGGCGAAAGCTGCGCGGCGTGAGCGGCACGCGCACCACGCGTCCGCCCGCCAGCTCGATGCTCGGGCCGTAGCTGTCATAGCAGGGTTCCAGCACGATCACCTCGTCGCCGGGGTGCACCACGGCCAGCACCGCGGTGATGATGGCCTGCGTCGCGCCGGCGGTGATGGTGACCTCGCGATCCGCGTCGTAGCGGTGACCGTAGAGCGTGGCGACCTTGTCAGACACCGCCTTTCGCAGCGCGGGCACGCCGGCCATCGGCGGGTACTGGTTCAGCCCTTCGCGCATGGCCTGGTTCACCGCGTCCACCAGTGCGAGGTCGCAGTCGAAATCCGGGAAGCCCTGGCCGAGATTCACCGCGCCGTGCTCGTTCGCCAGCGCCGACATCACCGTGAAGATCGTGGTGCCCACGTGGGGCAGGCGGCTGTCCACGCGGGGCGGCTGCGCGGCCAGGCTCTCGACGATGGGTGTGCTCATTTCAAAGCTCGTAGTTCTCGCCGTTGCCGGCCATGGCGCGCTCGACGAGGTTGCGGCTCAGCCGGGAGGACACCAGCTCGGCGAAGCTGTAGACGAAGCTGCGCAGGTAGGCGCCGCGCTTGAAGGCCATGCGCGCCACGTTTCGTCCGAACAGATGCTCGGCGCCGCGGCTCACGAGTTCGCCGCCCGGCGCAAAGGCCGGGTCGTCCTGCACCGCCATCTCGGCCACGATGCCCACGCCCAGGCCGAGTCGCACATAGGTCTTGATGACGTCGGAGTCGATGGCTTCGAGCACGACCGTGGGCTTGTAGCCCTTGGCGGCGAAGGCATCGTCGACACGCCGGCGGCCGGCAAAGGAAGGGTGGTAGGAGACAAGCGGCTCCTGCGCGAGCTGCTCCAGGCTGATGCGCTCGACCTGCGCCAGCGGGTGGGTTGCCGGCAGCACGATCATGTGCTGCCATTCGTAGCACGGCAGCGTCACCAGATCCTCGAAGGCGCTGAGCGACTCGGTGGCCAGGCCAATCTCGGCGCGCTCGTCGAGCACCATCTGGGCAACCTGCTCGGGCGTGCCCTGATGCAGGCTCACCGCGACCTTGGGGTGCAGCTTTCGCAGCGCGGCCACGGGTGCCGGCAGGACATAGCGCGCCTGGGTGTGCGTGGTGGCGATGGACAAGGTGCCGGCGTCCTGCTTGGAGAACTCCTCGCCGATGCGCTTCAGGTTGCCGACCTCGCGCATGATGATCTCGATGGCTCGCAGCACCTCCTGCCCCGGCTCGGTGATGCGCTTCAGACGCTTGCCGTGGCGGGCAAAGATGTCCACGCCGAGTTCCTCTTCCAGCTCCAGGATCGCCTTCGAAATACCGGGCTGCGACGTGAACAGCGCCTTGGCGGTCTCGGTCAGGTTGAGATTGCGGCGCGCTGCCTCCTGAACGAATCGGAACTGATGCAGGTTCATGCGGTGCGAAGGGCGGTGAGGACGCCGCCGCGGGGCCGGGATGAGCCGATCATTATGTCAGCCGAGGCTGATTTTGAGAGCGCCTTCCGCGCCTGTGGAATAAGGCGCCGGGGTCAGTCCGAGTTGCCGCCCGTCCCGACGAAACCAGAGGCGGCCAGCGCGATGGCTTCGATGACGGCGGGGTGCTCCCCGATCGCCGGGCCGAGCTGCCATTGCACCGCCGTGTGCTCTGCGCGGATGGCGTCGACGAGCGCGGGCAGGTCGCGCCGCAGGTGGGAGCCTGTGCCGAGGAACACCGGCACCACCGCGACCTGTGTGCAGCCCTGGATCGCCAGATCCGTCGCCGCAGCGCGCAGATCGGGTTGCATCAGCTCCAGGAATGCAAGGCGCACGTGGGCGTGGGGCGCGAGCTCGGCGGCGCGCCTCGCCACGGCCTCGAAAGGCTGCGCCCAGGCGGGCTCGCGCGCACCGTGCGCGAAGAGGATGAGACCGTGCACCGGCGGGTTCATCGGTTGCGCACCAGCCAGCGGAAGGCGGCCAGCGAGAGCAGCAGGTAGACGGCGCTCGGCGCGCCCGCGGCCACCCACGGAATCCAGTTCTGCAGCAGGCCGAGGTGGGTGGCGACGTTGTTCAGCAGCACGAAGCTGATGCCCAGCAGGATGCCGCCGAAGACCATCAGGCTCATGCCGCCGCGGCGCGCGTGCAGATATGCGAAGGGCAGCGCCAGACCCATCATCACGAGGCAGGCGAACGGGTACAGCGCCTTCTTCCAGAACTGGATCTCGTAGCGCTGCGCGGCCTGCTCGTTCTCCGACAGGTGCGAGGCGTAGCGGTAGAGGTCGATCGTGGACATGCTGCGCACGGTGGCCACGGCCGCTGAGACGACTGCAGGCGTCAGCGTGCTGGGCCATTCGAGCTGACCGAGATGCGTGTCGCGCGGCGGCGTGTCGGCGCCCTGCACGGGCCACTCGGTGCGCTGCACGTCCTCCAGGACCCATTTCCCGCCGCCCACGTGGCCGCGCTTGGCGGCCAGGCGAGTGAGCAGCTGGCCCTGGGTGTCGAACTCGTAGATGCGCACGTCCTCGAGCGAGGCGTCGGGCGCCACGCGGCCCACGTTGATGGAGTCCATGCGCTCGCCGCCGCCGGGCAGGTCGCGCCGATCCTTCAGCCACGCACCCATGCCCTCGAGCTTCATGCCGCCACGCACGCCCGCGCGCAGGTTGGTGGCGACGCGATCGAAGTAGGGCGCCACGTAGTCGCCCACCACGAAGGTGATCGCAGCGAAGCTCAGCCCCAGTACGGCCAGCAGCGACAAGGCGCGGCCCGGTCCGAGGCCGCTGGTGCGCAGGATGGTGAACTCTGAGGACTGCGCCAGGCGGGCCATCGCGAAGATGGCGCCGATCAGGACGGTGATCGGGAACAGCTCGTAGAAGTGGCCCGGCACGAGCAATGCGCAGTACAGCGCCGCGTGCTGCAGCTTGTAGCCCGCCTTGCCTACGTCGTTGAGCTCGTCGACGAAGTCGATGAAGAAGAAGAGGGCGAGGAACGCCACCGTCACGAACGCGACGGCGCCGAGCACATCGGCATACATCAGGCGACGAACAGTACGCATGCGCTGGTGTTCCTCAGGCGGCGGGCCGGCGGCGACGCAGACTCCACGCGGTGCCGCGCTCGCGCCACCAGATCAGGGTGATCGCCACCAGGAACGTGCCGCCGTGCACCACGACGAACGTGGGCCCGAAGCGAAAGCGCCCGCTGCCCACCCAGGCCTGCGTCAGGTTCAGCAGGTTGTAGTAAACGACGAAGGCGAGCAGGGCGAACATGAGGTTCCAGCTCCCGCCGCGCCGTGGATTGCCGGCCGAGAGGCCGACGCCCAGCAGCACGAGGTTGATGCCCGCGACCGCAAGGCCCGCGCGCCACACCAGCTCGCCCATATGGCGCGGCGTGGGCGTGCTCATCAACTGCAGCGTGCTGCGGGCCTTGTCCGGCAGGTTGTCCTCGTTGCTCGTGACGCGCTCGCCCGCGAGTGCGCGGTAGACATCGAAGTGCGCGATCTTCTTTTCGAGCGTGGCGAGGTTGATGTCGGTGCGCGTTCCTCGCTCGAGGATGACGTAGCGGTCGTCGCCCTTCAGTTCGAGATGACCGCTGCGTGCGGAGGTGACCGTCTCGACGCCGACGTCGCGGTCGAGCACGAAGACGTTGCGCGCTTGCGTGCCTTCACCGGTTTCGCGATCGATGAAGAAGGTGCGCCGGCCGTCGGCCGAGGTCTGGAACTGCCCGGGCGCCACGCGCGAGACATCGGAGCGGCGCTGGTAGCGGTCCTTGAGGTCCTCGACCTGGCGATTGCCCCAGGGCCACACGAACAGCGCCATCACGGCCACGGCCAGGAGCATCGGCCAGCTCAGTCGCATCACCGGGCGCAGGAAGCGCAGCAGGCCCACTCCGCTGGCGAACCAGATCACCATCTCGCTGTCGCGATACATGCGTGTGAGCGTGGTGACCACCGCGATGAAGAGCGACAGGCTCAACATCGTGGGCAGGTTCTCGAGGGTGACGAAGCCGAGCAGCAGCGCCACATCCTGGGGCGACACGGCACCGCCCGCGGCCTGGCCCAAAGTGCGGATCAGGAACATGGTGATCACGATCGTGAGGATCACCACGAGGGTCGCGCCGAAGCTGCGCGCAAGGTCTCGTCTCAGGGAGGAATCGAATAACATCGCGCGTTCTCAAAACGGACCGCATTATGGACTTTCGCACCCTCGTCGCTACGCCCGATTCACTGTCCCAAACCGCCGCTGACGCACTGCTCGTGGTGGTCCCCGCGCAAGGTGGCGCGCAGCAGTTGGACGGACCGCTCGGCAAGGTGCTCGACGAGGCGCTCGCGGCGAAGGACTTCGAGCTCAAGGCCGGTCGCACGCTCTACGTGCATCGCGC
>Ga0105248_10002161_pt1 | contig 21753 bp, 17 predicted proteins | sample KBSS34metaG_FD_81524 | JGI IMG/M metagenome (GOLD analysis project Ga0105248, IMG submission 81524) | Switchgrass rhizosphere microbial communities from Kellogg Biological Station, Michigan, USA - KBS S3-4 metaG | ecosystem: Host-associated > Plants > Roots > Rhizosphere > Soil | place...
GACGATGATGTTGACGACGATCACGAGGCACGCCGCGACGAAGAAGATGCCGAGCAGCAGGTTCAGGTCGCGCGAAAACAGCGCCCTGAACGCGAGAAGGCCGATCCCCGGCCAGCCGAAGACGGTCTCGACGACCACCGAGCCACCGAGCAGATTGCCGATCTGGACGCCGGCCATCGTGACGACGGGCAGGCTCGCATTCCGAAGCACGTGGCGAAACGTGATCGCGCGCTCCGTGAGTCCCTTCGAGCGCGCCGTCACCACATAGTCCATTCCGCGCTGCTCGAGCATCGACGAGCGCATCAGTCGCACGTAGAGGGCCATGTAGAACAGCGACAACGTGACCGCGGGCAGCACGAGATGGCGCGCAACGTCGCCGACCTTCTGCCACCCGGTGTAGAACGCGGCGATATTCACCATCCCGCTCGTCGGAAGCCAGCGCAGGTCGATCGCGAAGAGCACGATCAGCATGAGCCCGACCCAGAACAGCGGCGTCGCATACGCGACCAGCGCGAACACCGAAATCACGTTATCTCGAAGCGAGCCCGGCCGGCTTGCGCCGAAGATGCCGAGCAGGATGCCTAGGCCGATCGAAAGGACGATCGTGGTTCCCATCAGCAGCAACGTCGGGCCCAGCCGCTGGAAGATGAGATCGCGCACCGGCATGCCCTCGCGAAACGAGTAGCCGAGGTCGAACGTGACGACGTTCTTCAGGTAGTCGAGATACTGGATGTAGAGCGGCTGGTCGAGGCCGAACTGGTGACGCAGGTACGCCATGTACTCCGGCGTGGCCGAACCCGCCTCGCCCGCCAGCACGTCGGCCGCGTTACCGGGCGCGAGATGCACGAGCAGGAAGTTCAGCGTGACGATGAGAAGGATCGTCGGGACGGCCCCTGCGACCCGCCGCGCGATGTAGCGGGCGCGATCCCGCGCAACGCTCATGGAGGTGAGAGGGTTGTCCCGCCCGGCGGCCGCATGTCGAACGTGCGATGTCGACGGCGCGCCGGGCGGCGATCAGGGCTACGTCTGGACGTAGACCTCGTTGAACGGCGAATACGTCCCGAGCGGGCTCACCACGAGGTTCTTGAACTTCGAGTCGTAGACGGTCACGAAGTTGAGCTCCATCACCCACACGATGGGCGCCGCTTCGACGGTCAGCTTCTGGAACTGGTGGTAGAGCTCGGCGCGCTTCTTCGGGTCGACCTCGACGGCGGCTTCCTTCATCAGTCGATCCGTTTCCGGCGAGCTCCAGCCGGAATCGTTCACGAACACGGTGCCCTTCTTGATCGACCAGGACGAATACTGACGGTCGACGCCGATCACCGGATCCGCGAGATTCTGGAGCCAGTTCGATGTGAACTGGAAGTCGTAGTCGGTGTAGACGCGGCGCAGCCACGTCGGCACGTCCTCGTAGCGCAGCGTGGCCTTGATCCCGATCTTCGCGAGCGCCTGCTTGACGTATTCGCCGTAGCGCTGCCACTCGTCGCCATACGGCGTGATGTCATGGATGATCTCGAAGCGCGTGCCGTCGGCCTTGCGCTTGTAACCGGCCTCGTCGAGCATCTTGTTCGCGATGTCCGCGCCGTTCGGCACGTTGTAGTTCTTCACGTCCGAGGTGTAGATGCCGCTCGGCGCGAAATTGGAGCTGATCGGGCCGGTCGCCGGCTTGCCAAAACCGAACCAGACGTTGTCGATGACGAACTTGCGGTCGATTGCGTAGGAGATCGCCTGCCGCACGCGGACGTCGTCGAACGGCTTCACGCGCGTATTGAAATCGAGCATCACGACCGGCGACTGCATCTCGTAACCCTTCGTCGTCGACGCGATCCCTGGTATTTTCGTGAGCCGCGCGACGTCGAAATACGGGATCGCTCCGAACGCGCCGTAGTTGATCTCCAACGTCTGCATCGCGGCGCTTCGCGTCTGCGCGTCGCCGATGAAGCGCGCGACGATGCGGTCGAGATAAGGCTGGCCCGGCCGCCAGTAGTTGGGATTGCGGTCGAAGCGCATGTACTGGCCGCGCTGCCACTCGACGAACTTGAACGGTCCGGTGCCGACCGGATTGTTCGCGTACTTGCTGTTCTGGATGTCGGTGCCGGCGAAGAGCGCCTTCGGCACGATGGGCGACTCGTAGCCCGAGAGTGCCATCATCATGAACGGCGCGGGTGTCTCGAGGTGGAACACGGCGGTCATCGGATCGGGCGTGTCGATGGCCTGCAATCCCCGGAAGGTGTTGATTCCGCGCGGGTGGAACTTCTTCAGCACCTCCGTGAACGAGAATTGCACGTCGGCGCTGGTGAACGGCGATCCGTCGTGGAACTTGACGCCGTCGCGGAGCTTGAAGGTGATCGTCTTGCCGTCGGGACTGATCGTCCACGACGTCGCGAGGCTCGGCTGCGGCTTCAGATCGAAGTTGTATTCGCAAAGCCCGTCGTAGAACTTCGCCGATACCTGTCCGATGGGCCCCGACGTGCTCAAGTACGACGCGAGCGTTGGCGGCTCCGGCAGCACATCCATGACGAGCGTTCCGCCCTGCTTCGGGGTTCCTTGCGCCAAGGCTGCCTCCGGCAAAAGGACGGCGCCCGACGATGCGGCGAGCGCCTGCAGGAAATCACGGCGGGTGAAAATCGACATCGACTCCTCCTCGGTAGTGGGCCCTGATTGTTCTGTCGGCCCGCGAAAATCTTGCTGGTGGCTTTTACGTCGTTGCGGCCGCTTCGTCTTCCACGAATTCCTCCGCCGGCCGCGGGAACAGAAAGCCGCGCTCGCCCAGTTCGCTGTTGAACGCGAGCGTGGACAAATCGGTCATGCGCATCGGATAGAGGATGCCGTCCAGGTGATCGCACTCGTGCTGCAGCAGCATCGCGTGGAAGCCGCGCGTCACGCGTTCGATGCGGCTGCCGTCGAGCGCCTGCGCGGTGCAGCGCACCCGCGTATAGCGCGGCACGACGCCGTGCAGACCGGGAACCGACAGGCAGCGTTCCCAGATCGGCTTCTTCTCGTCGGTGAGCGGCTCGATTACGGGATTGACGAGCACCGTCCACGGCAGCGGCTTGAAACTGGAACCCGGCGGAATCTGGTGGGCCGCGATGCGGTAGACGACGATGCGCTTGCTCACGTACACCTGCGGCGCTGCGAGGCCGTTGCCGCCGATGTCCTCGAGCGTCTCCTTCATGTCCGCGACGAGCTTGGCGATTTGCGGGTCCGTCGGGTCGGAAACCGGCTCCGCGATCTTCTTCAGAATCGGGTTGCCCATGCGGGCGATTTTCAGTATTGCCATTGGATCAGCATTCGTAGAATCGGTTGGTGAAGCGCAACCAGGCGCGATGAGACGGCAGGCGAGCCACCGTCCGCGTCTGGGCGGTCGATCATCATTCTGTCACCGGGACCCGGATGACGAAAGGGCCGCGTGCAACCGGACGGCGGAAGTCAGCTCGAAGGCCGTGCATTTCTAAAATAAGCGGCGGCGCCGCTCGCGAGGATCGCCGGCAGATGCGTGTAGATGTAGCGCACGCCGCTCGCGAGCGCGTCGTGGACCGCGGCCGTGGCCGCCGGCATCCCCGGTGTCTTGCCCGCCGCGACGATCTTCTTCAGCGCCGCCTCGATCCCCTGCGCGACCGCCGGGGCCTTCGGATTGCCTGGATGACCCATCGACTGCGACAAATCGGAAGGGCCGATGAAAAACACGTCGACGCCTTCGACACACAGGATTTCGTCGAGGTTCGGCAGCGCTTCCTGGTCCTCGATCTGCACGCACACCAGCGTCTGCCGATTCGCTTCCGCGACGAAGTCGCCCATCGAGCCGCGAAGACCATAACCCGAAGCGCGCGTTCCCGCCGCCAGGCTGCGCCGCCCTTGCGGGTGGAACTTGACCGCTTCCACCGCCGCGCGCGCCTGTGCGGCGCTGTTGACGTGCGGCACCTGGACGCCCTGCGCGCCGCGATCCATCACCTGCAGGATGTCCTCCGCCGCATTGGTTCGCGGACGCACGATCGGCGTGACGCCCGATGCTTCGGCGGCCATCACCATGAGCTCCATGCTTTCGAGACCGACGGTCCCGTGCTCGCAATCGATCAGCACCCAGTCGAAACCCATGCCGGCGGCCGACTCGACGATCTGCGGTGAGGGAATCATCACCGAGAGGCCGAACGCCGGCTCGCCAGCCGCGAGTTTCGCTTTCAACCGATTCGTCGGCATCATCGATCCCGTGTTCCGTGTGCACGCGCCTCCATCCGCCCATCGAGTGCCGCGATGACGTCCACCGCGCTTGCGGGAGGTTCACGAAATGCGTCCTTCAACGCCAGCGAGTTCGATCGCTCGAACAACGCGACCGTCGCGGACGTCATCGGCGCGTCGACGTGCAATTCTCGCAACACCTCCGCAACCTGCAGCATCTCGTGGTAGCGGCGGCCATGCGCGGTCGCGTGGGTGCGCACCCAGTTGCCGCCGACGTCGTCGAAGGACGCCGCGTCCATCGTGGCGACGATTTCCTCCCATAGGGCCTGCTCGACGCCCGCGCGGCGTCCGGCGAGTCGACACTCGATAAGCAGCGCCTCGAGGCCCTTTGAAAAGACGCTGCGCAGCATCTTGAAGCTCGACGCCTTGCCAATCTCCGTCCCATACGCGTGAGCGTTGAGTCCGAGCCGCGACAGGATGGACGTCAGCTCGTCCGCACGGGGTCCGCATAGCAGTATCTTGGCGTCGGCTCCGGCGACGCCGATCGCCGAGAGAATGGCGCCTTCCACGAAATCGGCCGCCGATTGCGCGATAGCGGAAGCCGTCTCTCGTTTGACGAAGGGCGAGCTCGCGTTGAGGTCCACATAGATCTGGCGCGGCCGCAGCAACGGAGCGCATTCCCTGGCCACGCGCAGTGCGACATCTGTGGTCACCGTCGACAGGACCACATCCGCCTGCGCGAGGAGATCCGCGAGCGACATCAGCTCGGGCGGTGTCCCGACGGCTCGTGCGGCGAGTGTCTCGCGTCCACCCGGCCGTTCGAGCAGGACGTCGTAGGCGACCACGCGCACACCGCGCTCACGCAACCGCTCCGTGAACCGGGAGGCGACCTCGCCGAATCCGAGAAAACCGCAGACCGTCAATGCAGGTTCGTGCATGCAAACAATGCGCGCGTCACGCGTAGGCGCCGAATCCATTGAACAAACGGTCATCGAGCGCGAGGTCGATCCCTGCCGGCGAATATCGAATCGCCGTCAACGGTCCATAATAACTTTCGCCCGATTCGTCCTCGACGACAGGAAACCGTCGTCGAAGCGCTTCCGTGCAGGCGTCGCCGAGACGCGTCGTTTCGCAACTCACGCGCTGGCGATCCTCCGCATGCATGCGTCCCGCGCTTACTGCCTGCTGCAGACTGCAACCAGCGAGGCGATGCCACGCGAGCGCAATCGCGATGTTCGATGGAATTCGCCGCGCACCCGGACATCCCACCGCGACCCGACTGCCGTCCACGTCGTCGGCGATCGTCGGCGTCATGTTGCTCACCCCGACCCACCGTCCATTCCTTTGGACCACCGCCGCGCCCGTGAAGTTGTGCATTCCCGCATTCATGATGACTCCCGAACCCGGAATCGCCCAGCGACCACCAAAGGGCGCGTGCCCATGCGTGAAGCTCAGCGCGACCATCGTTCCCTCGCCATCGACGGCATTGAGATGCGCAGTGTGCGAGATATCGGCCGTCACCGCTCTTTCGCCACGATACGCGAGCGCGTCGTCCACCCATCGCTCGACGTCGGCATTGGAAAGGTCGTTTTCGTTGGATGTCGCAAAACGATATTGCCAGATCGATGCCATGGCGCTGGCGAGGTCCGCGATCGACGTCGGTTCCGTGAGAGGAGCGTGCGCCGCGATCCGTGAAGCCGCCGTATAAATCGCGAACAGTGTTGCCGAGCCGCTGAGACCGAGCGACGTCGCGGAGATGCGCAAGCCGTTGCAATCGAGCACGGGCGCAATGACGCTTGCAATCGTATCCTCGCGATGCCAATCCTCAGGTGAAATGTCGCTGCCCGAACCCTGCAAAGCACGCTGCGCCGCACCGGCGAGCGGCCCGGCGTAGAACCAGTCGGGCCCGCGTTGGGCGAGGGTTTCGAGCGTCGCGGCGAGTGCCGGCTGGCGGAATGTCACGCGCGTCCCGCTCGCAAACCTTTCTTCCTTCACGGCGAAGCATTCGGTGACGAATGGCAGCCCGCGGCAGAGGTCGAGCGCCCGCCGCGTCGTGACATTGGCAACGACGCCCTCACGTGCAAGGTCGATCGCCGGTTGTACCAGAGTGGACCAGGGCAGCGTCGCGAACTCGCGCGCTGCAGAGCCAAGCCCCGCCACAACACTCGGCACCGCAGTGCACGCCGGCCCGAACTGAGGGTATTGGCGGACGAGCGTGTCGGGCGATCGATTGGATGGCGCGGTGAGCGGGAATTCAATGCAACGGACAGGTTCGCGACGACGCCCGACCAGCATGAATCCGCCGTAACCGCCTAGCCCCGCGTTGGAGGGGTCCGCGACACCGGTGGCGAACGCGGCGGCAATCGCGGCATCGATGGCGTTGCCGCCCGCGCGAAGCACGTGCGCGCCAACGTCGGCGGCTTCCTGACTGCTGGCCGTGACGGCTCCCCTCATACCGTCCAAGCGTAGCATTCGTCGGCTCGCTTCGCGCCGATGCATTCGGCGATCGGCGCTTGCATGCTCGCTCATATGCAGCGATTGACGAAGTTGGGGTGTGCAGTCAATGCATGTGATGAACAGGCGGCGTGGTCGCCTTCGGCTCGAGCGTCAGGTGTTCCGCTTGTGCCAGAACGGCTGCGGTTTGATCGATCGCGGACGCCGGGACACCGATCCATCGCGCGCGCAGAGATCCTGCGCCATCAACCAGGAGTTCCGTATGCACTGGTGCAGCACCGTGCGGCCGGCCGGCAAACATTGCATAGACCGATGCAACGTTGGGATCGGTGACGAACCGGACGAATGAGCCGCCGTCAGCATCCGTACGCTGCGTCGGTCCGACTGGAATTGCGAGGATCTGCACCTTCGCGCGCACCAGCCTCTCGTCCGAGTCTAGCGACGCAAGTCGGCCGGCGGAGTCCGGCGATTCGTACAGCACGACGAGCACCGGGGTGGACTCGTGCTGCAGCAACGTTTGCTGACCTTGTCCGCGAGCCTCATAAGCGAAGTCGGGAACGCGAAATCGCGGTTCCCGCTCCCCCGCTGGGCCAATAGTCGACGCCCCTTCCGCGGCCGAGCGTGCCTCGAGCCACTGCACGACTTCCCAAATTTCGGTATCCGAAAGGCGAGGCGAGAACGGCGGCATTCCGGAATTCGGGATGCCGTGAGCGATCCACCAAAACAGGTTGCCTTCGGGATGAGCGGGAACGTGTCGAGCGAGATCGCCGGGCTTGTCCTGCATCGTCGCAGCCAATGGACCGTCTCCGCGTGCCTCGGCGCCGTGGCAACCGCTGCAGCTGCGCGCAAAGCTCGCTCGGCCTCGAGCGACTTCGTCGACGCGGTACGGTACGGGCGAAGTCGCGTAGGTGGTGGGAAACGCCGGGATGGCCAACACCCGCAGTGACACTGCCATTGCAGCGAGCAGGCCAAGCGAGCCCGCGATGCACGAGGGTCGCCTGCGTTTTCGGACACCGCTGACGATCAGCAACAACGCCGCGATCGCGATACCTGCGCTTGCGATGAGCGCGAGGCGACCGTCTCGGCCGACGTCCTCGAGCGACGAATCCAGCGTGAACGGAAACGGCCAGACCGGCGATTGGTGGGCGGCGGGAATCATCGTTCCAAGCGCACCAACAATGCCGACGATCAGGACGCCGCCAACGATTTCCAGCGTTGCATTACGGCGCAGCAGACGCGCGGCAACCCCGTCGTCGTTCGCAAGACGCGGGGTGAGAGAAAGCCGATTGACCGCGGCGATCGAGAGCATTGCCGCGAACAGGACAAGCTTTGCAATCAGCAGCAGACCGTATGGCGTGCCGAACAGCGCCGGAAAGGATCCGACCAGAAAGCACGCATTCACAATTCCGCTCGCGAGAAGAACTGCAACGCTGCTGATGCCTATCAGCGAAAACACGCGTGTGCCGCGCGCCGACAGGGCGCTTGCACCGTTACGGCGCAGGAATGCAACGAACGCCGGCAGCGCACCGACCCAGGCGCCGGCGGCCAGCGCATGCGCCGCATCGGAAGCAAGGTGCGCGACCCGTCCTGCGCCTTGCGACGCGGCGGCGTGGCCCGCGAAGGCCAGGGTGGCGAGATAGATCGCTGAGACCGCGACCGCGACAGGAGTGCCCCGTCGTCTGCGCGCGTCGTTCGTCGTCCGCAGAGATAATGAGGCGACGACGAGGATGGCGAGAAGCGCGATGCGCACGCACCACCAATGTCCGAACACGCTTTCGCGCAGCACGAGCGTGATCGTGCCGAGGTCGAGGGCCTGCAGCGAACTGCCCGTCATGCTCGCCGCCTCGAGCGCCAACCACATCGCCGACGACACCGCGCCGAAGGCTAGTGTCCATGCGATGACTGTCCGAAGTCGGGACTCGTCGCCGCCGGATTCATGCGAAAGCGGCGCGACCGCATTTCGCGACCAATGCGTCGTTATGCCGAAAGCGAAAAGCAGCTCGCCGAACAGCAGCATCGACGCGCCGAAGTGAACGGCGCGCGCAGCGATCAGAGCGGACTCCGTCACCCTACCTCGCGCCAGGTTGGCCGACGATTACTGCGACACTTCGAAGGTGAAGTCGCCTTCACTGACATGCATATCGACGGATTCGCCGACGATCATCACGGCACTGCGAAGGTAAAGTAGCCTTCATGCGTACGACCGATCCGCTGACGACATCACGACACTTCGAAGGTGAAGTCGCCCTCCGTGACATGCGTATCGACCGAGACGACTCGCCACACGACCCGGTAGCTGCCAGGCGCGAGCGCCGGAACGGTCGTCGTTATGACGGTCGGATCGGCAGCATCGACGTGCGAGTCGCCGGCATCCACCTGCTTGCCCGTCTTGTCGACGACACGAGCCTTGGAGAATGCGGGTTCCAGTCGCTCCGTGAACCATAGCCGGATCTCCTTCGGCGATTGGCGCACGGTGCTGCCCACCGCCGGCACGGCGTGATCGAGGAAGGCGTGAGCCGATGCAGATGTGCTCGCCACAGCCACGCAAACGAGCAGAAAGAGTTTCAGCATGTCAGTTGCCGAATATCGGTCGCCCGACCGTCTGCGGGAAGAGGTCGTCGAGGAAGAAGTGGAGTTGGGCAACCCACCCCACGCGGTTTCCGCTGGCATTGTTGATCGGGATAACTGCCTCGAAAGCCAATTGGATGGCCTGACCTGCCCAAATGATCCCCGGGTTGATGGTGCCGGTCGTGCCGCTCGCCCCGCGATCGAGGGCTGTCGACATCGCGAACTCGACGACCGGGATCATGCGATTGAAAGGCGCGGGCAGGCCGACGTCCTTGACGAACGACTGCAGGTACGGAAGGCTGTACTGAATCGAGAATCCCCACTCCAGGGTGTGCGGATGTCGCTCGATGTCGACATCGCCTTCGTCGCTGATCATGGACGTGCTGCTTCGCGTCGGGATTCCTACGCCCACGAGTCCGGTGACGGCGAGCGGACGCAGGAACTTCATATCTGCAGGCAGGTCGCCGAATCCCTTTCCGAAGAACAGCGCCGGAGTGATCGTGCTGAACGATTCCGCGCCGATTCGCTTCGCTCCTGTGCCGCCGATGTCCCAGTCGATGCCCGCAGACAGTATCGTCTCGTGCTCATCGTTCTGGTAGAACTTGTATTTGATGCTCGCTGCGAGATTGTCGAATCCGCGCTGCGATTCGCCGTCGTCGGGTCGTACGTTCTTGTAGGTCGCACCAAAGCCAACGCCGAAGTTCTCGGTGATCCGCTTCGAGACGTCGACGGAAAAGTCGGTTTCCCTGGTACCGGGCTCTTCACCGGACGCGCCGAACCTCTGGTAAAGAATCGTGGGCAAGGACAACTCGTCGGCGACGAACGGGTCCTCGGTGGCCAAGGTCGCCGGAAAGAACCGTTTGCCCGCGAATCCATGACCGAGCGCCGGACTCGAGCCGGCGAGCGCGGCGGCAATGAGGCCAACGCGCAGCAGCAATATTGCACGCATTGCGATTTTCCTCCGCCCATTGAAAACGTGCCTGCGACGCAAGGATGCGTAGCGCGCACTACGACGGGCCAGGCGCGATCAACAGCGCGCAGGGTCGTCAGGTCGTGACCTGATGGTTCGAATCAGGCGCTGGCGGAGGGAGGAGCGCGCGCGGGTGGGAGTGCCGTGGCCACATGAACCGGTGGCAACGCGACCGCGACGCGAGGTGCAACGTCGCAGGCAACGATTGATGGAACGATTCCGGTGACGGGCGCGGGAAAGACGCATCGCGCCAAGTGCTGCAGCACCTGGCACTCGAAGCAGTTGTGATCGGCTGGATGAGTGGGACTACCCGGAATGGTCGACGGATCGATGTGCCGATGCGGCTGCGATCCGTGCGCGTGGCTGTGACCGGCCGCACGCGCGTGCGTCGGCTGCGCGAGCCACGGCAACGCGCCGAGCGATGGCCAGGCCAGCGCAACGAGCGCGATCCAGGCGACAACCCTTTTCATTCGCCGCATATCGAGGCGTAATGATACGCGCGGCCTGCGGGATACCCGCTACCCGGTGCTGCACGTCAAGTCACGGAGTATTCGTGACGGCGAACGTCTGCACTGACCTGCGGGGTGCTCCTACGATTTGGGAAGACGGCCTATCATCGCCAGAACTTGGAGCGATCCGAGACGGAAGGCGTCGGCTCGGTTGTGTCAACGATCTTTCGCACTTTCGTGAGCGGTGGCCTGATCGGATCTCAAGCGGCTACCTCCTCGGTAAGCGGGTTGAGCAGCGTATCCATCGCGACATAGCGCCGCTTGCCCCACTTCGTACTCGCGATGTGTCGCAGTCGTGCCGCGACCAGCATCAATGCAAAATGTCCGTCGGGAGATGCACCGACCACGCGCGTGCGCCGGGCGCATTTCGCGGATGATGTGCTCAAGCGGATTGTTGGGGTTGATCGGTCGCCAGTGATTGCTCGGAAACGCAAAATAGGTCAGCGTCTCGTGCGCCTTGGCTTCGACGAGCCGGGCCGCTTTCGCTAAACGCATCGCGCGTAGCTTCGCAACCACTTCGCGCACCTTGCCATCGGCCGAACGGCGGTCTTCCTGGGCGTGGATCGCTTTGAGCATTCTCGCGACGTCGGCGACCTTGCCCTTCGGCACGTTGGTAAACACATTTCTATAAAAATGGACCACGCAGCGCTGCCATTGCGCGTCGGGGAAGAGCTCGGCGGCCGCTTCGACCAGGCCGATACACGCGTTGGAAATGATCAGCTGCACGCCGGCGAGTCCGCGCTCCTTCAGATGCCGCAGAAAGCCGCGCCAGCCCTCGAGATCCTCTTTCTGGCCTCGGCCACTCCGAGAATCTGCCGATGACCATCGCAACCCACGCCGATCGCCACCAGCACCGTACATTGCGAACTTCACCCGCCCAGCTGCGCTTGAGCACGACCCCATCGAGGAACAAGTACGGGAACTGGCCTTCGATGGTGCGGTTGCGCCAGGCCTCGATGTGGCGGTAGATCTTCTGATTCAACCGCGACACCGTCCCCGAGCTCACCCGGGTGCCCCAGAGCGCTTCGGTGATGTCTTCGACCCGCCGCACACTCACTCCCGCCAGGTACATCTCGACCAACGCTTCCTCGACCGACGATTCGCGTCGTCTGTAGCGCTCGATGATCGCTGTCTCGAACGGCAACGAGCGCCGCTTCGGCATCTTCAGCACCACGACACCAGCCTCGGTCTGCAGCTTTCGCTCGTAGTGCCCCGCCCGCGTATCGACTCGTTCCGGCGAACGCTCGTAGCGTGCGGCCTTGCAGATCTGATCGGCTTCCGCTTGCAGCAGCGCGTTCAACGTCTCCTCGACGCTCGAACGCACCACCGCATCGACGTGCCCGCGTAGCTCCGCTGTGTCGACTCGAATCGCGTCCTTCAAAAAGGGCCTGGCGATTTCGCCAAGCCCTGAGTAGTTGGTAGGCCGTGTAGGGATCGAACCTACGACCAACGGATTAAGAGTCCGCTGCTCTACCAGCTGAGCTAACGGCCCATCGTTTCATTATGCCTTAAGCCTGGCTGGCAGATCATCTCAGCGCTTACCGGGGAAAGCCGTGAGTGGCTGCAGCGTCGTCCCATTGGTGGGTTCGTTGGCGAATTCGACTTCGACCAGCAAGCGTGACTTGACGGCGGTGTCTCCGACACGGCCAGGATGAAAGCGCGCCCGAGCAAAGGTGTCTAGTGCGGCTCGCTCAAACGCCGGCGGTAATGAACCCCCGTGGATGCGGACATGGGCAACCGTACCATCTTCATCGACGTAAACGGCGAGAACTGTTTTCAACACGCCGAGATGTGCTGCCTCCTCTTTTGGATATGGAACCGAAATGTATTCCGCGGCCTCAGGTCGAGTGGTCAAGTGCTTCGCAGCAAAATAGACCGACTCATCGAACGCCGAGTGCATCCAGTCAGCCTCCCGCATCGCTAGCATCTTCGGGGATTTTGGTACCAAAGCGGGAAGTGGCGACAGCCGCTCCGGTAATACCTGTGGTGTCTCGATCTCCGTAGTGTCCGCACTGGCCAATGTAGCAACGTACAGGACCGGTCCGAACGAAGGATGCCCGTCCGTGACTGCAGCCGTCCCGCTGCGCGAGACTAGCGCGAGGACGCCGAAATGTAGCGCGATAGACAGCGCTGCACACGCGCCCCACAAATGGCTCGTATACTCACAGCTCGAGCGAATAGTCCGAAAGCGGAGGTCGGGCTGCAGCGATGCTTCCATACAGCGATACTCTGCGCTCCAAAAGATAAACCCGGTTCGACTGAACGAACCGGGCTTTCTCGACTCTCCCTAATCAGCGCGACGCTACTCCAACTCTTCCTTCCAGTACGTACGGTAACGCTTCTGGGGAACGGTCACGCTGGTTGGAATCACGCCGCCGGGATTCAGCGGATTGTCTGTCACGAACATGTACGGCGTACCGTTGATGGAGACGACGCCAGCCACTGGCGACGGCAGGAACCCGCCGCCCGGCGCCAATTGCGAACGGACTGATGCACCCTGCGAGTCGGTATAGCCGTCGCCTGCGGCTGTCTGGTAGTTGATACTGTAGCGGCGCGCAACGCCAAGGTTTCCGGTGCAGCTTAGTCTGGTTGAGGTACCCGACGTATCGCAGAACCCCTGGGTATTGAGCTTGCCAGATGCGCATGGCTGATTCGTTCCGAAGATGAGCGCCCCGCCCGGTGGCACGAGCGGACCATTGATGACCTTTTCACCTGCTGCGAGATCGATGTACCAGCCGAGCGCATCCGTTGGCACAGTGCTGGTGTTGGTGGCATTGAAGACGTCCGTTCCCGTCGAACTACCGGTATTTGTGAGGTTCAGATCGGCGCCGGTTGTCCCAATGTTCGGATCTTTGAACATGTAGACGCGATTCTGGACACTGTACGACGAGTCCGTAGCCAAGGGTTGTTCGCGATCCCCCGATCCAATGACAATGGCGTCGTAGGTCTTTCCGAACACGACGTCAGGCGCGAACAGAAATTTCCGCGCTGAAGTCGTCGCGCTTCGGCTCGCGACGGAGGCGATCTTCCAGACCCTCCAGTCGGTGAACGCGTTGCCGTCGATGTCTAGTCGCCAAACGTTGCCTCCAACATCCGCCGCGTACGATCGATCGAAGTAACCATCCTGCGTCCGGTCGATCGTTAGCAGGTCGGCCGCAACGCTGAACGTCATCCCGCTGACCGTCATGAACGTTGCACCCGATGGCGCTGATCCTAGGTTCGTCCCCGCCGCCCATTTCACGTCACCGGTGAATGCGTCCACCGCATAAACGGAAGTCCCAAGCGTATCTGATGCCGGCAGCGTCGGGTCCTCCGAATCTTCCGCCGGGTCATATCCACCGCCGAAGATGAGCACGGGGTTGGTGTTCGCATGTACGCGAACCACCTGGGGTGTCGACCAGGTCTGGCCCAAGCCTCCGAATCCGGCGTCACAACCGGCGTTGCCCGTAGGATTGGGGCAACTCTTTTTCCACAGAAATTTCGGAGTGGCTGGAATTGTCACGTCGAGCGCATAGATGAAGCGGCCGCCCCGTCGCCCCGCAATGTAGAGGATCGCCTTAGAAATCGCGCCCGCGCTGTCCCGTTCGACATACGATCCGACCGGGCCATCGAAGAAATAGTCGCGACGCGTCGGGGTCGGAACGATCCCCGACGGGGTGCTTGGATAGAGAACGGCCGGGCTGTTGTCGTATTGCCGCTTGAACTTTCCGAAGAATTCCTGGGCGACAAACGCCCATTGCTCGGTGCCGTCAGTTCCAGCCTGACCACCCTTGACGGCACGGAAGATACCGTCGTTTCCACCGTAGAACACGTATACGGCGTTTCCACTCGGATCGTAATTCAGCACTATTGGCCGCGTATGCAGGATATCGCCATGGATGGATGCGCGCACATCGGTGACGCGACCATCGACGTTTTCGTCCTGCGTGTCCAGACCGCGTACCCAGTTTATGAGCGTCGTGCGTCCGCCACCCACCGAGGCCGTAATTGTCCCTGTCGAAGCGGCCAGGGGCGCTGCCACGTTATAGACATAAGTGAACGTATTGGCGTCAATGACGGTCGCGCCGAACACGCCGTTGTAACCGCTCGGAGATGCACCGGCGATCGTGACCGATTGTCCCGTCGTCAGGCCGTGCGCGGTAGCCATTACCGTTGCGGTGTTGGACGTGCTCGTCCCGACCGTGGTCGCCGCACCGCCGAGGGCGGATGGCAACGTATAGGTAAATTGGGTCGTCGTTGGAGCGGTGAGCACGGTCGTCACCGTGTTGAAGCCGGAAGGTGCGGCGCCAGCAACCGTAATCTTCTGCCCCGCGACGAACCCGTGTGCGGATGCAGTCGTAACCGTCGCTACTGTCGAATTCTTGTACGCCTTGGCTGCTGCCGGCGCAGGATTCAAGTTGGGTGTGCTGCCACCCGAAACTGTGAAGGTGAATTTCGTCGTGCTCGTTACGGTAATGGACCAAGGGGTGGTCGCGTCGTAAGTCGACGCGCCCGTTCCCTGTATCGTGACCTTGTCCCCGGTTGTGTAGCCGTGCACAGCCGATGTCGTCACCTCGATCACCTTGCTGCCGAGGTCGGTCACCTGAGAGATCGCGACACCCGTGCCCGCAACGAGAGAAGCATTGGTGATCGAGCTTGCACTGGTAATGGAGGTCACGGTGGCGTTGGCGGTTCCGAGCGCTGCGTCGGTGATGTCATTGTTATTTATGTCAAACGGCGTGCCCGAAAGCGCCACGTTGGTGCCTGTCAAGCAGCCGCCCGTGCAGGTGTAGACCTTCCGCGGTGCAGTGCTGTCGTTGATGCCTTTGACGCCGCTGTAACCGAGGTACGCAAGCCGCAACTGCTGCGCAGCCCCGCCCTTCTCGACCCATTCGCCATCGGGAGAGTCATAGGGTCCGCCCGAGCCTTTAGCATCGAAGTACCAGAAACCCCCGGTGCCTGCAGGCGTTGCGGTCGTCGGAGCATCTGGAGGGGCATTGACGTCTTTCTTGGTCCAAAAACTGATGGCATCCGGCTGGGCGAAGCCGGATGAGCCGGCGGCGGGCTGGTCCGCGGAATCCACGAGGAACAGATTGCCGACGTCGTTCACTGCGAATTTGTATTGCTTGAGGTTACCAAGCCAACGGGGACGTCCCCCGCCGTCCGGGCGGAACACGCCCATATACACCTGGTTGGCATACGCACCCGAGTTGTCCGCACTCAGCGGCAAGCTCGCGGAAGCGAACACGCTGTTTACAGCCTGGATATCGTTGAAGATGCGGGTGAGCGCCGCTAGCAGCGTCGCGGCGTCGATTGCCGAGTAATAGCCACCCTTGCCTTGCGAACCCATGCTCTGCAAAAGCCGCGTGTTGTAGGGACCCTGCCCGGTTGTGCTCGGCCCTACTTCCAGTGTGTATGTGACCGCGTTGACATCCTCCGCCTTGTTCAGAAAGCGCGTCCATTCATCGCCGGCGTTGTTGTTGCTCGAGGAGTCCGGTGGATTGAGAATGGTTGTATCGCCGCCCGCAGTGCCCAGCTGAGACATCGCGGTTGACGTGTCGGAGCTGTTATCTTGAAATGGGCCGTTGCTGATGACGATGATGAAATTCTTCTGGCAGGTGCCCGCGCTCACGGGTGACTTGTATTGAGGACCGGCAATTGTCTGACTTAGGAAGGCTTTCGGGTCCGCCTTAACCTTGTTGTTCCCGGCATACGCATTGGCGCCCTTGAAGTAGTCGTAAGCCTCACCCATGGTGGTGCCGGCTTTGCCTCCATTGCTCTTATCATTCAGGATATCCAGATTCGTGTAGTAGGTCGTGCCGAATCCCGAGCACGTGGTTGCGGGCGTCGCCCCGACCATTTGCAACAGGCAACTACGTGCAGTGGTGGGCGATCCATCCGGGTTGGTCATCGGCTGGATCTGAAAGCGAACATAGCCGCCATCCGTGTTCGTGTTGGGGTTGCCCGTCTCCGTGTACATCATCACTCCCAGATTGAACTGAGTGGTGAGTGCGTTGACGACTTGAGCAAGCGCTGTCTTTTCGGCGGCGAATTTCGTGCTTCCTGCGAAGCTCTGGCTCCAGTTGGCGGTGTTGTCGAGGATGATGAGTACGTTGGGGGCATCGGGTGTGATCGAAGTATTGGCGCTGTAAATGTCGATGTCCTCACCAGATGCCGGTAAGGCCGAGAGCGCCACGGCGAGCGCAACCATGCTGGAAAGGATCCGGTATGCGGCGTTTTTGATCATATTTTTACCTCTTGCTCCCAGGACCGGGTTAGCACCCGGCTGACGACGGTATGAAGACGGGCGAGAACGTCAAGGCGAATCCTTGTGTGACTTTCTGCGAGACGCCAGTTTTGGTGTCGCTGGCGACTGCGCTCACTTCCCACAGCGTGTCCCAACAATAAAGGCCGCTCTTGACGCCGTTCTCGCAGTCGATGGAGCGGCCGGGAATCTGGTGCGCTGCACCCTTGCAGACGGGTGCGGCGATGGACACTTTGAAATCAGGGGTGCTGTCGTTGTTGATGTCGTAATCGACGTTGAGGTACGAAGCAGGCGTCGGATAGAAGTTCGCGTAGTTGCTGACGAACTTCTCGATCGCCTGCTGGGCGACAGCGCGCGCTTCGTCCTGGGCCTGCATGTTTGACGTGATGCGCAGGTTGACTGATCCCGAATTGATCGCCGAGATCACGAGCAGCGTCAGAAGCACCAGCATAATCATGCCAATGACGAGGGCGACGCCGCGCTGCCGTTCGGGTTTATTCATCTTCTACTCTCTGCGTCCTGCTGGGTTATTGAGCCGAACAAGCTGGTTATAGACGTGGCGGCGAAAGGCGCCTCCAGGCGTTACGCTTTCCGGACCGAGCTTGTACGTCTTCGTGTCGGTGAACATGCTCGATGTATCCAGGTTGCGCGCTAGCACGTATACGCGCACAGCCATCACGTTCTGCCATTCGGCAAGCGACGACGGCGTCAATGCGGCGTGCGCCGTAGTATTCGTGTAGATATCCGGAGAACCATCGCCCGGCGCTGAGGTGTCTATGCCGTAATCGAGCTGGAGGTTCTCGATACCATCGACGATCGGCTTGGGAGTCGCTGGGCCTGCAGGCGTAATGTCGATGCGCTTCAGCGTGGGGATGTTGTCTGCACCTGCGGCCGAGCAATCGGTATCAGAGCACGTGCTGACGTAGTAGATCCGCTGGTAGAACGGCGTGATCTTCGCAAGGGGTGCGGCGGTGATCGGCGTGCATCCGGGAGCGCCGTTCGAGTGCAACGTGTAGGGACCCGTGGAATCAGTGTTAAGCACATAACGCACCGGGTCCCCGGGACACCCGCTCACTTGGATATTGAAGTAGTTAGCGGTGGGTGCAGTGGTCGCGGCCGTCGTGTCGGCCCGCCTGATAACCACCACCGCCGTATTGGCCTTATAGCCTGCGGCGGCGTTAAGGCAAGTCAAACCCGATCCATCCGTGTAACCCTGTAGCGGTATCGCAAGACTGTTCTGTACGGTCGCGGTCGTCGACGAGCACGGGTCGGGCAGCGCGACCACACTGCCTGGAAGAGTCGGAGCAGTATTGAGGGGTCCGTAGTAGCCCGCGTGACGTATGTCATCGGCGAGGACCTGCATTGCGTAGCGCCCGCTTTCAATCTGTCGGCTGGCCTTGTCGATTTCCCCTCGTGCGACGCTTGCGTTCACGAACATGACTGCGAGTGCACCGAGTAGCAGGGATGCGATCGCGAGCGCGACCATCAACTCCACGAGGGAAAAGCCATGGCCGCCCATTCGCTTCGTCGGAGGACGGGACCGACACATCGGGATCGGCGATTTCGTTCGGGCGTTGTCTTGCGTCACGCGAGTTCTCATGTTCCCAGGTCGCCGATTTGAACGATCGTGGTGACCGCTCTGCGCAGCTCTTCCGCACCGTACAAGTTGATGCCGCAATCGATCGAAGCCGGCGGCGTCGCGGTTGGCGACAGTCCCTGCCAGACCACCTCGATGAGGTAAATCCGGTTGACGGCGTCCAGTTGCGTAACGCACCCGCGGGCACCGATCATCGCGCCGACACAGTTAGCCCCTGTGCTGACATTGCACGTTCCGGTAGTCTCTGCCGCGCCGATCAGCGCGGCACTCCACGCGCACTTGTCCATTTCGACAGTGTTCGCTGGCGCAGCGCATACCGTAAGGTCGTTCCCCGTTCCCAACGGAGTTGTCGTGACATACGTCGCCGCATTGTTGCGATTCGCGTTTATGCGATCGGCCATGTCGCGCAACAGGATCAACGCCTGCGTGCGCTGATAAGACTCGGTCTCTGCCTGCTGGGCGCGCGCCTGAAGTCCGACGACACCAAGCAGTCCGATCACGAGAATAAACATTGTGATCAGGACCTCGATCATGAGGAACCCGGATTGAACCGCACGGTGGATACTCACGTTCAAGGACAACCTCCAGCGTGGCTTGTGGCGCGACCGATCAGGTCCAACTTGACGCAACGAGCGTCGACACCGGAAAACGTCGTGGCTGATTTGACTTCCAGCTTCGGCGCACCATCTGCATGGCCGTCCTTGAAGAACCTGACCTGCGTGAGCGGCGTCCCGTTCTTGTCCGTGACAGTGATGTTGGGGGCTACCGTCCAGCTTCGAAGGATGGTCCCCGCCCCGTTCAGTAAACGCCATCCAGTCGACCAGGCGCCATCGCTCGCCGCGCCGGCTTTGAGCGTGACCGTTTCCCCCGGCCGCTTGATAGCTTCGCTCCGCGCGTACTCAAGGGCGGAAAAGGCATCGAACGCAGCACTCTTGACCCCTTGGTTCAGAATGAGTTGTTGAAACGAGGGGACCGCGATTGCTAGCAAAACGCCAAGCAATGTCACCGTGATGACCATTTCGATCAGCGTGAATCCAGCGGAGCGGCGTGCCGACATCGTCATGGCGAATCACCAGTTACCCGTCTTGTTCCCCGACTGATCCAAAGTGAGATTTCCGTCAACCGCCTGACCGTTGATGGCCGTCGCGGTAATGGTGAATGTCGGCGGCGTTGCCGTATTCACGACGGTTACGGCGAACGTGTATCTGCCGTTGGTCGCCGGGGGCTGCGGAACTCCGACCCCAGGACTGCCATCCGAGGGCTTGTTGCCGAAATTTCCGTTCGCGACCGCGACATAACCACGAGTGTCCATAAGAATCTGCTGTTCCTTCGTCGCCACGTCCAGCATGAATTGCTGCGCAGCCGAGCGATTGGATTTGCGGATCTGGTTCTGATACGAGGGAAGCACGATCGCAGCCAATATTCCGACGATCGCCACGACGATCATGATCTCCAACAAAGTAAATCCGTGACTGCGGTCCCTGGGGATGCCCACGCCTATGCCTCTTCTTTGAGCGGTAGCGCAGTGTAAGGGCCTGAATTTTTGGCAGAACGCCAGAGCGACGGACGGCTTAGTGACGGCGACAGGCGTGCCTAAAGCCTGTTGTAGCAACGTCGCGGGGCGGTCGGCGGTCCACGAAATCCCGATGTCAGCGCATGGAGCTGTGACTTCGTCAGCGGGATGTGTTGGAGGTGTTGCCTCCAATGGGCGGACGGCTATCGCGACTCAGCCGTCGTTCCAGTGCGGACGCTTGCGGTTAGTCCACGTGTTCCGCATATGAGGCGTTTCGACTTGGCGGAGGATTACCGCATGCAGGAGGAATCATGCAACCGATGCCGAGCGCGCTTTACCGAGCTGTGCCCTAGCGTCGGATTGGCTGAGCGCGAATTCAACACTGAACTAGCGACAATGAGGGTCGAGCGCTTCCAAGCTTGGAAGCATCCGGTGCCTTCACGCAGGTCTCGCTTGACTGTCCCGACGGACGCGAGGGGCTGCGTACTACAACCTCTCGCGGCCTGCCTACACAGCTCGAACTATGAACCTGCAGAACTCGTTGAACGAATCCTCCAACGCTGACACGCGGCCGAAGCCCAGCGCGGAAGCGCCGTAATGGACGCCTCTGAACATGTCCATGTTGAGGTAGCGCTTGTCCTCGAGCCGGCCCTCCTGTGTTTAGACGCAGAGTGCTCAATCAATCGTAAGGAGCCGGTTAAGTAGGAAAGATGCGGACGACGCGAGTGCGCCGCCGCAGCTCCTCAACGCTTGCCACGCCGCCTCCGGTGGGATCTCGGCGATCGCATTGCTTAACCCCGCATGATGGTGTGATACCACGACCTCCACGCCGTTTAGGCCGCGCTACTCGAGCGCGAACAGGAAGTCCCGCCAGCTCGAGTGGCTCTCGCGGTTGGGGAGCTTCACGCCGAGACGTGCCTCCGACCTTACCGGTTGATGCCGATAGCGAATTAGCACCGCTTGGCTTTGGATGACGCCGTCGTCGTGCATCTTCTCGTAGCGCGCGTCCAGAATCAGGTACGGATGTCTTCGGCGAGGCGACGCTGGGCGGACTCGGTCAGCCCTCTTCCAACCCCTTGTTGATGGCGCTGATGGTCGAGGCAGCGAAGCCGTGACCGCACGGCTCTTCGGTCATATGTGGACGAGCAGCCTGCTGCTAAGGCACGGGCCGGAAAACGAGCACGGGCGGGAGCAACACGTCAGGATTCGCTCCGCTGGTCTGGCCGGGCTTGAGATAGGCGCGCTGTGTAACGGCGATGACAGCATCGGCGGGAAGGTCGATGCCCTCGGCGGCTAGCGCGGCGGCGCTGAGATCGATGCAGTAGGGGCTGACGGCAGCGCTGTGCGCCGCACCGGTGCAATCCCTTGACACCATTGCGGCGTAGAGATCGCCGAGCTGCGACTTCAACTTCGTGGACGCCTGGTTGTAAATCCCGAGGGCCATGAGAAGTCCCTTTTATCAATGGAGCGCTGCGCCCACGAAGCGGGCGCCGGGGCGTAGGCAAGGAGAGCCGTCGTCAGTGCAATCAACAGACGTTTCATGCAGGCCCTTTCTGAGGCTGACCCAACGAGGGAGGTCCGATCGCTGCTCCCAGCGGATTCACGCGCGGAAGGCGTCTTCATTTTTTGGCGCGACGAAGGCCGTCGGATCGAGGAAGCAAATCATGGGCCGAGGTGTTAAGGCGGAGATAACGCAGGCTGTAACACCTCGTCGACCGGGAA
>Ga0105248_10002162_pt1 | contig 21752 bp, 18 predicted proteins | sample KBSS34metaG_FD_81524 | JGI IMG/M metagenome (GOLD analysis project Ga0105248, IMG submission 81524) | Switchgrass rhizosphere microbial communities from Kellogg Biological Station, Michigan, USA - KBS S3-4 metaG | ecosystem: Host-associated > Plants > Roots > Rhizosphere > Soil | place...
CATCGCCGGCGACCATTCGCCGCGCGGCGCCGCGACGAACGCCGCGGTGCCGTTCATGGCGAGGCACTCCAGCGCCGCGGTGTGCACTGCGGGGACAGTGGTGGTGTTGAAGCTGTAGCGCACGCCGCGGCCGGTCACCGCACGGATCTGCGCGACGATATCGTCGCTTGCGCCGTCGATGGTGTGGGTCGCACCGAATTCGCGCGCGAGCTCGAGCCGGTCCCGGTTGAGATCGACCGCGACGATCCGGCTTGCCCCCACGAGCCGTGCCGCCATCACCGCGCTCAGCCCCACGCCGCCGGTGCCGAACACTGTGATCGTGTCGCCGAATCCGACCTTCAGCGCTTCGATCACCGATCCGGCGCCGGTGATCACGCCGCACGCGAGCGGGCCGAGCAGCTCGAGCGGCAGGTCCTTATCGACCTTGGTCGCGGTGCGTTCGGGGACGATCGCATGCGTCGCGAATGAGGACTGGCCGAAATAGTGCGAGTGCACCCGGCCGCCGTCCTTCGACAGCGCAGTGCTGCCATCGAGCCGCCGGCCGCCGAAGCTGCGCGGCATCGCCTGGTCGCAATAGGTCGGGCGGTTGTCGAGGCACGACGGGCAAGCGCCGCACGATCCGCCGCTCAACACGACATGATCGCCAACTGCGAAGCCACGCACCTGCGTGCCGACCTGCTCGACGACTCCGGCGCCTTCATGGCCCAGCACGATCGGATGCGGCGCATGCCGGCCGGGATGCTCGTGCAAGTCGGTGTGGCACACACCCGTCGCGACGATGCGCACGAGCATTTCGTCGTCGCGCGGCGCTTCGAGGTCGACCTGCTCGAGCTGCGGGGCAGGGCCACATCCCGGTCGGCTGACGGCGGCAGTGATCTTCATCGTTCAGCCCTTCACCGCCGATGGCGCGACAGGCTTGGCCTTCATGATGATATCGCCTTTCCAGGTGACTTGATCGAGACCGGTCCAGGCGTTCACTCGCAGCGACTGGAAGCGCCACACGCCCTCCTTCTTCGTCACATGGTCGATCCGCGTGCCGATGCCGAAGACGAAATTGGTGCCGTAGTCGACGTTGAACTGGAGGATCTGGAAGAAGCAGCGGACATCGGCTTCGCCTTCGTCCCCGCGCGGATCCATGATGAAATGGTTCATCAGGTGCTGCCTGCCGAGCCACCAGTGCTGGCGGTCGTACCATAGCGACGTGAGGTTCTCGGCGATCGCCTCATGCCCCTGGACACGGCCCTGCCAGAGGTGGTCGAACCAGGCGTCCTGCGTGAAGGTCGACAGGGCGAGCGGCAGGTCGGCAGTATCGATTCCCCAGGCATAGCGGGAATAGAGTTCCTGGATTTCGAGCCGATCGAGGGCCGTCAATTGCCAAACCATTCCTTCTCCTCTTCCTTCGTCATTCCCCCGAAAGCGGGAACCCAGGGGCCACAAGGTGCGTCGTCCGCGACTCTGGGTCCGCGTTATTGCGGTGATGACGACCTTAGTGTGATTTTTCCAAATGATGGTCGTTCTGGATGTCCGCGACATCCCCGTGCTGCGTCATCAATGCCTTGCGCCGCACGAAGCGCAGAATCGATTCCGGCCCGGTGCGCGAGCCGCCGAGCCCCGATACGCCGAAGCTGTGCGTGCCGATCGTGCGGTTCTTGGCGAAGGTCAGGAAGCTGTCCTGGATGAACACGGCGCCGGCATTGACCTGGGCGGCGATCGACAGCGCTTCTTCCTCGCTGCCAGCGATCACTGAGGCGGTGAGCCCGAACACCGTGTCGTTGGCGAGTGCGATCGCTTCGCCGACGGTCGAATATCGCATCACCGGCAGTACTGGCCCGAAGGTCTCGTCCTGCATCACGAGCATGGCGTGCGTGATGCCGGTGAGCACGGTCGGCCGCATATAGAGCCCGCCGCCGATCTCCTCGACCTTGCCGCCGCACTGGATCGTCGCGCCTTGCGCGACCGCGTCGGCGAGATGCCGTTCGACGATCTTGGCCTGCGGCGCGAAGGTGAAGGGGTGGAGATGCCCTGCGCGCGGATCGTGGCAGTTGAGCCGGACCTTCTCGGCCTTCTCGACCAGCAGCTTCACGAACGCGTCATGGATGCTGGCATGGACGTAGATGCGCTCGATCGAGAAGCACACCATTCCGTTGGCATGCACGGCACCGCGCAGCACCGACGTCGTCGCCCGGTCGAGGTCGGCGTGCTCGGTGACGATCACCGGATCCTTGCCGCCGAGTTCGAGGAAACAGGGGATCAGCCGCTGCGCGCAATGCACTGCGATCTTGCGACCGGTCGGGACGCTGCCGGTGAAGCAGAGCAGATCGACTTCGTCGATCAGCGCCTTGCCGGTCTCGCCGTCGCCCATCACATAGTCGAACACACCGGCGAGTTCGGGGACGGCGGCGACCGTCTCGAACAGCGGCTGGACGAAGCGCGGCGTGATTTCGCTCGGCTTGAGCAGCACCGCCGAGCCCGCGAATAGCGCCGGCACCGCGTCGAGCAGCGCGAGCATCATCGGCGCGTTCCACGGCGAAATCACACCGACCAATGGATAGGGCACCAGCTGCGTACGGACCTCGACTTGCGGCATCGACTTGGAGGCACCATGGAAGTGCGCGCGCGCCAGCGCGGCTTCGGCGTCCTCGATCCAGCCGCCGATGTTCCCCATGGTGATGAAACCCTGGAGATACGAAGTGTGACAGCCGCCGGTGTCGGCGGCGTCGGCCTCGGCGATGTCGTCCTTGCGCTTCGCGACTTCGCCGAGCCATCGGCGCATGACGTTCATCCTGTCTGCGAGTGGCATCGCCGCCCAGGCGCGCTGGTTCGCGCGCAGCCGTTCGGCTTTTGCGACAATCTCGCCGGGCGGCGTCACCGCCAGGTCGAATTCCACTTTCCCGGTGCGGGGATTGCGCACGGGGAGTGTGCGCGCTTCGGCGTCGGCCATTTGGCTCTCCTCTCTCCGCGCGCGACTTTATCGGGCAGCGTTCGAAATGGGAGAGGTGTTTATACCACCCGGATGATTTTGATGGCGGCCCCCACCGAGCGCGCGCTTGAGCGGGGAACGACACGCGCCTATTCCATCGCCTGTTGCGGCAATGCGTCGCAGCGATTTGCGTCGGCCTCGTGCCGGCGCGGCGAAGCAAGGGGTTGCTGGGAGCAAGCATGACAAGCGATCCGACCGCGACCCAGAACGGCCGGATCCGGCGCGTGCCGCCGCGCAGCCTGATCGTGCTGCTCGCATGTGCGCTGCCTGCGGTATTGGTCGGCAGGCTGGTAATCCAGGCGGTCGTGAGCCTGAACGGGCTCGCGGCTTCGCCAACACCCTATTTCGTGCCTGGGGAAGCGCTGCTGCTCTATATTGCGGCGCCATTGATCACGCTGAGCGCGTGCGCGCTGTTCCTCGCGCCCGGATTGATCGTGTCGCTGCGCTTCACACGGATCGATACGCTTCCGCGCTGGATCCTCGCCGGCTTCACGCTGAGTTTCGCCGCGGTGAGCCTGGCGGCGATGGCGGGACAGGCAATCATCCGGCAGCCGCTGATCGGCGTCGGCTTCGCATCGCTGATCCTCGCGCTGTCGGCAGTACCGCTGCTGTTCGGAATGCGCGGCCGGCGTTCGTCGATCGCACCGCCGCTCGGTCGCGCAGATACGGCGGCGCTCATCACGGCGCTCGCGCTTGCCGCGATCGTCGTCGTTGCGCTGCTGCCCAAGTTGTTCTGGGAGAATTTCACCAGCGAAGGCGCGCTGATGTTCGAGACAGCACGGCTGATGCTCCATCAGCCGCTGCCGTTCTGGTCGGACGCCGCCGGCGAAGTTGCGAATTTCCCGGGCATGAAATCGATGCTCGCCCTCTATCCCACTTCCTGGTTCGTCCGGCTGTTCGGAGACAACGAGGCGGCGGCGCGCTTGCCCTATGTGCTGCTGCTGATCGTGCTGTTCTGCGCGATGGTCAATGCGATCGAGGAAGGGCTGGCGCGACGCATGCGCGCAGTCGAGCTCGCGCTGCTCGGCGTCGGCCTGCTGCTGGTCACTCTGGTAATGGCGTTCAGTGCGACCGAGGATCCCTATAACGCGGATCTCGCGCTCCCGGCGGTCCAGGATCTGCTCCTGATGATCTTCTGGTGCGGGTTCATGGTCCATTTCCAACGCCGCGACGGCGGCTGGATGTTCGTCTATTTCGCGCTCGCCTATCTCACCGCGCCCGGCGCGCTGCCGCTGCTCGGCGCATGGTGGCTTGCCGCGATGGCCGTGGTGCGACCGCGGCCGCGCAATCGCTTCGGCCTGATCGCAGCGGCGGTCGTCGCGCTAGTCATCGGCGAGTTCGTAGCCGTGAAGCTGCTCGCCTTCGTCGGGATGCCCAACCCGCGGTTCCTGCATGGAACGGGCGACCTGGTGAAGGGCGTGCTCGATCCGCAGGTCAGCCAAGTCATCCGGTTCGCCTGGGCATTCGTGCCGGTCGGGCTGCTCCCGGCCGCCGCGCTGGTCGCCTGGCGCTGGCAGGATGGCACGACGCGGATGATCGCGGTCTGTGGGCTGCTCATGTTCGCCTTCTATTATTTCCAGCATCGCTTCGCGTTGCACGACTTCGTGCCCGTGATGGTGCTCTCGCTGGTCGTGCTGTGGCGCACACTGGTCGGGTTACCCGAGTCTGCGCGGCGGATTCTGCTCCCGGCGACCGGAATCCTGCTGCTCGTCGGCTTTGTGCTTTCCTGGCCCAGCGATTTCCGCCCTGCGATCGGCAGCCGCGAAGTCGGTGCGCAGATCGACGACCGGACGGACGGCTATACCTGGAGCGATGCCGCGGCATTCGGGCGGAGCGACTTGCTGCAGACTCTGTTCCCGCCGCCCGAAGACCCGCGCGTTCCGAAACAACTCTATGGCGGCGACGCGCTGGTCTGGCTGCATTATGCGCATGAGCGCACTGCGTCGCCGCATCCCAGGAACTATGTCCTCCAGTCGAAGCTCGACCCGCCGGTGCCCGGCGCGCGCAAGATCTCGGAGAATGCGTCGGTCGCGCTGTACGTCCGTGACGAGAATGCATGGCATGCGCAGGCGGCGCGGCTGTTGCCCGACCCGACCGGAAGCCGATTGTACGTCATTCCTCGCGACACGCTATTCCTGCGCAACGGCGGCAGCGCCGCCGGTCCACCTAAGCCTTAAGCGCTGATGGGCTACCCTGCCGGCACGAGTTTCGCGCGCGGCCCGAGTGCGTCCGCCGTCAGCGTGTCGCCGCTGTGCTTGAGCACGACCGCATAGCGCGCGCCGAGCGACCAGACGCTTAGCCCAGCCAAAGCTGCGGCACAAAGCAGCGTCACGAAGAACGGCAGCGTGCTGCTTCCGTCGACCGCAAGCAGCATGCCGCCCGTGAAGGCGCTGACGATCCCACCTGCGCGCCCCGCCATCAGCGTGATGCCGATGCCACTGCCTCGGCACGGCGGCGGATAGGCGAATGCGGCAAAGGTGTAGATGCCGGCGATGCCGATCCCGACAAGCGCGCTCACCAGGCCGATCGCGGCAAACACCACGACCGGAGTCGCGCCCAGCAGCGCGTGCAGCACGACCAGCGCGAGTCCCGCGCCGATGCAGGCGACAGTGGCGAGATTGCGGAAGCGGAACCGCTCGAGCAGCCAGCCGGTCAACAGCGACGCCGCGACCGCCGACAGGTTGAACACCAGCACGCCCTTGATTGCGGTTTCGAGCGGCCAGCCGGCCATGGTGAGGAACACCGGGGTCCAGGAGATGAAGCCATAGGCGATCAGCTGCAGGCAGAAGAAGCCGATCCAGCTGCCGAGATTGAGCCGAAGGTTCGCACGCGTGAGCACCGACTCCCGCGCGACCACGCCGGGTACAACTGCCGTCTGCGGCTCGGCGCCGGTCACTCTGCGCACCAGCCGCGCCGCCTGCTCGGCGCGCCCGCGGGCCGCAAGATAGGCCGGGGACTCGGGCAGCAGCGTCAGGATCGCGACGCCGAGGGCGAGCGTCACTCCCCCGCACAGCACGAAACAGCCGCGCCAGCCAAGCGCGGGCAGCAGCATCAGCACGGCGCTGCCGCCGACCAGACCGCCCATTGGAATCGTGATCGTCAGCAACGCCATCGCGCGCGTGCGCAGTCGCGTGGGCAGCCATTCCGAAACCATTGCCGCGCCATTGGGCGCGAGCGCGCCGAACCCCAGCCCGCTGGCGAGACGCAACCCGACGAGCAGGGGCAATTCCCGTGCGAGCGCCACGCCGATCGTGCCGGCGCCGAACACCAGCATAGCACCGATCAGCACGGTCTTGCGTCCGAGCCGGTCGCCTATCCAGCCCCCCGCGCCGGCACCGAGCGCCATGCCGAGCAGCGCCGCGCTCATCGCGGGTCCGAACGCGCTCTTGTCGACGCTCAGGTCGCGCATCACCAGCGGCGCCACCAGCGAGAGCAGTTGGGTGTCGACACCGTCGATCACCAGAGCGACGAGCACGAGCACCAGCACGAGCCATTGCCGACCGGCAACGGGGCGATCCTGCGCGATCATTGCGCCTCTCCCTCCCTGGCGCCATCTTTGTGCTTTCGGGCGCGATTGTTAGGTTTACAAGGGTGATCGAGAGGATGGAAGCGTGACGGTGCTTGCCGAGATCAACCACGTCGTGCGCGGTGAAAAGGCAATATTCTATGCGTCCGACCGCGCGCGTTCCTATTGGCCGCAGGATCCGCGCACGATCGAGATCAACGATATGCGACCATTGGCGACCGAGCTTTCGTTCGACCGTAATGGCTTCGTACTGGTCGACCAGCCGACCGCAGTCACCGATTTCCGCGACAAAGCGCAGGTCGAGCAAGTCTATCTCCCGGAGATCGTCGCGCTGGTCCGGCGACTGACGGGTGCCGAGAAGGTGCTGACCTTCGGTGTCGTCGTGCGCAGCGATGCCGAGAATACCGATGACGGCGCGCAGCCCTCGTGGGGGGCGCATGTCGACTATGGCGACCGCACCGTGCGCGAGACTACGCGCGACATCCTGGGCGAAGACGAAGCCGAGAAATGGCTCCAGCGGCGCTACATGCTGATCAACCTGTGGCGCCCGATCCGAGTCGTCGAACGCACGCCGCTCGCACTGTGCGATGCGAGCACGGTCAAGCGCGAGGACCTATTCGACAGCGAAGTGCGCGGCGGGCTGGGCGATCCGGACAGGGCGTCGCTGTGGGGTTTCAACCTCGCCTGGGCGCCGGGGCAGCGCTGGTATTATGCGCCGAACATGCGGCCCGACGAGATTTTGGCGTTCAAGCTGTTCGATTCCGATCCCAATCGCGTTCAGCTGACCGCGCATTCCGCGTTCGTCGATCCGACATCGCGTCAGGATGCCCCGGCGCGGCTCAGCATCGAGCTGCGGACGATCTCGTTCATGCCGCAAGCCTAGGCCGGCGACGGGCTTCGCAGTCAATCAATCCGCCTTCGCCTTCTGCCAAGCCGAAGACTAGCCCTCCGCCTAGGCTTCCGGTCATGCAAACCGATACTTTCGTCGCCGAGCGCGGCCAGAAGTTCGCGATCCGCGGGCATCACGACCCCGAATACGCGTCCGTGCTCGAAGCCTTCATCGAGAATTTCGAAGTCGAGGACGAAGTCGGTGCCGCAGTCAGTGTGGTGCGCGACGGCAAGACCGTCGTCGACCTGTGGGGCGGGTGGGCCGACGGCGCCCGCACGAAGCCGTGGGATGCGCATTCGACCGTGTGCATGATGTCAGTCTCGAAGGGCGTGACCGCGATCGCGTTCAACATGCTGGTCGACCAGGGGCTGGTCGAACTCGACCGGCCGATCGCGCATTATTGGCCCGAGTTCGCACAGGCCGGCAAGGATAAGATCCTCGTACGCCACGCGCTCGATCACACCGCGGCGATCCCCGTGCTCACCAACGATCCGATGTGGCCCGGCGGGCTGCTCGATCGCGAAGCCTATGTGAAGGCGCTCGAAGTCCAGGAGCCCTTGTGGGAGCCGGGCACGCGCGCGGCCTATCATGTGCACCACCAAGGTTTCCTGCTCGGCGAGATCATGCGCCGGGTTACCGGGCTCACGGTAGGCCCCTATTTGCGCCAGCACGTCACCGGCCCGCTCCACGCCGAATTCTACATCGGCGGGATGAGCGAGGACGAACAGGCGCATGTCGCCGAGGTCATGCCCAACATGAGTGCGCGGCTGTTCGCCGCAAAAGACGTCGCAATCCCCCAGGGCAAGGTCGACTGGGACGGCACGACGCTGCGGCCGCTCGCTTTCCGCCAGAACCCCGACGAACCGTGGCACACCACGCTCAACAAGAAGAGCTGGCGCGAAGTCGAGATCGCCAGCGGGAGCGGCCATGGCAATGCGCGCGGCGTCGCCCGCGTCTACGGCGCGGTGGTCCGGCCCGAAGAAGGGCTCGACGGCGTACATCTGCTGTCGCGTGACGGGCTCGAGACCATGATCACCGAACAGCACAACCAGGTCGAGCTGATGCAGGAGCGTCCCTATCACCAGGCGCTCGGCGTGCTGCTCAACACGCCGGTGGCGGTCTATATGGGGCCGAACATGCGCAGCTTCGGCCACCACGGCCTGGGCGGGTCGATCGGCTTCGGCGATCCCGACGCCAAGCTCGGCTTCTCCTATTGCTGCAACAAGATGCACGCGGTCGGCGACAATGGGCCGCGCGCGCGCCGGCTGATCGACGCGCTCTATTCCGCACTCTGAGAGGAAATTCCGTGAGCCAGGATACCTATGACAAGGGGCTATCGATCCGCCGCGCCGTGCTCGGCGACGTCTATGTCGATCGCGCGCTCGCCAAGGGGCAGGACTCGTTCAACAAGCCGCTCCAGGATCTCGTCACCGAATATTGCTGGGGCGCGGTTTGGGGGCGCGAGGAACTGTCGCGGCGCGATCGCTCGATGATCAACCTCGGCATGATCGCAATCCTCAACCGCGGGCACGAGCTCAAGGCGCACATCCGCGGCGCGCTCACGAACGGACTTTCAAAGGACGAGATCCGCGAAGTGCTGCTCCAGGTTGCGATTTACGGCGGCGTGCCGGCGGCGGTCGACAGCTTCCGGCTCGCCAACGAGGCGTTTGCAGAGATCGAAGCCGCCAATGGATGATCTCGAACGCCTGATGATCGAACGCGCGTGCCAGCGGCTGGTGCTCGAGTTCGCACGATTCAACGACGGCTGGGACCATGACGCGCTCGCCGCGCTGTTCACTGACGACTGCGTGTTCGCGCGCCCGCTTGATCCCGACCATCCCTATCATGGCCGCGCCGCGGTCCATGCGATCTTCCGCGACCGCAAGGCGCGGCTCACGCGGCATGTGATGACCAACATCGTGATCGACGTGATCTCGTCCGACGAGGCGCGCGGCAGCAGCTATGTCACGATGATCTCGAGCCCGAACACCCAGGGCGCCCAGCCGGGGGAGGGCATCTTCTTCGGCGGATTCGACGATGTGTTCGTGCGCACCGTCGACGGTTGGAAGTTCAAGTCCCGCGTCGGTCATGTCGCGCTCTACCAGGGTGGCCATATTCCGGTGATGCCGGTGCCGAGTGACGAGGAGAGGGGGCTGAAATGACGGTCACGGCGAAGAATGCGCAGGAGCAGTTCGTGCTCGACTTCTTCGAGGCGCTGTCGAGCGGCGACCTCGAGCGGCTCCGTCCGTTCCTGACTGACGCGTCGGTGTGGAAGCCGATGGTGCGCGATATCCCCGGCGCGGGCGAGTATCACGGACAGGACATCATCGACGTGTTCCTCGCGCCCGTGCGCGGGATGTTCAAGCCGGGCGATCCGAAGGTGCATGTCGCCGCGCTTATATCGGACGGTGACATGGTCGCGGTCGAGAGCACCAGTACCGGCGAGACGCAGGACGGCAAGATCTACGACAACAGCTACGCCTGGGTGTTCCGGCTCAAGGACGGCAAGCTCGATCGGCTGCACGAATATATGGACAGCCATTATGTCGCGCGGCTGTTCGGAATGGGCACGTGAGCGATCTCGCCGGCAAGCCTGTGCTGATCTCGGGTGCCGGCCGCGGGCTGGGCGAAGCGATCGCGCACGAGCTGGCGGCGCGTGGTGCAGTTGTTGCGGTGTGCGACATCGACGAGGCCTCGGCGGTGGCGGTTGCCGAGGCGATCCGCGCGACCGGCGGAGATGCGCATGCCTTTGGCGGCGATCTCGGCAAGCGGCAGCTGTTTTTCGATGTGGCCGAGGCCTTCACCACGCGCGTCGGGCCGCTCTATGCGCTGATCAACAATGCTTCGGTGCTGGTCTATGAGCCGATCGAGAACGTCACCGAGGAAACGCTCGAGAAGATGCTCTCGGCAGGGCTCAAGGCAGTGTTCTGGGGGACGCAGGCGTTCCTGCGGTACGGCCAGGGCGAGGGAGGGCGGATCATCAACTATTCGTCGCCGGTGGCCTATCGCGGGCGGCCCAACACCGCCGCCTATGCCGCGATCAAGGGCGCGATCGCGACCTTCACCAAGGTAATGGCCGGCGAGCTCGGCCCGCGCGGGGTCCGCGTCAACGCGATCGCGCCGGGATCGGTACCGACACCGGCGACGGCGGGGTTCGTCTCGGCGGAGGAATACGAGCGCCGCGCAAAGAACATCCCGCTGCGGCGCAACGGCCGCCCCGAGGACGTGGCAAAGGCGGTGGCGTTCCTGCTCGGGCCCGACGCGGACTTCATCAACGGTGCTATGCTGGCGATCGATGGCGGCATCATTGCGGCGGGGTAGGGCTGTGAGCTTGATCTTGGTTCACGCGAAGGCGCGAAGGCGCAGAGAAGAAGGAACTATGCGCGCAGAGACGCAGAGGTGCAGAGGAGCTCGCCTTTGCGCGCAGTGCTCGTACCACCCTGGCGTTGCCGCGATCGGTCACGTTCGGATTGCGGTTGCCGCTGCCGCGACGGACCGAGCCCTCTGCGCCTCCGCGTCTCTGCGCGAACAAACACACTTCGCGTCTTCGCGTCTTCGCGCGCACAAATCCAACCCAGGGCGCAGCTGATGACTCGTGTCTGGCAAGACCGCCTGGATCACCTCAAAGCCGTCATCGAAGCCGATGTTGCCGCCGGCGCCTATTACGGCGCCGTGCTCCGCATCGCGCGCGGCGGCGTGATCGCGTTCGACGACGCGATCGGTGCCGAAGACGGCGCCGGCACCAAGCCGCTGAACAAGGACGGGGTCTTCAGTATCTTTTCGACCACCAAAGCTTTCACCAATATCCTGGTGCTGCGCGCGGTCGAGATGGGTCGGTTCGCGCTCACCACCAAAGTGCGCGATGTCATCCCCGAGTTCACCGGTGCGCCGCGCGACAAGGTGACCTTCTTCCATCTGCTCACCCACACCACCGGCATGCCCGGTGTGTGGCTGCCGCGCCCCGGCATGTACCTCGACCGGCTCGACGAGTTGCTCGCCGGAGTGGTCGAAGCAGTGCCCGGAAACGTCGAGCCGGGGACGCGTTGCGACTATTCGCCGCTCGCCAACCATGTGCTGATGGGCGAGGCGTTGCGGCGCACCGATCCCAAGGGCCGAGCGTTCCGCGACATCGTTCGCGAGGACCTGTTCGAACCGCTCGGCATGACGTCGACCAGCTATGGTGTTCGACCCGACCTCAAGCCGCGCCACGTCGTGCCCGACCTGCGCGGCACCGTCCCGATCCATCACAGGAGCCGCACGCTCCCAGGCGATCACGCCTTCTTCGAGGATGAGATCAACGAGGCGCCGCATGTCGGCTGCTGCTCGTCGGTGTCCGATCTGTGGCGCTTCGCCGAGATGCTGCGGCGCGGCGGCGAACTCGACGGCACGCGCATCCTGAGCCCGCGCATCATCGCGATGGCGCGCCAGGTCTGGACCGGCGACATGCCCAACGAGATCTACAAGGCCGTCGCGCTCCGCGCCGGCTGGGAGGCGCCGCCGGCGTCGATGGGGCTCGGCTTCAACGTGCGCGGCCACGGCATCCACCATCACCAACTCGGCACGCTCACCACGCCGGAGACCTTCGGCAATTATGGCGCGGGGAGCTCGCTCTACTGGATCGATCCGGTGCTCGACATGAGCTTCGTGTGCCTGACCGCGGGCGTGATGACGCAGGCGGCGAACATCGAGCGGTTCCAGAAGCTTTCCGACCTCGCCGTTTCGGCAATGATCTGAGGAACGCATGGATTACGACGTCATTGCCATCGGGTCGGGGCATAACGGGCTGGTCGCCGCCGCCTATGCCGCGGTCGCCGGCAAGAAAGTGCTCGTCCTCGAGCGCAATGCCTGGTTCGGCGGCGGAGTCGTCACGCGCGAGCTGACCTTGCCGGGGTTTCGGCACGACCAGCATTCGATGAGCCACATCTTCATCCAGGGCAATCCGATGCTCGTGAACGATGAACTCGGGCTGCGCTCGAAATATGGGCTGAAATACCTATTCCCCGAAGTGCCGATGATGTCGGTGTTCGAGGACGGGCGCACGCTCAAGCTATATCGCGACACCGAGAAATCGGCGGCGTCGATCTCGCAATTCTCCGCCAAGGACGCCGAGGCGTTCCGCAAGGTATCGGCGCAAGCTGCGGCGTGGCTGCCGATGATCCAGGCTTCGCTCTACACGCCGCCGATGCCGGTTGGCGCGGGCAATGCGATGCTCGATTCCTCGTACGAGGGCCGCGCGCTGTGGCGCGTGATGCAGATGAGCAGCCACGATCATCTGTGCGAGCTGTTCGAGACCGACGAAGTCCGCATGCATTTCGCGCGCGTCGCCGGCGAGAACCTCGTGTCGCCCGACGAGAAGGCTACGGGAATTGGCATGTATGTGTTCCTCGGCTTCCTCGAGAAGTTCGGGTTCGGCGTTGCGCGGGGCGGGGCCGGGAGCCTGACGGCGGCGCTGATCGCGTGCATCGAGGCGCATGGCGGTGCCGTGGTCGCGAATGCGACGGTACGCGAAGTCACCGCCGCGAGCGGCCGCGCGACCGGCGTGTTGATGGACGATGGAACGCGGCACAATGCCAAGGACGCGGTGATCGGCGCGATCCACCCACACCTGCTGCCCGAGATGGTGCCGGGCATGGCACCCCAGGCAGCACGGGACGCGCTGCGCACGCAGATCACCGAGGCGGCGTGCATCACCATCCATGCTGCGCTCGATGCGCCGTTGCAGTTCAAGGCGGAGGGCGTCGACGCAGTGATGGTCGAGCTCATGCCCGACAGCTACGAGACGCTGCGCCGCGCATTCGACGACCTTCGCTACGGCGGGTTCGTACGCACGCCGCTGATCGGGCTCGGCTCGCTGTCGCAATTCGACGCGAGCCGCGTGCCCGAGGGCAAGGCGATCCTCCACGCTTGGGACTATGTGCCATACGATCGGCCGGACGGCGCGAGCTGGGACGACAGCAAGCGCGCCTATGCCGATCGCATGATCGACCGCATGGCGGATTTCATCCCGAACATCCGTGACGTGATCCTCGAGGCGCATGTCGACTCGCCGGTCGACATGGAGCGGACTTCGCCGAGCTTCCGGCACGGTGACCTGCACGGGATCGCGACGACCACTTACCAATCGGGCGCGCATCGCCCGACGCCCGAGCTCGGGCAATATCGCGTGCCCGGGGTCGATCGGCTGTATCTGGTCGGGCCGTTCCAGCACCCCGGGGGCGGCGTGTTCGGCGCCGGCCGCGCCACGGCGCAGGTGCTGCTCGACGACTTGGGCGTCGATTTCGACAAGGTGCGGGTGAAGTGAAAATCTACTCCGCCGACAAGACCGAACTGATGCAAGTCGCCAGGATCGAACGCGACGGCAACGACCTCGTGCTCAAAGGCAAGGTGTTCGGCACCATGCCGATGTCCGCGCGACTCAGGCCCGAGGAGGCGCGCGCCGCGCTCAAGCTGCTCACGCCAGGCCTGGTCTGGTTCCTGCTCACGCTCCCGTTCCGCAAAGGATAACCCATGCCCGACCACAAGGACCGCGCGATCATCGTCACCGGCGCCGCCGGCGCGATCGGCTATGCGACTGCCGAGATCCTCGCGAGCCAGGGTGCCAGGCTGATGCTGGTCGACATCGTCGGCGACCGGCTCGAGACATGCGCGGCCAAGCTGCGTGAGACCGGCGCGACGGTCGAGGCGTTCCGCGCCGACTGCGCCAAGGAAGAGGACGTCAAAGCCTATGTCGACGCCACCGTCGCCAAATTCGGGCGCATCGACGGCTTCTTCAACAATGCGGGCGTCGAAGGGCTGATCGCACCGCTCCACGAATATCCGGTGGAGGAATATGATCGGATCATGTCGGTCAATCTGCGCGGCGTGTTCCTCGGGCTGCGCTATGTCCTGCGCCAGATGGTCGCGCAGAAAAGCGGTGCGATCGTCAACACGGCGTCGATCGGCAGCGAACGCGGGCTCGCCGGCGGCGGGCCGTACAATGCCGCCAAGCACGGCGTGGTCGGACTGACCCGCACCGCCGGCAGCGATGTCGGTCCGCTCGGCATCCGCGTGAATTGCGTCGAGCCGGGGGTGATCGAGACGCCGCTGCTCAACGAAGTGCTCGAACAGATGTTCGCGGGTGGCATCGAGGAGGGACTGCGCGTGCTCGGTCGCGTGGCCACACTCGATCGCTGCGGCAAGCCGGCGGAAGTGGGGCACGTCGTGTCGTTCCTGCTGTCGACCGAGGCGGCGTTCGTGAATGGCGCGGCTTGGCCGGTGGACGGCGGGGCGCTATCGACGATCCGGCACTGAAAATCGTCCGCGCTGCAGGAGGATCCTTAACTGTCGAGTTGCTCCAGCCGCCGGCCTTTTCCAGCCCGATAATCTCGCGCCGATACCTCGAACCGCTGGCGGAAGGCGCGGCAGAACGAGCTCAGATCGTTGAACCCCACGGCATAGGCAACGTCGGTGATCGTCGGCCCGCCCGGCGTCGCCAGGCGCCGCGCCGCGAGTTCGAGCCGACGGCCGCGAATGAACGCGCTCGGGGTGGTCGCCATCTCGGCGAACAGGATCTGTACATAGCGCGCGCTCACCCCGAGTTGGTGGGCGATGCGGTGCGTATCGAGATCTGGGTCGCACAATTCGGCGTCGACCGCAGCGAACAGTTCGCGACGAAGCGAAGCGCGGCGGTCATGTTCTGGGGAGGTGACCGGCTCGGGAAAAGTCATGCGCAGCAGCGGCCAGATCACGTCGGGCAGCGTTTCCGCCCATGCATCGTCGCCGGCTTCGATCAGCATCCAGGCGTTGCGCATCATGTTCGAGAACAACGCTCCCGGACCGCGCGACCCGCTCATGCGCACGCCGGCGAGCCCGCGCAGATGCGGCAGCCGTTCCTCGACCGTCGCGAGCGGCAGCTGGAGGACGATCGCCTGCGTCGGCTCGTCGAAATCGAGCCACAGCGGGCGCGACGGATCGTAGACGAGAAAGTCGCCTTCCTCGAGCAGGCACGTGCGGCCGGCGGTATGGTTGGTAGAGCGACCCGCGTGCTGGACCTGGATGTTGAGGATGCCCGCGCCTTCATGGCCCGGCCGCGAAAAGATGTGCGCGGGCGACGAACGCGGCGAGAACAGCTCGAAGTCGCGGAAGCGCCGGCGCGCGATGCTCGCCTGGAACGGCGTGTCGCCGACCGCTTCGACCTGGATCGGCGCGATGCGCTGCGCCAGCTCGTTCCAGAACGGCAGCCGATCGCGCGGCGCGAGGCCGTTGGTGCTCATTTGCTCGAGCGCGGCAGCCATGGATCCTCTCCGACTTGCCGGCTTCGGCCGGTCTGGTGCGCGCGAGGATAGGCCCAGGCGCGAGAGCTTGGCAATGGACGAACCTTCACGCCTGTATGCCGCGCTGTCAGAACGGCCCGTTGCCCGGCCGTGTGGGACCTGGCGTCGACGGGCTCGCGACCAGCCGGGCCTGCGCCTTCACGCGGCCATAGTCGATCACGCACCGCATATATTGCGGGTAGAATTGCAGCGGGTCGCCATGCGCGCGATCGATGTCGTGCCATTCGCTGCACGTCTTGCTGTCCGGCATCGGCAATCCGGTCGTTGCGTCGCGCGGGTAGCGATGGCCTGGCAGATCGTCTTCGATCTTGAACAGCTGGAAGCCCATCTTCTTCGCATCGGCTCTTTTGGCCACTGCATCGGCCGAGAAGCGATAGACCTGGTTCGCGAGGATGTTCTCGGAGCGCAGAGCGAGACCGAGGAACGACCAGTCGGCATGAGCGCCGACGTCGGTTCCGGGCGGATCAGAGCCTTTCGGACATTTGCTGCCGTCCACACGCCCGCATTTCGGGCCCATCTCCTGGTTGCCGTTGATCAGGAGATAGATCGTCGGGCGCGCCTGCGAATCTCCGGCGACCGGAGGCAAATCCTCGATCTTCCTGCCAATCTCGTCGGTGAACATGCCGAACCGCGCGCCGCCGTCGATGTACATGCGGTCGTCGATGAACACCGGAAGCGCAGCCAGCGGTGAGGAGGAGGAGGCGATGATGCCTTCGACATAGCATTCACGCTTCGCGATCCGCCCGGTTTCACTCGACGCATCGACATATTGCTGCGCCATCTGCGTCAGATCGAGCACGACCGCCTTGCCGGTATCGACATCGACCACGCCGATCAGCAGCAGTCGCCCGCGCCCGCCTTCCGCTGCGACTTTGCGCAGCATCGCATCGTCCATGTACGATTTCAGCCGATCCCGCAGCGGACTCAGATCGGCAAGCGCGCCTTTCTGCAAGAGCTTGAGGTAGGCATCGACTCCGGGCTCGCCGTTCTTGACGCTCCCGAAGGGCTTGAGCAGGTCGCTCTCGGCGTCGATCGTATAGCCCTTCACGGCAAGGTCGGTCGCCCCGACGAAGGCGAAGGTGCTGAGGATCGATCCGGTGCTGATACCCGTCACCACCCGGAAATCGGGATAATCGGGCAGCGCGGCCTTGGCCTTGGCCTCCTGCTCGGAGGCGCTGGGGCTCTTCTTCCGGTCGCCCATGGTCTTCCAGGCGTCGAGGAATCCGGCGCCGAACGCGCCGTGCAGGCTGCCGCCGGACAGGAACAGCATCGACGGATTCGGCGTGGCGGAGTCGCCGGGCGGGCGGCGCAGCACCTTGCTCACGACCAGGCTTCCAAAGCTCGCCGCGTCCGGATGCGATGTCGGATCCTCGACCTCGAGGTTGTAGCGCGTGAACGTGCACGCATGCGAAAAGGGTTTGATCGGGTGTATCGTGCACCCCGTGGCCAACATCGGCACAAGAAAAAACGCCAAGCGCGCAAAACGGGACCAGATCATCGTAGCGCCCCTTTCGCTAAAGTGCGGACGACTGTCCTTGGGGCAATATTATGCGATTATGGTTCTCGACGCCAATGATTCGGGAACAGACCCGTCCATGGAACCGATCTCGCCTGTCGCGGCCGCCGGTGATTCCTCCGGAACCCGCCCAGCGCTTTCCCCGCTACTGTCCGAAGCCTCGACGGGTCCCGTTGCGCTGCGCGGCGGATGTTGGCTGATCAACGTCACGCCGATCGGGCTCGGCGTCCGGACGTTCGACGGCACGCTGCGGGTCGACCGCGGGCCGCAGGGTATTGCCGCGAGCGGCGATCTGTACGTGCGCCCGGGCATCGCGGTCGGCACGCCCGAGCGCGCCGTGGCCGGGCCGGCGCCGATCCCGGGCAGGCAAGTGCCGGCATTTCCGATCCAGGCCTATGTGCAATATCTGCGCGTCACGGCGATCGAACCGCTTCCCGAAGCGGGCATCCGACTGGGCTTCGAGGCATGGGAATATGACAAACAGGCCGGCTGGTCCTCCCGCGGATCGCTTTCCGCGCGGATGGTCCGGCTTGCCGCCCCGCCGGAATATCCCTCGGCGGCGGACTATCTCGAAGGCGACGTCGCGCGCGAGAACGGTGACGTCGCGGCACGGATGCGCATGGGATGGATCACCGAACGCCTCCGCCGCGTGACGGTCGAAATCGATACTGCCGCCGGCTGCGAGCGGCCGATCGACAATGGCGCGGGGTTCGGCTGGAGCGAATTGTTCGACGCGCTCGGCTGGGACGGCCGGGTCGTGCTCAGCGAGACGAACATCGCCGAGCCGGCCGAGGGCAGTTGGTCGGATGCGGCACTGACCCAGGCGATGGCGGCGCACCGCGACCGTTCCGATCTCGACGCCGAGTGGCGCTATCACATCCTTTCGGTCGGGCGGCTGCAGTCGGAGGACCGTGGCTTGATGTACGATGTCGACGACCGCCCGCGCGAGGGCTGCGCGCTCGCCGCGCACTGGCCGGTTCCGGCAATCGCGATGTGGGGCGCGGCCGGCGGCCATGTGTTCGGCGGCGTTCCCGCGGCCTTTTTTCGCGCCGCGGTCCACGAGCTCGGCCATGCCTTCGGGCTCGAGCACAGCCCCGAAGACCTGGGCTTCATGAACACCACTGAAGTGATCGCCGCGGCGGGCACGCCGGCGCAGCCGTTTCCTCTCAATATCGCCTGGGCCTATTCGCCCAGCGATTTCCGCCGGCTGCGCCACTGGCCCGACATATTGGTGCGGCCCGGCGGCGCCGCGCTGGGGTTCGCTACTCCCGGCGACGCGGGCGACGAGACGCTGGTGGAGCCGGGTGGGCTGCGACTCGAAGTTACGGCGTTGCTCGGCGAGGTTCCGATCGGCGCGCCGGTGCGCATCGGCGTGGTGCTGGTCAACCATGGCGAGCAGGCGCGCATGGTGCCCGCCCGCATCAGCCTCAGGACCGAATATGTCCGCGGGCGAGTGGTCGATCCCTCGGGCGCGGCGCGGCCGTTCCGCAGCCTGATCGCTTGCACCGAGAGCCAGCCGATGCGCGAGCTCGGCCCCGGCGAGCGCCTGGCCTATGACCTCACGCTGCTGCGCGGGACCAACGGCGCGCTGTTTCCCGGCACCGGGCTGCACGAGGTGTTCGTCGAAGTCAGCTGGCCCGTTCCGCCGGCGCGCATGCGCATCTCGGGCTCGACGACCGTATTCGTCACTGGCGCGCAGAGTCCGCGGCACGCCCGCGCCGCGCACAAGGCGTTGGCGACGTCGGAACTCCAGCTCGTGCTCGCGCTGCCGGGCACGGCGCACGACCAGGGCATGGCGGCGCTGCAAGAGGCGCTCGGCGACGAGGTGCTGCGACCGCATTTCGCGGCGATCGAGGCAAAGCGGATCGCGCGCAGCGGCGGCTCACGCAAGGCGGTGCGGGCGGTGCTCGGCGAGGACGCCGTGGCGAGCGCGAGCGAGAGAGCCAAGCTCGATTCGGCCCGCCGGCGGCGAAAATCCACCGGCGCCAAGACTCGGCCCTGACCGCCGATTCACCGCAACAGCGCCTGATCGAGCCGCGTCCGCTTGCTCGCCAGGTCCGCGCGCGACGACCGCGCGACGAAGCCGGCTTTGGCGGCCGTCTTGGTGCCAGTGTTGCCGACGATCGCGGCAAGCGCGGATTTGAGCGTCTGGGGGTCGTCGTCGAAATCGCCGTGATGGCGCGCGCCGCTGGTCGGTCCCGGCGCGACATGGAGCTTGCGTCCCTTGGCCGCCCAGAAATCGGCGGGGATCACCTTGGCATCCTTTTCGAGGCCGAGCAGCGGCACCCCGCCGCCGATCCCGAAGATGCTCGCGGTCTTCTCGAACGCGTTGCGCACCAGATAGAGCAGCGACTTGTGATAGATGTTCTTGCAGTCGTCGTCGCGCTCGGTCGCGTCGTCGAGCAGATAGAGATTGAACCGAGCGATCTTGCCCTTGGCGATGAGGGGGCGATAGCTCTTTTCGAACAGCTCCATGGTGCAGGCGGGGGCGAGCAGCGTGAGGCTGTCGATCGGGGCGCCGGCGGCGACGAGATATTCGGCGAGCGGGGCGTGAAAGATCGAGCCGGCGCTGTGCCCGACGAGATGGATTTCGTCGATCTTGCCCGCTTTCCTGAGTGCGACGAGTTGGTCGGCGACGAGGCGGGCGCCACCCTTGGCCTTGGCGGTCGCGCCCTGGGCGTTTTCCTTCATTTCGTCCCACAGCGCCTTGCCGCCGAGCAGGCGCGCGAGCGGCTCGAGCGTGTCGTCGAGGCGATCGAGCATGAAGTCCTTGGCCTTGTCGAGCACGCCTTCGTCGCGCCGCCGCGAAATCGCCTCGCGCAGGATGTTGCCGAGCGACGTCCAGGCATCCGAGCGCCAGACGAACGAGATCGGATAGACCTGGGCCGCCAGCAGCGCGTCGCGGTTGTTCGCCACGGTCTGGATCGCCGAATCCTGCGATACCAGCCCACCATGCGCATAGAGCAGCACGCGCTTGGTCTTCCAGGCGGCGATCTGCGTCACCATCTGGCGGCTGACGATATCCTTGAGCGCGGCCTCCGAGAGACCATAGATGCCCTTGTCGTCGAGGATCCCGTCGTTGCGGCAGGTCACGATGTGCGGGCGCAGGCTCGCATAGATCTGGCTCTCGTAGCTGCGCGGCGCGCCGGCACGCATTTCGGCCGAAGCGAGCGGGCGGGAGAAATGTACCGGGGCGCCGAGCGCCGCGACCCACACGTCGTTGCCGTTGGCGAGCCAGTCGGCATAGCTGAGCAGCGCGAGGCCGCCCGAGCCCCATTTCGGGCCCCAGCTGTTCTGGATCCAGAATCCCTCGCGATCATAGCCGACGATCGCGAACGCATGGCCGCCGATCGTGCCCTCCTGGAAGACGATCTCGCGGTCGCCCTTCTTGACCTCCTGCCAGCCCTTGTGGACCGACGCGGTCGCATAGAGCACGCCGACTTCGCTGATCGCGGAGTGCATCGCGACCAGGTCCTTGTGGTTGACGCGGAAATAGGCGCCGAGCGGGCGCTTGATCGCGTCCGCGGCGCGCGCTTCGCTGAGCGAGGTCTCGGCCTTGCCGTCCTTCCACAGCGTGAGCGCGCAAAGGCCATGTTTGTGCCAGCCCTTCATCGCGCCGCGCGCGCTCGATCCGTCGTAGTTGTCGCCCGGCCATTCGTCGTAGCGCTTGGCCATGGTGTAGAGCATCCAGGCGCTGACTTCGTCGGCGTCGGGTTCCTCGCCGCGGACTCGCAGCAGATAGTTGGCGACGGTTGCCAGGCCGAAGCCGGTGCACGCGCCCTCGCGGCCCTGGTCGAGAACGGGAATGGCTTTCGCACGGAACCCGTCGATGTCGGACACGCGCGGAACGCGTACCAGGGTCGGGACATAGAGCTGGTCCCGAAAATCGAGCGTATCGGGCAGTGCGTTCAAGACGCGATCGGTCGGCATCCGTGCCTCCATTGGCTGGCACGCAGAGACAGCGCTCTGCGACGCTTGCGACCCGATTTTGTTATGGGTCCGAAATGCCAGTTGTCTCGGGCGAGTTCAATACAAGCTCTGAGGCCGGGCGCTCCGGATCGAGTCCGGCATCGGCCTCGGCAATCTTGGCCATCGCCGTGAAGTCGGCGCCCGGGCCGTAAGTCTCGACCACGCGTTCGAGCATGCGCAGCACCGCCTGCCCATGCGGCAGCGGGACGTCGAGCGCCTTGGCTTCGTCGATCATCAGCCGCGTGTCCTTGAGACTGAGCGTCGCGGCGAAGCCGAAGTCGAAGGTGCGCGGCAGCACGGCGCGCGGCCATTTGTCCTGGGTCGCGGCGTTGCGGCCGGTCGACTGGTTGAGCACTTCGATCATCCGCGCGGGATCGAGCCCGGCCTTGATGCCCATCGCCATTCCCTCTGAGGTAACTGCGATGGCCACGGCACCGAGCAGATTGTTGACCAGCTTCATCGTCTGGCCGGCGCCCGGCGTGCTGCCCATGTAGAAGGGCTTGCCGATCCGCTCGAACAGATGTCGGATCTGTGCCCATTCGGCCTCGGGGCCCGCAACC
>Ga0105248_10002163_pt1 | contig 21750 bp, 22 predicted proteins | sample KBSS34metaG_FD_81524 | JGI IMG/M metagenome (GOLD analysis project Ga0105248, IMG submission 81524) | Switchgrass rhizosphere microbial communities from Kellogg Biological Station, Michigan, USA - KBS S3-4 metaG | ecosystem: Host-associated > Plants > Roots > Rhizosphere > Soil | place...
CGCGTTCCGGCGAGTTCGCGTACGACCGGCCGTTCCTCTGGGGCTCGAAGCGCACCGGGCCCGACTTGCTGCGCGAAGGCGCGAAGTACAGCGACACGTGGCACCGCGTGCACATGACGAACCCGCGCGTAGTGGTCGCCTCGTCGATCATGCCGGCGTATCCGTGGCTCGCCGATCGCGCAGCGAACGCGAGCGCGGACATCGAGGCGCGCTTGCGCGCGCTACGCATGCTCGGCACGCCGTATGCCGACGACGTGATCGAGGGCGCGCCGAAGGCGCTCGAGGGCAAGACCGAGCTCGACGCGATGGTCGCGTACCTGCAATCCCTTGGGCGGCACGCGGGCGACGTGCCCGATCAGCACGCGGGTCACTGAGATGGCGTACTTGATATTCGGCGGCGACATGCTCGTTTCGGGCTTCATGGTCGGGCTCGTGATGTGGTTATCCGTGCGCGAGAACGACGCGCGGATCGGCGCGGCGGCCCGCATCCCGCTCGACGACGAGGACGAGCATGGCTAGCGTCGCGACGGGATTCTGGGCCGGGTGGGTCGTCACGATCACGGTGGTTTCGGCTATCGGGCTCGCGTGGCTGGTCGCGAGCGTTTACGCGGCGCCCGACGACTCTGGCGAAGTCGCGAGCCACACCTGGGACGAAACGTTGCGCGAAGGCACCTCTCCGGCGCCGCTCTGGTGGTTCTGGTTCATCCTCGCGCTGCTCGCCGTGTCCGTCGTCTATCTGATCCTCTATCCGGGCCTCGGCGCGTACGCGGGCGCGCTGCGCTGGTCGCAAGGCGGGGCGATCGCGGACAGCGTCGCGAGCTATGAGCAGACGTTCGGGCCAGAGCGCGCGCGGATCGCCGCGGCGCCGGTCGCCGATCTCGTGCGCGATGCAGATGCGATGCGCGCCGCCTGGCACGTGTTCAACAACAACTGCACGGCGTGCCACGGGCGAGACGCGGGCGGCCAGGCCGCGCTGTTCCCGAACCTCGCCGACGCGGATTGGCAATGGGGCCGCGACGAGGCCCAGATCGCGCAGACGATCACCCTGGGCCGGACGGCCGTGATGCCTCCGTGGCAAGCGGTTCTGAGCGACGACGGCGTCGCGAGAATGGCGGACTACGTGCTAGCGCTCGCGAAGCACACCACGCTACCGGAGGGCGAGGCGGCGCAGCAGTTCCTGATGTATTGCAGCGCGTGCCACGGCGCGAACGGCGCCGGGCAGCCGGCGCTCGGGGCGCCCGCGCTCAACGACGACGTCTGGCTGTACGGCGGCACGGCGGCCGCAGTGCGCGAGTCGATCGCGAAGGGGCGCACCGGCACGATGCCGGCGTTCGGCACGCGCCTCGATGCCGCGGAGATCAAGCTGCTGACCGCGTGGCTCTCGGCCGGAGCCCATCCCGAAAACTGACCGCGCGACAGCGCGGGCGGAGCATCGATCCGCGCTAGCGCGGATGCAGCCAGGTCGGCAGGAACGAATACGGGTTGCCGTCGAGCTTGCCGCTGTGCGCGACGCCGTGCTTCGCGAGCAACGTTGGCAGCCGGCCGTCTTTCCACGCGTCGAACGTGTCCGTGGCTCCGCCGATGAACTCACCGCCGACGAAGATCTGCGGAATCGTCTTCCACGTCGTTCGCTCCGCGAGCGCACCGCGAATCTGTCCGCCCCAGTCGTCTTGCTGGTACGGGACGGAATCGAGATCGACCGCGCGATACGGGATCTTGTACTCCGCGAACATCCGGCGCACCGACCAGCAGAACTCGCACCACTCGAGCGCGAACATCACGACGGGCTGGCTCTTGTCGCTCGTAACCTCGGCGAGGAACGCGGCCGCTTTGGGCGTAACCGCCGCGGCGGGCTCCGGCGCCTTGGGCGGCGAGGCGACCTTCGGAGCCTGCGCGTCGAACCGATAGCGCGGCGTCGAGCGCGCGATCGCGATTTCCTCGTCGGTCATGTCGGCCGGGATGTCGGCGAACAGCGGCGTGCTCAAATAACGCTCGCCGGTGTCGGGCAGCATGCAGAGCACGTTCGAGCCTTTGGGCGCGGACTTGCAGACCTCGAGCGCGCCCGCGAAGGTCGCGCCACTCGACGTGCCGACGAAGATGCCTTCCTTGCGCGCGAGCTCGCGCGCGAGCCGCATCGCCTCACCGCCGTTGACGGGCAGCACCCAGTCGATGAGCTTCGCGGCGACCGCGTCCTCCGTGAGCTTCGGAATGAAGTCGGGCGACCAGCCTTGCATCAAGTGCGGACGGAAGAGCGGGTGGCTGCTCGCGGGCGTGCCGTCGGCCAAGCGCGCCTGAGGGATTCCGCTGCCGAGCATCTGGGTGTTGTCGGGCTCGCAGACCACGATCTTGGTGCGCGGGCTGCGCGCCTTCAGCACGCGCGCAACGCCCTTCAGCGTGCCGCCCGTGCCGTAACCCGTAACCCAGTAGTCGAGTCCAACGTCGGCGAAGTCCGCGAGGATCTCTTCGGCCGTCGTTTCGGTGTGCTTGTTCGGATTCGCCTCGTTCTCGAACTGTCGGCACAGGAACCAATCGTGCTTCTCGGCGAGCTCGACGGCCTTTGCGAGCATGCCGCTGCCCTTCTCCGCCGCGGGCGTCAGCACCACCTTCGCGCCGAGGAAACGCATGAGCTTGCGGCGCTCGACGCTGAAGTTCTCGGCCATCGTGACGACGAGCGGATAGCCCTTGCGCGCGCAGACCATTGCGAGCCCGATGCCGGTATTGCCGCTCGTGGCTTCGATCACGGTCTGACCGGGGCGCAGCTTGCCGGTGCGCTCGGCATCCTCGATCACGCCGAGCGCGAGGCGATCCTTCACCGAGCCCATCGGGTTGAAGGCTTCGACCTTGACGAAGAGGTTGACGCCGGCCGGCGCGAGGGAGTGCACGCGCACGACGGGAGTTCTTCCTATCGTCGCGAGTATGTCGTCGTAGCGTTTACCCATGGGAACCTCCGCGCTGCCACGCGTGCTCTAGCGGCACGATTACTTCCAGACGCGCATCACGCCTTCCTGCGCCGTCGACGCGACGAGCCTGCCGTCCTGCGTGAAGAAGCGGCCGAGCGTGAGACCGCGTCCGCCCGACGCGCTCGGGCTTTCCATTGCGTAAAGCAGCCATTCGTCGACCCGGAACGGGCGATGGAACCACATCGCGTGGTCGAGCGTCGCCAGCTGAACGTTGCCCGGCTTGAAATCGACGCTGTGGGGCCGCGTCGCGGTAATGAGGAGGTAATAATCCGAAAGGTACGCGAGCACGTTGCGGTGCAAGTCGGGACTGTTCGGCAGCGGCCCGACCGTCTTGATCCAAATGTGGCGCCTAGGCTCCGCTTGGACCGGCGGGTCGATTTGGCTGGGCTCGACGAGGCGAAAATCGAAAGGTCGTACATGAGCCACGATCCGTCGGAGCTTCTTGGGCGCCTTTTCGAAGAACTCGCTCGGCAGCTCGCGTACATCGGTGAGCCCGTCCGGTCCCGGAACGTCCGGCATCGGCACCGCGTGATCGAAGCCTTCCTCGGGCTCTTGGAACGACGCCGCCATGTTGAAGATGGGCCGGCCGTGCTGAATCGCGACGACGCGTCGCGTGCTGAAGCTCTTGCCGTCGCGAGCAATGTCGACCTCGTAGACGATCGGCGCGTTCGGGTCGCCCGGCAAGAGGAAATACGCGTGCAGCGAATGCACCTGACGCAATCCGGTCGTGTAGCTCGCGGCCGTGAGTGCCTGGCCAAGGACCTGGCCGCCGAACACTTGCTCGTCGCCCCTGATGTCGCGGCTCTGGCCGCGGAAGATGTTGTCTTCGAGGCGCTCGAGCTCGAGCAGTTGGAGTAAGTCAGCAAGGATGGGCGTCATTCTTCTTGCTCCCGCTTGCCGCGAATAATCGCCACGCACAGTCGGTCTAGAAGCAAGCGTAGGCCTAAGCCGCGATGCGCGGCAAGACGTGCGAGGCCATGCATCTCTGGACCCGGAGAGGTCCGAGTTAGCGCCAAACTCTGACGACGCCTTCCTGGGCCGTCGACGCCACGAGCCGCCCGTCCTGCGAGAACAGCTGGCCTAGCGCGAAGCCGCGGCCGCCCGAGGCGCTCGGACTCTCCATCGAATAGAGCAGCCACTCGTCGACACGGAACGGCCGGTGAAACCACATCGCGTGATCGAGCGTCGCGAGCTGCACGTTGCCTTCGGCGAAATGCACGCCGTGCGGCAGCGTCGCGGTCGCGACGAGATGGAAGTCCGAAACGTACGCGAGCAGGTTGCGATGCAAGCCGGGGGCATCGGGAATGCTGTCGACCGTCTTGAGCCAAATGTGCCGGCGCGGCTCTTGTCGCGGCGGCGAGACCAGGTGCACGGGCTCGACCGGCCGCAGCTCGAACGCGCGCTCGCTCGTGAGGAAGCGGCGCATCTTGTCGGGCACCTTTGCGAGAATCTCGGGAGCCACTTCGCGCACGTCCGCGAGCCCTTCGGGGCCGGGTACTTCCGGCATCGGCGCCGCATGCTCGAGCCCTTGCTCGGGCGACTGGAACGACGCGGCCATATTGAAGATCGGCCGTCCATGCTGAATAGCGACGACACGCCGCGTGCTGAAGCTCTTGCCGTCGCGCGCGACGTCGACCTCGTAGACCACGGGCGCGTTCACGTCGCCCGGCAGCAAGAAATACGCGTGCAAGGAGTGGACGTCGCGCGCGCCCGCAGTGTAGCTCGCGGCCGAGAGCGCCTGACCGAGCACCTGACCGCCGAACACTCGGTCGCTGCCGAGGTCGCGGCTCTCGCCACGGAAGATGTTGTCTTCGATGCGCTCGAGCTCGAGCAATTGCAGGAGGTCAGCGAGGATCGCCTTCATCGTTCAGCACCGAGCGTCTTCTGGTAGAGCAGCCCGCCGAAATAGAACGTCACGCCGAGGACGACGAGGCTCACGATGCGGGCGACGGGCGGAGCCCCGCCGAGATCATAGAGCAGCACCTTCCCCGCCGTCGCCGCAAAAACGAGCAGCGATGACTGGCCGAGCAGCCGGTCGTGCCGCGCCAGCGAGATACCGAGGCACGCGAGCGCGAGGACACCCCAGGCCGCCGATTGGACGATTAGCACCCCGAAGAAGTGCAGCGCCGCCGCCATCGCGCTCACGTGGCCCGCATAGAGCAGCAGCAACTTGATTCCGCCGTCCTCATCCCGGCCATGGAGAAACGCGTAGCCCGCGTAGAGCAGCAGCGCGTAAGCGAGCGCGAGCACCGTCTTCCCTTGCACCAGCGCGACGTCGGTGTCGAATGCAATACGCAGGTAATTCACGGCGAAGATCGCCGCGACCGCACACCATACGGGCCACGCTCGTCCGAGCTTCAGTTGGAACCGCACGCTCGCCGCCGCAAAGGCCGGAACGAGCCCGAGGGCGACCCACGGCGCCCACGCCTTCGGCACCAGCTCGATGTAGCCCGCGTGACCCAACACCACCGCGACATACGCCCACAACAAGAATTCGCCGCCGGGCAACGGACGCTTCAGCGCAACGCGCGCTATGGCGTATAGGAGCGCGACTACGGCGAGGCTTGCGACGGCGATCCACGGTGCAATCGCCGGGAGATGCCGCGAGAGCTGCGCATACTCGAGGAAATAGAAGAGCAACAGCGGCGGTAGATGCGCTAACGCCGCGGTGTCATCGAGTGGCCGCGCGTGACGAATCGAGAATGCCACCGTCGCGATGCCGAAGATCGCGAGCTGCACCGTCTGGAATGCGAGTCCCACGCCCCAGTCGTTCCGCGCAAGGTCGCTAGCGAGAAGGTCGAAGCTGATCAGCGCGAGATAGAGCGCGAGCAGATAGACGAGCCGCCGGCCCCGCCAAATCGCGAACGCGCTGAACACGACGTTCCATGCCGAGAAGTAGATCACGAGGTCCGTCGGCGAGCCGCGCAACGTCGACAACAAGAACGGAGCGGAATAGGAGCCCGCGACGGCGAACAAGGCGTAGAGATCGCTCTCGAACACGAGGCAGAGCCACAGCGACAGAACGCAGATGGCGACGACGGCGACCGCGGCGGGAGGCGCGCCGAGGAAACCGTAGTAGAGATGGGCGCCGTAGACGGACAGGAACAGCACGACGATGCCGGCCGCCGGCAGCAGTCCCGCATAGGCGCGATTCACGCCGCGCAATGCAAGCCCAGCACCGACCAACACGAACCCCGCCATCGCCGCGAGGCCGACCTGCCGCACCGGCGTGAGCCAGCCGGTGTCGATTGCGAGCCGGATCAGGTACGCCGCGGCGAGCACGAGCGCCAACGCACCGCCCCAGCCGAGGATGCTCGTCGCAAGCGCCGGACGCGTTTCGTCGTGACGCGCCTGCTCGCGGCGAAGCGGATCGCGCTCGCGCGGCGGCACGTCATCGCGTAGGGCATAGTCATCGCGCAGCGCCTCGCGCGCGCCCGACGCGCGACCCCGTGGCGAGGAGCCGGGTGGCGGCACGGTGCGCTCCGTCGGTGGCTCCGTCGCCATGAGCTGCGATTGCAGCGCCGGTTCATGCACCCGCTCGGGGGGTGGAGCGGGCGGCGGCACCGGTTGCGCCCGCGCTTGCGGCGAACGTCCGGTCGCCATCGCCGCAAGCAGCGTTTCGAGCCGCGCGAGCCGAGCCTCTATGCCGCTGAAGCGCTTCTCGTGCTCCGCGTCCATCGTTCCCCAACTTTGCGGCGCTCGTCGCCGCGCGGCGATGAATGTGGCGTCAGCCCTTCTCGTGTCTATTCAGCCGCGCGATCAGGCTAGACGTGTCCCAGCGCTTGCCGCCCATTCCGATCACGTCGGCGTAGAACTGGTCGACGAGCGCAGCGACCGGCAGCTCGGCGCCGTTCGCGCGAGCTTCTTGGAGGCAGATCCGCAGATCCTTGCGCATCCACTCGACGGCGAAGCCGAAGTCGAACTTGCCCTCGTTCATCGTCTTCCATCGATTTTCCATCTGCCACGACTGCGCGGCGCCCTTCGAGATCACGTCGACGACGGTCGCGACGTCGAGCTCGGCTTTGCGCGCGAAGTTCAGCGCCTCGGCGAGCCCCTGCACGACGCCCGCGATCGCGATCTGGTTCACCATCTTCGTGAGCTGACCGGAGCCCGCGGGCCCGAGCAGACGCACGTTGTGCGAGTACGAGCGAATCACGGGCTCTGCCGTCGCGAACGCGGCCGAGTCGCCGCCGACCATCACCGTGAGCTTGCCGTTCTCGGCGCCGGCCTGGCCGCCAGACACAGGCGCGTCGAGGCACGCGACGCCGCGCGCGCGGCCCGCCGTGTCGATCTCGCGCGCAATACCCGCAGAGGCGGTCGTGTGGTCGACGTAGATCGCGCCGCGTTTCATCGCGGCGATCGCGCCACCCTCGCCGAGAGCGATGGCGCGAAGATCGGGATCGTCGCCGACGCAGCTGAACACGATCTCGGCGCCCTTCGCGGCTTCGGCCGGCGTCCCGGCGACGGCGCCGCCGTTCTGCTCGCGCCACTTGTCCGACTTGGCGCGCGTGCGGTTGTAGACGGTAACCGTGTGCCCTTTCTTCGCGAGCCATCCCGCCATCGGAAAACCCATCACGCCGAGGCCGAGGAAAGCGACGTTCGCCATTTCGTTCTTCCTTTGAATCAGTGGATCACAGTGGTCACGGGTTGGGTTTCCGACCGAAATGGGCTCGCCCTCCCCTGCAACCAGCCGCTCACGATAACCGCCACCGCGGAGATGAACGCCGGAATCGCTCCGGCCAGAAAAATCTGTCGCGGCGTCCAGGCCATCCCTAGCATCACACCGCCGATGAGCGGCCCGACGATCGCGCCGACGCGGCCGACGCCGAGCGCCCAGCCGACGCCAGTCGAGCGCATCACGGTCGGGTAATACATCGCGGCGAGCACGTTCAGGCCTGCCTGTGCCGCTTGCACGGCGACGCCGAGCAGGAACGTCACGACGATCATTACCTCGAAGTTCGCGAAGATCATCGCTGCGAGCCAGACGAGCGCGAGCGACGCGACGAACTCCGCGAGCATCGGCGCGTACACGCCGAACGCCTTCAGCAACGGTCCCTGCAGCAACGTGCCGACGATTCCGCCGACGCTGAACGCGGCGATCGCCGTGAGGCCCGCGGCGTTGGGCATGCCCGCGTCGCGCAGCAGGCTCGGCAACCAGTTCAAGATGAAGTAGATGATCAGCAGGTTCATGAAGAACGGGATCCAGAGCATCACCGTGCCGGCGGCTCGACCCTCGGTGAAGAGGTGCTTTACCGGCATGCCGTCGAGGCGCTTCGACTTGGGCTCGGGCGCAAGCGAAACCTCGGCCGCTCCCGGCGCAATGCGGCGCACGATGGCCGACATCCGCTCTCTATCCGCGCCGGTGACGGCGAGGAAGCGCAGCGACTCCGGCAGTGCTATGAGGAGCACGAGCGCGAGCGCGATCGGCAACAGGCCGCCCACTACGAACACCGATTGCCAGCCCCAGATCGGCATGAGCACGCTGCCGACGCCGGTCGCCACTAGCGCGCCGCCGGCCATGCCCACGAAGATCGCGGACACGAACATCGGCTGCAGTCGCTTCGGCGCGTACTCGGCCGCGAGCGACACGGCGTTCGGCATCGCGCCGCCGAGGCCGAGACCCGTGAGAAAACGCAGCACGACGAGCGCATCGAGCGAGCGAGCGCCCGCGGTAAGCAGCGACATGACGCCGAAGGCGAGCACCGAGACGACGATGGCGGACTTGCGCCCCCAGCGATCCGCGATGGGACCGGACGCCATCGCGCCGAGCATGAGCCCGAAGAGACCTGCCGACCCCGCCGGGCCGAACGACGCGCGCGGAATGCCGAAGTCTTCGGCGATCGACGGAATGAGGAAACCCATCGCCTGCGTGTCGAACCCGTCGAACAGGATCACGAAGGCGCAGAGAACGATCGCGGAGATCTGAAAAGCGCTCGGCGGTCGATCGTCGATGAGCTCGTTGACGGTCAGCGCGCGCGGTTGGGTCGTCATGGCGCGCGAGATTACCACACGCGCTTGCGCCGTCCCGGCGCGATCGCCCGGATCGAACGGCGACGAGCGGACAGCTCGTTAGCTCAGTCTCCTCGCTAGATCGGCGGCGAGCTCGCGATACGCCGTAACGTCCGCCGCGCTCAGCTCGCCGAGCCGCGCCCAGAAGTACGCCATGAGGCGCACGAGACGCACCGTCTCGTCGAGCTCCGTCTCACTGACGCCGGCGCGATCGTCGCCGCGATAGGCTGCGAGCAGGTCGCGCCGCTCGCGAGTGCCATAGTCGTTCATGCCCGCAAGGCCCGCGAGGTCGAGGATCGGAGCGCCGCGCACGGCATACTCGAAATCGACGAGCACGAGCCTGCCGTCGTCGAGCACGTTCGCGGCGACGAGGTCGTTGTGACAAAGCGCGCTCGGCGGATGCGCCGCGTCGTAGTGTCGCGCGAGCTCCAGCAGCTCGTCGGCCCAGCGCCGGTCGCGAGGCACGACCGTCGGCCACGCCACGCCAAGGCCGCTGGCGCTCCGCGCGTTTCCGCGTGCGTCGGTCGCGTGAGTGAATGCCGCGACGTAGCCGCGAGCGATCCGCTCCGCAGCGAACGCCGGCGCGTCGACGCGCACCGCGTGCAACCCTCGCAGCAGCGTTGCCGCGCGCTCGACGTTGCGGGGCTGGCGCGCATCGGTAGCGGTCCAAGCGCGCGCGGACTCGCGGTAGTCGGTGAGCAAGACGCCGGCCGCTGCGTCGATTGCGACGACGTCGGGCGCAAGTCCGGCAGCCGCCGCGGCGCGCATCACGCGCGCCTCGGTGCCGAGATCGAGAAGCGCGTCGACGCCGGGCGCCGGCAACCGCAGCACCCGCTGGCGGCCGTCGACGGAGACGAGATAACTGCGGCGCTTCAGCCCGCCTTCGAGCGCCCAAAGCGTTGCGCGGCGCGCGACGTCCGCGCCGAGCACGCGGCCGAGCGCCGCGCGCGCCGAGTCTTCGCGTGGCGCGTCCATCAGGCCGCGAGCGCCGGCTGCGCGTGCCAATCGCGGCGCCAGCGATAGAAGCCGATGACCACGAGGACCAGATAGACGACGAACAGCGCGGCATAGAGATACAGCGAGCGCTGCCAATAGATATAGAGCGTGATCCCGTCGATCACGAGCCAATACACCCAGTTCTCGAGGATCTTCTTCGCAACCATATAAGTGGTAATCACGGCGCCGACGCTGGTGAACGAGTCGAGGTACGGGAACGCGGCGTTCGTGCGCGACAGCGCAGTACCGAGCGCAAGCGCGGCCGCGATCGATCCGCCGATCGCGAAAGCGTGGTAGCGCAGCGGCCAGATGCTGACCGGCAGGTCCTTCTCCGCACGCTCGCCGGGTCGTCCGCCATGCCGCCACTGCCACCAGCCGTACACGGCCATCGCGGCATAGAACACTTGGAGCGCCGTCTCGGGATAGAGCCGCGCGTCGTAGAACAACACGAGCGAGAGCAGCGTGCTGACCAACGCCGCGGCCCAACAGAGAATGTTCTGACGCACCGCGAGCACGAGATACGCGAGCCCGAACGCGACCGACGCGATCTCGAGCCACGACATTGCGGCGAGCGCCGCCGACACGGCGTCGAGCAAAGACGAGACTCGCGCCGAGTCCATCGCTGCTACACGCGCGGCTCGAGGATGGGCGGCTCGCCGATCGGCAAGTCCGCGTTCAAGAATTTCACGACGAGCGCCTGCGAGTCGCCGGCGCCGAAGCTGCGCTCGAGCGCGGCCTTCAGCACGTCGAGCACGTCGCTGAGCTCACCGCGCACTTGCGTGCTCATCTGGTTCACGACGACCTCGAGACGGTCGTCGCCCTGCACGACGTCGATGAAGCCGAGGATCCTGTCGAGCGCATCCTTCGCTAACGGATAGAGGCTCATCTCGACCGTGACACGCATGTCCTTCTCCTAGAACCGGTAGCGGAGCGTGAAGCCGTACTGACGCGGATCGCCGAGGCGCGTATACAGCTCGTTCTCAAAGTCGGGCGGCTGGTTACCGAAGTAGAAGCCGCGCACGAAGTAACGCGTGTCGAACACGTTCCGCGCCCACAGCGACGCGTTCCAGTGCCGCCCCCAGTCGCGGCCGACTTTGAGGTTGGTCAACGTGTATGGCTTCGACTTGATGTCGTAGCCGTAGTCGTAGAAGAACGCACCCATGCCGCTCAGGTCGACGCGCGCGAACCAACCCGAGGGCACGCGGTATTCCGCGCCGAGCGCGAACGTGTATGGCGGTGCGTGCGCCTGCTCGCGCCCTTCGAGCTCGGGGAACAGCGAGAAATGCTCGATCTTCGTGTCGAGCAGACCGACGGCGGCGGAGAAGTCGAGCCGCTCGGTCGCGCGCCAATCGAAGTTACCTTCGACTCCCGACAGCGTCGCGCGCTCCGCGTTCGTGGTGACGAACAGGAACGACGACGGATCGCCGAGCCGCAGTTGCAACGGGATCTTGATCTGCTCGTCCTCGCGCCGGGCGTAGAACACGTCCGCCTCTGCGCTCAAGCGTCCGTTCGCGGACGTGAACCGATAGCCACTCTCGACGCTCGTGAGGTACTCGGGGCCGAACTGGAGCTCGTTCGGCGTGATCACTGCGTTGTCGATCGTGCTGAAGTCGACGCCCGCGAGCGAAATGTTGAACCCGCCGGCTTTGTAGCCGCGGGCGACGCGCACGTAAGCCGAGCGGCCCGACGCGAGACGCCACGAGAGCGCGAGCTCGCCGCCGGTCATGCCGTCGCGCGGGTCGAAGCGCACGGCCGACGAGTCGTCGTAGTGCGCGTCGCGCTGCTCGGCGCGCAGCCCCGCCGTGAAGTCGAGCCGCTCGGAAAGTCCAAGCCGCACTTCTCCGAACACCGCGACGTTGGTCGCGTCGTAGTGGCTCGTGACGGGCGCATCGAGATCGAGGTCGCATTCGGCACCGCAGAACGGGTCGCGGTAGGTGCCTAGATCGAGGTGATCGTTAGTCTCGTCGAGATCGAGCGCATAGACGCCGACGAGCCAGTCGCCGCGGCCGTTCGCGATTGCTCCCGGCTTCGACAGCACGCGGACCTCTTGGCTGTACGTGCGGCGGTCGCGCACGTTGCTCGTGACGTAGTCGTAGGTATACGGGGCCCAGTACGCGTCGTTACCCCAGTCCGCGTCGAAGCTGAACGTCGCATGCGTGTCCGCGACGCCTGTGATGCTCACGATGTCGAGCTTTTCTAGTTGCGCTTGCACGCGCACCGAGCCCGCGGTCGAGCGCTGCGCGTCCTTGCCGGGCTTGTCGGAGTAAGTGTTGAAACCGTTGGCGATCGCCCACGCGTCGTAGCCGTTGTCGACGTCGACGTAGAGGCCGGCGAAGTCGACGGACACGCGGTCGCTCGGCTTCCAGTTCACCTTGCCGTGCAAGCCGAGCTCGTCGCGGCCGTACGTGTCGTTGCGACCGAGGAACACGTTGTGGCGGAAGCCGTCCTCGTGAAAATCGTGCAACGAGAGGCGGAAGCCGGCCTTGTCGCCGAGCGGACCGCCGACTGCGGCCCCTAGCGCACGCAGATCGTCGCTGCCTCCATCGGCTTTGAAGTCGGCGGAAAGCTCGGGTGTGGGATCGGCCGAGCGGATGTAGATCAACCCGCCGAGCGCGTTCGCGCCATAGCGCGTGCCTTGCGGTCCGCGCAGCACCTCGACGCGATCGACGTCGTAGAGCGTGCCGATGCTGCCGAGCCCCGAGAAGTCGATGTCGTCGACGATGAACCCGAGCGACGGGTTCGGCGCTCCGTCGTACTGCTCGAGCTCGCCGACCCCGCGCAGCTGGAAGTAGCGCGCGCGCGAGCCTTCGCCCGAAAGATTCAAGTTCGGCACCTCGCGGATCGCCTCCTCGAAGTGCTCGATCGTCGTCGCACGGAGCTGCGCGGCGTCGATCACGCTCACGCTGGCGGGAATGTCCGTGACCTTTGCGTCGCGGAAGTCGGCCGTGACGACGATCTCGTCGAGCGTCTGCGGCTGAGAAGCCGACGACGACGAGATGGATGTCGACGACGGCCCGGCGTCGTGGCTCTGCGCGAGCGCGGCCCACGACCACGCTGCGGCAAGCGTCGCCGCGAGCGATGTGGCGGCGCGCGAGGAACGTTCGACAAGTCGCACTGCGGATCTCCTCTGCGAGAGAGACCCGGTTCATTCAACTAGCTCAGGGGAATCGGAAGGTTCCGTCCCTTCGCCGGTACTAACCGGATCAGGTTCAAAGGGTTGGTTGGACGCCGCCAACCTCTCAGGCCCTCGTTCTGGGCCACCCCTCGGATCGAACGGCGACAATGATAGTGCAACCGCGTCGCCGCCGCACTGCTATTGCGAGCCGAGATTCGTGGGCTCACGATGCGCGGCACGGCTCTTTCGGACTGCAACGTCAGAAAAGAACAACAGGGGGCTGTATGGACATCTCGCTGCTGCGAATCTCCGCCGCGTCTTCGTTGCGGAGTCTGCTCCACACCGCACTCGCGCTCGCTGCGGTCGCGCTCGCCAGCGCCGCGCTCGCGCAGTCGCCGCCGAATCCGTATCGGCTCGTGGACGGTTGGGCCAAGTTGAACGGCGGCCGGCAGATCGGCGCCGTCGGCGACGTCGACGTCGCGCCCGACGGCAAGCACATCTGGGCAATACTCCGTTGCGACGCCGGCGGTGATAAGTTCACGTACGAATGCCTCGATTCGAACCTCGACACCGTGTTCGAGTTCGACTCAGACGGCAATCAAGTGGCGAGCTTCGGCGGCGGCCTGTTCATCTGGCCGCACGGCCTCGACGTCGATCGCGACGGCAACGTGTGGGTAACGGACGCCGCGAGCACCGAACGCACGGATGGACCGAGCGGGCGCGGCCGCGGTCACCAAGTCGTGAAGTTCAGCCCCACGGGTCAGGTGTTGATGCGGCTAGGCACTCCGGGCCAAGCCGGAAACGACGAGAAGCACTTCAATGCGCCGAGCGACGTCGTGGTCGCAGCGAACGGCGACATCTTCGTCGCCGACGGCCACGGGGACGACACGAACAACCGCGTCGTGAAATTCTCGCGCGACGGCAAGTTCATCAAGGCGTGGGGGCACACGGGCTACGCGCCGGGCGAATTCCGCACGCTGCACTCGATCGCGATCGACCAGCAGGGCCGCCTATTCGTCGCGGATCGCTCGAACAACCGCATCCAGCTGTTCGACCAGGACGGCAAATGGCTCTCGAGCTGGACGCAGTTCGGCCGGCCGAGCGGCATCACGTTCGACGACCACGGCCGCATCATCGTCGCGGACTCCGAATCCGACAACGTCGAGAACCCCGGCTGGGAAATGGGCATTCGGATCGGCGACGCAGCCACCGGCTGGGTAACCGAGTTCATCCTGTACTCGTGGGGCGACCCGCGCGTCACGCTCGGAACCGGCGCGGAGTTCGCGGCCGTCGACTCGGCCGGCAACATCTACGGCGGCGAGCCTCGGCCCCGCAAGCTGCAAAAGTACGTGCGCGTCCGGCCGTAGCGAAGGCCGCGACCAAGTGCGCGATCACTCCTTCAGACGCGGAATCAGCTCGGCGAGATTGCAGGGCCGCGTGCGGAGGTCGAGTTGCGGCCCGATCAGCTTGTCCCAGCCCGTCGCGCACGCGTTCGACGAGCCCGGCAAGCAGAACACGTACGTCGCATTCGCGACGCCCGCGACGCAGCGCGACTGAAAGCTCGAAGGTCCGATCTCCTCGTACGAGATCGTGCGGAACAGCTCGCCGAAGCCTTCGATCGTCTTGTCGAGCAGCGGCTGAACGGCCTCCGGCGTGCCGTCCCGCCCCGTAAGGCCCGTGCCGCCGGTCGCGATGATCACTTCGACTTTCTCGTCCGCGATCCAGCGCGACACGATCGCGCGGATCGCGTAGACGTCGTCACGGACGATCGCCTTCTCCGCCAGCTCGTGCCCGGCGGTGCGCAAGCGCGACACGAGCAGCGCCCCGGACTTGTCGGTGGTTTCGTCGCGAGTATCGGAGACGGTGAGAACGGCGATCCGGAGCGGCTCGAGCTCGCGCCGCTCGCTCGACGTCATGGCGACGCCGCGCGCGAGCTCGGCGCGACCGCGAGGTTGTGCAGCATCCGCAGCGCGTCCTCGCGGCCGGCGTAGTAGGCGGCCTTGCGCCCGACCTCGCGATAACCCATGCGCTCGTAGAAGCGGCGCGCGCCGTCGTTGGTCGCGCGCAGCTCGAGATGCACGCTGAACGTGCCGGCCGTGCGCGCGGACGACTCGAGCCACTCGAGAAGTTGACGGCCCACGCCGAGACGCTGGTAGCCCGGCTGCACTGCGAACAGGCTCAGGTGTGCGTGCTCGTCGTAGAACTCCATGATCGCAAAGCCGACGAGGCGGCGGCGGTCGCGCGCCGCGAGCACGACGGCCTCGCGATTGCGCATGCAGTGCAGGATCCGCTGCTCGTTCCACGACCAGGGCAAGCCGTTCTCGATCAGATGACGCGACATACTCGCGATCGATGCGGCTTCCTCCTGACGCGCGATTCCTAGGCGGATATTCGACATGGCGTTGAGTATATAGTCGCAAACGATGACCAGGCCAGGAGGGAAGTGGCGCGCGCAAATCGCCTGCGTGTTGCTCGCGGCCGGCGGCTCGAGCCGGCTCGGCCGACCGAAGCAGCTCGTGCGAGTGGGCAACCGGCCTCTGCTGCTCAATGCGCTCGCCGCAGCGCGCGACGCGCTCGGTCCCGACGGCGCGACCGTGGTCGTCCTCGGGGCCGGGGTGCTCAGGCTTCGGACCCTGCTCCGACACTCCGCGCCGCGCGCGTCGGATGGCGCCCGACCGACGCGCGTCGCTTACAACGCACGTTGGCGCGCGGGCCTCGCCGGCTCGCTTCGCGTCGGCCTCGGCGCGCTGCCGCGCACGGCGCGCGCTGCCCTCGTCACGCTCGTCGACCAACCGAACGTCGATGCCGCCGCTCTGGGGCGGCTGATCGCCGCATGGCGCACGCGGCCAGGCCTACCCGCTGCCGCGCACTACGCGGATCGCGCCGGCGTGCCCGCGATCTTGCCCCGGCGGCTCTGGCATGCGGCCCGCTTGCTCGAGGGTGACGTCGGCGCGCGCGCGCTGCTGCGGAGCGCGCCAAAGGTCACGCTCGTCGAGATGCCCGAAGCCGAGCTCGACGTCGATACGGTGGAGGACCTCGCACGCCTATGAGGTACGCAGGACACTCGTCGATTGCGGTCGCAATTGGAATGTTCGGGCTCTGCATCGCGGCGCCGGCCCACGGACAGACGATTGGCCAAACGATCGAGATTCGATCCGTCGGCGAATTCGAGTCGGTATTCGAGCGCTATCGCTACACCTCCAAGGCGTGGCACACGGGCGTGCACGAGGTTCCGCGCCTCTATCTCGCGGAGGTGCCAACCTACTGGCGCGACACGTATTCAAAGCGAGTCCCGATCAGCGAGAAGAAAAGCCTGTTCTTCCGCCTGCTAGCACCCGTCTCGCTCTACGTGAACGAGCACATCCTCGGGGATCGTTCGCGCGCTCAAGCCCTGCTCGCGAGCGAGGCAGCGGGGCAAATACTTACCGCCGAGGATCGCGAGTGGCTCGCGGATCTTGCGCGCGTATACAAATTGCCTGGGGCCGACTCAGGGACGATCGACGCCGCCGAGGGCGCCGAGCTGATGCGGCGCGTCGACGCGATCCCGCTGTCGCTCGAGCTGGCGCAGGGCGCAGTCGAGAGCGGCTGGGGAACGTCGCGGTTCGCGGACGTCGGCAATTCGCTGTTCGGTCAGTGGTCCTGGGCCGGCGGTATCGCGCCCGAAGAGCAACGCACGGACACGCACGGCGACCATCGCATTGCGGCGTTCCAGTCCACTGGATTATCGGTCTGGTCGTACGCGCTCAACCTGAACACTCACGACGCGTATGCGGAATTCCGCCGCAAGCGCGCCGAAGCACGCGCGCATGGCAAGCTGCCGCGGGGTCACGATCTCGTGGAGACGATGAGCCGCTATTCGGAGCGCGGCCATCACTATGTCGCGGAGCTAAAGACGATCATGCGTCAGAACAAGCTCGACCCGATCGACGAGTCGAAGCTCGTCGAGATGGAGATCGTTCAGCTCGTCCTGGTGAATTAGCGAGGAGCGGCCGCCGGCGCGTCCGCGCGCGTGGCACAGTTCACCCAGCCCGACTGGCCGTCGCGGTAGTGCTCTTTCTTCCAGATCGGCACGCGCTGCTTGGTCTCGTCGATGATGTAGCGACACGCATCGAACGCGGCACCGCGGTGCACCGACGTTACTCCGACCCAGACCGCGCAGTCGCCGATAGCGAGCTTGCCGACCCGGTGCTCGCAGCGCGCGACCGTTACCGCGAAGCGCTCGAGCGCCTCGCCTACGATCTTCGCCCCCTCTTGCTCGGCGATCGCGGCATGCGCCTCGTACTCGAGCGCGAGGACCGGCGCGCCGTCATTGTGATCGCGGACCCAACCTTCGAACGTGACACAAGCGCCGGCGGAATCGGTTTCGAGCGAGCGCTTGAGCTCGATGGGATCGATCGGCCGCGAAGTGATCTTGAAGCTCATCGCGACCGGAAAACTCAGCCGCCCGCGACCGGCGGGAAGAACAGAACTTCGTCGCCCGCGGAGAGCCGCACGTCCCACGGCGCGAGCTCGTCGTTGATCGCAACCTTGCAGCGCGTCATCGAATCGGCGAAACCGTGCTTGCGCGAGAGCTCGGCATACAGCTCGGCCGCCGTGCGCGCGTCCGTGGTGAGCGACTCGCGATCGCGGCCCGCGCGCTCGCGGAACGCGGCGAAGTAGCGCGCCGTGACGTTGATCATCTTTGGTAGTCGCGCTTGCCGCCGGTCTTGGACAGCAGCGCGACGTCACGAATCTCGATGCCGTGCGTGAGCGCCTTGCACATGTCGTAGATCGTGAGCGCCGCGACGCTCGCGCCCGTGAGCGCCTCCATCTCGACGCCCGTCTTGTGCGTGGCGCGCACCGAGCACTGGATGACGACCTCGTTCTGAGCACCCCACGCGATGTCGATCTTGCAGTCCTCGAGCGGCAGCGGATGACAGAACGGAATCAGGTCGTGTGTGCGCTTGGCGGCCATGACGCCCGCGATGATCGCCGTCTCGAACACGGGGCCCTTCTTCGTGCGCAGCACCTCGCCCGACTGCACGACGGCGTCCGCCGGAAACACGACGCGAGCGCGCGCGCTCGCGGTGCGCGTCGTGACGGCCTTGTCGCCGACGTCGACCATCGTCGGTCTATTCGCCTTGTCGACGTGCGTGAGCATCAGCCGCCCATCCGATACATCTCGACGCGGTCGGTCTTCTTCGCGCCGTCGTCGTTCTTGTGCTCGAGCAACCGGCCGCGGATCTCGCTGTAACGATCGTCGCGATTGCGCCAGACGTTTTGCAGGAGACCGACGAGGTCCGCGTCGCTCGCGCCCGCGCGTAACGCATTGCGGAGCTCCGTGCCGCGCGACGCAAACAGACACGTGTAGACCGTGCCGTCGGCCGAGAGGCGAGCGCGATGGCAATCGCCGCAGAACGGCGCGCTGACCGACGAGATGAAGCCGATCTCGCCCTGCCCGTCTTTGAACACGTAGCGCTTCGCGACCTCGCCGCGATAATTGCTGTCGCGCGGCTCGACCGGCCAGCGGGCCGCGATTCTCGCGAGCAACTCTTTGGACGGCACGACCTGCTCGGGACGCCAGCCGTTCACGGTGCCGACGTCCATGTATTCGATGAATCGCACGATGGTGCTAGTGCCGCGAAAGCGCTCGACGAGGTCGAGCGCCGTGTGATCGTTCCTGCCGCGCTCGATCACGGCGTTGATCTTCAGCGGCGCGAAGCCGGCGCGGTTCGCGGCCTCTAGCCCCAAGAGCACGGTCTGGAGATCGCCGCGGCCGCCGTTCATCTCCTTGAATACGCGCTCGTCGAGGCTGTCGAGGCTCACGGTGAGCCGCTTCAGGCCCGCGGCCTTGAGCTCCGCCGCGTGTTCGGCAAGACGCGTTCCGTTGGTCGTGAGCGCGATATCCTCGACACCCTCGAGACTCGCGAGCGACTCGACGATCTCGAGGATGTCGCGCCGCAGCAGCGGCTCGCCGCCCGTGAGCCGGATCTTCTTCACGCCGAGTTGCACGAACAGGCTCGCGACCCGGCGGATCTCGCCCGCGGTGAGCCAATGAGAGCGCGGTAAGAACTGGTGATGCTCTCCGTAATGTTCGACCGGCATGCAGTACGGACAGCGGAAGTTGCAGCGATCGATGACGGAGATCCGCAAGTCGCGCAACGGACGGTTGGCGCGATCCTTCACGGTCGCCTGCGTTTGCCAGTGTGCTACGGACTGTGTCATCGCGTTTCGTTTGCGAGCGCGCCGTTTAAGGGTCGGGGCGACGCGCCGTGCTTCAAGAGCATATCTTACCGCACTCGCCAGGGCGCTCGATGCGCGGCGCCGTGCGGGGTGCGCGAGCGTTGTGCCGAGCACGCGATCGAGCCACCCGATTCACTCCTGTTGCGCATCGATTATGTATGGCGCGTAGCGGGTGCAAGGGCCCGTTTCCACGCGCTCCCGCGAGCTGGCACAATACGCCGTTCGCGGAACGTCGCCCGGAGAACCATAACGATGGACAGAACACGCAACGAACCCCTCGGCGTCCCAGGAACCGACTACCCCATTTCGGAGGCGGAGCTCGACCATCGCGACCCGAAGGGTCTCGATCGCTGGATCGTGAGCCAGATCGTGCGCCGGCTCGGCGACTCTCCGATCCGCGTCGCGCTCTGGGACCAGCCCGATATCACCCCGCGCGACGGGACGGTGGTCGTCCGGATCCCCGACCGCAAGGCGCTGTTTCAGCTCATGTCGAATCCGGGCCTGCACTTTGGCGACCTGTACAGCGCGGGCCGCGTTCAGGTGCGCGGCGACCTGCTCCAGTTCCTCGAAGAGGTCTATCGGCTCGGCGCCGACCACGGCGCGCTCAAGCTGCTGCTCACTCGCGGGCGCTCGCTCGCGCCGGACCGCTCCGAGTCGAAGCGCAACATTCATCACCATTACGACATCGGCAACGACTTCTACACGCTCTGGCTCGACCGTGAGGCGCACCAGTACACCTGCGCGTACTACGCGGATCCGAGCATGACGATAGAGCAGGCACAGCAAGGGAAGATGCATCACGTCTGCCGCAAGCTGCAGCTCAAGGCCGGCGAGACCGTCGTCGAAGCCGGCAGCGGCTGGGGCGGGTTCGCGCTATTCATGGCGAAGAACTACGGCGTGAAGGTGCGCACGTTCAACATCTCCCACGAGCAAGTGCTCTACGCGCGCGAATGGGCTGAACGCTGGGGACTCGCCGACCGCGTCGAGTTCGTCGAGGACGACTACCGCAACATGACCGGCGAGTACGACGCGTTCGTGTCGATCGGGATGCTCGAGCATGTCGGCGCGGGCAACTACAAGGAGCTCGGCGCGCTGATGAGTCGGTCTATCGGCTCCGAGGGCCGCGGCCTGGTGCACAGTATCGGCCGCGACAAGCCGGGGCAGCTCAACGCTTGGATCGACAAGCGCATCTTCCCGGGCGCGCACCCTCCGACGCTGCGCGAGATGATGGACTTGTTCGAATCAAACAACCTGTCGGTGCTCGATGTCGAGAACATTCGCCTGCACTACGCACGCACGCTCGAGCAGTGGCTCGAGCGTTATGAGGAAAGCGTGGACAAGGTGCGCGCGATGTTCGACGAGACTTTCGTGCGCGCTTGGCGCTTGTACCTAGTAGGCTCGATCGCCGCGTTCACGACTGGCAAGCTTCAGCTCTTCCAAGTGCTGTACGCGCCATCCGGGGCGAAGAATGTGCCGTGGACGCGTAAGCATGTCTACGACGGACACCCATAGCAGCTACGGCGAGAAGACGGCGCGGCTCAGGAGCAACTGGCAAAGCGGCGCAGGTCACGTCCGGCTCGCGAAGTCGACGATATCGAATCTGTTCCGCTACGAGCCGCGCGGCGCCGCCGCGCGGCACATCTCGCTGCGCGACTTCAACAACGTGCTCGAGATCGACGCGAAGGCGCAAACGGCCGAGGTCGAAGGTCTCACGACGTACGAGACCGTCGTCCGCGCGTGCCTCGCGAAAGGATTTCTGCCGCTCGTAGCGCCCGAGCTCAAGCACATCACCGTCGGCGGCGCGACCGTCGGCATCGGCATCGAATCGACGTGCTTCCGCTACGGCTTCGTTCACGACGGCCTGATCGAGGCCGACGTGCTGCTACCGAGCGGCGAGATCGTCACGGCGCGCGAGGACAACGCGTATTCGGATCTCTTCAACGCGCTGCCGAACTCGTACGGCACGCTCGGTTACATCCTGCGCGCCAAGATCAAGCTGCATCGCGCGTCGCCGTACGTGCATCTGCACATGGAGAAGTTTCACGACGCCGCCGCGTACCTAGAGGCGATGCGCGTCGCGACGCAATCAAAGGACCTCGCGTTCGTCGAGGGCTTGTACTTCGAGGACAAGCGCTTCTTCCTGATGACGGGGCGGTTCACAGACAAGCCCGGCGTGGTTGACGACATCGTGCGCAAGAACGTGTTCTATCGGCTCGTCGAGCGGCGCCGCGACATCTATCTCGCCACGTTCGACTACATCTTCCGCTACGACCCGGACTGGTTCTGGAACGTGCCGGAGACGGGCTTCTACAAGCTGTTCCGGAAGTTCGCGCCCGAGGGCTGGCGCAACTCCGCGTTCTACACGAAGTACGTCGCGACCAAGAACAAGCTGCTCGGCTCGATCGGCGTCCACGACACGACGCACGAGCCGCTGATCCAGGACTGGGA
>Ga0105248_10002165_pt1 | contig 21738 bp, 19 predicted proteins | sample KBSS34metaG_FD_81524 | JGI IMG/M metagenome (GOLD analysis project Ga0105248, IMG submission 81524) | Switchgrass rhizosphere microbial communities from Kellogg Biological Station, Michigan, USA - KBS S3-4 metaG | ecosystem: Host-associated > Plants > Roots > Rhizosphere > Soil | place...
AAGTGGCGACGCGCAACTACATCGGCGTGCTGTCGACAGTGAACTGTTCCGCCACCGTCGTTCACAGGATCGCGGAATGGTTCACGCCCGAGCGGCTTGCGGACTATCCGAACATCGACGGCGTCGTGGCCTTCAGCCATTCGATCGGGTGCGGCATGGAGATGAGCGGCGAGCCGATGGCGCTCCTGCGCCGCACGATGGCGGGCTACGCGCGGCATCCGAATCTCGCCGCGGCGCTGATCGTCGGGCTGGGCTGCGAGCGCAACCAGTTGCAGGGCCTGCTCGACCAGGAGGGCATGGAGCCGGGCGCACGTCTTCATACATTCACGATGCAGGAAACGGGCGGCACGAGGAAGACCATCGAAGCGGGCATCGAGGCCGTCAAGGCGCTGTTGCCGGAGGCCAACCGCGTGACGCGCACGACGGTCGACGCAAGCCATCTGAAGATCGGGCTGCAATGCGGCGGGTCCGATGGCTTCTCGTCGATCACCGCGAATCCTTCGCTCGGGGCGGCGATGGATCTGCTCGTGCGCCACGGGGGCACGGCGATCCTGTCCGAGACGCCGGAGATCTACGGCGTCGAACATACGCTGACGCGCCGCGCGGCGAGCCGCGCGGTCGGCGAAAAGCTGATCGAGCGCATTCGCTGGTGGAAGGACGAGTACTCCGTGAACCGCGACGTCCAGATCAACGGCAAGGTGAGCCCCGGCAACCAGGTCGGCGGCCTCGCGAACATCTTCGAGAAGTCGATCGGCTCGTCGATGAAGGGCGGCACCGGCCCGCTGATGGAAGTCTATCGATACGCCGAGCCAGTGAGCGCGAAAGGCCTCGTGTTCATGGACACGCCCGGCTTCGATCCCGTCTCCGCGACCGGCCAGATCGCGGGCGGCGCCAACCTGATCGCGTTCACGACCGGGCGCGGCTCGATGTTCGGCGCGAAGCCGGTCCCGTCGCTGAAGCTCGCGACGAATACGCCGATGTATCAGCGCCTGATCGAAGACATGGATGTGAATTGCGGCGGCATTCTCGACGGTGTTGCGTCGATCGAGAGTACGGGCAGGGAAATCTTCGACGCGCTGCTCGAAGTCGCCTCCGGGACGCGCACGAAAAGCGAACTGCTCGGTCTCGGCGACCACGAATTCGTGCCGTGGCAGATCGGCATCATGAGCTGAGGCGCGCCGCCCCGGCACACCGGCCGGAAGCCGGACCACCGCAAACGCACCGCGCAGTACCGCACAAGGACAAAGCAACCGCAACGCCAGCCGGGCGCACGGCGCAGCCACGCGATCAGTGGCGCCGGCGCTCGAACGAGGACCAGGTCCACACATCCGGAGACGACCTTGAGCACCAATGGCACGGCAGTAGCGGCACGCGAAGGCGTGGCGTCGAGCGATTCGATCTATGCACGGGTGACGTGGCGTTTCATGCCGCTGCTCTTCATCTGCTACGTGGTCGCGTATCTGGATCGCGTGAACGTCGGCTTTGCAAAGCTGCAGATGCTCAACGACCTGCATTTCAGCGAGACCATGTACGGCTTCGGTGCGGGCATCTTCTTTGTCGGCTACTTCTTTTTCGAGGTTCCGAGCAACCTGCTGCTTCACCGGCTCGGCGCGCGCCGCTGGATCGCGCGGATCATGGTCACCTGGGCCGTGATTTCCGCCGCGACTGCATGGGTCACGTCGCCGACCATGTTCTACGTGCTGCGCTTCGTGCTCGGCATCGCCGAGGCAGGTTTCTTCCCCGGCCTCGTGCTGTATCTGACGTACTGGTTCCCGGCGCAGCGGCGCGGCAGGATGGTCGCGTTCCTGATGGCGGGCAACCCGGTGTCGGGCATCGTCGGCGGGCCGGTTTCGGGCTTCATCATGCAGCGCCTTGCCGGTCACGGCGGCTTTGCCGGCTGGCAGTGGCTGTTCGTGCTCGAGGCGCTGCCCGCGCTCGTGCTCGGCGCAGTGATCTACTTCTTTCTCGATGACCGGGTGAAGGACGCGAAGTGGCTGCCGCAGCACGAGCGGGATTTCATCCAGTCGGAAATCGACGCGGAGGCGCGCACGAAAAGCCACGGCTCGGTGCGGCAGACGTTCACGTCGTTGAAGGTATGGACGCTGTGCGCGATCCTGTTCGGCATCGTCATGGGTTCGTATGCCGTCGGCTTCTGGCAGCCGACCATCATCAAGGGCTCCGGCGTTACCGATCCGCTCACCATCGGTCTTCTCACGGTGGTTCCCTATGCGAGTGCGCTTGTCGCGATGATCGTCGTCGGCCGGCATGCCGACCGCACGCGTGAGCGCCGCTGGCATGTCGTGGTGCCGCAGATCGTTGCCGCAAGCGGCTTCGTGCTGTGCGCGTACGCGGGTCACAACACATGGCTTTCGCTGCTCGGCCTGACACTTGCGGCATCGGGCGTGATCACCGCGTTGCCGATGTTCTGGGCGCTGCCGACGTCGTTCCTCGGCGGCACGGGCGCGGCCGCGGGCATCGCGCTCATCAATTCGACGGGCAATCTCGCGGGTTTCGTGAGCCCGGCGCTGGTCGGCTGGCTCAAGACGCTCACGCATTCGCTCGACTCCAGCCTGTTCCTGATTGCGGGATCGCTGATCGTCTCGGCGCTGCTGATTCTCACGCAGATGCCCGCCAGGCTGGTGAACAAATAGCCGCAACTACGCTTCGAGAAGCACGCAGCAAGGCAGCCGCCGCAGAACCTGAGTGACGACGCACGCGCCCGCAAGAGGCGCGGCCCCTTCCCAATGCAGCAACACACCCTCATGGTCGGAGACACATGAACACCGGAAAATATCGCTACGTCGTCGCCGGGCTGTTGTTCACAGCCGGTGCAATCAACTACATGGACCGCGCGGCGCTCGGCATCGTCGCGCCGATCGTCGGCAAGACGCTGGAGTTGTCGCCGTCGCAACTCGGCATCATCTTCAGCAGCTTCTTTATCGGCTACTCGATCTTTTCGTTCCTCGGCGGCTATTTCGCCGACAAGTGGGGCACGCTGCGCGTCTTCACATGGGCAATGGGATTCTGGTCGGTGTTTTGCGGCCTGACCGCGGCGGCGACCGGCTTCGTTTCGCTGCTGCTGTGCCGCGTGTTTTTCGGCATCGGTGAAGGGCCGATGAGTTCGAACACGAACCGCACGATCTCGAACTGGTTCCCGCGCCATGAAACAGCCACCATGATCGGCTTCACGTTCTCCGGCCAGACGCTCGGCAACGCGATCGCGGGACCGGTGGTGGGGCTGATCGCCGTGGGCTTCGGCTGGCGCACGTCGTTTGTCGTGATCGCGATACTGGGCTTTCTGTGGCTCGCGTGCTGGCGCCTTTTCGTGACCGACAAGCCCGACGAGAACCGCCGCGTCGGCGTGGGCGAAACGAAGCTGATCAACGAGAGCCGCGCGATAGCCGAGGCGCGCAACGTCGAAGACGACGGCATGACGCTCGGCGCGTATCTGCGCCGGCCCAGCACGCTCGCGCTCGGTGCGGGGCTCTTCGCGGTGAACTACACGCAGTACGTGTTCATCTCGTGGCTGCCGAGCTATCTCACCAACGTGATGCATCTCGACCTGAAGTCGATGAGCATCATCACGTCGATTCCGTGGATCTGCGGCGCCATCGGCTATTTCGGCGGCGGCCTGCTCGGCGATTTCATCTACAAGCGCATGGACGATCCGGTCAAGGCGCGCAAGCTGGTGGCGACGATCCCGCTCGCGCTGTCCGGGGTCGCGGTGCTGAGCATCACGTCGGCCGGATCGCTCACGGCGGCCGTCGCGCTGATCGCGGCCGCGCTCCTGTTCCTGACGGGTTCCTGCCAGTCGATCTGGGCGATCCAGCACGAGATCCTGCCGCTGCACCGCCAGGGCGGCGTGGGCGGCTTCATCCATTTCCTGAGCAACCTGTCCGGGATCATCGGGCCGGCGCTGACGGGCTTTCTGATTCAGTACTTCGGCGGCTATCACAGCGCGTTCCTGTTCGGCGCGATGATCGACTTCGCAGGCGTGCTCGCCATGCTGCTGTTCATTCACAACCGGCCGGCCGTGACCGCGCAGGTGGCCGCCCATTCGCCCAACTGAACCCGGTTCGACGCAAATGCGCGTTATTTCATTCGTTCTGAAACCATCATGAATCAAGCTATTGCTGAACATCTGCAGGCTTCGTATCAATCCGCGTCGCGGATCGTATCGGTCGATGCGCGCACGGTACGCGTGCCGCTCGACCGTCATACGGCATTCTCCAGCCGCGTCGTCGTCGCGCGCGACTACACGGTCGTGCGCGTGAAAACCGCCGACGGCCATGAGGGTATCGGCTTCTGCTACAGCGGCAGCCGGGCCGGCATGCTCGTGACCTGCGCGGTGCGCGAGCTGTTCGCGCCGCTCCTGCGCGACCGCTCCTCGCTCGACGTCGAAGGGCTGTGGCGCGAGATGTATCAGGAGTCGCTGCTGCAGGGGCGCGCCGGATGCGTGATGCGGGCGCTGTCGATCATCGATATCGCGTTGTGGGACCGCAATGCGCGCGCGGCGGGTTTGCCGCTCAGCCGGTATATCGGCGCGACGTCGGCGGATCGCGTGCCCGCGTATGCGAGCGGCGGCTATTACGTCGATGGCAAGACGCCCGGGCATCTCGGTGAGGAAATGGCGAGCTATGTCGCGCTGGGTTTTCGCGCGGTGAAGATGAAGGTGGGGCGGCTCGATCCGCGCGCTGAAGAGGCGCGCGTGAAGGCAGCGCGCGCCGCGATCGGCGACGACGTGCTGCTGATGCTCGACGCCAACAACGCATGGTCGGACGTGCCCACGGCGCTCGAGCATCTGCGCCGCTACGAGCGGTACGATCCCTACTGGATCGAGGAGCCGTTCAGTCCCGACGATATCGAAAGTCACGCGCAGCTCGCGAAGCGCACGCCGGTGACGGTGGCGACGGGCGAGATCGAGGCGGGCCGCTGGCGGCATCAGGAACTGCTCGACAAGCGCGCCGCGATGATCCTGCAATCCGATGCGGCGGTGTGCGGCGGCATCAGCGAATGGCGGCGCATTGCGGCCGCGGCCGCCGCGGTCGGCGTGACGATGTGCCCGCACTGGTTCCACGATCTGCACGTGCATCTGGTCGCATCGACGACGAATGCACGCTATGTCGAATATTTCCCGGACGATCAGGTGCTGAACTTCCGGCGTCTTGTCGACACGCAGCTCGAGTTCGCGGACGGCATGCTGAAGGTGCCGACCGGCGCGGGCCTGGGCTTCGGCTTCGACCATGCCGCGCTGGAGCGCTATGCGGTCGATGCATGGGCGTGATGCCCGCCGCGGCAACGCAGCGCAAATGAAAATCGGGCGCCTCGGCGCCCGATTTTCTTCTTCACCTGAACACGCTGCCTCAGGCGAGCGCCGCTTCGATCCCCGGCATCGCGAACTGCGCTTTTGCAAGCGCGTCCTTCAGCGCGGCGCGCTGTCCGGCATCGAGCGCGACGAGCGGCGGCCTGACCGTGCCCCAGTCTTCATCGTGCGAATAGATGCCGATTGCCGCTTTCAGCGCAGGGATCATCGGGAACTTCGCGAACACGGCGCGGATATCGTCGAGCGCCTGCTGGCGTGCGTCGGCATCGGCGGCCTGCCAGTTGCGGTAGAGCTCGACGATCGCGGCAGGATTCACGTTGCCCGTCGCGGTGATGCAGCCGGCGCCGCCGCCGCGCAATGTCGCGAGCAGGAACGTCTCGCTGCCCGCGAAGACGTCGAAACCGTGCGGCTGGAAGCGTTCGAGCATGGCCTGCGTGTGGGTCCAGTCGCCCGAACTGTCCTTCACGCCCGCGATGACGCGCGGGTACGCCTTCAGCAGACGCTCGATCAGCGCGAGACCGAGCGGCACCTGCGACACCTGCGGAATGTGATAGACGTAGATGCGCAAAGCGTCCGAGCCGACCCGCTCGATGATTTCGGCGAAGCTGCGAAAGATGCCGTCGTCGCTGACGCCCTTGTAGTAGAAGGGCGGAAGCATCAGCACGTGATGGCATCCGGACGCCACCGCGTGCTTCGTCAGCTCGATCGAATCGGTCAACGCCGCGCAGCCGGTGCCGGGCATGAGCCTTTCGACTGGAAGGCCCGCCGATACGAGCGTATCGAGCAGACGCTTTTTCTCGTCGACGGCCAATGAATTCGCCTCGGAGTTCGTGCCGAACACGGCCAATCCGACGTCCTGGTCGGTGAGCCATCGGCAGTGGCGCAGAAAGCGGTCGTGATCGGGATGCAGGTTGCTGCTGAAGGGCGTGACAACGGGCGAGTAGACGCCGCGTGGCCGGCTGGCGGGGTTCATCGGTTGATCCTCCTGGGCAGGGCGCGCGGCGTCAGACCGCGCGCTGTTGGGACTGCGGACGGGCGGCGAGCGCCTCGGGATTCACGCACGTCGCCGTGAGACGGCCGTCGAGTGCGTCGAGCAGATTCAGTGCGGCGCGGTGCGCCATCGCTTCGCGCGTCTGCGCGGTAGCCGAGCCGATGTGTGGTGCGATCACCACGTTCGGAAGCGCGAATAGCGGCGAGTCCGCGGGCAGCGGTTCGCGTTCGAACACGTCGAGGCCGGCACCGAGGATGCGGCGTTCGCGCAGCGCGTCGATCAGCGCGGCTTCGTCGAGCACCTGGCCGCGCGCGCAGTTGACGAGAATCGCGCCGGGCTTCATCAACCGCAGTTCGGCGGCGCCGATCAGCCGCGTGGTCGCGGCGGAGAGCGGCACGAGCAGGCACACGAAGTCGGCCTCGGACAGCAGGTCCGGCAGCGGCCGCCACTGTGCGCCGAAGGCCTCCTCGGCCGCCGGATTGCGCGAGCGGTTCGAGTACAGCACGTTCATGCCGAAGCCGTGCGCCGCACGGCGCGCCACGGCAGCGCCGATTCGGCCCAGCCCGACGATGCCGAGCGTCTTGTGATGCACATCGACGCCGAACTGCGCCGGCCCCGACGATGCGCGCCATTCGCCGCGCCGTGCCGATGCGTCCAGTTCCGCGATCCGGCGCGCGGCGGCGAGCATCAGCGCGAACACGAGATCCGCGGTTGTTTCCGTGACTTCGTCGGGCGTGTTGCACAGCACGATGCCGCGGCGAGTGAGTCCGGCAACGTCGAAATCGTCGTAGCCCGCCGACACGGTCGCGACCGCTTCGAGCCTGGGCGCGCCGTCGAGCAGTTCGGTGCAGAGCTTCAGCTTGTTGCCGATCGCGCCGTGCGCATGCGAGAGCGCGTGCAGAAAGGCGGCGCGGTCGGCGTCGGCGTCCGCCAACGTGACGTCACACCGTGCTTCGAGCATTCGCATCACGCCGGGGGGCAGCTTGCGATAGGCAACGACATGTTTCTTCATCGGGACATCCCTCGAACAAGGAGCGGAAAGGCGGCTGTCAGCGCACGCCATGAAACTTTGAGAAAGCGCTTACTTGCGTGCCACTATAAGTCCCGATAGAATCATCGTCTATATTATTGATAATCTTGGGATGACACGATGGCAGGTGACAGCAAGTCCAAAGGGTTGCGCAAAGGGCTGACCAATTACGGCGACGAGGGCTTCTCGCTGTTTTTGCGCAAGGCGTTCATCAAGGGCGCAGGCTATACGGACGACGCACTGTCGCGCCCGATCGTCGCCATTGCGAATACGGGCAGTGCCTACAACCCGTGCCACGGCAACGCGCCGCAACTGGTCGAGGCGATCAAGCGCGGCGTGATGCTCGCGGGCGGCCTGCCGGTCGAGTTCCCGACCATCTCGATCGCGGAAAGCTTTTCTCATCCGACCAGCATGTATCTGCGCAACCTCATGTCGATGGACACGGAGGAGATGATCCGCGCGCAGCCGATGGACGCCGTGGTGCTGATCGGCGGCTGCGACAAGACGGTGCCGGCGCAACTGATGGGCGCCGCCGCGGCCAACGTTCCGGCAATCCAGCTCGTGACGGGCGCCATGCTGACAGGCTCGCATCGCGGCGAGCGCGTGGGCGCATGCACGGACTGCCGCCGTTTCTGGGCGAGCTTTCGCGGCGACCAGATCGACGCCGCCGAGATCGATGCGGTGAACAACCAGCTGGTGGCGACGGTCGGCACCTGCTCGGTGATGGGCACCGCGAGCACGATGGCCTGCATCGCCGAGGCGATGGGCATCATGCTGCCGGGCGGCGCGTCGCCGCCGGCCGTGAGCGCCGACCGCATCCGCATTGCCGAGCGCACCGGTGCGCAGGCGGTGGCGATGATCGGCGCGGACCTGACGCCCGCGAGAATCCTCACGCCGAAGGCGATCGAAAACGCGCTGCGCGTGCTGCTGGCGATCGGCGGTTCGACGAACGGCATCATTCACCTGACCGCGATCGCGGGCCGGCTGGGCATCAGGATCGATCTCGACGCGCTCGACCGGATCGCCCGCGAGACGCCGGTGCTGGTCGATCTGAAGCCGTCGGGGCAGCACTACATGGAGGATCTGCATCGCGCGGGCGGGCTCACCACCGTGATGCGCGAAATGAAGGATCTGCTGCATCTCGACGCGCTGACGGTCACTGGCCGAACCCTCGGCGAAGAGCTCGACGCGGCGCCGTCGAGCTTCGCGCAGGAGGTCGTGCGGCCGTTCAGCCAGCCGATCTTCTCGCAGGGCGGCATCGCCGTGCTGCACGGCAACCTGGCGCCCGGCGGCGCCATCATCAAGCAGTCGGCCGCCAATCCCCAGTTGATGGAGCATGAGGGCCGCGCCGTGGTGTTCGAGAACGCGGAAGACCTCGCGCTTCGCATCGACGATCCGGAACTCGACGTCGAGGCGCACGACGTGCTCGTGCTCAAGCAGATCGGGCCGGTCGGCGCGCCGGGCATGCCCGAAGCGGGCTATATCCCGATTCCGCGCAAGCTCGGGCGGCAGGGCGTGAAGGACATGGTGCGCATCTCCGACGGCCGCATGAGCGGCACGGCGGCGGGCACCGTCGTGCTGCACGTCACGCCGGAAGCGGCGATCGGCGGACCGCTCGCGATCGTCCGCACGGGCGACCGGATTCGCCTGAGCGTCGCCGCGCGTTCGATCGAACTGCTGCTGAGCAACGAGGAAATCGCCGCGCGCCTTGCCGCGCTGCCGCCGCGCGAAACCGATCCCGAAGCGCGTGGCTACAGAAAGCTCTTTCTGACGACGATCACTCAGGCCGACGAAGGCTGCGACTTCGACTTCCTGAAGGCAGCGAAAATGGTCGCCACCGTGCCGGGAGGCAAGTCTTGACGAGGCGGCCACAGCGCGGCGCGCGCCGTGCGCGACACACCGCCGTTTGCATTCCTTCGCGGGCGCTTCCCCTATGAGCGGCGCTGTCACGACCAAGCACGCGACCCAGCACGCGACGAAGCTCGCGAAGGCGGGCGCACCCGCGGTCCGCGACCGCAACACCGACGAGACGATGCGACGCGTCGCCGACCAGCTCGAAGAACAGATCGTGCTCGGCATGCTGCATCCGCGCGAACGGCTCGTCGAAGACGACCTCTGCGAGCGCTTCAGCCTCAAGCGCCACGTCGCACGCCAGGTGCTGGCCGAGGTGGAGCGCCGCGGTCTCGTCGAGCGGCGCCGGCATGTGGGCGCGCTGGTGAAGTCGTTCACCGCGCGCGAGGTGACGGAGTTGTACGCGTTGCGCGAGCTGCTGGAAACCGACGCGGCGAGCCGCATCGTGTTTCCCGTCGATGCCGCGAAGCTGGACGAACTCGCGGCGATTCAGACCCTGCACGACGAAGCGGCGCACGCGGGCGATCTGCGCCGCGTGTTCCGCGTCAACATGACGTTTCACCGCGCTTTCTTTGCGCTGTCGGGCAATCAGGTGCTCGTCGACGCGATTCACGAGTACGAGCGGCGCACGCACGCGATCCGCTCCGTGTCGATCGTTTTCCCGCAGTACCTCGAAAAGGCGCGCGCCGAGCATCATCAGATGATCGACGCGCTGCGGCGCGGTGATCGCGACCGCCTGATCGCGCTATGCCGCGAACATCTGGTGCCGTCACGCGACGCGTATCTCGACGCGTATCACCGGCGCTCTCTTGCGGCCGCGGCGCACGCCCCGGCCAATCCGAACGGAGACATCGAATGACACGGGTATTGATCACCGGCGCGGCCGGCCATATCGGCAAGGTGCTGCGTGCCGGACTGCGCGGCCAGTATCAGCTGCGGTTCGCGGATATCGCGCCGCAGGCACCCGCGGGCGAGGGCGAGGAGGTCGTGAGCGCGGACATCACGCGGCTCGCGGACCTCGTGCCCGCGATGGAAGGCGTGGATGTCGTGGTGCATCTCGCGGGCATTCCGGACGAAGACAGCTGGGAGAAGATCCGCGACATGAACATCGAAGGCTGCTACAACGTGTTCGAAGCCGCGCGCCGGGCCGGGGTGAAGCGCGTCGTGTTCGCGAGCTCGAATCACGCTGTGGGATTTCACCGGCGGGACCGGATGATCGACGATGCAGTGGCGCCGAGGCCGGACAGCCGCTACGGCGTATCCAAGGTGTTCGGCGAAGCGCTCGGCCGGATGTACGCGGACAAGCACGGCATGTCGGTTGCGTGCATGCGGATCGGCTCGTTCCGTCCCGACGATGCGCCGACGGCGCCGCGGCACCTCTTCACGTGGATCAGCCACCGCGACATGGTGCAACTGGCGAAGCGCTGCATCGACACGCCCGACTACCATTTCGTGATCGTGTACGGCGTGTCGGGCAACGCACGCAATCGCTGGGACAACGCGAACGTGCGGCGGCTCGGCTATGCGCCGCAAGACGACGCCGAACTGCATGCCGCGCAGATCGCGGCCACGGGGCAGACGGAAGACGCGCGCGAAGCGCTCTTTCACGGCGGCTTCGGCTGCCTCGTGGAATTCGACGGCGATCCGCAACGGATCGACTAGGACGAAGCTGCCCGGTGAGGCCAGCCGCCACTGCTTGTATGCCGCGTTTTAGTGCCGCGCTATAGTACGGGCATATGAGGGGCGCGATCGAGCGCCCGCTACCAGGCAGGGTGCACGTTGACCACAGAGGCAAAGAAAAGAGCGCCGCGTCGCAAGTCGAATGCGGTATCCGTGATGGACGTCGCGCGCGCGGCGGGCGTATCGACCGCAACCGTTTCGCGCGTGTTGAATGGCAACGCGACGGTGGCAGTCGACCTGCAGAACCGCGTGCGCGGCATCGCGCAGGAACTCGGCTACACGCCGCACGCCGCCGCGCGTGCGCTCGCGTCGCAGCGGTCGAAGACGATCGGCGCGGTGATCCCGTCGCTCGAAAACCAGAATTTCGCGCTTGGCGTGTTCGCGCTGCAAAAGCGCATCGGCGAGGCGGGCTACACGTTGCTGCTCGCGTGTTCGTACTACGACCAGCAGGACGAACTGAAGCAGGTGCGCGCGCTGATCGCGGACGGGATTGCCGGGTTGATGCTCGTCGGGCGCAGCCATTCGCCGGCGCTCTATGAGCTGATCGAAAAGGAAAAGATTCCGCTCGTCAACGGCTGGACCGTCGACCACGATCATCCGTATGTCGGCTTCGACAACGTGGCGGTGGGCCGGCGCATCGCCGAGTATCTGCTCGACCTCGGGCACGTGCGCTTCGGCATGATCACGCAGATGACGCAGCACAGCGACCGTGCGGCCGACCGCATCGTGGGCGTGCGCTCGGCGCTGCAGTCTCGCGGGCTGCAACTGCGCCACGAGCATCTGATCGAGATGCCGCACAAGATCATCGAAGGGCAGATGGCGATGAAGGCGCTGATGCAGGGGCCGGAGCGCCCGACGGCGGTCATCTGCGGCACCGATCTGCTCGCGATCGGCGCGCTCGCGGAGGCGCGCGAGGCGGGCATCGACGTGCCGGGCGAACTGTCGATCGCGGGCATCAACGATATCGAGTTCTCCAGCTTCACGACGCCGCCGCTCACCACCATGCGTCTCGCCGCCGACGAAATCGGCGCGCGCAGCGCCGAGTATCTGCTCGCGCGCATCGAAGGGCGGCCGGTGAGTTCGCAGAACATCGTGCCGACCGACCTGATCGTGCGCGGCACGACGGCGCGTCCGCGCAAGCGCTAGGGCTGGCGCGCCAGCCGCACGCCCCGGCCCGCGCCCCGCATGCTACTTCGCAAAGAGCGACGCCATGTTGGCGAACGCCTTGAATTCGAGCGCGTTGCCCGACGGATCGAGGAAGAACATCGTCGCCTGTTCGCCGACTTCGCCCTTGAAGCGGATATGCGGCTCGATGATGAACTTGATGCCCGCGCCGCGCAGCCTGTCGGCGGCCGTTTGCCACTGTTCCATCGAAAGCACGGCGCCGAAATGGCGGACCGGCACGTTGTCGCCGTCGACCGCGCTCGTGTTGCGGTGGCCGGCTTCTTCGGGCGACAGGTGCGCCACGATCTGGTGCCCGTAGAAATTGAAGTCGACCCAGTCCGGCGAACTGCGGCCTTCCGGGCAGCCGAGCAGCGTGCCGTAGAATTCGCGTGCGGCCTCGAGGCTATGGACGGGAAACGCCAGATGGAACGGCGGCATCGACGCGGCTTGAGTGCTCATGGGAATCCTTTTTCGAAGACTGAGTTGGGGGCGGGCAGCGCGTTGAACGCCGCCTGCAACGCCATTCTACGATCTATTTTTTCGATCAAAAGCGAATTATATTTGGCCTGAGTATCGATTATTTCGATCTATAATCGGCGCATGATTCGAGAGCTCAGAACCCTGATCGCGATTGCGCAGGCCGGTACTTTTTCGGCGGCGGGCGAGCGGCTGGGACTCACGCAATCGGCCGTCAGCGCACAGATGCACAAGCTCGAAGAGGAACTCGGCACGCCGCTGTTCGAGCGCTCCCGCCGCACCGCCGCGCTCAACGACACCGGTCATCACGCGCTTGGCGTCGCGCAGGAGATCGTCGGGCTCTTCGATTCGCTCGTCAGCCGGCCCGCGGCGCAGACGGCCGCGCCGATGCTGCGGGTCGGCGCGATCGCGTCGGTGCAGCCCGTGCTGCTCACGCGTGCCCTCGCGCTGCTGCGCGAGCGCGTGCCAAACGCGCGGGTGCGTGTGGTGCCCGGGGTGTCGTTGAGTCTGCTCGGCGAACTGAGCGGCGGCGACCTCGACCTCGCGGTGATGATCAAGCCGCCGTTCGCGCTGCCGCCGGAACTGATGTGGCAGCCGCTCTTGTCCGAGCCCTTCGTGATCGCGCTGCCGCCGGCGAGCCGGGAGTCCGACTGGCGCGACGCGTTGCGCCACCAGCCGTTCATCCGCTACGACCGGACTTCGTTCGGCGGGCGGCTCGTCGACCAGTTCCTGCGGCGCAATCGCATCACCGTGAACGAAAGCCTCGAACTCGACGAACTCGACGGCATCATGGGCGCGGTCGAGGCGGGCATTGGCGTCGCACTGGTGCCGCAGACGCATACGCATCGCCGTGGCCGTTTCGACGTCAGGACGTTGCCGCTCGATGCGCCATCGTTCGTGCGCGAGATCGGCGTGATCGCGTTGCGGCGAGGCGAGCGCGACCCCGCGGTGCGCATGCTGGCGGACGCGCTCGACGTGATCGCGTCATCGCTCGATGCGCGCGGATAAGGCGATGACGCGCGGTGTCACGGACTGGCCGTTTCTGCCGCAATCCGTTCGAGCAGGGACACGAGCCGATCCGGATCGAGCACCATCGCGTCGTGTCCGGTATCGAGTGTTTCGAACTGCCAGCCGGGCCGCGCGCGCACTCGCTCGCGCACCAGTGCCAGCGTTTCGTACGACGGATTCGCGCAGTGAACGTAGGTGCTGGGCACGCCGTTGCCGAGGGGATGGCGCAGCGTCAGCGGCGACAGGTAGGTGGATAACGGATGCGGCGTCTGGCGCCGCCGTACCCAGCCGGCGAGCGGATGGTCTTCCGGAATGCCGGTGCCGGCCAGGTTGGCGGGGATCGGCATCGCGATGTTCTGACCGCTCTTTGCCACGGCAGCGAGGCGTTCTTCCACGACGTTGCGCGGCAGGACATCCATGGCCGATTCGCCGCTCTCGACCAGCAGGCTGTCGAGAAACACGAGCGCGCGCAGCGCCGCCGGCTTGCGATCCGCCACGCCGGACGCGACGAGGCCGCCGAAGCTGTGTCCTACGAGCACGACGTCCTCGAGTTCTTCGGCTTCGAGCAAATTTTCGATATCGGCGATCGATACGTCGAGCGACGTCACCGCGCCGATCAGGTGACGACGCTCTCCGAGGCCCGTGAGCGTCGGCGCGAACACGGAATGTCCGTTCGCGCGCAAGCGCTCGGCGGCGAACCGCCAGCACCAGCCGCCGTGCCAGGCGCCGTGAATCAGCACGAACGTTGCGGGTCGGGCCGTGCCCGTGGAGCCGTGGACTACATGCGTTGCCGGCAATTCAGCCATATGGGTGTGTCTCCGCTGGGAAGGCCGTGTCGCGCACGGATGCATCGGACACGCGGCACGGCTACTTTTTGATATCGGCCGGAGTATACGTCGCGTACAGCTTCGTATAACCCTTCGTATCGACGGTTCCTGTCCATCCCTTGGGAAGCGTCACCGCTTCGCCGGCGTGGACCACCATGACGGAGCCATCCGCGGAAGTCAGCGTCATGCCGCCCGAGATGAAGTACAGGAACTCGGTATAGGGGAATCCGTCCGGACCCTTTACTTCCTCGTGAGCCGGACCGGAGCGGAACATGCCGGTCTGAAAGGCCGAGTCACTGGATGTGAACGTCACGACGTCGGTCGTGGCGTTGCCGTCCTTCTTTTCCTTGACCGCATCGGGCCGGCTGAACATGGCGCCGGCGATTTCGCCCTTCGAATCCTTCACGGGCCTGATCGTTTCGGCCGATCCCAGGGCCGGCGCCAATGCGCAGCAAACCATGATGGTGAGCACTTTCCTGTTCATGAACCTTCTCTCAAGCATTTTCTTCCGGAACAGCCGCTGATTGGCGAATGAGCGGCACGGCGACCCTGCATTGCGCACAACGTCTTGCTCACTTTAGCCTGTTGCCCGCAACGGCGCTCATATCGACCCGGATCGGTGCAAATGTTTTCAGACGTGTTTCAGGACATTTTGCCGACACTCGCCTAGCATTGTGTGGTCGCGGCCACCCGTGCCGGAACCGGCCCGGGCGGCTTCTTCGATCAGGCCGCATGCGTCCGGATGAGTCGGCGCCCGGCCGGTACTCATCTCTTTGCGAAAAGGAGCAGAGCATGGCCAGGAACACCATTGCGGCATATCTCGCGGACACGCTTGCAGCGGCAGGCGTCGAGCGCATCTGGGGCGTGACGGGCGACAGCCTGAACGGGCTCGCATACAGCCTCGATCAGGTCGGCTCGATCCGCTGGATGCACACGCGCCACGAGGAAGCCGCCGCTTTCGCGGCCGGCGCCGATGCCGCTTCGACAGGGCGCCTCGCGGTGTGCGCGGGCAGTTGCGGACCCGGCAACCTGCATCTGATCAATGGCCTGTTCGACTGTCATCGCAATCATCAGCCGGTGCTCGCGATCGCCGCGCATATTCCGTCGACCGAAGTCGGGCTCGGCTACTTTCAGGAAACGCACCCGCAGGAGCTCTTCAAGGAGTGCAGCCACTTCGTCGAGCTGGTGTCGTCGGCGGCGCAGTTTCCGCGCGTGCTCGCGCGCGCCATGCGCACCGCGATCGAGGAGCGCGGCGTCGCGGTGATCGTCCTGCCGGGCGACGTGGCATTGAGCGAAGGTCCCGCTGAAAAGCCGTCGTGGACGGAAAGCGCGCCGTCGGCAATCCTGCCGGCGGACGTCGATCTCGACCGGCTCGCGGCGCTTCTGAACGAATCGGATGCGGTCACGATCATGTGCGGCAGCGGCGTGCAGGGCGCGCATGACGAAGTGGTCGCGCTCGCCGATACGCTCGCCGCGCCCGTGGTCCACGCGCTGCGCGGCAAGCCGTACATCGAATACGACAATCCGTTCGACGTCGGCATGACCGGGCTGATCGGCTTCAGTTCGGGCTACCACGCGATGATGTCGTGCGACACGCTGCTGCTGCTCGGCTGTGACTTCCCGTATCGGGCGTCCTATCCGGCCGACGCGAAGATCATCCAGATCGACTGGAAGGGCTCGCAGCTCGGCCATCGCGCGCCGCTTGCGCTCGGACTGGTCGGCACGGTCCGGGAGACGGTCGCCGCGACGCTGCCCAGGCTCCAGCGCAAGACCGACCGGGGTTTTCTCGACAACGCGCGGCGGCACTACGTTTCGGCGCGCAAGGGACTGGACGACCTCGCGACGCCGTCAGGGCCGGGCCGCCCGATTCACCCGCAATATCTGGCGAAGCTCATCGATGAAGCCGCGAGCGACGATGCGATCTTCACGGTGGACGTCGGCACGCCGACGCTGTGGGCGGCGCGCTACCTGACGATGAACGGCAAGCGGCAGCTGCACGGCTCGTTCAATCACGGCTCGATGGCGAACGCGATGCCACAGGCTCTCGGCGCGCAAGGCGCTCATCCGGGGCGGCAGGTCGTGTCGATGTCCGGCGACGGCGGCTTGTCGATGCTGCTCGGCGATCTGCTCACCGCCCGGCAGCTCGAATTGCCGATCAAGGTGGTGGTGTTCAACAACAGCCTGCTCGGCTTCGTCTCGATGGAGCTGAAGGCGGGCGGCTATCTCGACACCAACGTGGATCTCGCCAAGACCGATTTCGCCGCCATCGCGCAGGGCGCGGGCATCTTCGGCATCCGCGTCGAGGCATCGGAGGACGTGGCGGGGGCGCTGCAGCAGGCGTTCGCCCACGACGGCCCGGCGCTCGTCGATGTCGTGACGTCGAAGCACGAGCTCGCCATGCCGCCGACGCTCGAAGCCGCGCAGGTCAAGGGCTTCAGCCTCTACATGATGCGCGCGATCCTCAACGGCCGGGGCGACGAGATCGTCGAACTCGCCCGGACGAATCTGCGTTAGGCGCGCAGCGGCCCCGGCGGGCCCACTCTGCCTGCCGGGCGCTCGCCGCACTTGCGCGGCGCGTCGAGCGGCGCCCGCAAGAAGCCGGCGTGCACCACAAAGGTGCGAACCACTCGTGCGGGTGCGGGGGATGCCGTGCCTGCACTTCGGGAACCTCGGGCCCGCCCGGGCAAGGATTTTGGAAGTATTAAGATAAAATGACTTCCCCGTCCCCCGGGCTCGCGCATGAACACGTTCCGATCGAAAGCACCGGCTGCCGGTATGCCCGAATGTCATGTGTCCGGGCGAAGTGTTGACGGATGCGCTCCGGTTCGGGTCAACGAATGCCATCTTCGAACGCCTATGTCCAAGCTGCGCCGATTCGTTTCCCTCATTTGCCATGCTCATGCCGTCTGACCCGGCCGTGCTGAAGGATCGCCATAGCCGGCGCATCTCGCGCGCCGTGGGCCGCGACGCGCGCGTCGTATCGGTGCTTGCCGCGCTCATTGCGCTCGCGGTGTTCCTGATCGACTCGCTGACGCCGCTCGATATCGCGATCGCCGTGCTCTATGTCGTCGTGGTGCTGCTGGTCTCCTCGACCGGCAATCGTCCTGCGACGATCGCCACCGCGTGGGGCTGCGTGATCCTGACGCTGTTCGCGTTCCTGATGTCGCACACCGAGCAGTATTCCGGCGGCGCGATCGCGCGGTGCGTGGTGAGCCTGCTCGCGATCGCGACGACTTCGGTCCTCTCGCTGAGAAACCAGGCCGCCACGGCCTCCTTGCACGAGCATATTCAGGAGCGCATGCAGGCCGAGCAGGCGCTGGAGCGCAGCGAGGCGTTCCTGCTGGATGCGCAGCGCCTGAGCCGCACCGCCAGCATTGCGACGAGCCTGCCCGAAGGAACGATGTGGTGGTCCGACGAGGCGTATCGCATCTTCGAATACCCGCGCGATGTCGAGCCGTCGCTCGAAGCGGTCCTCGCACGTACGCATCGCGACGATATCGCGAGCGTGCGCGGCGTGCGTGAACAGGCGCTCGCGGGGGCGCCGCTGATCGACCTCGAACACCGGCTCGCGATGCCCGATGGCCGCGTGAAGTACGTGCATCTCGTCACGCATCTCGTGAGGTCGCAAACGGGGGGCACCGAGTACGTCGGCGCGCTGATGGACATCACGGAAACGAAGGTCGCTCAGGAGGCGCTCGCGCGGTCCACCGCCGAACTCGCGCACGTGACGCGGATCACCATGCTCGGCGAACTGGCCGCTTCGATTGCGCACGAGGTCACGCAGCCGATCGCGGCCATCGTCACCAACGGCGACGCGTCATTGCGCTGGCTGAATCGCCCGAGCCCGGACCTGATGGAAGTGCAGCAGTCGATCACGCAGATGATCCGCGATGCGAAGCGCGCGAGCGATGTCATCCAGCAGATTCGTTCGATGGCGAAGAAGCGCGACCCCTTGCCCGCGACGCTCGATCTCAACGAGATCGTCGAGCAATCGATCGAACTGGTGCGGCGCGAACTGGACCGTCACCGGGTTCATGTGGAGATCGACTTCATGACGCCTTCGCTTGCCGTGTGTTGCGACCGGGTGCAGTTGCAGCAGGTGCTGATCAACCTGATCATGAACGGCGCGCAGGCCATGGGCGATTCGGGCGGACCGCGCAGGGTCCGGATCGCCACGCGCCGCTTCGACGAACTGCATGCGCAGATCGTCGTGCAGGACTCGGGCACGGGGATCAGCGAGGAAAACGCGAGCCGGCTGTTCGCCGCGTTCTTTACGACGAAAGCCGAAGGCATGGGAATCGGGTTGTCGATCTGCCGGTCGATCGTCGAGGCGCATGGCGGGCGCATCTGGGCCGAATCGCCAGAAGAAGGCGGCGCCATGCTCCTGTTCACGCTGCCCATCGCACACCCCGGCGTGCCGGGCGTCCTCTGAACGCTTGAACGCTTGAACGCGGCGCGCCGCGGCCCGCTACGTTGCGTGAGTCCTGTTCAACGCGGACAGTGCACGCGCCATCGCATAAGCAGCGTGGATCGCACATTCGAATGAGTCGTCGTCGGCGAGGCACCTGCCGTCGAGCGCGATGCGCCAGCGTCCGCCGTCGTACTCGCAGGCGAGACGCCGGTCGCCCATCAAATCCGCATACCAGCGCTCGACCCTCGTCTTTGCGAGAGCGCTCGCCTGCGCATGGCGCGTGGGCATGTCGTGGCGTCGTGTGATATCGATCATCGGAGACCTCGGTTCTTTTGCGTGATCCGGGAAGCCGGAAGGGGGCATCACGTCCAGTATTTCGCGTCGTCGATCGTCCGGCAGAAGCTGCGCACGCAAGCCGGCGAACGGTGCCTTGCCGGCTCATCGCGTCTTCCGTCGCGTCGGACATATCCCGACATGGAGATGCGCCGGTTTCCCGGCGGCTCTGCTGTTGCGGGCTCAGGCGAGTCGGTGCTGTCCAGTGCAAACCGTTCGAGCGGCAACTGCGTGTCGCGGCCGAGGTCACTGAACGTCTGCTGATATCCCGGCCCGCTCATCGCGCTCCACGCGACAACCGCAACGCATGCGGACACCGCCAGAGTCCCGGTTCGAAACCATCGTGATTTCATCGCATGCATGATGTGCTCTCCGGGTCTATGGCCAGGGCCGCGCAACGTGAGCGGCGGGTCGGTTTCGCGGCCATATGGGCCACAATGACCTCAGCATAGAAGAGTCGGCGGCGCCGGACCATTCTACGAACGAATCGGGGCGCTACCGGCGCGCATGACGGCGCTATACGAAAGTGTGATGCCGCGCCCGGACGCCGTTTTCCGGGGCTCGTCCGATGCGCCGCCCGAGCACGCCTTCTTCGAGGCATCCGCGCCGCGGGGCGCCTGCGCAAGGCGGCCGACACCATATCTTCGGATACTGGTTTCGCATCGCCGCCCTGTCTACGATGGCTCTGACGATGCTGGTGGTGCCCGTGAGCGGCTGAAACGCGCAAAAGGAAGGATGCGCGGGCAGCCCTGTGCGCACGGCCTGCGACCGGATACGCCTGCGTGCGGGCATGTGATGACAATGACATCTGCTGCATCGAGGTGACGCGCACGAACGGCCTCGCTTATATCGCGCCCGATGGTTCCTGATGGCACTGCGGCGCAACTGGAGTTTTGGCAGCTATGAGCCTTATATCGATCGTGGACGATGACGCCTCAGTGCGAAGCGGTATCGAGAATCTCCTGAAGGCCGTGGGGTACGCGACCATGTCGTTTGCATCAGGAGAGGAGTTCCTCGCCTCTCCGCACGTCGACGATGCGTTGTGCGTGTTGCTCGATCTGAGAATGCGGGGCATGCAGGGCCTCGAAGTGCAGCGGCAGCTGAACGCGGAGCACAGGCGCATCCCGGTGGTATTCATCTCGGCGCACGCCGACGACAACACCGTCGAGCGTGCGCTCCAGCATGGCGCGATTGGTTTCGTGCGCAAGCCGTTTGCGGAAGACAAGCTGCTCTGCCTGATCGAGCTTGCGATTGGACGCAATGCGTAGCCGAACGCGGGCACTTTCCTGTCATTTTTTCGTAATGACTGAGTAACCGCCTCGTTGCAGCCCGCTCCGTAGACTGGCATCACGTTGTACCCAAAACCGTTCACGTGATGTCCTTTCAAGGAGTTGCCATGCGTTTTCCCAAGCTTCGCGCCGCCGCAGCACACGCCGCCGCCGCCCTGTGCCTTTTCACCGCCGCCGCGGCGCCTGCCTTCGCAGCACCGGTGAAGAACATCGTGCTGGTCCACGGCGCCTTTGTGGATGGAGGAGGGTGGCGCCCCGTCTATGACATTCTCACGAAGGACGGCTACAAGGTCACGCTCGTGCAGGAGCCGCTGACGTCGTTCGGCGAAGACGTCACCGCCACGAAGCGGGTGCTGGCTACCCTCGACGGCCCGTGCGTTCTGGTGGGCCACAGCTATGGTGGCGCGATCATCACGGAAGCGGGCAACGACGATCACGTGAAGTCGCTCGTCTACATCGCCGCGCATGCACTCGACGTCGGCGAAACCGAAGCGAGCAATGGCAAGAAGTATCCGAACTCGACGAAGGCCGTCGTGAAGACGCCGGACAACTTCCTGTATCTGAATCCCGCCGACTATCCGTCCGACTTTGCCGCCGACCTGCCGCGCGCACAGGCGGAATTCGAGGCCCACGCGCAGATGCCGACCTCCGCGTCCGTGTTCACCGCGCAGATCCCCGATCCGGCATGGAAGACCAAGCCGAGCTGGTATATGGTCGCGAAGGCGGACAAGATCATCAATCCGGACCTCGAGCGCATGTACGCGGCGCGCGCACACTCGCATACGGTGGAAATTGACGGCGCGAGTCACTCGGTGTATGAATCACATCCGCAGGAAGTGGCCGCGCTGATCGAACAGGCGGCACAACAGTCGGGCCAATAACGGCGGGTCCTGCGCCGCGATGCATCGGCTCGTGACCGGGAGTCGGCCTTTGCCGGGCAACTTCCCGGACACGAGGTGTCCAGGCGAAACTGTGACGATACGGCGATATGAGAATCCTGGTCATCGAAGACGAAGCAAAGACAGGTGAATACCTGCACAACGGCTTGACGGAAGCGGGTTATGTCGTCGACGTGGCCGCCAACGGCATCGACGGTTTGCATCTGGCGAATGAAATGCAATATGACCTGATTCTGCTCGACGTGATGATGCCGGAGATGAATGGCTGGACCGTCATGCAGAAGCTGGGCGCACGCAGCAAGACGCCGGTGTTGTTTCTCAGCGCGCGCGGCACGCTCGAAGACAGGCTGAAGGGTCTCGACCTGGGCGCCGACGACTACCTCGTCAAGCCGTTTTCGTTCGCCGAACTGCTCGCGCGCATCCGCATCATTCTGCGCCGGGGGCAGCCGCAGACA
>Ga0105248_10002166_pt1 | contig 21736 bp, 24 predicted proteins | sample KBSS34metaG_FD_81524 | JGI IMG/M metagenome (GOLD analysis project Ga0105248, IMG submission 81524) | Switchgrass rhizosphere microbial communities from Kellogg Biological Station, Michigan, USA - KBS S3-4 metaG | ecosystem: Host-associated > Plants > Roots > Rhizosphere > Soil | place...
CGCGGCCACGACGAGGTGTTGTGTTTCGAACGGCGGCGACTCGCGCTGAAATGCCTCAACTGCGGACACGAGAGTGCTGGATGGACGCTGCTCGGGGAGAATCATCATCCACAACGGACCGCGCCGAGCCCGCCCCGTCGGCTCGCACACGGAAATTCGCTCGCACCGAGCGTTCACTCAGTGAGAGCGCGTCTCAGCCCGGATTTCGACAGCAGGGATTTTGCAGGAAGTGATCGACGAGGCGAGTCCTATGGGGTCATGAACGCGCGCGTGCGTCAGCAGGCGATCGTCATGGCCTCCGGGACCGACCATCAGGACTGAAGGCGAATGATCCATGAAACTCACACCAACCATTACATTCCGTGGTATCGATTCCTCCCCGGCACTCGACGCGGAGATCCGCAGACGCATCAACAAGCTCGAGAGGTATTACCGCCCGATCATGGGCTGCCGCGTACTGGTCGAGGTCGCACAACGTCATCATGAGACCGGCAACCGCTTTCACGTCCGGATCGACCTGACCGTGCCGGGAGAGGAAATCGCGGTGGCGCACCAGGCGAGGCTGCATGCCGCTGACCGGCACATCCACCTCGCCAAGGCGACAAAACAGGACGAGTCCGATCCAGAGCGGAAGCACGCTCTGGTAGCTGTCCGCGAGGCGTTCGACATCGCCAGGCGACGCCTGCAGGACTACGGACGACGACAGCGCGGAATGCCGAAGGCTCGGGTGCGGCAGCCTCACGGCCGTGTGGCCCGGCTCTTTCCGATCGACGGGTACGGCTACATCGACGGTGACGCTGGACACGAGGTGTACTTTCAGAAGAGCAGCGTGCTCAAGAGGGCCTTCGAACGCCTGACCGTCGGGAGCGTCGTGTCCTTCGTCGAAGAATCGGGAGAGAAAGGCCCTCAGGCCAGCACAGTCAAGTTGCTTCATTCGGACCGCATCCGACGGTCCACCGCCGCCGTTTCGACTGCCCACGGCTGACCGGAGGGAAATCTCAAGGAATGCGTCGAGTTCTGTAACCTCTCTCCTTGAACGGAAGTCTGCTGGATGAATAGCGGCGTCGCGCGCACGATCTTCGCATTGACCATCGTAGTTATCGCATCGACTGCGGGAGCGCAGTCGCCCGCAACGGTAACATCGCCGTTCGACGTCTGGGTAGGAATCAGCGTCGCTCCGATCGGCCCATCGGGCGTGCTGACGTCTTCCTATTCCCCTCCGTTGTTGTTCGACGGCGCGTTCACCAGTACCGCTGCGCAGACGATCACGTTCGATACCGACAGGGCGGCGGGCCTCACCGGCGGCGCGAATCTGTGGCTCAGTGAACGTGCGGGTCTCCAGATTCTCGCCGATCGCGTATCGCATTCGCTGTCGGGCGCCAGCACGCCCTACATGTTCTCGCTGCAGTATGCGAGTCGGCTGCCGCCGAACGACGACGTGCAGATCGTCGACGCCCATCAGACAGTCCCCTGGCCGCAGGTGACCGGATCGTTTCGCGATCTGAACGTCAGTGTGAATGCGGTGGTGCGCGCCGGACATGCCGACCGCGTGTCGGCGACGGCATCCGGAGGGCTGACGATTCACCGCTTGACGGGCACGCTCCAGCCGCTGGCGTTCACTTCGTTCCACCTCGGGGGCCATTCGGTCCTGCTCGAGGACGACTACCGCCTGATGATGGCACTCGGACCCACGATCTCCATTGGCGTCAACGTCGGCGGCGACGTGGACATCGCCCTCGGGCCGCACGCAGCCCTGATGGTTGGCTACCGCTATTTTGCTGCCGCGAGCGCTCAGATCGCCGCACAACCGCTCGACGTCGTCAACGCCGATCAGATCGTGTTCGAGCAACCCCTCACGGACATCGCTGCGCGCCTCGGCGCAACGCCAGCAATAGTGTCATTCTCTCATTCGCGGATCATCGTGGGCCTGAAAGTGATGCGCTAAGCCCCTTCTATTCCGTTATGCCGCACGCCACCTGTGTTGCCACGGTCCTCGAAAGACGCCGGCCGCTTCCTGCCGACGCAATGATTCCCGATCCGATCTTCACATCGACCCATGCGATCACCATTGACGCACCACCCGAACAGGTGTGGCCGTGGATCGCGCAAATGGGCGCCGGCCGCGCTGGCTGGTACAGCTGGGATGCGATTGACAACGGTGGCAGGCCCAGCGCGACGACCATCAATTCCGTGCTTCAGACCGTGGTACCCGGTGACATCATGCCAGCGGTTCCCGGCGCCACAGACGCATTCGTCGTCGCCACGGTCGATCCGCCACGGGACCTCGTCCTGACGGTTCCCGACGGCCTCGGGGGCCACGCGGTCGCGTGGGAGCACCATCTGGAGCCACTCGCGACTGGACAGACGCGCCTCATCGTGCGCGGGCGTGCTTCCGCCCACTGGCTGGATCTCGCCCGAGCAAACCCACCCTCTGGTCACCGCCGCATCTTCATCGAACACGCCTATGCGGTGCTCGCCAGACTTCCACGTCCGCTGCTCATCGCATTCGCGGCGCTGGGGCACCGCATCATGGAAGCGCGGCATCTGCGAGGCATCCAGCGTCGCAGTGCTGCGGTTTCGGCGGGACGCGACGCGAGGCAGGAGGCACGCCGCAAGACCTTGCTCGTCTGCGGCATAGTCTCGTCGCTGCTCTACGCCGTGATGATCTGGGCGATTCGATACGAGGGTTACAGCCCTGTTTCGCAAGTCCCGAGCGAGTTGACTGCGATTGGCGCTCCGACGCAGCGGCTATGGATGCTGCTGAGCCCAATCTATACGCTCCTGGTGACCGCCTTTGGCTGGGGCGTCCGGCAATCGGCGGGACGAAACCGTCACGTGCAAGTTGTGGGCGGGCTGATCCTGGCCTTCGGATCCCTCGGGCTCCTTTGGCCCTTTGCCCTCATGCACCAACGCGAGGTTCTGGCCGCCGGAGGAGGCACGTCGAGCGACACCGCGCACGTCCTTCTCGGTGGCGTCACGGTGTTCCTCATGTTTCTCGCGATCGGGTTTGGAGCCACAGCATTCGGGAAGTGGTTCCGCCTCTATTCGATCGCAAGCATCGTCGTGCTCCTCGCGTTCGGCGGGTTGACGTTCCTCGAGGCTCCCCGCTTGCAGGCGAACCTGCCAACGCCGTGGATAGGGCTGTGGGAGCGCATCAACATCAGCGTCTTCCTGCTGTGGGTCGTGGTGCTGGCGACCGCGCTGTTGCGGAGCGGAACATGGCGGCTAGAACCGCCTGGAGAGATGAGATGGACGACGTGAAGATCGCGCGAGTCACAGGTGTGTGTGGCGTCGCTTGCGTTGCGCTGACTTTCGGTCAGTTTCCGTTGTGGCTCGTCGGAAGTTCGCCGTCCGTGTATGACGGCCGTGCGTTCGCGCAACACCTCTTTGACATCAAGAACGTCGCCTTCACACGTATTCTGATGGACCAGGGCATTTACGTGAGCATGCTGGTATTCGCCGCTGGATTCCGCCACTTGATTCGCCAGGCACGTTCAGAGAGTGAGTGGATCGCCACACTGCTATTCGGCGCGGCTCTGGGCTGGGTGGCGGTTACCGTGGTCGCGGACGGGTTGGAGGGGGGCGCCGTCCTCGATACCTTGAACGGTGATGCCGATCCGGCGGCGGTGCGTGCGCTCATCGCCGGAACGCTGCTGATCTACAACGGGTCGATTGCCTTCGCGATCACCGGGCTGTTTCTGGCGTCGGCGGCATGGGCGACATTTGACAGCGGCGTGTTGCCACGCTGGACCGGATGGATCGCCGTCGCCGGCGCCGTTCTGTGCGCCGCCTCGGTCCCTGCGATGTACGGCGGTCCGGTCAACTACACCGGCTTCTATAACGCCGGTGGCTGGGGACCAGCGATCGTGGCGAACTTCCCTCCGATGATCTGGTTCCTCACGGTCAGTCTGATCCTGATTCGCCGGCCCGGCATCGGTGGCGGCGTAATCGCGCGAGCGGCGTGATTGAAATGGAGGCGCACCGCCCTCCCGCCAAGCTCGCCTGGAACGGTTCTTGGAATAGCCCGGCACCGGAGGACGAAGGGCACGTTACAGGGACTTGTCCTTGTACGGGTTGCGTTGGTGTGCGTGTTTTTTTCCACCATGACTGAAAATTCCCGTGGGTTACGAGTGCTGGTGGTCGAGGATGAACTCCTCATTCGGTGGTCGATCGCTGAAACGCTCGCGCACGCCGGCCATACTGTGATTGAAGCGGAGGACGGCGCCACGGCGGTCATGGCGCTGAGGAATGACACCGAACGGATTGACGCGGTCGTGCTCGATTACCGGCTGCCCGATTCAGACGATCTCACGCTGCTGGCGAGCATCAGGCGGCTGTCGCCCGCGAGTGCCGTCGTCATGATGACGGCTTTTGGCACACCGGAGATGACGAAAGGCGCATTGGATCTGGGCGCCTACCAGGTGCTGCACAAACCATTCGACCTGCACGACCTCGAGCCGTTGCTCCGGCACGCGTGCAACTCCGCCTCCTCATAGCGTGAGACGCTCGTTTGCGCACCATGATGTCTGGCCACTGCGCGTGCGTTCGGCCCACCGGCGGCGGGTACAACCAATGCACCTGCATGCAACATGGCTCTGCGACCAGCGACGCCACTCACGGCAACCCGGACGCTACGTGATCGGCCTGTGGGATTCCCGGAGGTTCACGGTCACGTCAGCCGCGGCTTTGAAGCCGTGCGGATCGCATTCATCCAGAACTTCTCCCAACGAAACGAGCTCGGAGCCGCCTGCTGCATCTACCATGGGAGTGAGAAGGTCGTCGATCTCTGGGGTGGGATTCGGAACAAGGCCACGGGTGATCGATGGGAAGAGGACACCATGGTCCTGGTGCACTCGGCCACCAAAGGACTGGCCGCCATGACGATGGCCGTCGCGCATTCACGCGGCTGGCTCGACTACGAAGGACGCGTCTGCACGTACTGGCCGGAGTTCGCGCAGCAGGGGAAGGACACGATCACGGTCCGGCAGCTTCTGTCTCATCAGGCAGGACTGTTCGCTTTCGATGAGACGGTCGATAGAAGCGTGGTCGCCGATCTCGATCGGCTTGCCGCGGTCCTTGCGCGACAGAAACCGGCGTGGGAACCGGGCACGCGGCAGGCCTATCACGCGATCAGCCTGGGATTCTACGAGGGCGAGCTGCTCCGCCGCATCGATCCGCGGCACCGAAGCCTGGGACAGTTCTTCCAGGACGAGATCGCATCGCCGCTGGGCCTGCAGTTCTACATCCGGCTGCCCGAGGACATCCCCAACGCCAGGCTGGCGACGCTCGACGGGAGTCCGCTCAAGATGATCCTCAGCCTCCCCTTGCCGTTGATGATCGCGTCCCTGAACCCCCGCTCGAACATCTTCCGTGCCCTCGTGGTGAACCCGGGAAGTACCGTGTCACTGGATAAAGCGCGGCTCTATGCGCGCGACCTCGAGGTCCCGTCGGGGGGCGGCGTCGGCACCGCGCGGGCGATGGCGCGCGCCTACAGCGTGTTCGCGACCGGAGGGCGTGAGCTGCAGTTGCGAAAGCGCACCCTGGAGGCGTTGGCGGCGCCGGCGGTTCCCCCGCGGCGCGGGTTCTACGACGAATGCCTGAAGGGCGAAGTGCAATTCTCGCTGGGCTTCATGAAACCGAGTGCGAATTGGTCGTTCGGTCATCCAGGCGCGTTTGGATCGCCAGGAGCAGGCGGCTCGCTCGGCTACGCGGATCCTCAATCCGGGATCGGCTATGCCTACATCACGAATCGAATGGGCCTGAGTGCAGGGGACCCGCGGGATCTCGCGCTGAGAAACGCAATCCCCGAGCTGCCCTAAGCGGCGCGCGGCAACGGGGTCAGCAGGACGGCGCGTCGAGCACGTACAGATTTCGCGCCGTGCGTCGCAGGAAGCGCGTCGCGACAAGCTGCTCGAGAACTTCGTGGCAGGTGTGGTCCTCGAGCCCCCACAACCGGCGCACCTGCGGCAGCGTCAGCTGCAGGCCCGGCATCTCGAGATATTCGGCTTTGACCAGCTGCAACCACTCGGTCGTCATCATCTGCTCGGCAGTCATCATCGCTTCACGCCTCTCGCAGGTAGAACGTTCGCCCCGGCACTCGCGCCAGTCACTCAATGCGTCAGCGGCGTGGCATGCGCCGGCGCGTTGGCTCGGTGTGCCGACGCAATGGTGACGAACAACGACAGCGCGCCCGCGAGCACGGCCAGCGGCGGCGCCCAGAAAGCGAGCAGGAACAGACCTTCGACGACATTCGACATGATGACCTCCAGCGTCAGTGGGTTGTGAGGCTCGGTGACGCACTGTCCTCGTGCGCACCGATGATGTCGGCGCGGCCGAGGCCGCAGCGGTTGATGCGATCGCCGAGCGTCGATCGCTTGATTTGCAACAGCTCTGCCGCTCGTGACTTGTTGCCGTTGCTCACCTTGAGCGCCCAGCCAATCAGGTTCGCTTCCAGGTCGCGGATGCGGTCGTCGAGCGACACGGGAGCGGCCTCCTGCGGCGGCGGCACCACCGGTGCCAGCGCCGACATGTCCGGCGGCGGGCCGCCCGCGCGCAGCAGGATGCTCGCCGACATGCAGCCGATGCGCACCGTGCCGCAGGTGCACGTCTGCGCGATGCGTTCACACGCGTTCTCCAGCTCCCGCACGTTGCCCGGCCAGCCATAGCGTAGGAACGCCTGCTTGACCGCTTCGGAGACCGGCGGCACATCCTCGCCTCGGCGGCGGAAGTAGCGCTCGATGAAATGGTCCATCAGCATCGGGATGTCTTCGCGGCGCTCGCGCAGCGGCGGCAGCGCGACCGGCAGCACGTTGAGGCGGTAGAACAGGTCCTCGCGGAACTTGCCCTCGACGACCATCTGCTTGAGGTCCTTCTTGCTGCCGGCGATGACGCGGACGTTCACGGACACGGTCCGCGTGCCGCCGAGCCGCTCGATCGTTCGGTTCTGCAGCACGCGCAGCAGCTTCACCTGCATCGACAGCGGAACGTCGTCGATATCATCGAGGAAGATCGTGCCGCCGTCGGCGAGCTCGAAGCGGCCCGGCCGATCCTTGATCGCCCCGGTGAAGGCGCCGCGCTCGTGGCCGAAGAGCTCGGACTCGATCAGCGTCTCGGAGAACAGCGCGCAACTGACCGCGACGAAGGGGTGGTGCTTGCGGCGGCTCGACTGGTGGATCAGCGTCGCGGTGACTTCCTTGCCGGTCCCGCTCTCGCCGGTGACCAGCACGGTGCTGTCGCTGTTGCCGATGACGCGCAGGAACTCGAACACCGCGCGCATCCGCGCGCTGCGTCCGACGACGATCGAGTCCACCGCGGCGAGTACGGGCGTCGTCATCATATCCTCACCGCAGGCGCAGGGTTTCGAACTCGGGCATCTCCTCCCGAAGCGCGGTCTCGACCCCGAGATAGAGCGTCATGTGAGCGCTGGGGCAGCCGGCGCACATGCCGGTCAGCCGCACGTCCGCGGAGTTCCCCTCGACGTCCAGTAACTCGATGTCTCCACCGTCGGCCTGCATGAACGGCCGGACCCTTTCGAGCACCGACTCGACGCGTTCTCTGGTGATCATGCCTGCCCTAAAGGCAACGGGTATGCCACTGCACGAAACTGCCGGATTATCGGAGCTTCTCGCCGCATTTGCGGCAACGGGCCGCCGGGCGGCCGCAAGTATCGGGAAATATTCCCCGATGGTATGTGGGAAAGTCCGGACCGCGGGCGGCGTCGATGACCGTCCGCAACCAGAGGATCGGCTATCGCTGCTCGGATGGGGAGGACACGGATATGGCCGCGCGCTCGATAATCACAGGATATTTGTAGCCCGCGCCGAGATCCTTGTCGATGGCGACGGTCCCCGTGACCGAGATCACGTCGCCGACCTTGCACTCGCTATCGCTCGTCACCGTGATGTCGTTGGAACCATCGGCGGCGTTGCCGCTGCCGTCCTGGAGGTGGATCCAGTTGACGCCGAGGATGCCGCCGTTGTACTTCACGACTTTGCCGCGAAGCGTCACTTGCTTGCCCGCGAGCGACGTTCGCGCCTTCCATACGGCCGCGACCGTCGTGGCCTTCCGATCAGGCGCGATCGGCGTGGCAACCGCGGCCGTTGCCGTGCGCTCCGGGAGCGCGTGTCCGACAGCCATCGACAACGGCGAAGCGACCGCCGCCGCCGAAGGCGGCGGATGGCCCGAACAGCCCGCCGACAGACTCAGTCCGATCAGGCCGGCAAGCGCCGCCGTCGTCTTCCAGATCGTCGCGCCACCGCGCCTGTCGAGCAGAGGTCGCCATACCGGGCCGGATCCGTTGGTCATGGTGTTGGACAGAGCAGCAGGCGTGCCATTTCGTCCGTCGAGCTCAGGACGGCTTTTCGAGCTTGAACTTCTCGACGCGGTAGCGGATCTGATCCCGGTTCAGACCCAGCATGCTGGCCGCCTTGGTCTGATTCCAGCCGCTTCGCTCCAGCGCCTGGACGACGAGCGAGCGTTCGAGCTGCTCGAGATCGATGCCGCCCGCCGGCAGATCGACCTGTTCGGTGAGACGGACCGGCGCCGCGGCGGCGACCGGGAAATCACCAAGCGTCAGCGTCGTCCCCTCCGTCAGGAGCATCGCGCGCTCGATGACGTTGCGGAGCTCACGCACGTTACCGGGCCAGCCGTACGACTTGAGCGCGTTCAGCGCGGCGGCGTCCACGCCGATCACGCGCTTTCTGAACTCCCGGTTGTAGGCGTCGACGTAGTAGTTGACCAGCAGCGGGATGTCGCCAGGCCTGGCGCGCAACGACGGCAATTCGATCGGCAGCACGTTGAGGCGGTAGTACAAATCCTCGCGGAAACGTCCTTCCTTCACTTCATGTGCGAGCGTGCGGTTCGTCGCCGCGACGACGCGGACGTCGACGCGGATGTCCACGGCACCGCCGACGCGCTTGAACGATTTCTCTTCGAGGAACCGCAGCATCTTCGCCTGCAGCCCCGGGACCATCTCGCCAATCTCGTCGAGGAACACCGTGCCGCCGTCGGCCGACTCGAGCAGCCCGCGCTTCTGGCGATCCGCGCCCGTAAAGGCGCCGCGCTCGTGGCCGAACAGCTCGCTCTCGAGCAACGCCTCTGGCAACGCCGAGCAGGTGATATTCATGAACGGCTTCGCGGCGCGGTCGCTCGCATAGTGCAGCACCTTCGCCGCGAGATCCTTACCGGTCCCGCTCTCTCCGGTCAGGAGCACTGTCGACGCCGGACTGCCGGCGATCTTCTGGAGGAGTGCCCGGATGCCGACCATGACGTCGCTCTCGCCGACGATCCGGTCGAGGCTGTAGGGCTGCGCCTGGCTCGCGCGCAACGCCCGGACCTCGCGGCGCAGCTGCGTCGTTTCGAGCGCCTTGGCCACCAGCAGCGCAATCTCGTCCACGTTGAACGGCTTGTTGGCGTAATGGTAAGCGCCGTGCTTCATCGCCTCGACCGCGTTGTCGACGCTCGAATAGGCGGTCAGCAGGATGACGAGCGTGTCAGGATCGGCCTCCTTGATCTGCTTGAGGACCGTGAGTCCGTCGGCGTCCGGCAGGCGGAAGTCGAGCAGAACGAGGTCCACACCTTCCCGATGGCGGTCGATCGCCTCTTTGGCGGTTTCGGCCTCGAGGACGCGGTACCCTTCCTGGGTCAGTCGATCGGTGAGCGACCAGCGGATCAGTTGCTCGTCGTCAACGACGAGGACGGTCGGCGCGCGCATGATGGCTAGTATACGGTGCGAGGTGCGAGGTGCGAGGTGCGAGGTGCGGGGTGCGCAGTGCGGGTGCGCGATGCGAGGTGCGTCGTGTAGCGCGCGAGGTGCAGGTGCGGCGGTGTGCAGCGCGCGCGGACGCGAACGTCCGATCGCTCAGGCCGGTGCCGAGCCGCGAGCGCGTGCGACGAGGCTCGCCACCTCCTGCATCTCGATCGGCTTGTTGACGACGCAGGCGGCGCCGAGCCTCATCGCCTCGGCGAAGACTTCGGGCGTCCCGAAGGCGGTCATCAGCACGACCCGGCTGGCAGGGGACAAGGAGCGGATCCGCGCGAGCACCTGCAGGCCGTTGGAGTCGGGCAGCCGGTAATCGAGCATGATCACGTCGACCGGGTCCGGCGCCTCGGACAACACTTCGACGGCCCCGCGGCCGTCACCGGCTTCCAGCACGCCGTACCCGCGGTCGGTCAGCGTCTGGGCCAGCGACCAGCGGATGAGCGGTTCGTCGTCGACGATGAGCACGCTGATATTTGGGGACTTTTTCAACATTGGGGGAATATCTCCCGGCCCCTTTTCGACCAGCGGCCCCGCGACGCCGTTCTCCGTCAGGCTCGAATGAATTAGCATAGCCACGACATCCTTCGTCACTTCAAGACCCGTTCCACATGGTCGATGCTCCCCATACGAAGCTGCGTTCGTCGCGGCTGGTCCGGCCGCCGCTCATCGTCGTGGCCGCTGCCCTGGCCGCGGCGATCTTCGCCCTGGATCTGACGACGGAGGCTGGGTTTGGCATCGGCGCGCTGTATGTCATTCCGCTGCTTCTGAGCTCGTTGACGGGCCCTCCCGGTGTCGCAGTCGCCAGCGGCGGCATCGCCACGATGCTCGTGGTGGCCGGCCTTCTCGAGGCGCCGTGGGCATTGACCCCATGGTTCGTGTTTGCCAACCGGGCAGTCGCGATGGCCGTCATCTGGACGACCGTGTCGGCGATCGTGCGGTTGCGCGAAGCGTCGCTCCACCTCGAGGAGCGGACAAGAGATCTGGCCGACGTCAACTTCGCCCTCGAGAAGTCGGCGATCGTCGCCGTCACCGACACCCGCGGGAGCATCAAGTTCGTGAACGACAAGTTCTGCGAGATTTCCAAATACTCGCGTGAGGAGCTCCTCGGCCAGGACCACCGGATCCTGAACTCCGGCTATCACCCAAAGGAGTTCATCCGCGGGCTATGGACGACGATCGCCAACGGCCACATCTGGCGCGGCGAGCTTCGTAACCGCGCCAAGGACGGCTCGATCTACTGGGTCGACACGACGATCGTGCCGTTCCTGAACGCGGCGGGAAAGCCGTACCAGTACATGGCCATCCGCTACGAGATCACCGACCGCAAGCGCACCGAGAAGCTGCTGCAGGAGCAAGCCGCGCTCGCCCGCCTCGGCGAAATGGCCGCGGTCGTCGCCCACGAAGTGAAGAATCCGATCGCCGGGATCCGTGGCGCGCTGCAGGTCATCTCCTCACGGATGGCGCCGGAGCTGCGCGACCGCGCCGTGATGGGCGACATCATCGCCCGCCTCGACGGCCTGAACGCCGTCGTTCAGGACCTGCTGGTGTTCGCGCGGCCGCGCGAGCTGCGGACCGAGGCGGTCGATCTCGCGGCGCTCCTGACGAACACCATCGACCTGATCCGCCGCGACCCCACGTATGCCGCGATCGACGTCCACATCGAAGGCGCAAGTGTGCCGGTGCAGGCCGACCCGGCGCAGCTGCAGCTCGTGTTTCAGAACGTGCTGCTGAATGCGGCCCAGGCGATGAATGGCCAGGGGCGTGTCGGTGTCGCGATCGACGCCTCCGACGGCGTCTGCCGCGTGTCCATCACCGACGCCGGGCCCGGCATGTCCGCGGACGTGCTGGAACATGCCTTCGAGCCGTTCTTCACCACGAAAAGCCGCGGCACAGGCCTCGGACTGCCGCTGGCCAAGCGGATCGTCGAGGCGCACGGCGGCCAGATCGAGATCGCGACCCCTTCGTCGGGAGGCACCGTCGTCACGCTGACCCTGCCTGTGCCGGGATAGGACCACCGCCGAAAAACCGGCAGCCCACGCGGCACACAGCGTGCTTAGGCGTGCGGTATGCGCGAATACGAAGAGGACGAACAGAAATACTCCTGGATTGTCTACGCCGTCTGCGCCCTGCTCGTCGGCGGGCTCGGCGGCTACATGATCGCGATCGCGGCGGCGCGTCCCGGCGCCGCTCCCGTTCAGGCGGCCGCGACAACGGCGCCACCCGCTGCGGCGACGCCGCTGGTGGACGAGGGCGAGCTCAAGGCTTTCCGCGACATTCTGGCGCGCGATCCCAAGAATCTGCAGGCGGCGGTCAGCGCCGGCAATCTTCTGTACGACGCCCACCGCTACGTCGAGGCGATTCCGTTCTACCAGCAGGCCTTTGCGTTGAACGGATCCGACGTCAACGTCAGCACCGATCTCGGCACCGCCCTCTGGTATGCCGGACGGCCCGTGGACGCGCTCGCGCAGTACGAGCGGTCGCTGAGCATCTCGCCTACGCACGCGCAGACGCTCTACAACGTCGGCATCGTGCGCGCCGACGGCACGCACGACTATCCCGGTGCGGTCGCCGCATGGGAGAAGCTGCTGGAGTCCTCGCCCGCCTACCCCAACGCGTCAGCGGTGCGTGAACTGCTGGCCGAGGCGAGGTTGAAATCGGCGGTCGTCAGGCAGTAAGGCGCTGCGGCGTGACGGCGGCGGCGGCCCGCGCCTGTCGCCGTCCGTCGGCGACGCAGTCGGCGATCCCGCTTCCGCGAAACCCCGCCGCGCTGATGAACAACCCCGAGTGATTCGCCAGGCGATGGTCGATTTCCGCCATCAGCAGGGGGTGTCCCACTTCCTGCTGCGCGTTGGCGTGCGGCCAGCGGTACACGCGCGTCAACGTCGGATCCCCGGTGACGCCGAGCAGCCGCGCGACGTCGCGATGCGCCCGGGCGACGATCGCATCGGTCGGTAGATCGATCGCCCCGGGGTCGCGCGCTCCGCCCAGGTAGGCGCGCAGCAGCACGTGGTCCTCGGGCGCCCGGCCTTGCCATTTCGACGAGACCCAGGTCAGTGCGCTGATCGACATGCCTTCGGAGCGCGGGACGACCACGCCGGTGCCGCGCAGCGCATGACGAACCGCTTGCTTCGGATACGCGAGCGCCGCCGTCACCACCGACACCGACGGGATGCGCGCACACGCACCGGCGAGCGCCGGATCCAGCCCGAGGACGATCCGCGCCGTCACGCGCGGCGGCGTGGCCAGCAGCACGGCGTCGGTCGTCATCGTCTTGCCATTGGCCAGATGCAGGCGATAGCCATGGCAGCCGATCGGCTCGACAGCGGCGACGCGTACGCCCGTCCGGACGCACCCCGCGGGCAATGCGGCGGCGAGCACGTGCACCATTTCCTCCATGCCGCCGAGCGGCGCCATGAAGGGCGCGGGCGGCGTGCCGGTGCGCTGTCTGGCGCCGCTGCGGAAGCCGCGAATCAGGCTGCCGTGCTGGCGCTCCATCTCGAGGAAGCGCGGAAACAGCGCCTGCATCGACAGCCGCTCCGCATCACCGCCGTGGATGCCGGCCAGCAGCGGGTCGGCGAGGTACTCGACGGCCTCGCGCCCGAAGCGCCGGCCGATGAATGACGCGATTGATTCGTCCCCGGCGGGCGGACCGGCCGGCAGGACATATTCCGCGGCCATGCGACATTTTCCCCGCAGCGAGAAGGCGCGCGTGGTGACAAACGGCGACCAGTCGGTCGGGATACCGAAGACCGACGCCTCCGGCATCTGCCGCAGCCGGCCGGCGCGGACCAGGAACGTGCCGCGCTGCGCCTGCGGGCGGAGGCGATGGCCGATGCCGAGCTCGCGACACAGCTCAATTGCGGCCGGTTTCTGCGTGAGCAGGGCGTCGGGACCGGCGTCGATGACGAAACCATCGACGCGCTCGGTCTTGACGACGCCGCCGACGGTTGGTCCGGCTTCCAACAGGAGAAACGGCACGTGCCGGCGCGCGAGCTCGTAGGCGGCGGCAAGGCCGCTCATCCCGCCGCCGACGATGACGACAGTCGCCTGCATGATCTCAGGCTTCCAGGGCGAACAGGCGGACCAGCGCTTCGACGGCGATCAACGGTGAGTCTTCCGCGAGCGCGCGCTTGGGACCGCGCGTGAGCGCGCCCACGAGCTCGGCGGTGATCTCGTCGACAGACACGCGGTCGGCATCGCTCAGGCCGGCGAGCTTCTTCTTGAGGCGTTCGAGCTCCGCTCGGCGAATCGTGTCGAAGCGATTGTGGAGCGCCTGGCTGGCTGTGAGTCCGCTCATGCCGGGGACAGAGGCAAACCTGATGCCGCGTCAATCGGAGGCGTTCTGCAGGAAGAAACGTCCGCGCTGCCGGATTCCCGGCAGCTTCGGTAGTGTCCGGCTTCAGCCGGACCCTGATCGGCGCGGATCAGCGCGGTCGGCGGCGCAAGACGCGGATTTCGGCGCCGTCGTTGACTTGTGCGGCCAGCGCCTCGAAATCGTGGCACTGCAGCTCTTCCCACTCTTCGTCGAGCCCCATGATCGCGTTGGCGGAGACGGCGACCTGATCGTGCGTCGCACCCGGAAAACGGCGCACGAGGATCGTTTCGAGCTTCTGACGGTCCAACATGACGACCCTCCTACGACGTGCTGCCCATGCGCACGGTCATGCCGCCGACGAACATGGCGAACCCGAGGAGCCCGACGGCGAGGCCGACCGGCAGCATGATCATCGTCACGCTCAGGCCCAGGCCCAGCACCATCAGCACGAATCCGGCGACGACAAAGAACGTGTGTTCGAGCACGCCGATGAGAAAGCCGGCGATCTGTCGCGGTGCGATGACGTGTGCCATGACAACCTCCCTATGCAGACTTCGATTCGCAAGCGACGTGCCTTGCTTCGACACGGATTTCCGGCAAAACCGGAGCGGGCCTGCCTTCCCGTGCGGCGAGCCGCTCGAGCGTTTCACTGGCGAGCACGCTTGCCAATGCGCTCTGCGCCCGCGCCCACACGTCACGCGCCGCGCAGGTCTCCGAATCGTCGCAGCCCGCTCCGCCCGGCAGGCAGGTGTTCAAACAGAGCGGACCTTCCAGTGCGGTGACGATGTCCAGTACCGAGATGTCGCGCGGATGGCGCGCCAGCTCGAAGCCCCCTTCGAATCCACGGCGGGACACGAGGAGCCGCGCGCCGACGAGCCGCTGGAGAATCTTGGCGACGAGCGGTTCGGACGCCCGGCTCGCAATCGCGAGCGCGCCCGCCGTCAGCCGCGTCGCGGGCGGCGCCATTGCGAGGCGCGTCAGGACGCGCATCCCGTAGTCGGTAGAGCGGGTGATTTGCATCCGGTCCTCCTCGAACCTGACGAATGGGTTCCGATATTCCGGCGTTCTCGACAGGAGGGGGCAAGGGCGATGCCAGCCGCCCGCCCGTCAGGAGGCGCGCATGCGGTAGCGGAATACCGGCGCGGCGGCGGTCCGCGCCAGCCAGCGGTACGCTTCGTAAACATAGAAGCCTGCGTGGTGTTCCGCGAGCAGTGCCGCCTCGTCAGGGTTCACTACCAGGCTGACTTCGATGTTGGGTGCGGCGCCGATCGGCAGCCAGTGGCGGCGGCAGGCCTCGTAGAGATGCTGCATGACCAGCCGCATCTCCGCGTACGGCGGCGCCGGCCAGTCCGCCATATCGGACCCCACAGTCGGGCGGAAGATGCAAACGGTCGGAAACGCGCCGAGCGCGGCGATCTCGTCAATCGCTTGCAGCGTGTTTCGCGTCGGCTCGATGCCGGCGATGATCTCCCCAGACACGGCCCCGCGCGGCATGCGGCTGACGCAGTACCGCATCGCGTCGAAGTACAGCTGCTGCCCGTGTACCCGCGCCTTGCCGGGACAAATACGTGCGAACCAGTCGGGATCGAGCAGCTCGACGCAGAACGACAGATGGTCGACGCCGAGTGCGATCAGCCGGTCGTAGCCCGTCATGTCCTGCTCGGGGGCGAGTTGCACGCCGACCAACAGGCCGACATCCTTCTTGATCGCTTCGACGTAGGGCGCGATGAACGCCAGGCCGCGCGATCCCTGGAACCCGCCGTTCAGGTGCACGAAGGTGATGCCCGACTCCTCTTTCGCCGCCCAGCACGTCTCGACCACGTCGTCGACGGTCTTGACGGCGGCTTCGGCCGTGCCGACGTTCTGGCCGGTGGTGCAGAACTGACAGTTCTGCGCCGGAGCGTAGTTCCAGAAGGCGCAGACCGGGTTGACGTAGATCCCGAGGTAGGTGCCCTGCATCACGCCGACCCGGTTCATCGGCACGCCGCGCGAGGTCTCACGCGAGTACCACGACGGCTCCGCCGGCAGGCGGATCGGATAGATCGAGTTGTCGCGCTCGTCCACGATCGCGTATCCCGCCTTCGGATCGCCGGTCAGCCGGTACGGCGTCGTCTGCACGAACGCCTCGGCGATCGGCGCGTTGACCCAGATCTCGCGCTTGGCGAGCGGCGCCGGGATCGCTATCTCGAGTCCGGATCCGAGTCCGGCGCGGGTCCGCGTGACGGCACGCGAGCCCGGCAAGAGGGCGCCCGGCGGCAGCCGCAGTCCGCGGCAGAACAGATCGATTTCGAGCTCGCAGGCGTTCAGGGGCATGGCGTCCGGGGAATGACACGCAATCGAAGTGCCGTCTGAAGGCCTCAATCCTGCAGATGAAGCACCGCGTGCCGGGTTTCCGGCGCACGTGGGTGCAATCGGACATTTCAGGCCGGTTTTCGATCAGCACGAGGGTTGCACCTATTCCCGGCGGAGGACACGCGTATGGCAGGGCAGTGGATCACGGTCGACGGGAACGACGCGTGCGCGAGCGTCGCCTATCGATTGAGTGACGTCATCGCGATCTACCCGATCACGCCCTCGTCCAGCATGGCGGAAGCGGCCGACGCATGGTCCGCCGCGAAACGGCCGAACCTCTGGGGCGCGGTGCCGTCGGTCGTCGAGATGCAGAGTGAAGCGGGCGCTGCCGGCACGGTGCACGGCGCGCTGCTCGGCGGCGGGCTGGCGACGACCTTCACCGCGAGCCAGGGTCTGCTGCTGATGATCCCGAACATGTTCAAGATCGCGGGCGAGCTGTCGCCGGCGGTCTTCCACGTGTCGGCGCGCGCGGTCGCGACGCACGCGCTGTCGATCTTCGGCGATCACAGCGATGTCATGGCCGTGCGCAGCACCGGCTTCGCCCTCCTCTCCTCGTCGTCGGTGCAGGAAGCGCAGGACCTCGCGCTGGTCGCCCACGCCGCCACCCTCGAATCGCGCGTGCCGTTCCTCCACTTCTTCGACGGGTTCCGGACTTCGCACGAGCTGCAGAAGATCGAGACGCTCGGCGACGAGGCCGTCCGCGCGATGATCGACGAGCGGTACGTGGACGCCGTGCGCGCGCGCGGCCTCTCGCCCGACCGTCCGGCCCTACGCGGATCGGCTCAGAATCCCGACGTCTTCTTCCAGAACCGCGAGGCGGTCAACGGTTTCTACGACGCGACGCCGGCGATCGTGCAGGGCGCGATGGATCGCTTCGCCGCCCTGACCGGCCGCGCGCATTCGCTCTTCGAGTATCGAGGTTCGCCCGACGCAGCATCCGTGATTGTGATCATGGGGTCGGGCGCCGAGACCGTCGCGGCCACAGTGGACGCGCTCGGCAGCTCGGCGAGAGTCGGCGTGCTGACGGTGAAGCTCTATCGGCCGTTCAGCGTCGAACACTTCCTCGCCGCGCTACCGGCGACCGTCCGCTCGATCGCGGTGCTCGATCGCACCAAAGAACCAGGTGCGATTGGTGAACCGCTCTACCAGGACGTCGTCGCGGCGCTGCACGAAGGCCGCCACGGCTCCGTCCAGGTGATCGGCGGCCGTTACGGTCTCGGATCCAAGGAATTTACGCCGGCGATGGTCAAGGCCGTGTTCGACGAGCTCGCCACGCCCTCTCCGAAGCGCCACTTCACCGTCGGTATCGTCGACGATGTGACGGGGCTCTCGCTTGCAGTCGACGAGGCGTTTCAGGTGGAACCGGCCGACACCGTGCGCGCGGTATTCTTCGGGCTCGGCGCCGACGGCACCGTCGGCGCCAACAAGAACTCGATCAAGATCATCGCCGAAGACGCCGACCAGCACGCGCAGGGCTACTTCGTCTACGACTCGAAGAAGTCCGGAGCGATCACGATCTCGCACCTGCGGTTCGGGCCGCGCCCGATTCACGCGCCTTACCTGATCACGCAGGCGTCGTTCGTGGCCTGCCACCAGTACAACTTCCTCGAGCGCTACGACGTCCTCGCCTACGCGCAGCCCGGGGCCGTGTTCCTGCTGAACGCGCCGCACCCGCCCGACCAGGTCTGGGACGAGCTGCCGTTCGAGATCCAGGATCAGATCATCGAGAAGCGCGTGCGGTTCTTCGTGATCGACGCCTACGCCGTCGCCCAGGGAACCGGCATGGGCACGCGCATTAACACGATCATGCAGACGTGCTTCTTCGCCATCTCCGGCGTGCTGCCGCGCGATCAGGCGATTGCCGAGATCAAGCACGCGATCGACAAGACCTACGCGAAGCGCGGCGACGCCGTCGTGCAGCGGAATTACGAAGCGGTCGATGCGACGCTCGCCCACCTCCACGAGGTGGCCGTGCCTGCGTCGCCGACCGCTTCGTATCGTACGCCTCCGCTGATCCCGGGCCACGCGCCCGATTTCGTGCAGCGCGTCACCGCCGTCATGCTGGCGAACCAGGGGGATCGGCTCCCGGTCAGCGCGTTCCCGGTCGACGGCGCCTGGCCGACCGGCACGTCCCAGTGGGAGAAGCGGAACGTCGCCACCGAGATCCCGGTGTGGGATCCGCTCCTGTGCATCCAGTGCAACAAGTGCGCGATGGTCTGCCCGCACGCGGCCATTCGCGTCAAGGTGTACGACCCGGCGCGGATGACCGCGGCGCCGCCGATGTTCAAAGGCACGACCTACAAGGGGCCGGACTTCAGCGGCCACTACACCGTGCAGGTCGCGCCCGAGGACTGCACCGGCTGCTCGCTCTGCGTGATGGTCTGTCCCGCGAAGGACAAAGGCAACCCGCGCCACAAGGCGATCGACATGGCGGCGCAGGCGCCGCTGCGTGAGATCGAGCGCGAGAACTACGCGTTCTTCCTCGGCCTGCCGGAAGCGGATCGCGCAGCCGTCCGCGCAGACGTCAAGAGCACGCAGTTCCTTCAGCCGCTCTTCGAATATTCGGGCGCGTGCGCCGGCTGCGGCGAGACGCCGTACATCAAACTGATGACGCAGCTGTTCGGCGACCGCCTCGTCGTCGCGAACGCGACCGGCTGTTCGTCAATCTACGGCGGCAACCTGCCGACCACGCCCTACACCGTGAATGCCGACGGTCGCGGGCCGGCGTGGGCGAACTCGCTCTTCGAGGACAACGCGGAATTCGGCTACGGCCTCAGGCTCTCCATCGATCAGCACGAGCAGCGCGCCCGCGCCATGCTCCTCGAGCTCGCGCCGCGCCTGCCGTCAGGTCTCGCCGACGCGATCCTTTCCGCCGATCAGCGCACGGAGTCCGGCATCCAGGCCCAGCGCGCGCGGATCGCAGAGTTGAAGCGGTGTCTGACGGCGCTCGGTGACTCGGGAGCGGCGCAGGGCGGCTCAGAAGTGGCGCAGGGCGTTGCAAAAGTGGCGCAGGGCTTCAGCCCTGCGAGCGCCGACCTCGCCGACTACCTCGTGAAGAAGAGCGTCTGGATCGTCGGCGGCGACGGCTGGGCGTACGACATCGGTTATGGCGGACTGGACCACGTCCTGGCCAGCGGCGCCAACGTGAACGTGCTCGTCCTCGACACCGAGGTCTATTCCAATACCGGCGGTCAGCAGTCCAAGTCGACGCCCACGGGCGCGGCCGCGAAATTCGCCGTCGCCGGCAAATCGGGCGGCAAGAAGGATCTCGGGCTGATGGCCATGGCCTACGGCCACGTCTTTGTCGCCCAGGTGGCGTTCGGGGCGAAGGACGCGCAGACGTTGAAGGCGTTCATCGACGCCGAGGCGTACCCGGGACCGTCGCTGATCATCGCCTACAGCCACTGCATCGCGCACGGCTACGACATGGCATTCGGCCTCGAGCACCAGCGCCTCGCCGCCGACTCCGGCTACTGGCCGCTGTATCACTACGACCCGCGCCGCGCCGACCTCGGCGAGAGCCCGCTCGTGCTCGACTCGCCGGCGCCCAAGATCGATGTCTCGAAGCTGATGGCGACTGAGACGCGCTTCCAGCTGACGGCGCAGCAGGATCCCGACCGCTACCGCGAGCTCGTCTCGCGCGCGCAGCTGCAGATCCAGCGGCGGCTGGCGCTCTATCAGGAGCTGGCCTCACGGCCGGGGAGCCACGCATGAACCTGACGACCCGTTATCTGGGCTTGACGCTCGCCCATCCATTCATGCCGGGCGCGTCGCCGCTGGTGGACCGGATCGACACCGTCCTGCAGCTCGAGGACGCCGGCGCATCGGCGATCGTCATGCACTCCCTGTTCGAGGAACAGATCGCGCACGAGCGTGACGGCCACGAACAGCTGCGCGCCTTGTCGCCGGCGTCGGCCGAGGCCTCGTCGTACTTCCCCGCCGGTGAAGACTACGTGCTCGGGCCGACCCGGTACCTCGAGCACCTCAGCCTGATCAAGTCGCGAGTGGGGATCCCGGTGATCGGATCGTTGAACGGGACGACCGCGGCAGGATGGCTGGAGTTCGCGCGGCTCATCGAGCGCGCCGGCGCCGACGCGCTCGAGCTGAATTTTTACCACGTGGCGACTGACCCGCTCGAAGACGCCTGGTCGATCGAGCGGCGCATTGTCGACATCGTCGCCGTGTTGAAGGAGTCGATCGCCATTCCCCTGGCCGTGAAGTTGTCCCCCTTCTACTCGTCGCTGCCGCATCTTGCGGCGCAGCTCGATCGGATCGGCGCCGACGGTCTCGTCCTCTTCAATCGCTTCTACCAGCCTGACATCGATCCGCTGACGCTCGAGACCGTGCCGGCTTTGCACCTGTCGGATTCGTCCGAGCTGCTGCTGCGCCTGCGCTGGCTGGCGATCCTCTTCGGCCGGGTGCGTGGATCGCTGGCCGTCAGCGGCGGCGTGCACGAGCCGATCGACGCCGTCAAGGCGATCATGGCCGGCGCCGACGGCGTGCAGATCGTGTCGGCGCTGCTCAAGCGCGGCCCCGGGTACCTGCGCCACATCATCGCCGGCTTCCGGCAGTGGGCGGACGAGCATGAGTACGAGTCGCTCGATCAGATGCGCGGCAGCATGAGCCTGGCCCGGTGCCCTGATCCGGCGGCCTTCGAACGCGGCAACTACGTTCGTATCCTCCAATCATGGCAGCGCGCGCCCGAGGCGCCGGTGCCGCTCGCCTCTGGAGAACCGTCATGATTCAGCTCACGCGGATTCTCGTCGCCACCGACTTCAGCGACGCGTCGCACGTCGCCCTCGACTACGGCCGCGCCCTGGCGCACACCTTCGGCGCCTCGCTGCACGTGCTGCACGTCATGGAGAACACGTTTCTGCGCGCGGTCCCGACGGATCCCTATGTGCTGAAAGCGGCCGCGGTGAAGCACCTCACGGAACGGATCACCGAGGACGACCGGACGAGGCTGCGCGCCGTCGTCACGCTCGAGACGTCGGACAGTCCCGCCGACGAGATCGTGAAATTCGCGGTGGGACACGACATCGGTCTGATCGTCATGGGCACGCACGGTCGCGGCGCGATGGCGCGGCTGCTGATGGGCAGCGTCGCCGAGACAGTGGTGCGCACGGCGCCCTGCCCCGTCCTGACCGTTCGCCACCCCGAACATGAATTCGTCGTCGACGATGCCAACACGCATGCAGGAGGTCTGTCATGATCACGCTCAAGCACATCCTCGTCGCCACTGACTTCAGCGAGCCGTCGGACGCCGCACTCACCTACGGACGCGAGCTCGCGCGCACGTTCCAGGCGAC